>Ga0182748_1000117_pt1 | contig 98894 bp, 98 predicted proteins | sample eDN3rd37CKraftOP_FD_128877 | JGI IMG/M metagenome (GOLD analysis project Ga0182748, IMG submission 128877) | Enriched Organic Plus compost microbial communities from Emeryville, California, USA - eDNA 3rd pass 37_C Kraft OP (version 2) (version 2) ... | reverse complement strand
GCTGCTGCGGGACCCGACGGTGCTGCTGCTGGATGAGCCCACGGCTGCTATGGACGAAGCGACCGAGCGCCATTTCGTGGAACAGTTCGGACGCTGGAGCCAGGGTCGCACGGTAGTCATCGCCACCCACCGGACGCGCATCCTCGACCTTGTCGACCGGGTGGTCGTGGTCGAGAACGGCCGCCTGGTTTGCGACCAGAGCAAGGCCCGCTTCCTCGCCGAACGGGCAGCCGTCCGCGACGCATCCAACGGCGAGCAAATACGGGGCCGGCGGCGATGACGACGCTGCGGGCCGATCATGACGACGGCTGGATCTATGGGGATCTCAGTGACGACCGCCTGAAGCGGAGCACGCGGGTCGTCTGGGTCGTGGCGGGCGGCGTCCTGGCATTCCTGGTCTGGGCATATTTCGCTCAGCTCGACGAGGTGGCGACCGGGACCGGCCGCGTCGTCCCCACCTTGCGCGAGCAGACGATCCAATCGCTCGAGGGCGGCATATTGTCGAGGATCACCGTCTCCCAGGATGATATGGTGCGTCCCGGCCAGGTTCTCGCCCAGCTCGATCCCACCCGCTCGGCCTCCGAGGTCGAGGAGAGCGCCGGCCGCTATCGCGCGGCGCTGGCGCGGGTCGCGCGGCTCGAGGCCGAGGTCGGCCAGAAACCGCTCGCCTTTCCAGAGGAGCTGGCCGACTTTCCCGATCTGCGCGCCACGGAACTCCGCCTTTATGAAACGCGCCGCCGCAGCCTCGCGGAATCGCTCGGACTGGTGGAGCGTTCGCTCGCGCTCATCCACGACGAACTCCGGATCGCGCAATCACTGCTGGAGCTTGGTGCTGCAAGCAATGTGGAGGTCATCCGGTTGCAGCGGCAGCAGTCCGAACTGGAGCTCAAGAAAGCCGATATCCACTCTGAATATATGGTCCAGGCGCGGGAGGAGTTGGCCGAGGCCCGCAAGGAGATGGAAGCGCTGTCGCAGGTCGTGCGCGGTCGCAGTTTCTCGCTCGACAGCTTGACCTTGCGCTCGCCCGTGCGCGGCATCGTCAAGAGCGTCGACATTTCGACGATCGGCGGGGTCGTTCCGCCAGGCGGCCAGATCATGACGATCATCCCCCTCGACGACCAGCTGCTGATCGAGGTCCGCATCGCGCCGCGCGACATCGCCTTCATCCATCCCGGCCAGAAGGCGACGGTGAAGATCACCGCCTACGACTATTCGATCTACGGCGGGCTCGAGGGCGTCGTCACGACCATCTCGCCGGACACGATCCGGGACGAAGTGCAGCGCGATGTCTATTACTATCGGGCATTCGTCCGCACGACGTCGAGCGCACTGACCGACCGGCGCGGCAAGAAGCTCGCCATCGTCCCGGGCATGATCGCTGAGGTGGACATTCATACCGGCCAGAAGTCGGTGTTGCAGTATCTGCTCAAGCCGCTCAACCGAGCCAGTGAAGCCCTTCGGGAGAGATAGGGATGGGTGACGGCCGCACCCGGACGGAGTGCCTGCTGGCACGGATGCGGGAATCTGCAAGGACGGCGGCAAGGACCTATGGGGACCCCGCTCGCTACATGCTCTTCCTCTCCCTCACGACGGGGAAGGAGCGGGCGGTCACCGTCAACGCCGGCGGCGAGACGTTCGATGCGGCCTGGGACGCCTGCGCCACGGACGCCTTGCGGCGCTGTCCGGACGCAGGCTGGGTGCGGATCGACTGGGTTGAGGAGGCCGCCCCGCTGACCGTCGATCAGCTTCGGTCCGTGCTCGGGCGCACCAAGCGAAACTATTTCCGGTGCGGCATTTCGCTCGATGCCGATCTGCGGCACGCATTTCTCGAGACCGAGCTCAACGCCAATGCCATGCTCTATGGCGGGAACAAGCGGCCCGGCGGCATACTCAACGAGCGCAACTTCGCCCGCTATGCCCGTATCCGCCATGGATTGTCCCGGGTCGACTGCACACCTGGCAGGATGGTCTGGATCTTCCGCACCGGCGGCCTGTTCCTGTCGGATGAAGACGAAGGCCCCGTCGTCCTTCACGGCGAGGGACGCAATGTCGGACGCCGCATCATCGAACGGCTCACCGTCCCGGAACTCGACAGGCTGATTGCGGCAGGAAGCACTTATCTCGCGCGCCAGATCGCGGAGGATGGACGCTTCGCTTATGGCTGGCACCCGTGCTTCGATCGCCCGATCCGCACCTACAACAGCCTGCGGCATGCAAGCACCGTCTACGCCATGCTCGAGGCCTGGGAAGTTTCCCGCGCGCCCGAGTTGCGGGAGGCAATTGAGCGAGCCACGTCCCACCTGTGCGATCACCTCATCCGGCGGGTGGACCGCGGAGGAAAGGCCATGGCCTTCCTGGTCGAGGAGAATGGCGAGATCAAGCTCGGCGGAAGCGGGGTGTGCCTCCTCGCGCTCGTCAAATATTCCGAGCTGCTCGATGCCGACCGGTATCGCGAGCTGCTGGACCGGCTGGGCGAAGGCATCTTGTTCATGCAGAACGGCGACGGCGCCTTCCGGCACGTGCTGCACCATCCGTCACTGGAGGTGAAGGAGCCGTTTCGCATCATTTATTATGACGGTGAGGCCGCCTTCGGCCTGATGCGGCTATATGGGCTGACCCGCGATCCGAAATGGCTCGCGGCCGTCGAACGGGCGTTCACCCACTTCATCCGGAAGCGTCACTGGACCGCGCACGACCACTGGATGGGCTATTGCGTCGGCGAGCTGGTTGCCTGGCGCCCCGACGAGGCCTATTTCCGGTTCGGGCTGCGCAATTTTCGGTCCTATCTCGAATTCGTCCTGGACCGGATCACCACATTCCCGACCCTGCTCGAACTGATGACGTCGGCCGAGCGGCTGCTGGCCCGGATCGAGGCGCTACCGGAGCACCGCCACCTGCTGGACGAAGTGGATCTGGACCGCTTCTACGAGGCGCTTCATTTTCGCGCGCATTATCTGCTCAACGGACATTTCTGGCCGGAGCTGGCGATGTTCTACGCACGTCCGGCCAGGATCGTCGGCAGCTTTTTCATCCGCCATCATGCCTTTCGGGTGCGGATTGACGACGTCGAACATTATCTATCCGGGCTCGTCGCCTATCGCGGGTTCCTCGTCGCGCGGGGCGATCGTCATCCGGCCGATCCCGCCCGGCTGGAGTGGCGCGAACGCAGGGAAACCGCCTGGGACGCGCGCAACCTGCCGCTCGCCGCCGGTGGCGTATGGCGGGCTCGACCGCCCGAGGGCTGGAAGGCGACCGGCGTGTTCATTCATTCCGGCGGTGCCTTCCCGGGCCGCATCGCGGCGGTCCGCCTGCGGGACGGCGAACGGGGCATAAGTCCGGAAGCGCTCGCGAAATGCGGCACGATCCCTTCGGCGATATTGGCCAGCGATCCCGCGCAGGTGCCGCTCGACGTCCCCAAGCTGTGGGTCGAGGATCCGCAACAGGCCATCATGGACATGGCGCGTTACGCCCGGGCCCGCTTCACCGGACGGGTCATTGCCGTTACCGGCAGCGCCGGCAAGACGACAATGGTTGCGATGATGGGACATGCACTGCGTCCCTTCGGGCTCGTCGGTGTCAGTAGCCACGATGCCAACCTCCCCCTCGGCGTCGCCTGGAATATCGCATCGATGCGCTGGACCGATCCGCATATCGTGCTCGAGATCAGCGTGGGGCGCATGGCCCAGAGCGCCGGGCTCGCGCGGCCCGATCTTGCGATCTTCACCAATATCCATCCCGCCCACCTGCTCCATCATGGGTCGACGGACCAGATCGCGCACCGCAAGAGCAGGATATTCCTCGGGATGGAGCCCGGTTCGATCGCCGTGCTCAATCGGGACATGGAAGAGTGGTCGATCGTCCACGACGCCGCAATCGCCAGGGACGTGCGGGTAATCAGCTACGGACGGTCGGACGATAGCAACGCCCGGCTCATCGCTTATGATCCGGCGGCCGGCATGGTTTCCGCCAAGGTCGGTGGCGAACGGGTCTCCTACAAGCTGGGAGCGGTCGGCGCGCATATGGCGATCGACAGCCTCGGCGCACTCGCTGCGATCTTCGCGCTTGGTCATGACGTCGCTTTGGCTGCCGCTCAGTTCGAGAACTTTCAGCCCGTGGGCGGGCGCGGCACGTGCATCAGCGCGACGTTTGAGGGAAAGCGGATCTGCATTTGGGACCATTCCTACAATGCCAATCCGGCCTCGATGCGCGCTGTCCTGCGGACGATGCAGCAGGCGGCTGCGGTCCCCGAAGCCTCGCGTGTCCTGATACTTGGCGACATGCTCGAGCTTGGAGCTGGCGAACAGGCATTCCATCGGGATCTGGTGGATGAGATTCTGGCTGCGCGGCCGGACCGGCTGTTGCTGTGCGGTTCCCTGATGCGCGTCGTGGCGGACCGCACGCTGAGCACCCTCGACGGAGCCTGGTTCGCCGATGTCGGCTCGCTGATAGCGGAGCTTCGACACTGGATCCGGGATGGAGACACCGTCCTGGTGAAGGGGTCGCACGACATGCGCTTTGAAAGGGTTGTCAAGGTCCTGTCAGGCGCCAACAGCGGATGACACGCCCTCGATCCGTCGACCGCCTCCCTGCGGCGACCCGCCGATCGGCAGGGATTCTGCAAGCCCGCGGCAGTGCCGCACACCGAGGTCGACCGAAGCGGAACCCCCCTGTCCAGTGGTCGAACCGGCCCGAGGCATTTTGCTCCCGGTCTCCGCCAGCCATCCTGATCCAGACACATTTCGCGGCTGGATCTGCGCTGGGTCGTCATTCCCTCACACGGCCACGAAGGGCGTGGGAGGGGACTACCTGCCGTGGGAAGTGCCGCTCCTGAAGCCTGTTGCCGCAGTGGCGGGATCGGACGTGTGCGCGCAGGGTGCACGCCTGTTCATCGACGGGCAGGCGGTCGCCAAGCGGCTCGGGCGCGACGCAATGGGTCGGCGGATGCCCTGGTGGTCCGGCTGCCGGCGGCTCGGAGCCGGGGAGCCGTTCCTGCTCAATGCCCGGCATCCGGCCTCGTTGGAGTCGTCGAGCGATCGGTTTTTTGTCGGACGGACAGTCCAATTATGGTTGCCCTGATATCTTCAAAGCCGACACTTTGGGTGATTGCAGCAGCCTTATGCCAATCATGCCCATAAATTAATGATAACAATACCAAACAATGGCATATCTTCAAGCTTAACAAAGATAAGCGTAAACTGCCCACTTAGTTGGCAATAATGAATGTAACATAATGAATAGGCTTGAGCCTTGATTGTATGATCGGGAACGATCGGGTGTTCGTGTCGGCATCCTGCCTGGATATGCCGGGTTATTTGGTTGCATATAGTAGTTATACTGTATCGCATATCGCGATTAGGGCGTTATCAGTTTGTCCTAGGTGGCGGCTGCCGGGAGCAAGCCGACGGCATCGTCGCCGAGGTCGTGCCTGTTCTGTGGCGTTCTGCTGTGAGCGCCCCGGTTCGAGTGGCCGCCCGCTCGATGCCGGGCTCGGGAAGTCCGGTAGCAGGCATGGCCTTTACGATAGTGGGGACACCTGAGGCAGCCACCCCGGACCCGGGATCGTCGACGATTGTGACGGCCGCTTCGACGGCACCCAATGGCCCTCTCAGGTTCCCCGGCCAATGGTGCGACGGGAGTGTCCCCCCGATCCCGTCGCCCATGTCGGGCGCTTCTGCGCCGGACACGCAACCGCCTCCGCTCTCCCTCCCCCCGCGGAGGCGGTTGCCTACGCCGGATGCTGAGCTGTCGAGAGGCTTCTTGCATCCGTCTCGCGGCACGGCGGTTGCGGTCGCATCTGTTCCACCAGGCAGTCATCGCTTCTTCGAGCGCTGAGGCTTTGCCTCCGGCGGCACATGGCGTGGCGGGCGCTCGCTGCCCTCTAGTCTCGCCATGGCAGGCCGCAACTCGGGCTGACGCCCGGGTCCTCCACTGCGTTGCGGCCCTGTCGGGTGCAGGCCGCCTGGGGCGGGACTGCCGGTCTGCTCCTCGCCGCCCACCCCGCCAGTCCGGCGCCGGGTGCGCGGTTCGAAGAAGCGATGCGATGGCCGACCACATCAAGACGTCCCGCCCGAACCTCTACGCCGAGGTCACCGAGCGGGTGATTGCCCAGTTGGAAGCCGGAATCCTGCCCTGGGTCCAGCCCTGGGACAGCGCTGCCTGCGGCTGCACGATGCCGGCCAATGCCGTGACCGGCAGACGCTATTCGGGATCGTGCTGATCCTCTGGGCTGCCGTCATTGCCGGCGGCTTCGCAGCAGTGGGTTACCCGCCCGGATGTCCTCCTTCACAAGTCGCAATATGCCCGATTGCCTGGTATCGAGGAAGCGAGTGTCGTCCTGCTTTCGGACGATATTGCCCATGGTCAGGAATCGCGCATCAATCAGGCGATCGATCGTCCACGTCACAATCTCTGCTCCGATGGACCGGCTGGTCTGCCGCCGGACCGCTTCAGCTGATGCACGCGCTCGTTTGGCAAAAAAGGCCGCGGCCTGGGGTCAGGCTCGTCCTCCGGCTGGTCTGTCTGTATAACGGACGGCCGGACCCGCACGGTGTTTTAGGGTCGGTACTCTATAAGGTTGCGCGGGTTTGGGGTCGCTGATTCAGAGCTTTCACTTGAGGTGGAGGCGGCGATGGGGAAGCAACTGACCTGGTTGAGCGATGCGGAGTGGGCTCGGATCGAGCCGCTGCTGCCGCGTGGGCGCAAGGGTGCGCACCGTGTGGACGATCGGCGGGTGATCTCGGGGATCGTGCATATGCTCCGGATCGGGGCGCGCTGGCGCGACTGCCCGGCGGAGTATGGCCGTACACGACGATCTACAACCGCTTCAACCGGGTGCACATTTCGACCAGTTTCGGATCTTCTGTCGCTTGCAATGCCACACACGTCCGATGGCGTTTATTTGATGGATTTTCGATGGGTCTGGTTGCCCAGCTGCTAAGCCATTGATTTGTATGGTGACCCCTACGGGACTCGAACCCGTGTTTTCGCCGTGAGAGGGCGACGTCCTGGACCGCTAGACGAAGGGGCCGTGCTGTGCGTGTCGTCGGCTGGTGCGGCGCATATGGGGGAGGGGGCGGCGCTGTCAAGGACGCTCCCGCATCCTTCGCCGCCCGCTCGCCTTTCGGAGGGCTTCACGCCGCTACGGGTGCGGCCAGCGGGACGGGGGCGGCGGACGGGGTGCAGGCGTGGTGGATCACGTCGATGATCCCGTCGATCCGCCTGATCTCATTGGCCAGCCACTCCAGCTCGGGACGGCTCCTGCGCCCCAGGTCGACGTTGAGCGTCCATCGTTCCGAACAGCTCGGGATCAGGTGCAGGCCGTACAGGTCGAACCCGCCTTCCCCGATCACCTCCAGTATCTGCGGGACGCCCTGGTTCTGGGGCCTGAAGACTATGGCGACGCATCCGTTCATTTCTACCTCCGTCTCATGCCCCGGGCCGTTCGGGGCGGTGTGTCGCGGCCAAAGAAAAACCCCCACTCCGGGAGGGAGCGGGGGTCCTGCTTTTCCGAGTGATTCTGGGTCTCAGATCATCAGCCGGTGGCGGGCGCCGCTCCCTGTCCGGGGGTCGCTACAAGCTTCGCTACCGCTGCAATGGCGAGAGTGACGGACGCGCCGAAGGCTCCGGCGGTGGCCGGAGCGGTCATGGCTGCGAGGGTGCGTCCATTTGTCATTTGGCGAAGACCCTAACTCCTGGAGCCGCGCCGCGTCAATCGGGCATTGCCATCGGCCCGGCCGAAACGGCGCGCGTCCCGCCCGCAACCAGGACCGTCAGGACCTGCAGGAGGACGGTCCAGGCGCCGACGATCGCGGGCGTCGCCTCATGGTCCAGCACCGCGCGCAGCGCCTCCGGCAGGCTGTTGGCGGCGCGCCCATGATCCTCGGCCGAGATGGCGAGCCGGGCATGGTGACGGGCATAGCCGTCGATCGCGAACAGGGTGCCGTCCGGCTCGATCCGGCGGGCATGGTCGATCAGCATCCGCACCATCGCCGCCGCGATCGGCGCGGGAACGTCCCGGTCGCCGCCGTCCTCCCGCATGCGAGCATCGAGCATGGCCTCGATCGACGTGCGGTTCCGCTCCATCAGCGGGAGCGAGGATGCGATGATGGCGGCGGTCCTGGGGCTGACCTGTTGCTTCAATCCTGTCTCCTCCTCATGGCGTGCTGCGGCCGCGGCGTCACGGTTCCAGCAGGTCCGGTTCCAGGCGCATCGCGCGAATGACCGCCCAGAATCCGTCATGCCAGGCGCGGACTGTGCGCGGGCTGGCGGACACGCCGGGCGCGGACCGCAGCGCCTGCTGCAGGCCTTCGACGAAGGTGAGATAGTCGAGGCTGCCGATCCCGCTCGATCGATGCTCCAGGTCGACTTCGGCCAGCCGCCGCGGCCGTCCGCCGCCGGTGAGGTTCCGGACCTCGGTGATGGTCAGCGAAAGCAGCGCGTCGGCCAGCGCCTCGGCATCCCGCTCCTCGCGGTCCGCCCGGCCCGAGGCCTGCCAGCCGGAACTGCGCATGTGCCGGGCGACGGCGGCCGCGATCGTCGGCCGGCGGGATTCGATCCCGTCGAGAGATTCGGCGAGCAGCCGGCATGTGGATTCGTCGATGGACACGGCCATCCGCATTCTCCTGGCAGGGGCAGGCGGGTGGACCGGCGCCCCGGTTGGGTGAGTGGGGTGGGGAATTCCGGCCCGCGGCGGGTGGATCATGCCGCCAGCCGCGGCAACATCACGGCGCAGGCGAACAGGAAGGCGGCCAGGAACAGGACCAGCAGCGCGGCCTGGACGCCGCAGCCGGCGGGGACGCTGTCATGTCCCGCCCGCCGCTCCGCCGCATCCGGCATCCTCATGGGCCGGTCCTCCCGCTCGCGGGCCGGGCGTCCTCGGCTTCGGCGTTGGCGACGGCCAGGACGTGCAGCTCCTCGAGCTTGCCCGTTCTGGTCGGCCACAGCACCGACTGGCCGGCCGCCAGGCCGACGAGACCGACTCCCGTCCGGCTTCCGATTCCGACCGCCTCGCCTTCGGCTTCGCCCGATCCATGCACCAGCATCACCTGCTGGGGCCGGCCGCCGTGGCGGAAGCGGACACGGCTCCCGAGCCTCGCCGCGCCGGACCGGCTGCAGTCGTCGGGATGCACGCGCGCGAGGCGGAGCTTCCTGAGCAGGAGACAGGCGTCGAGATCGTCGTCGAGCGAGAGCGCCACCTGTCCCAGATAGTGGAAATCGCAATCCCGGAATGCGAACGGCACGTCGCGATGGGCCGTCATCCAGACATTGCCGAAGCGATCGACCATGTCCGGGCACTGAAGGGCTGCCGCCATGTCGCCCTCCTATTGCAGGCTCGGCGACGGCTCTGCCGTTCCGCCGCGTCGCCCGCTCCGCTTCAGGCGCTCGACCGAGCCCCTGAGCGTGCGGGCTCGCGGGAACAGCCGGCCTTCGAGGGAGAAATAGTCGGGATGCGATGCAAAGAAGCGATATCCCCCGTCACAGCGGACAGCGAGTCCGACGACCCTCCTGTCCACTTCCACGGCGAACCTGTCCAACACTCCAACCTCCTGCGACGCCGCGTCGCTGCGCCGTCACGGGCGCGCGGATCCGCGGGTCGGCTCTGACCGAATGGGAATGACGGCCGCTGCCGTCGACGTTCAGCCCCCGGGAGCCGGAAGGGCGTGCAGCCCTCCGCTCAGCCCCGGGGAAAGGGGCGTGCCGTGCTGTTGCCGGCGAAGAAATCTGGGCCTGCGAACATCATCATGGTTCCTTGGCTCAACATGGCCCTTAACAGGGGGAAGTCAAGGCGAGCGGCCGGGGATCCAGCCCCCTCGCAATCCGCTCCGCCAATCGCTATGTCGCGCCCCGAAACGCGCTCTTTCCTTCGGACCCCTTCGACATGCTGCATCGCCCCACCGGCCGTCCCGACCGGCGTACCTTCGCCATCATCTCCCACCCGGACGCGGGCAAGACCACGCTGACTGAAAAGCTGCTGCTGTTCGGCGGCGCGATCCATCTGGCGGGCGAGGTGAAGGCCCGCGGCGCCAACCGGCGCGCGCGCTCGGACTGGATGAAGATCGAGCAGCAGCGCGGCATCTCCGTCACCAGCTCGGTGATGACGTTCGAGCATCGGGGCGTGACCTTCAACCTGCTCGACACCCCGGGCCACGAGGATTTTTCGGAGGATACCTACCGCACCCTCACCGCGGTCGATTCCGCCGTCATGGTGATCGACGCCGCCCGCGGCATCGAGGCGCAGACCCGCAAGTTGTTCGAGGTCTGCCGTACCCGCAACGTTCCGATCATCACCTTCGTCAACAAGGTGGACCGGGAGGGGAGGGAACCCTTCGACCTGCTCGACGAGATCGCCGACATGCTCGCGCTCGACGTCGCGCCGATGAGCTGGCCCGCCGGCATGGGCGGCACCTTCGAGGGGATCTACGATCTCGCCGAAAATCGCCTCAGCCTTCCGGCGGGGACCGACAGCGGGTCGTTCGAGGGCGACACCCGCTCCTTCGTCGGCCTGGACGATCCCAGTCTCGCCACCATCCTCAGCGCAGAGGGCCTTGCCCGCCTGCGCGAGGAGGCGTCGCTCGCGCTCGCCGCCTATCCGGCATTCGACAGCGCGGCCTATCTCAACGGCGATCTCACCCCCGTCTATTTCGGCTCGGCGCTCAAGGAGTTCGGGGTCGCCGAGCTGATCGGCGCGCTGGCCGAGATCGCGCCTTCGCCCAAGCCGCAGCCGGCCGCCGACGGGCCGGTCGATCCCGATCATGACGCGGTCACCGGCTTCGTGTTCAAGGTCCAGGCGAACATGAACCCGCAGCATCGCGACCGCGTCGCCTTCATGCGGCTCTGCTCCGGCCGCTTCCGGCGCGGGATGAAGCTGCTGCAGCCGTCGACCGGCAAGTCGATCGCGGTGCACAGCCCGATCCTGTTCTTCGCCCAGAACCGCGAGCTCGCCGACGAGGCCTGGCCCGGCGACATCATCGGAATCCCCAATCACGGCACCCTGCGCGTCGGCGACACGCTGACCGAGGATGAGGCGATCCGCTTCACCGGCCTTCCCAATTTCGCGCCGGAGATCCTGCGGCGGGTGATCCTCGCCGATCCGACCAAGACCAAGCAGCTCCGCAAGGCGCTGGACGACATGGCCGAGGAAGGCGTGATCCAGGTCTTCTATCCTTCGGTCGGCGCGAACTGGATCGTCGGGGTCGTCGGGCAGCTCCAGCTCGACGTGCTGATTTCGCGTCTCGGCGCCGAATATAAGGTGGACGCGCGCTTCGAACCCTCGCCCTGGGACACCGCCCGCTGGATCGCGGCCGACGATGCGGCCGATCTGAAGGCGTTCGTCGACATGAATCGCAGCCATATCGCCACCGATCGCGACGGCGCGCCGGTGTTCATGGCCAAGGATGCCTGGGAATTGAGCTTCCACGAAGGCAGGAACCCCGCCATCCGTTTCACTGCAACCAGGGAGCGCAGCTGAACGCTTGGTCGCTGCGGCCATTGTCCCCGGGCCGCATGCAGGAGGGAGTCGGACGATGCACAAGGGATCCTGTCTGTGCGGCGCGGTCAGCGTAGCCGTGGAAGGTGATCTTCCCCCTGCCGGCGCCTGCCATTGCAGCCAGTGCCGGCGGATGTCGGGCCATTACTGGGCCACCACCACCGTTCCGGAGGCCGCGCTTTCCGTCGGCGGCGCGGACAAGGTGGCCTGGTTCGATTCCTCGCCGGCGGCCCGGCGTGCCTTCTGCTCGGTCTGCGGGTCCACCCTGTTCTGGAAGGCCCGCTCGGGGGAGGAGATCGCCATCTCCATGGGGCTGTTCGAGGCGCCGACCGGGACGAAGCTCGGCAACCACATCTTCGTCGCCGACAAGGGCGATTATTACGACATCACCGACGGCCTGCCGCAGGAGCTGCACTAACGTGACCCTCCAGATCCTGGTCGATGCCGATGCCTGCCCGGTGAAGGATGAGGTCTACAAGGTCGCCTGGCGCCGCGAGGTGCCGGTGACCATCGTCAGCAACAGCCGGATCCGGATTCCCGACCATCCGCTGGTCCGGCGCGAGCTGGTCAGCGACCGGTTCGACGCCGCCGACGACTGGATCGCCGAACATGCGGGTCCCGGGACGGTCGTAGTCACCGGCGACATCATCCTCGCCGATCGCTGCATCAAGGCGGGCGCTGCGGTGATCGCGCCGACCGGCCGCCGGTTCGACGAGAACAATATCGGCGCCGCGCTCGCGACGCGTGCGATCATGGCCGACCTGCGCGCCGGCAACGAGGCGGTCGGCGGCCCGGCGCCGTTCGGCAAGGCCGATCGCTCGCGCTTCCTGTCGGCGCTGGACGAAGCTTTGATGCGCCTCGCGCGGGAGCGCGGCTAGAGCGCGTCGGCGAAGAAGGTCGAGCTGTGGCCGTGTTTGACCAGCCAGCGCCCGCCTTCCCGCACCAGCACCGATGTCGCGAAGGTCCGCGCTGTCGGCAGCCGGCGCCCGTCCGGCAGCGTCAGGTCCTTCAGCCGGCCGACCTGGGTCACTACGGCGATGTCGGGGGTCAGGAAGCTCTGCGACTGTTCTTCCCAGATCGGATCGATCGAATAGCCGGCCTCCATCAGCTCGGTCCAGCCGCGCCGGACTTCGTCGAGGCCGCGCCAGTGCTTTCCGGTCGCACTGATATATTCGACGTCTTCGGCGACTTCGGCGAACATGCCGTTGAGGTCGCGCCGCGCCCAGCTTGCTGTCATCCGGTCGATGACGTCGGCCGGGTAATCCATCCGTGTCGCCACCAGACTCTCCTTGCCCGTCGCTGACCATCAACAATTAGGGTTGGAACCGTTCCTCCGCAACGGCGGACGGAGCGGTCCCCGCTTCAGCTCTGCGGGACCGCAACGGCCGCCGGCGCGGCATGGGCGCTCCGGCCCGCGCGATCGAGCTGGTCGGCGAAGCGCATCATCACCGGCGCGTCCCGCCCGTAGGGGTCGTTGCGGAACACCACCTCGCTCCTGGGATCGACCGTCAGATAGGTGATGTAGACCGGCATCGGATCGGCGATGTCCACCCGCTCCTCGGGCTCCCCGGTCCGCGGCTTGGGCGTTGTGCCGAAGATCCATCTGGCGAGCCGGGCGGCGTCCTCCAGCCGCACGCAGCCGTTGCTGATCCACCGGTTCTCCGCGTCGAAGACTGCCTTGTCCGGCACGTCGTGCAGATAGATGCCGAAGTCGTTGGGCATCATGAACTTCATCTTGCCCATCGAATTCCAGGGGCCCGGCCCGCGCCGAAGCCGCGGATGGAGCTTGTTGTCGGCCACCGCCCGCCAGTCGACCCGCGCCGGGTCGAGCCGCGGGGCATCCTCGGCCCAGGTCTCCAGCACCTCATAGTCGCGCTCGATCAGGTAGGTGAGGCCCTGTTCCAGCACCCGCGGGGCGATCAGGCTGCGCGCCAGTTCCGGCGGCACGTTCCAATAGGGATTGAGGCTGACGTAGCGCATCAGCGCCGCCATCATCGGCGTCTGCGTCTCGGCATTGCCGACGATCACCCGCATGCTGTCGACCGGCTTGCCGTCTTCGTACATCCACAGCCGCGCCGATCCGGCATCCACCAATATGTAGCGGCCCATCGATCCGGGCGGCGGCAGCCGGCGCGCGCGCTCCATGTTGATCAATATGGTCTTCTCGTAATGGGCGGCGCCGCGGTTCAGCGACTGCAGCGTCGCGGCGCCGGCCACCCCGTCTTCCTTCAGGCCGTGGACGCGCTGGTAGCGGGCGACCTTCGCCTTCAGCGCCGCGTCGAAGGCGCCTTCCGGCGGGAGGCCGAGCCGCTCGCGGAGAAGGGGGACCCGAGGGTCCTTCGATCCGACCGTCAGCGCCGGCCCGTCCGCGGGCACCTGGATCTGCGGCAGGCCGCTCCATTCGATCTGATAGCGGACGAGTTGGCGCCGCAGCTCGGTGTAGAGGGCATGGACCGGCTGGGTCAGGTCGACGGGGGCGCCGCTCCAGCTCGCGTCCGCCAGTTCGTCGAATTCCCGTCTGGCTAGCTCGGGCTCCGGCGGCATCGCGCCTTCGTCGATCACCACCATCTCGACGCCATGCTGCACGCTCGGCGGCAGGGCGATTGACTCGATCGAACGCGGCGCGGCGGCGGCCGGGGAAGCCGCCACGATGCTCGCTGCGAGCAGGAGGGCAAAGCGGATCATGGGGCGACGGGCTCCCTGAACGTATAGGAGCTTGAAATGGTGCTTTTCCAGCCGCTTATCAACGTGTCTCGGTCGGGGCCGTGTCGTTCGCGGGCTCGGCAGCCTTGGCCTCGGTGGCTGCCTGGGCCTGCGCCTGTGCGCGGTCCACCGCATGCTCGATTTCCGCGGCTTCGGCAGGCGGCGGCGACTTCTGTCCACCGCAGGCCGTCAGCGCCAGGGCGACCGGCAGCAGGGAGTGTTGGATCGTTCTCTTCATCGCCTGCGTAACGATCCTCGGATGGAAATGGGCCCGCCGATGAAGGGAAAAAACAGCGGCGGGCCCTGTGCTGGACTCCATGGGTAGAAGTCGGTGCCCCGCGATGTCCGCACCTGATCCAGAACGGAACGGGGCACGCATGCAGGATAGCGCGGTGCGCGCGAGCGTCGTTACTATGGATTTTATATTTCCGTCGGCAGCCGGAATACATGTTCGGCATTGGCCTGCATCAGCATCTTCTTCTGGTCGTCGGGAATGTCGAGTGCGTCATAGGCGGCGACCTCGTCGGCCGAGACCTGATAGGGATAGTCCATCGCATAGAGGATGCGCTCCGGCCCCAGCACGTCGATGCAGAATTTGATCGCCGGCTCCCAGGCGACGCCGCTGGTCGTGATCCAGATGTTGTTGCGGAAATAGTGTGAGATCTTGTGCTTCAGGGTCACTGCCGGCTGGCCGCCGCGCAGCCCCTCACGCCCGTCGGCGTTCGACTGCATCCAGTCGAAGCGGTAGAGCAGCAGCGGCATCGCCTCGCCCATGTGGCCGATCACCAGCCGCAGCTTCGGGAAACGGTCGAACGCGCCCGACAGGATCAGGCCCATCGTATGCATCCACACTTCATGGGTGAAGCCGGACAATGCGCCGCCCATCGATCGATATTCATAAGGCTGGATCATCTGCCGCGGCGGCTGGGTCGGGTGGATGTAGAGCGCCGCGTCATGCGCCTCCAGCGCTTCCAGGATCGGCCAGAATTGCGGCTCGTCGAGATAGCGGCCCTGGGTGTGGGAATTGATGACCGCGCCGTTGAGCTTGAGCTTGGTCATGCCCCGCTCGATCTCCCTGACCGCCCCCTTCACGTCCTGCGGCGCGAAGGCGAGCAGGCCGGAAAAGCGGTCGGGATAACGGGCGCAGGCCTCCGCCAGTCGGTCGTTGGACAGCGCCGCCAACTCGGTCCCGGTGCGCGGGTCGAGCGGCTGGACGCCCGGCGCGGTGAGCAGCAGCAGCTGGCGGTCGATCCCCAATTCGTCCATCCGCGCGATGCGTCCGGGGCCGAGGTCGCACAGTTCCTCCTGCAGCCTGGCGTTGCGCGCGAACATCACCCCCATCCGCAGCGAAGGGTCGTCGGGCGGGCAGGCCGACTCCCACATCGCGAGCTGCGCCTGCGGGATTTCCGGGATGCTCCACGCTTCTTCGGTCGCGATCCTCTTGTAGGGCACGTCGCGCGCGATCGGCCGCGACGGCAGCTTGAGCGCCGACGATTCCTGGCCCGGCGGTCCGTCCATCCCGCCCGCACCGACGAAAGGCGTGGTCGCCATATTTCCTCTCCTGCTGCGTTGGTTCCCGCTTGTGTTTTCCGGGGAGCGTAGGGGGCGGCCTGCAATCGGGCAAGCCACGGGCGGCGCCAACTGGCGTGCCGGCGGTGCGTCTTCGCCCATCCGTCCAGACTCCCATCCGTCATTCCGGCGCAGGCCGGAATCCAGGCGACCTCTCCGCCTGCCTCTTGCCAAAGTCCGTCCAGCCGCTACCCCCGCCCAGGTCGGTGTGTTGACAGGATTGCTTGCCATGCCCCTTTCCGCGGAAACGCTCGCCGCCAGCATCGCCGCCGCGCCGGACGGCGAACGGCTCGAAGGCTGCGCCCCGCTCTCCTCGCCCGCGCGCGAGGAACTCGTCGCCGTCTTCGATCAGGCGCTGCGATTCGCCGTCGATTATCTCGATCCGCTGCGCGGACCGTCTGACCGCATCGGCTGCCGGCTGGCCGAGGGACGGGTGGTCACGCCTCCCGGGCACAGGGAGGCGTGGGACGCCTATGTCGCCGCCGGCTTCCCTTTGCTCGAACTGCCGGGGGATTTCGGCGGCCTGGCGATGCCGCGGGTGGTGTCCATGGCGGTGCAGGAAGTGATGGACCGCGCCTGTCCGGCCTTCGGCATGCTGGGCCTGTCGACCCGCTCGGCCGCCCGGCTGATCGCCGCCCATGCCGACGAGGCGGTGCGCGCCGAATGGCTCCCCCGGCTTGCGGCCGGCGAATGGGGCGCGACCATCTGCATTTCGGAGGCCGGCGCGGGGTCCGACGTCGGTCGCCTGCGAACCCGGGCCGAGCCGCAGCCGGACGGAAGCTGGGCGCTGACCGGCGAGAAAAGCTGGATCTCCTTCGGCGATCACGATCTCACCGGACGGATCGGCCATTGCGTCCTTGCGCGCACCGGGGCCGACAAGGGCCTCAGCCTGTTCCTGGTGCCCGACCGCGGCGGCGACGGCAGCTCGAACAATGTCCGAATCCACCGGCTCGAAGAGAAGCTCGGGCTCCACGGCTCGCCCACCTGCGTGATGGGCTTCGAAGGCGCGCGCGGCCGCCTGCTGGGTGAGGAGGGCAGGGGCCTGCCCCAGATGTTCACCATGATCACCAACATGCGCCTGTCGGTCGGGTCGATGGGCCTCGGTATCGCCCAGGGCGCGCTCGACGTCGCCATGCGCTATGCCGGCGAACGGCGACAGGGCGGCCCTCGCGACGCGCCGCCGGTGCCGATCGCCGATCATGCCGACGTCCGCCGCATGCTGCTCGACATGGCCGCCGACGTGCAGTTCCTGCGCGGGCTCAGCTATGCCACGGCGATCCAGGCCGATATCGCCGAACATCATGCCGATGCCGGCATCCGTGCCGAAGCCGCGGCCGCGACCTCGTGGCTGCTGCCGATCGTCAAGACCCTCGGCGGCGAGATTTCCTTCCGCACCGCGGACGGCGCGATTCAGCTTCTCGGCGGCGCCGGCTACACGCGCGAATGGCCGGCGGAACAGGCGCTGCGCGACAGCCGGGTGCTGACCATCTTCGAAGGGACCACCGGCATCCAGGGGCTCGACCTCCTGCATCGCCGTCTCGGGCGCGAAGGGGGGGAGCCGCTGCGTGCCTTCGGCCGCCTCGCGGCCCGTACCGTCGGCGAAACCGGAGCGGCCCGGTTCGCGGAGGTGCTGGCGCGGCTGGAGGCGGCGGCCGCGGCCTTCTCCGGCGCCGATCCCGCCGCCGTCGAAGCGGGTGCGACCGCCTTTCTCGGCCTCGCCGCCGAGACGGCGCTGGCCTGGATCGCGCTTCGCTCGCTCGGCGCCTCCGATCGCGAACGGGCGCTCGCCGAACATTGGCTCCAGGGGTTGGACGAACGCCTCGCCGCACGCACCGCCGCGGCGCGTCCGGATCCCGAACTCGCACGGCGCTTCGGCGCGGTCTGGGCCGACGGCTGAGGATTTGGGCCGACGCGTTCGGGCGCCCGTTCCGGCGCCGGGCAGTGGGACGTACCCTAGAACCAGAGCCCCATGGCCAGGGCCAGCGCGGCATAGATGGCGATGCAGGTCCAGAAATGGACGGGCGACTCCTCGCGCGTCACCAGGCGGGCGCGCATGCCTTGGCGCACCCACACCTCGCCGATGGCGGCGGCATGAAAGACGTAGAAGGCGAGCGCGAGCGCCAGCAGCACGAACATCGGCTCAGCTCGCCGCTACGATCACCGGCCGTCCGCTCCGGCGTTCGAAGCGGATGCGGAGCGGCGATCCTGCCGGCTTGGTCAGGATCAGGGTTCGTTCCGTCTCCGTGAAGCGGCGATGATAGGTTGTGCCGTGGCTCGAAACGGTCTTGCCGGTCCCGTCGTAGCACCACACGACCAGCGCGTCGGCTTCGTCGAGCTGGACCCTGTAGGGGCCGGTGCATTCGCCGGCCCGCGACGGCATCGGATGCACGAGGGTGGTGGTGGCGCCGTCCTCGCGGCCCATCCGGCTCGTCGCCTCCTCGATATCATAAGCGAGCCGGGTCGCCGGATCGGTGAAGGCGCCGCATCCGGCCGGGGCCAGCGCCGAGGCCAGGACGATCGCGATGCGGCGGGGCCCCCGCATCGTCTCAGTCGCCTGCCCGCCGTCCGATCCGCCCGCCGATCCGGGCCAGCACCACGCCCGGCAGGCTCAGGATGCCGAGCATGACGAGCCCGAGCGGCAGCAGCCCGAGGCCGGGCGACGAGAATGCCATCACCAGAAGCTGCGACCCGATCAGGACCAGCGCCCATCGCCAGGGCCGTTCCGGGAACACCAGCCCCAGGACGAGGCAGAATGCCAGGGCAGCCGGATAGCTGACGGTCCAGTAGAGCGGGCTGTCCCAGGGCTCGGCCCTGCCGCCGGCAACGGCCGTCGCGGTCCACAGCAGGAGGCCGCCGAACGTGGCGATCGAGAAGGGCAGGGCGCTTCCGGCCATCGGGCGCGTCTAGCCGCTCCCGGTAAACATCCCGTCAAGCCGCGCGCGATGACTCCGGTCCGTCTTCCCGGCGAAGGCCGGGATCCAGTGGGACTCCTCACCTGCATGGCGGTCGAAGAGATGGCCCGGATTTCCGACCTGCGCCAAATGACGAATGGGGAGCTCCACCCGCCCTCACAGGAGCAACGGCACCGCCTCCATCACGACGATGATTCCGCACACGAGGAGGGTCCAGTGGAGATAGGCCGAGCCCGGATGCCTGCTTTCGGTCGACATGCGCCATCGCTAGCGCGGAAATCGTAAATCGCCGGTAACCCTCCGATTCAGTGCGGCTTAACCGAAATCGCGACTGCCGGCATGGCCGATTTCCGCGCCCCCCACGGCATAGATGCGTTGAATACCGCAATAATACGTATACTCAACGGTTGAAGATTGCAATCATTCGTAAGCTGCCTAAGCCTTGGTGCGGGCTCGATTCGCAAACAACAAAGGATAGCCCGAGGGAGGAGGTATGCCGCTGGATCGGGCGCGCTGCGCCGGTTCCGCAAGCTCAGGGGGTCATCACAGCAGCAGGATCGTATCGCCGGACGGATCGGCCTGATCCGTGGCGGTGCCGTGCGCCGCATTTCCCCTCGGAAATCTCTCTTCTCCTCCGCGGATCGCCCTTCGGAAGCGTGACAGCAGGGGAATGAACGACATGCGGGAACCACATGAGCACAGCCTGCGGATGCCGGCGGCCCTTCTGCTCGGCTGCGGCGTCAGCCTCCTCGCCATCGCATCGCCGGCCGCTGCGCAGGACAGTGGGGCTGCAGCTCCGGAACCGGCCGCCGCCCGTCCGGCGGCCCAGGAGGAGATTGTCGTGACCGGCTCGCGCATCCGCCGGCGCGACTATGAATCGAACAGCCCGATCGTGACCGTGGACGACGAATTGCTGCAGCGCTCGGCTTCGGCGGCGATCGAGGACAGCCTCAACAAGCTGCCGCAATTCGCGCCGGACAAGACCGCCGACCTCGGCGGCGACATCCAGCCCTCCGCCACCAACACCCCGGGTTCGGCGACGGTGGCGCTGCGCGGCATCGGCGCGAACCGGACGCTGGTCCTGCTCGACGGGCGAAGGGCGACGCCCGCCAACGCCAATATGGTGGTCGACATCAACTCCATCCCGGCCGCGGCGATCGAGCGGGTGGAGATCATCTCCGGCGGCGCTTCCTCCACTTATGGCGCCGACGCCGTGGCCGGCGTCACCAACTTCATCCTCCGCCGGAACTTCGTCGGGCTGGAGCTCAACAGCAAGCTCGGCATCACCGAGGAGGGCGACGGCTTCGAATATGAAGTGAGCGGGATCGTCGGCACCGATTTCGCCGACGATCGCGGCAATGTCAGCATCGCCTTCTCGCACAACAAGCGCGAGGCCGCCTATGAGCGCAAGCGCGACTATTTCATGGACATGTTCCGGGATCCCAGCGTCGGCGGCAACCAGTTCTTCCCGCCGTTCCCGTCCTTCCAGCCGGATGCGGAGAACATGCCGGATCAGGCGGTGCTCAACGACGTTTTCGGCTTTCCCGGCGGCTCGTCCCCCGACGACAATTTCACTGCCACCAATCGCGTCTATTTCGTCGACGGGATCGGCTTCACCGGCTTCACCAGGAGCGACGCCGACGGGGTGTCCCGCTTTCCGCACCTCGACGGCCTCAACTATTTCCTCCAGGACGACGGCCTGATCGGCGCCAATTTCCTCGAGGATTATGTCAGCCTGCCTCTGGAGCGGTACAATTTCTTCGGGCGCGCCAATTACGAGATCAACGACTGGATCGGGGTCTTCGCCCAGGGCTATTTCAACAAGACGAGCACCCGCACCGTCCAGCAGGCGGCGACCGCCTCCAACGGGTGGAGCGCCAACGTTCCGTTCGACCGGCCGATACCGGACGAATTGCGGCGGATCCTCGAGAGCCGGCCCGATCCGACCGCCGACTATAATCTCAACTACACCCTGCATTTCGCGGGGCTGCGACGGAACTTCACCGACGTCTACACCTACAACATGCTCGCGGGCTTCGAAGGCCGGATCCCCGACACCAACTGGACCTGGGAAATCTATGCCTCGCGCGGGGAATCGGAGACGACATCGCTGCAGACCGGCTTCGGATCGCTCCAGCGCTACCGTACGGTGCTCGCAGCTCCCGATTGGGGCGCGGGCTTCTCCGCGACCGGCAATCCCGAGTTCGGCGGCTTCGGCGGCGCCACCGCCACCTGCACCTCGGGCATCAACCCCTTCTCCGAGGCGCCGGTGAGCCAGGACTGCATCGAGGCGATCAGCGCCGACGTCCACATCCGTTCGACCATGCAGCAGACGGTCTGGGAAGCCAATGCCCAGGGCAGCCTGTTCGCACTTCCGGCCGGGGAGTTGTCGGTCGCGGTCGGCGCCTCCTATCGCGAGAACGATTATGATTTCGAGAATGAGACGCTCAGCACCCAGGGGCGCTCGTTCATCGACCAGGTCGTCGGCCTATATCCCAGCGGCAATTCGTCGGGCACCATCAAGGTCTACGAAGCCTATGGCGAGGCCCTGGTCCCGCTGCTCCGCGACATTACGGGCATCCGGTCGCTGTCGCTCGAACTCGGCGGCCGCGTCTCCGACTACAATACGACGGGCACCAGCTTCACCTACAAGATCCTGGGCGACTGGGAGGTGACGGAGTGGCTGCGCATCCGCGGCGGCTTCAACAAGGCCGAGCGGGCGCCGAACGTCGCCGAGCTGTTCCTGGCGCCGCAGCAGACCTTCACCACCGCCGCCGGCGGCGACCTCTGCTCGCTCAACAACCGGCTGCCCTATTCGGCAGGGGTCGGCAACACGACCAACCGCGAGGCCGTGGAGGCGCTGTGCCGCACCCTGATGCTGCGCGCGGGGCCGCCGGGGAACGATGATTTCTTCTACGGCACGCCTTCGTTCCAGGGGTCGGGCGCGGCCTTCGTCACCCCGACCACCCAGGGCAATCCGAACCTGAAGCCGGAAACCGCCGAAACCTGGACGGTGGGCGCGGTCGTCCGCTCCCCCTTCTCCTCGCCGATGCTGAGCGGCCTTCGCCTCACCGTCGACTATTACAATATCAAGGTGACCGACGCGATCGGGCTGCAGACCCCGGACATCATCCAGCGGCAATGCTTCGACATCGCCTTCAATCCGGCGCTGGATCCGGACTCGCCCTTCTGCGAGGGGGTTGCCCGCAACACCGGCACCGGGACGCTCGGCAACCTCACCGGCACTTATTACAACAACGGCCGGTTCAGGACGTCGGGCGTGGACGTCGCCCTCGACTGGACCGCGCCCGTCGGGCCCGGCCAGCTCTCGATCAATTCCCTCTTCAACTATCTGATCGAGATGAAGTCGACCGAACTCGCCGACGCCATTCCCTATGAGGATCTGGCCGGCGGCCGCGCCGGCGGCGGCAACGGGCTCGGCAGCAACTTCTTCCGCTGGAAGCTGTTCACCACCGTCAATTACGGCGTCGGGCCGATCAACATCGGCCTGCAGTGGCGCCACCTGCCGTCGATCGATGCGGCCTCCTCCAATCCCGATTATGTCGGCGCGCCGGCCTATGACCTGTTCAACCTGTTCGGCAGCCTGGCCGTGCTCGAGAATCTGACCATGCGCTTCGGTGTCGACAATCTCTTCGCCAGGCGCCCGCCGCGGGTCGAATATGACACCGATCCGCCCCCCGGCCAGCTTCGCGGCGGCTCGCTGAGCTCGGCCGGCTCGGGCAGCTACTACGACCTGCTCGGTCGCCGCTACTATCTCGGGTTCCGGGCGACCCTCTGACCGGGGGGGCGGCCGCCGCATCTCCCCCCGGGGCGCTGCCCTCCACCCCTGGGGCGGCCACGGCCGCCCCCATTTTGACGGCAAGCCCGCATTCCCTGCGCCGCTCAGCCCACCGCCGGTTCCAGGATCCGGATGGTGCCGCTGCCGGCGTCGATCTCCGCCTTCACGCCGACGGGCAGGCTGAGCTGGTTGGCGATATGGCCGATGTTGGCGCCGTGAAAGGCCGGTATCCCGAGCGGCGCGAGATGCTGGTACAGCACCTGGGCGACCGTGAAGCCGCTGTAGTCGGGGATGTTGCTGGTGCAGCGGGTGCACTGGCCGAACGCCACGCCGGCGACCTTGCCCAGGATTCCCGCCAGCGCGAGCTGGGTCATCATCCGGTCGATCCGATATTCCTGCTCCCCGGTATCCTCGAGGAACAGGATCGCATCGTCGAAGTCGGGCAGCCACGGCGTTCCGACCAGCGCGGCGAGCACCGAGAGATTGCCGCCGATCAGCCGGCCTTCCGCCTTGCCCGGCCGGATCGTCGTCGTGCGCCAGCGGTCCTGGAGCAGCGGATCGAGGCCAGCCGGGTCGGGGTTGCGGAACTCGGGCGTCGCACCCTGGAAGGCGAGCGCCCACAGGCTGTTCCAGCTGATCTCCCTCCAGCTGTTGGCGGCATTGGGCCCGTGGATCGTCGGAAAGCCGGCCCGCGCCGCGAAGGCCAGGTGGAGCGCGGTCACGTCGCTGAACCCGATCAGCAGCTTCGGATGCTCGCGGACCAGCTTCCAGTCGATGTGGGGGAGGATGCGGGCGCATCCCCAGCCGCCGCGCAGGGTGAAGACCGCGCGCACCGCATCGTCCGCATACATGGCGTTGAGGTCCTCGGCGCGCTGCCGGTCGGTGCCGGCGAGATAGCCGAACCGCGCCGTCACGTAGCGACCGACGCGGGGGACCAGCCCCATGGCGGTGATGGTCGCCTTCACCTGCTCCACGTCCATCTCGTCGTCGCTGAACCCGGCCGGGGCGATCAGCCCCACCGTGTCGCCCTGGCGCAGGCGCGGCGGCCGGCGCGACGGTGCCGCGGCGGCGGTGAAGGGTGGAAGGATGGAAGCGGCCGCCAGTGCGCCGAGGCCCCCGATGGCGGATCGTCGGTCGATCATGACCGGGCACATAGCAGGGCTGGGCAGGGGAGCCATCCCCTTTGCGGGGCGCTCACCCTGCCTCCCCCCGGCGGAAATCAGCCGGCCGTGGCCTCCACCTTGTCGACCCACTCCGGCATGAAGGTCGGTTCGCGCGAGGACCAGCCGATCGCGGTGGCGGGGCCTTCGTTGACCGTGCGCAGCAGCCGGCGCCGCGTCTCGGGATGGAGGTGCGGCAGCGTCGCCGCCGCGCAGAAGGCACCGGGAAGGAAAGGCCGCGCCGCCGCGCCCATCAGCCGTTCGTAGAGGAAGCGATAGGAGGAAAAGCCGTCGATGCGCCCCTCGCCGAGGTCGAAGGCCGTCATTGCGATCAGCGGCGCCATGACGTCTTCGAGCGAGGCCAGGTCGCCGCAATGGGCGACCGCGGTGCACAGGTCGTCCAGCCGCATGTAGACGATGGCCTGGCTGCGGATGCTCGTCGCTTCCTCTTCGTCCCGCGCCCAGCGCTGGATGACGTTGCGGCGGCCGAGCCCGACGTCGAGCGAGCGGCGGATGTAGCGCTGGGTGGCCGCGGGGAAGCCTGCGAACTCCCTCATCTCGTCGAAGATCCATGATCCGCGGGGACCCTGTGTCTCGATCTTCATGCGCCCGACCTTTCAGCCTCAGTCCAGCGGGACTCGCAGCGTTTGTTGCACTGCAACATACTTCAGGCGCCTCGTCAACGGAATTGTGCGATGCAGCAAGGCTTGGACGTGGACCTTCACCGGCGAAGGCCGGAATCCAGTCGATGCCGACGACCGCCGCGCAGGTGAAGAATCCGCCCGGATCCCGGCCTTCGCCGGGATGACGAAAATCGGGAGAACTGCGCCCTACCGCCCCCGATCGAACCGCTGCACGATCTCGGCCACGAGCGGCTTCATGTGGAAGGTGGACTCCGGCTGGATCGCCACCTTGCCGCCCGCCGCCTCGACGGCCTCGGCGGTGATCGGGCCTACCGCGGCGATGACGGTCTTCCGGAACGCCTCGTCCAGCGCGGGCCCCAGGTCCCGCCGCCCGGCCACCTCGATCAGCCGCTTGATCTGCATCTGCGAGGTGAAGGCGATCAGGTCGATCTCCCCGGCGGCCATCGCCCGGATCACCTCCGCCACCCGCGCATCCTCCTCGTCGGAGGCATAGGCATAGGGAAGGACCGGGTCGAACCGCGCGCCACGCTCGCCGAGCGCCTCGGCGAGCTGCTCCTCCGGGGCGCCGGGATATATCTGCACCCCGACGGTCCTGCCTTCGAGGTCGAGGCCGCGGATCAGGGCGAGCAGCCCGTCGGTGGTCGGCTCCCCCGTCCTGGTGACATTGCTGCCGAGGCCGAGCTGGCGCAGCGCGGCGACCGGCTTGGGGCCGCGCGCGACGACCTGCACGCGCCCGAAGGCCGCCACCACCGCGTCTCTCCGCCCGAGTTCCTCCGCGCGGTCGAGGATCCGGTTCACGCCCTCGCCGGTGTAGAAGACGAGCAGGTCGTGAGCGCCGCCGACCAGCCGGTCGAGCCAGGCGTCGAGCGCGCTGCTGTCCTGCAGCCGGCAGGTCGCGACCAGCGGGCAGCGGACCACTACGGCGCCGTGGCGGGCGATCATGCCCGAGAACAGGTCCAGCGCCCGGCTTTCGGGCACAACCACTCGGCGTCCCGCCAGCGCTCCGCTTCGTTCGTCGCCGCTCATCGATCGGTTCCTTTCCCGCTCCATCTCGCCCGATCAGGCGCCGTCGGCAAGCAGGGATGCGAGCAGCAGCGCCAGCAAGAGGGCGCTGATCGCCTGCCACAGCCGCACCGGCTGGCGCACCAGCAGCGGCCGTGCCTGCGGCGCGGTCAGCGCGCCATTGGGGTGCGACAGGTCATAGGTGAATTCGGACAGCAGCGCGTAGCGCCTGGCCGGTTCGATCGACACCGCCTTGGCGATCGCCGCGTCCATCCAGTCGGGCACGTCCGGATTATGCTCGCTGGCCGGCGTGTAGCGCAGCCGGCGCTGCGCGGCGCGGGTGGTCGCGGCGGCGACGCGTGGGCCGTAGGGCAGGTGCCCGGTCAGCATCTGATAGGCGATCACCCCCAGCGAATAGAGGTCGGAGGCCGGGCTGGCGGAATGGCCAAGGAACAGTTCGGGCGCCCCATATTGCATGGTGCCGGCGAAGGCGGCGTCCTCGAAGCCGCGTTCGGCAAGCTCGTCGACGCCGGCGACCTGGACCGATCCGAAGTCGATGATCCGCGCCGTGCCGTGGGCGTCGACCAGGATATTCTCCGGACGCAGGTCGCGGTGGAGCATTTCCCGCTTGTGGAAGGCCAGCAGGCCGGCGGCGACCTGGTCGATGATCGATCGGACCCGCGCCAGCTCGGGGCGGGGATGGTCGGCCATCCACTGGGCAAGCGTCTGTCCCTCGACATAGTCGGTCGCGCTGAAGATATGGCTTCGGCTCCCCGTCCGCGGCGCCGCCTTCAGCACGTGCGGATTGTCGATCCGCCGGGCGATCCATTCCTCCAGCATCAGCGCGCGCAGCCGGTCCTGCTCCCGGCCCGCCTCGGTGGCCGGGACCTTGAGGGCGACCGCGCGTCCTTGCGCATCCGTCGCCAGATAGACGTGGCTGCGCGCGCTGGCGTGGATCCGGCGTTCGATCCGATAGCCCTCGAATTCGCTTCCCGGGGTGAGGATCGGCGCCGGCGGCAGCTCGATCTCCCCGCCCAGCAGGTCGTCGAGCGCGCCTTCGGGAAGGCTGTCGATCCGCACGAGCTGGACCGTGAGATTGTCCTGCGCCCCCGCCTCCAGCGCCGCCCCGACGATGGCCTCGGCCGCTGCGTCGAGGGTTCCGGCAGAGCCGATCAGTGCGGCAAGCTCCGCATCGCCGAGGCAGTCATGGATTCCGTCGGTGGACAGCAGGAACAGGTCGCCCGGCTCGACGGCGAGGCGCCGATAGTCGATCTCGACCCGCCGATCCATGCCGATCGCCCGTGCCAGATAGCTCCGGCCGGCGCCGATCGACACCCGATGCGCTTCGGTCAGGCTCTCCAGGTTCGTGCCGGCCAGCCGGGCGATCCGGCCATCGCCGACATGGAACAGGTGCGCGGTGCGGGACTTCAGCACCAGCGCGGAAAAGGTGCAGATCATGCCGCGCTCGCGCTCCTCGTCGGAAAGCGGGCGGCCGTTCTGCGCATGCATCCAGCTGTTGACCGCCGCGATCACCCGCTCTCCCGAGCTCTGCACCGACCATCCTTCGGACGTGCAGTAATAATCGGTGAGGAAGCTCCTGACCGCCGTCTCGCTCGCCGTCGCTCCGAGGCTGCTGGTGCTGATCCCGTCCGCGATGGCCAGCGCGATCCCCTTGGCGGCGAGCAAGGCGCCTTCGGGCTGCAGGCTGCCGTGGAAGTCCTGGTTGGCGTCCTTGCGGCCGGCGCTGCTGCACTGGCCGATGGTGACCTCGAGCTGCGCGCGCATGGTCATGCCTATGCGGGGAGGGGAAGCGGCCGTTGGGGCCGCTTCCCTCTGCCTCTGGCCCGGGTCAGGCCGCCAGCTTCACCACCCGCTTGGGCGCGGTCCGGACATGGGTCGAATAGAGCGTCAGCCCGGTGAAGGTTAGGCCGCCGACCAGGTTGCCGAGCACGGTCGGAATCTCGTTCCACCAGAAATAGTCGGCGATCGAGAATTCGGCGCCCATCATCAGCCCGGCGGGGAACAGGAACATGTTCACCACCGAATGCTCGAACACCATGTAGAGAAGACCATGATCGGCATCCACATGGCGATCACCTTGCCGCTGACATGGGTGGAGATCATCGCCCCGACCACGCCGGTCGACACCATCCAGTTGCACAGCATGGCGCGCACGAAGATGGTGAACCAGCCGGCCGCTCCGAACTCGGCATAGCCGAGCGTCCGCGACTTGCCGATGCCGGCGATCCGCTGCCCCACTTCGCTCGGCTCGAGCGAGAAGCCGTAGGTGAAATAGATCGTCATCATGAAGGCGATCGTGAGCGCGCCGGCGAAATTGCCGACGAAAACCAGCCCCCAGTTGCGCAGGACTCCGCCCCATGTGATCCCCGGCCTTCTGTCCCAGACCGCCAGCGGCGCGAGCACGAACACGCCGGTCAGCAGGTCGAAGCCGAGCAGATAGAGCATGCAGAAGCCGACCGGGAACAGCACTGCGCCGAGCAGAGGCTCGCCGGTCTGGACCGTGACCGTCACTGCGAACACGGCGGCGAGCGCCAGCGTCGCGCCGGCCATATAGGCGCGGATCAGGGTGTCCCTGGTCGACATCAACACCTTGGACTCCCCCGCGTCGACCATCTTGGTGACGAATTCCGAAGGCGCGAGATAAGCCATTGCTGTTTCCCTTCATCAGTGCCGGAGCGGCGCCGGGCGGCCGTTTGTCCGGACGTGGGTTGGAACTCGGGATTATGATCGGTCGGCCCTCCGGGGCGCGAAGCGCCGCCGTTCGCCCGACCGCCTGAAGCTCCACTTCGAGCCGATCGCCAGCAGCTGCGCACAGCGAAAAGCCGCCTCGAAGGCCTTGCAAGGCCGGTTCGGGCGGCGCCGTTGCCACGCAATGTCGCTGGTGTCGCCGGTGCCTCGATCCGCCCCTCGTTGAGCGGTGCACGGCGTCTCTCACCTGCTACGCGATTCGGGCGCTTCCGGTAAAGCGCTTTTGTTGCAATGCAACACTCGCCGGTGGCGGGTCCGCCCGGATCCCGGCCCTGCGGGCGGCGTAGCCCGCGTCGCATCTCTCCAGTTGCGAAACGTTCGCAACGCGCCTAGCCATGCCGCCATGGCAAGCACCCAGCAGCTCCGCCGCTTGTGGTTCCAGGTCCACAAGTGGATCGGCCTCCTCCTTGCGATCCTCGTCATTCCCATTTCGCTGACCGGCGCCGCTTTGGTCTGGCACGATGCCCTCGACGGCGCTCTCAATCCGGAGCGCCGGGCCGAAGGACGTCCGGCGCTGACACCCTCCGAATATGGGGAGCGGGCGCGGGCGCTGGCCGCGCCGGGCGAGAAGCTTCACAGCCTCACCTTTCCGGACGGGGAAGGCGCGGTGGTGGCGATGCTGGTGCGGCCGCCGGCGCCCGGCGGGGGGCGCCCGGTCCGCACCATCCTCCATCTCGCGCCCGATGACGGCCGGCTGCTCGATCGCAGTGCCAGCAACGAGGGGGCGGTGCATGTGATGCATGTTCTCCACGGCTCGCTGATGATTCCCGGCCTCGGCCGCCAGATCGTCGGCTGGATCGGGGTTGCGATGCTGCTGTCCAGTCTCACCGGCCTGTGGCTGTGGTGGCCCCTGAAGGGCGGCATCCGACGCGGCCTGCGCTGGAACCGGCAGCCCACCACCTCGGGCCGGCTGCACTATCAGGGCGGCTTCTGGATCGCCATCCCGCTCGCGGTGCTGTCCTTTACCGGCGCCTGGATTTCCTTTCCGGCCTTCTTCGCGCAGCTTTCCGGCGATCCGCCGCCCCCTCCCATGGCCGAGCGCGTCCGGCGCATGGCGGTCGCCCCGCTGGTCGAAACCCGCCTCGACCCGGACCTCGCCATCGCACTGGCCTCGTCTCAGGCCCAGGGTTCGCTGGCGACCGTCGCCTGGCCGACCGAGAAGGATTCGAAGTGGAAGCTCGGCTATCGCGGTCCTGACGGGATGGCGGAGGTCGGCGTCGACGACGAAGGGGGCGCGGTCACGCCGCCCGGCCCGCCGCGGCCCGAGACGACCGCCCGGCTGATGCGCCGCATCCACGACGGCACCGGCATGGGGTGGCTGTGGCAGTTCATCATCTTCCTCGGCGGCATCGTCCCTGCCGTGCTCGCGGTTACCGGCGTGCTGATGTGGCTCGACATCCGCCGCCGCCGGGCGGCCACGGAGGCCCGTCTCGCATCCGCCGGCAAGGGCGCGCTGGAAACGGTCTGATCGGGGCGGCGGCCCGTTGCCGCCTCGCGACGCCTGCGGCATGCATCGGGCATGCCCTATCTGTTGCTTGCCGCCGCGATCGCCTCCGAAGTCATCGGCACGACCTTCCTGAAACTCTCGGACGGCTTCAGCCGCCCGGTCCCGTCGCTGGTGACCGCGATCGCCTATGCCTTTTCCTTCTGGTGCCTTGCGATCACCCTCCGCGAAATTCCCACCGGCGTCGCTTATGCGATCTGGTCCGGGCTCGGGATGGTGCTCATCACCGGCGTCGCCTGGCTGTTCCTCGGCCAGAAGCTGGACGCGGCGGCGCTCGCTGGCATGGCGCTGATCGTCGCCGGCGTGATCGTGATGAACCTCTTCTCCAGGTCGGTGCCGCACTGACCGCCGCGGCGGCTCAGTGCTTGCCCACTTCGTCCCAATAGTCCCAGCGCGGTACCTGCTGCTGGTCGAGATAGATCCGGATGTCGTTGAAGGCGCTCGTCCGCTTGCGCGTCTCGGCGTCCACCGCATTGTCGGGCATGCCGCGCAGCAAGGCTTCCATCCGATAGGCTATGCCGTCGCGATAATGGGCGGTCGGCCAGATGAACAGGTCGTTGCGGCGGATCCCGCGCAGCACGATCTCGCCGACTTCCATCGGGTCCATCATCCAGCCGGGCCGCTCCCCCTTGGCGCGCTGTTCGGCCATTGCCTTGAGCATTTCGGGGTCGGGCGGCGGATAGCCGGAACCTGCCGGCCGGGTCGCCGCGGTCGAGGCTCCCAGCTCGGTGAAGGTCGCTCCGGCGACATAGACCGACACGCCTATATCGTGGGGCGCAAGGTCGGTGCGCAGCGCCTCGGCCATGCCGGTCACCGCATATTTGGCGGTGACATAGAGTCCCATGTTCGGCAGCGCGAGCACGCCGGCCAGCGAGGCGGTGTTGACGATATGGCCGCCCTCGCCATGTTTCATGATCCTGGGCAGGATGGTCTGCACGCCGTTGATCGTGCCGTCGACGATCACGCCCATCACCCAGTCCCAGTCGGCATAGGTCGCCTGCTGCATCGGCCCCATCACGCCGACCCCGGCATTGTTGATCAGCACGTGAATCTTCCCGAAGCTTTCCTCCGCCTCGTCGGCCGCCCGGGCGAAGGCGTCGCGGTCGCGGATGTCGAGCTGGATCGGATGGACGGCGAGATTGGTGTTGGCGAAGCCTTCCATCGCGCGGTCGAGCGCGTCCTTGCGGATGTCCGCGATCACCACCTTCATTCCAGCCTTGGCGAAGGCATGCGCCATGCCCAGGCCCATCCCGGCGGCGCCGCCGGTGATGAAGGCGACCTTCCCCTCGACATCCTGCATGACCGCCGACCCTCTCTTGTTCCTGGCTGAGCGGATGCAAGTCTAGCCGGGGCCCCCGGGCCGTCCAGATTAGCGATTCTACCCGGCAGGCGCGGGCTGCAGGGTCGGCGCGCCGATCAGCCGCCGGACGGCTGCGGCGGATTATAGGTGCCGAACTTGTCGACCAGTTCCTCCGACACCTCTTCGTCGCTGCCCTGGACGATCACGCCGCCGGCATGCTCGACCCGCTGCACCGTACCCTTGCGCGGCATGGTGACATGCGCGCCCGTCTTGTCGTCCCAGACGCTGTAGCTGAAGACCTTGACCATGACTGCCCTCCGCAGTGGTTCTGCTGCTGTCCGAATGGACGGTGCCGGGCGAGGGTTCCCATGACGGGCTGGCGGCGGCCATGATGCGGTCATAGGGATCCCGTTGACGCGCGCGGGAGTTCGCCCGCCGGAAAGGAGACGGGCCATGCGAGCCGGGTTGGTGATGATGGGTGCGGTGCTGCTTGCCGGGTGCGGTTCCGGCAATTCCGACGCCGGCAACGTGTCTTCGGACGTGGCCCCGGCGTCCGGCGCAGCGGTCGCCGGCGAGCCGCGCTGGACCCTCGAATCCACCGACGCCGGAACGACGCTGGCCCTGCTCGGGCCGTCCGGAGATGCCGCCGTCCGGCTGATCTGCCCTGCCGGAGGCACGGACCTGATCGTCAACGTGCCGGAGTTCGAGCCGATCGGCAGCGAGGAGCGCATGTCATTCGGCAGCGGCGGCGAAGTGGTGGCCCTGGTCGCCGATACCGAGGGCGACCGGCAGCGCGGCGGGGTGAGCGGAACCGGGGAGGTCCCGGTCGAGCTGGCCTCGCTGATCCGCGGTCCGATCGGCGTGAACTACGGCGCACGCAACAGCGGCCCGCATCCCGCCCCGCCCGCGCCGCTCGCCCAGGCGTTCCTGGCGGCCTGCGGGGTCGATCCCGGGCCGGCCGTGGAGGGCGGCGGCGCGCCGATCCCTCTCGCAAACGGCACGGCAGGGACCATGACTGCTGCAGCCGCCGGCGTCAGCGCCTGCCTCATGCAGGGGAGCGAGCGGTTGCAGGTGGAGCCGCTGCGCGCGGTCGGCACCGAACCCTTCTGGGGCGCGCGCATCGAGGGTCGCTGCGTCACTTATTCCCACCCGGAGGACCAGCAGGGCACCCGCGTCTGGACCCGCTACACGCCGGCGCCGGACGGCGGCGGCACCTGGGCCGGCGCGCTCGGCGGTGCCCGGTTCGAGCTGCGGATCCGTCCCGATCCCGACTGCTCGGACGGCATGTCCGATCGCCTTTATCCGCTCGCCGCCGAACTGCTGGTGCGGGGCGAGACGCGCAGGGGTTGCGCCGCCCCGGCCTGACCTCGTCGCTTATGCCACGGGTTCGCCGGGCGTTCTCCAGTGAGCCGCCTGGACGATTATCTGACGCGGATGGGGCCGCTCGGTCTCATCTTCCGGACAGTGGCACCGGATCGGCAGGCCGCGCTCCTGGAGGCGGTGCGGTCGGCCTTCGCTCCCCATGTCGCGGAGGGAGAGGCTCGCTTCACGGCGGGCTGCTGGTTGATCGAGGCCCGCGCCCGATCCGAAGGGATCGTCAGGGCGCGCTGAGGGTGGGGGTGCCGATCGCCGCCTCCACCGGTGCCGCGGCGAGGACCGGCTGGGTCTGGGCGCCGAAGCCGTCGTAGATGGCGCGTGCCGTCGCGGCGATCGTCTGGGCCCGGTTGGTGCCGCCGCGTCCGAAGATCGCGACGGCGATCCGCCGCCCGTCCGCAAGGGTGATGATGCCGACGTCGCCGCTCAGCCCGGCCAGCGTTCCGGTCTTGTGCTCCACCCGCGTACCCGGCGGGAGCAGGCCGCGGATGCGGTTCTTGCCGGTGATGCAGCGGCCCATCGTCTGCAGCAGATAGTCGCGGCTTTCGGGCTTCAGCATGTCGCCCCGGTCGATCCGGCTGAGCAGCGTGACCATGGCGATCGGCGTGGCGGAATCGCGCGGGTCCTTGAGGTCGCGCCGGTCGCGGAGGAGCTGGGCGATCGTGCGGTCGACCCGGATGTCAGTCATGCCATGCCAGCGCAGCCATTCGTCGACTGCCTTTGGGCCACCGAGATTTTCGATCAATATGTCGGTGGCGGGATTGTCGCTCCGGGTCAGCATCAGCTCGATCAGCTCGGCGGCCGTCCGGCCGGCGATGGTGTCGCTCAGCGAGCGGCGTCCGTGATCGACCTGCGAGAGATAGGCGGCGGCGACCGCCACCTTCATCGTGCTCGCCATCGGAAAGGGCGTGCTGCCGTTGAAGCTGACCATGCTGCCGGTCGAGAGGTCGACCGCCGCGATCCCATATTCGCCGGGTGCGCTCGCCGCCATCGCCCCGAGCTGCTGTTCGAGCGTCTGGAACCCCGCGGCCTGCGGATAGGCCCATGCAGGCTGCGCCACCAGCGCCAGCAACCAGGACAGGACGACAAAGACACGCATTGGCACACCTCGTGAGAGCAGCCCCCAGTCTGGCGGAATGAATCAATAACTACAATGGGTTCCCAAATCGGAAAAGTTCGGCTCGGCGCGAATGCAGCCCGTTCGGTCCGTCGGATCTGGTGAACGGTTCGCCGCGCTGCCACCATGGACGGGCTCGTGATTCGGAAAGGCCCGCCATGCTCGACGGCGTGATCCACAATCCCGCGATGCGGCGCTGGGAACTGCCCCTGGGGGATATGGTCGCGGCGATCTATTATCGGGCCGACGAGGATCCCGTCACCCTCACCCACACCGAGGTGCCGAACGAATATTCCGGACAGGGCATCGCCAGCCGCCTCGCCCGGGCGGTGTTCGAGGAATTGCGGAGCAGCGGCCGCAGGGCGATCGTGAAATGCCCGTTCCTGTCCGCCTATGTCGCGAAGCATCGCGAATATTCGGATCTCGTCGCGGGCTGAAACGGGGCCCCAGGTCTCGTGGATGCGGTGATCCCGGGCCGGGAAGCTAATTGGCCGTGGGCCGCGGCCAGGGCCGCTCGCGAAACCATTTGGTGAGGACATATTTGGTCCCGCGCCGGACCTTCATCCCCTGGTGCATCGTCGCGGGATTGGGCCTGCCGTCGGGGCCGAGATTGTTCCAGGCCAGCAGCTTGCCGGTTTCCGGCCGGATGGTCTTGCCGATGGCCTTGAACCGGGTGGCTCCCCCTTCTTCCGGCTCGTTGAGATAGAGCATCGCGGTCCAGGTCCGCTGTCCGGCGATGCCGCAATGGGTCAGATAGTCCATGCCGCCCGGCTCGAACGTGTCGGTATGCGCCCTGAACTCCTGTCCCGGTGCATAGCGCTGGCCCTGGATCGGTTCGCCGAATTCGCGGAGAAGGCCCATCAGCTCGCAGATCCTGCGGTCGAGCGCGGCGACTAGCGGATCGCCGGAGTCGAGGTCGCAGGTCTCGCTGGTCCGGTAATTGGCGACGCCGATGTCGTCGGCGATCGTCGATGGCCGTCGCTTCCGGTCGATGCGTTCGATGAATGCGCCGCAGCTATCCGCGTCGGCGAAGCCGCGAACGATGAAAAGTTCCACCTTCGGCGTCGGGACGCGCTGGATGCCCGCGACGGATTTCAGGCGAGCTGATGGAGACAATGCCTGCTCGGCCAGCATGAAGAATCTCTGAAGTCGATTCAAGAAAGGATAGGATGGGGCGCACTCTACGAACCTGGTGCTCCTGCCGCAACTGTAATGGAATTGTCATGATCGTGCCTTTCTTCTGAAACCATCCTTCTCGATCCATCCTTCTGTTCGGAACAGGGTGGTCTCGGCTGCGCGCATGGGCGGAAGATCTTCGATGGGCGGAAAGGGCCGCTCTTAGTGCAAATTTACAGGATCCTGATCGTTTCGCATGATCCTGGGATGGTCGATGCGCTGAACCGGGAGCTGGCCTTCTACGGCTTCGACATATGGGTGCGGGCGGACAATCTCGCGGCCCTTCGCAGCGCATCCGAAATCTGTCCCGACCTGCTCCTGCTCGACGCGAGGGACAGTCCTGCCTCCAAGGTCCAGTTGTGCCGCAGCCTGCGCGAAATCCCGGAAACGGCGGATCGCGCGATCGTCGCGCTCGCTGCGCCGGAGGACGAGGGGACTCGGCTCGGGGCGCTGGAAGCCGGGGCGGACGACAGCTTTCCGGCCGATCTCAGCGTGCGGGAGATGGTCCTGCGTCTGCGTGCTGCCGTCCGGCGATTCGATTCCTCGCCCTTCACCAGGGTCCTTCGCTACGGTGACATCGAGCTGGATCTGGAAAAGTACAAGGTCCGGCGGGCCGGCGTCCCGATTCCGCTTTCCACCATGCAGATCAAGGTCCTGCGGCATCTCATGCAGCATCCGACCATCGTCTTCTCGCGCCAGGAACTTCTCCGGGCGGTCTGGAAGGACGAAGGCCATGACAACCGCGCCGTGGATGCGCTCCTCACCCGCATGCGGCGGATGCTGAATTCCGTCGGCGGCCCGAATGTCATCCGGGCCGTTCGGGGCGTCGGCTATGCGCTCGACACCGAGTGGGTCGACGCCGGGAGACGGCCCGGAGCGGATCACAGGCGCAAACCCTGACCGCGCGCGAGCCGCAATTGTCGAAATTCGACAATGAAACGATAGAGTTATCGTTCACAACTCGCATGAATCAATACTTTGTTAGACGAATATATCTGCTCCACACGCCGGACGGCAACGAACAGGGGATTGTAATAATTGACTCATGTCCCTGTCACATCTCTGTCACCCGCCGCTCCTAGTTGCGACTTGAGTTCGATACGGGGGGAAGGGACTTCTCGTCACCCTCCATCACTCGTTCAATTCCTGCCGGGGTGGAGTCCTACAATCATGATCAGATCGAAGACCACGCGTAGCCTGCTGCTTCTTGGTGTTGCGGCCGCCGCCTTGAGCGCCTGTGACGGCGCCGATGACGTTGCCTCGCCCGGCGACGGAGTCATCGTCGTTCCGACGCCGACGCCGACGCCAACACCGACTCCGACGCCAACCCCGACGCCGACGCCCACTCCGACGCCGACGCCGACCCCCACCGGCCCCGCGGACAGCTGCCCGACCGGCACTTCCGACGTCGGAACCATCGCGACTTCCGCCGGCGACACGCGGCGTCAGTGCCAGATCTCCGGTGTGATCCGGGGCAACCTGCGCCTCCAGAACCTTCCGGGGACCATCTATTCCCTGTCGGGCAAGGTCCAGGTCGGTGACGACCTGGGGCCCGACCCGGCCAACCCGCTCGCGGGGCAGGGGGGCGTGCTGACGCTCGATGCCGGCGTCGTGCTGTTCGGCGCGGCGGGCGCCGACTTCCTGGTCGTCAACCGCGGCTCGCAGCTGGTCGTCGACGGCACGGCTGACAGGCCCGTGGTCATGACGAGCCGCAGCAATGTCGTGGGCAGCGTCAACGCCGACTCCATCGGTGAATGGGGCGGCCTCGTGATCCTCGGCCGCGCTCCGATCGCGGATTGCGCCGACCCAGGGGCCGTCGGCGGCACAGTCAACTGCCAGGCGCCGGTGGAAGGAACGTCCGGATCCCAATATGGCGGCGCCTCGGCCAACGACAGCTCGGGCCGCATCGAATATCTCCAGGTCCGCTATCCGGGCTTCGAGGTCGATACCAACAACGAACTGAACGGCATCACGCTTGCCGGTGTCGGATCGGGCACGATCATCAATCACGTGCAGGTCCACAACAGTTCGGATGACGGCATCGAATGGTTCGGGGGTCGCGTGAACCAGCGATATCTCGTGCTGACCGGGAACGATGACGACTCGCTGGACGTCGACTCGGGCTACAAGGGCGCGACTCAGTTCGCGATCGTGCTGCAGCGCGCCGGCGGCGGCGGTCAGGTGGTGGAGGGCGACTCCACCGACAAGCCTGTCGATGCGACGCCGCGCACCAACATGCTGCTGTCGAACTTCACCTTCGTTTCGTCGAGGGCGACGCCGTTCATCCACCTGCGCGGCGGAATGGATGCGGCCTTCTACAATGGCACCATGGCGGCGCCGCAGTGCCTCGATATCGACACGGCCGCGACGATGCAGGCGGCCGGGTCCGATGAAGAGGGTCCGCCGAGGTTCAGTTCGCTGTTCTTCACTTGCGCGACGCCGATCGTCGACGACGGCGACGTCGCGGTGGCGGACATCCAGGGGCTCTTCACCGCAGGAACCAACAACACGCTCAACGGCACGTCGAGCCTGACCGGCCAGTTCATCAACGGCGCCAACGAGAATGCCGTGCCGTTCACCAGCGTCACCGGGCTTTCGCCCTTCTTCCAGGACGTGACCTACATCGGCGCGGTCCGGGACGCGAACGACAATTGGTGGCGCGGTTGGACCTGTGGTCTCCCCGGCGAGATGTCCTGTCTGACCATCCCGGCTGCCGGTTGATCCTTGAAGAAACCAGGGGGACGGCGGTCAGCTGCCGCCGTCCCCCGCACTTACATCTATTCCCCGGGGGATTTCGATGACCACTCGCCAGCGGCTCCTAGCCACTGTTCTGCTTTCGACTTGCTCCCTCGCGAGCGTGCCTGCGCTGGCGCAGACCCAGCCTCCCTCCTCTTCGTCGGCATCCGGCGTGGGGGACGAAGCGGAAAGGCCGGATGTGCGTGCGGCTGCACCCGCGGCGGACACGAACGCTCCCGATGTGCCGCTCGAGGTGTCGGGGCCGGGATCCGACGACGGGCAGGAGATCATCGTCCGCGGACGCAACATACCCAACCCCATACGCGCCACCCCGGAAGTCGTGTCGGTCCTTTCGGCCGAGGATATCGCGCGTACCGGCGACGGCGACGTCGCGGGCGCGCTGCAGCGCGTGACCGGCCTTTCGGTCGTCGGCGGCCGCTATGTCTATGTCCGGGGTCTCGGCGAGCGCTATTCCGCGGCCATGTTGAACGGCGCTCCGCTGCCGTCTCCCGAGCCGCTGCGCCGCGTCGTGCCGCTCGATCTGTTCCCGACCTCGATCGTCGCTTCGACCGTGGTCCAGAAAAGCTATTCCGTCGACTATCCGGGTGAGTTCGGTGGCGGCGTCGTCAATATCACCACCCGTTCCGCACCGGACGAGGGCTTTCTCGAAATCGGCGCCAGCATCGGCGGCGACGATGTCACCACCCAGAATCTCGGCTACACTTATGATGGCGGGGACTGGGACTTCACCGGTTTCGACGATGGCACCCGCGACGTTCCGGGGCCGCTCGCGGCAGCGATCGCCACCGGGAACCGCGTGGTGGAAGGCGCCAATTTCACCACCGCCCAGATCCAGGCCATCACGTCCAGCCTGGTCAATGCGCCGACGACCCTGATCCAGCGCAACGACAATATTCCGTTCAACTATTCCTTCGATATCGCGGCCGGCGAAAGCTTCATGCTGGGCGATTTCGATGTCGGAATCATCGCCGTCGGCGGTCTGTCCAACAGCTGGCGGACCCGCGGCGGGATCCAGCAGGCGGGCACGCGCTCCGGCACGCCGGGCTCGCCGGACGAAGCGCTGCTTCCTTCGTCCGACTTCCGGTTCCTCTCGACGATCAACCGCGCCGTGGTCAACGGCATGGGGAATCTCACCATCGGGCTCGATCGCCACAAGCTGCGTCTCACCAGCCTGTTCATCCGTGACACGCTCAAGGAGTCGCGGATTTCCGTCGGCAACAATTTCGACACCGTGTCGCCGAGCCAGGACCGTCCGGATGCGACCCTCAACACCGGACTCACCAGCTGGTACGAGCGGCAGCTGTTCGACAATCAGGCGGTGGCGGAGCTCAAGTTCGATCGTCTCTCGATCGACCTGCGCGGCAGCTATGTGAAGACGAAGCGCGATGCTCCCTATGAGCGCACCTACAGCTACGTGTTCAACGACGCGATCGACGACTATGTCAACGATCTCCGCTCGGCCGGCCAGAACGCGCAGATTTCGTTCAGCGAACTCGACGATGAACTCTGGTTCGGTGGTGCCGACCTGTCCTACCGGATTCCCGGCGGGCCGATGCCGGTCACTTTCTCGGCGGGCTATGCCTATACCGACAATACGCGCAGCGCGATCCGGCGCGATTTCGAATATTTCCCGACCGGAGTCCTGCCGCTGCCCGTCGCCCAGACGCGGATCGACTATCTGCTCAGCGACTTCAACGTCTACACCTGGAACGTGCTGCTGCGGGAAACCACCGGTGGCCTGGGTTCGGCGGCCTATGACGCCGGCCTGACGGTCCATGCCGGTTATGCGATGGCGGAGGTCCAGCCCATTCCCGGAGTCACCGTCAATCTGGGCGTCCGCTACGAGGACGGCAAGCAGACGGTGACGCCGCAGATCCTGTTCGGCCAGCCTCCGGCGGCCGCGTCGGAGCTCAAGAACGACTATTGGCTCCCGGCCGGGACCGTCACGTGGAACTTCGCGGAGAACATGCAGCTGCGCTTCGCGGCCTCGAAGACGATCGCCCGGCCGCAGTTCCGCGAACTCGCGCCCCAGCCTTATCGCGATACGGAATCGCAGCGGACCTTCTTCGGCAACCAGTTCCTGAAGGATACCGAATTCACCAATCTCGACGGACGCTTCGAATGGTATTTCGGCCGCGACGAGATTTTCTCGCTCGCCGGTTTCTACAAGCGCATCAAGAATCCGATCGAGGCGACGGCGGTGTTCGTCGGCAGCTCGCTGCTCACCTCCTTCGCCAATGCGCCTCGGGCCGAACTCTATGGCGGCGAGGTCGAGCTGCGGAAATATTTCGGGCTGGAGTCGCTCGGCAATGGCTTCGCAACGCGGCGGATCGCGGTGATCGGCAACTACACCTACACCGATTCCAGGATCAAGGTGCGGGAGGGCGACACCACCATCAGCTTCACCAGTCAGCCGAACGAAATCGACGCCTCGCTGGTTTTCGACACCAGTCGCAAGCTGCCGCTTACCGGCCAGTCCCGACACCTCGTCAACCTGCAGCTCAGCCTGGAGGATACCGAGCGCCTGTCGCAACAGTCGATCCTTCTCACTTATGCCAGCAGGCGCGTCACCAACCGCGGACCCAATCTCACTCCCGATTTCATCGAACGGCCGGGCATTCAGCTCGACGTGGTGCTTCGCCAGGGCGTCGTCTTCGCCGGGCGGGAGATCGAATTCAAGGCGGAGGGCCGCAACCTGCTGGGGACCGACTACAAGGAATCGCAGACGCTGAACGACAGTCGGCTGATCATCAACAGTTACGATGTCGGCCGAGCCTTCTCGCTGTCGGCGACCCTCAAGCTCTGAACTTCCCTCGACCTGCACGCTGCCGGATCGTCGGTCGCGACGATCCGGCTTGCCCCGTGCGCGACGGCCGGCCGGCCGGGCCCCGTCCGTCCTGCATCCATATCGGCCCGCGCGGCGCGACATGGAGGCGAAACCATTCGGTAACGGACCCGACCCTCGCCGTTCACATCCCGACCTTACGCCATCTTCGTCACGCCCCCGCATCCCGTGCGGGGCGGATTCAGGGAGAAGACAATGGGCGAATTGGCGTTCGATCGTCGCGGGCTGCTCCGCGGCGGGGCAAGACTTGGCTTGGCGGCAGTTCTCGGCGGGACCCTGAGCGGGCTGATGGCCCGGCAGGCGATGGCGGCGACTGGTTCGGGGCAGCTCGAGCCGGCTATGAGCCCCTATGGCCCGATCTTTCCCGTCAAGGATCGGAACACGGGGCTCCCGCTTCTCAAGCTCCCGCGCGGCTTCTCCTACAGCACCTTCAGCTGGCAGGGCGATCGCATGTCCGACGGCAACCGGGTGCGGGAGTCGCACGATGGCATGGGCGTCGTCGGTCTGGGCGGACCGGGCAACCGGGACGTGTTTCTGATCCGCAATCATGAAGCGCGGCGTTCCAGCACGATCCTGCAATGCCCGGGCCAGTATGACACCGCGACCCAGAATTTCGACGGCCTGGGATCCGGGCAGCTCGGCGGCGGATGCGACGTGCTGCGGGTCCGGAATGGAAAACTGCTCGATCATCGTGCGACGATCGGCGGCACGATCGTCAATTGCGCCGGCGGGGTCACCCCATGGCGGACCTGGATCACCTGCGAGGAAACCACCTACGACGGCACCGGCCAGGGCGGAAGGAAGCATGGCTATGCGTTCGAATGCTCCGCGAATCCGAACGAAACGACCGGGGAGCCGCTGATCGGCCTGGGGCGCTTCGCGCATGAAGCGGTCGCCGTGGATCGCTATACGGGCTACGTCTACGAGACGGAGGATAATCGCAATCTTTCCGGCTTCTACCGGTTCAAGCCCTCGGACGACAGCCGGCGCTACGGTTCGCTCGCCCGCGGCGGGCGGCTGCAGGCGGCCAGGGTGGTCGGCGTGCCGGAGGCCAGGCTGCTCGCGCTGGGCGGCTCCAACGCGGTCTCGCAGGTGGGGGAAGTGCTCCCGATCGAATGGGTGGATATTGACGATCCGGATTCGGACCCCGTCGGCAGCGCCTCGGGCCCCTATTCGGAGGCGGTCGGCAAGGGTGCGCTGACCATGAGCCGCGGCGAAGGCATCTGGTATCATGACGGGGCCATCGCCCTCACCGACACCAGCTTCGGACGCGACGGCAGCGGGCGCGATGGGCGTGGCCTCGGCGCCGTCTGGCTCTATACGCCGGACCGGAGCGACCCTGAACGCGGCACGCTGAAGCTCGTCTATACCGCGGCTGCGCTGGTGGCCGGCAACAATCCCGACAATCTGACGATTTCCCCGCGCGGGGGCATCCTGACCTGCGACGATGGAGCCGAAGTCGAGGACGAATTCGGGCGCGGGCAGCGCCTGATGGGCTACACGCCTTCCGGCGAGGCTTATATCTTCGCGAAGAACAATGTCGTCCTGGACTCGCGCGATATCGCTCGAATGGGGCGCACAGGTCAGTTTCCTCCGGACGACTATCGCGGGGACGAACTGGCGGGCGCCTGTTTCGATCCGCGCGGCGACACGCTGTTCGTCAACGTCTTTACCCCCGGATTTACCGCTGCCATTCATGGCCCGTGGAGGCGCGGCAACCTGTAGGCGGTCGCCGGGCGGTTGGTTCGCGCCGCCGCCCGGCACCACCCCTGCGGCCCACCAACAGGGAGAAGGCACCCGTGAACGGTTCGTCCCCCCGCCTCGTCATTCGGGAACGCCGCCGTCCGGCGCGCACGCGATGGCCGCTGCGCATCGCCATCCTGCTCGCGATGCTCCTGGCGGCGCTGCTGCTGTGGAGCCGCTCCGGGCCGGAGCAGATGCAGGATGCCGCCGGCCACGCTACGGCTTCTGCTCCTGCGGACGATCCGGCCTGGGATCCGGGCAGCGCCTGGGCCGGGGCATCCGCCTTGGCCCCCGGCCGGCAGGCGGAGGCGACTCCGAGTCGCCGGCTCGGGGACGGTCTCGTCCTCGCACCGCACATGATTGAGGGTCGGCTGGCAGGCTATGTCGTCGCGGCCGCCAGCGACGAAGCTGCGCTGGCCGGCGCCAGGCTGCAGCCGGGGGACCTTCTCCTCGATATGGACGGCCGCCAGCTCGATCAGGGGCGCATGGCGGGGCTCGGCGACGAACTGGCGCTCGCGGATTCGGTGGAGGTGACGTTCGAGCGGGACGGGCAGATCCGCAGGCGGGTCATCGATCTGCGAGACTAGTTCGCGTCATTCGTCATCAAATCGAAACATTCGCGTCATCGACGGTACATCGAACGGGCCCACCTCGGAGCGGGGAGGGCGAATCATTTCGTGATCCGGACGGTGGTTCTCGAACGTTTGTCGATGGTCCGGCACTGGCTGCCGAAGGACGCCTGTCTCTATGCGAAGGTCGTCCTGCTGGCGCTGGCGTCGATCCAGCTGGCGCGGCTCCTGTGGCTGCTGGCCGTCCCGGCCGGGCCGTTCGGCGACTGGCATCCCGCCCAGGCGCGCTTCCCGTCTCCGCAGGCGCAGGCGGTCGTGCTTGCCTCCGTCGACCCCTTCTTCCGCAATGCATCGATCGGGACGGAGTCCCTGCCCGATCTCGATCTCAGGCTTTTCGGCACGCGGGAGGATCGGGGAGGCGCGGGCGGCTCGGCGATCATCGGTCCCCCGGACGGCGAGCAGAAAAGCCATATGGTCGGCGAAGAGGTCGAACCCGGCGTGAAGCTGGCCGCAGTCTTCTTCGATCATGTCGTGCTCGACCGCGGAGCCGGTCGTCAGCAAATCCTGTCGCTCGAACCCTTCGGAGGCGGCGCTGCTCCGCCCTCCGGAGATGCTGCCGACCCGGCCGAGGACGGGCTGAGCCCGGCCGCGGTTCATGAGACCGTTCAGTTCGCGCCGCGCATGCGGGAAGGGCGGGTCACTGGCGTCGTCGTCAGCTCCAGGGGCGATCCGGCCCGATTTGCGGCTCTCGGATTTCGGCCCGGCGACGTCATCGTCGCGGTCAATGGCGCGCGCATCACCTCCCAGACCGATCTCGTCCAGCTCCAGTCGAGCATGGTCGCGGGCGCACGGCTCTCGCTCATGGTCGAGCGGGGCGCCGAGACGGTTCCCATAGCCCTCAATTTCGCAGGTTCTTGATGAAGGTCACGAAGATGGCGCTGGCCCTGTTGCTGGCGACCGCAAGCCCCGTGTCGGCCCAATATACGGTGAACATGCGCGACGCGGACGTGCGGGCATTCGCAGCCGATGCCGCGCGGGTGACTGGGCAGACGTTCGTCGTCGACAGCCGGGTCAACCAGAAGATCTCGGTGGTAACGCAGCGACCGCTGTCGCGGTCTGAATATTTCGAGGTGTTCCTGTCGACGCTGCGCGCCAACGGCCTCGTTGCAATCCCGATACGCGGTGGATACCGGATCCAGCCGGTCGATGGTGCGGCGACCCAGCCGACCCGGGTGACGAGCAGCAGCCGCGCGAGCAACCAGTTCGTCACCGAGATTGTCCGGATGCGCTCGATCGACGCGACCGGTGCGCTCGAATCGGTGCGGCCCCTGGTGAGCCCGCAGGGTTCGGTCACGGCGAACAAGAATGCCAACAGCCTGATCGTGGCGGACTTCGCCGACAATGTCGCGCGTATCCGCCAGCTGCTCAGGCAGATCGACCGCACGGCCTCGGTCGACGATGCCAGCACCCAGATCGTCTATCTCAAGAATTCGGGGCCGCGCGAAATCGCGACCTCGCTGCAGGCTCTTGCCGGAAGGGGCGAGGCCAGCAGCATTTCCGTCAGCCCCGTCGATTCGAGCAATGCCATCACCCTTCAGGGCGAAGCCTCCGCGGTGGCCCGCTTCGCGCGCATGGCGCGCGAACTCGATGATCGCGCCGCGAACGGGACGGAAGTCCGCGTGTACTGGCTGGAACATGCCGATGCGGAGCAACTGTTGCCGGTCCTTCAGCAGTTGGTCGGACAGCCGGTCACCCAGGGCGAGGGCGCGCCCGAATTCATCCGCAACCAGTCGGAGGACGGGACGGGCGGGGCCGCGGAGCCGCGTCCTGCCGCTCTTCCCACCGCCGCCGGAGGCGGCGGTGGCAGCGGGATCGTGCGCTGGGGTCCCGCCGTGGTCACGCGCTACGCCGGGACCAATGCCATCATTGTTGCGGCCAACCCCGACGCGCAGCGCCAGCTGGGCGAGGTGATACGCCAGCTCGACACCCGCCGGCAGCAGGTGTTGGTCGAGGCGATCATCGTCGAGATCGGCGACGAAGCCGCCAGGCGGCTGGGCGTCCAGTTCCTGCTGGCGGGCAAGGATGCGCCCTTCGCTGCCACCAACTGGTCGAATGCCGAGCCGAACATCTTCACCGTCGGGGGCGCGATCGCCAATTATGAACTGGGGCGACGGACCACCACCACGACCGACGGCACCACCACCACGACCTTCGACAGCCCGCTCGGAGAGGGGGTCACCGAGGCTGCGGTGCAGTCGATCCTGAACGCGACCGGCGGCTTTGGCGGCGGGCTCGTCGACATCGGCAGGGATGCCTGGTTCGGCGCCATCATCAACGCGGTGAAATCCGACACGGCGTCCAACATCCTGTCGACGCCCTCGATCATGACGCTGGACAACCAGGAAGCGAAGCTCCTCGTCGGCCAGGAGGTGCCGGTTACCACCGGCGAGCGCCTTTCCGACAATTTCGACAATGCGTTCCGCACGGTGCAGCGGCAGAATGTCGGGATCCAGCTCGACGTGAAGCCGCAGGTGAATTCCTCGGGCTCGATCAAATTGTTCATACGCCAGGAGGTTTCGAGCGTGGCGGGGCCGGTCGCGCCGCGGTCGAGCGATCTCATCATCAACAAGCGCGAGTTCAAGACCGTGCTCACCGTCGACGATGGCGAGATTCTCGCCATCGGCGGCCTGCTCGACGAGAATGAGCGGCGGACGATCGAGAAGATTCCGCTGCTCGGAGACATTCCGGGGCTCGGCGAACTGTTCAAGTCGCGCTCGCGCGCCAGGGGCAAGACCAATCTGATGGTGTTCATTCGCCCCACCATCATCCGTTCGGCCGGCGAGGCCCGACGGATGACGGCCCAGCGCTACGGCTATGTGCGCAACGAACAGCTTCGCCGCAATCCGGACCAGGAACCGTCGCTGGATGCGCTCGTGCGCGACTATCTCGGCGCTCGCCCGCCGGTGGCCGCGCCGCCCTCGCCCGGGGATACAGTCTATGCCCCGGCCTCTGCTCCTGCTCCTGCTCCTGCTCCTGCGCCCTCGGAGCCCGTCCAGTGAACGATGCATCCGCCAACCTCCTTCGCGCCGGCGACCGGCGGCAAGCGCCGACGGAACCCGGCGTCGCCGCCGAAAGCGATGCCGGCGCGACCCGTGCCGTGCCCGAACTGCCCTATGCCTTCGCCCGGGCCCATGGCGTGGTGGCCATAGCCGGGGGAGGGGACATGCCCGCCTTCGCCCTTCGCTCCGGCGCCGATCCGGCGGTGCTGATCGAGGTGCGGCGTCATCTTGGCGGCCCCATCCGAGTCGAACCGGCCGATCAGGCCGAGTTCGACCGGCTGCTGCAGGCCGGTTATGCCTTGGGTGACGGTGCCTTCGGCCTCGCGGGCGCAATCGACAGCGGCGACGATCTCGACGCGCTCGCGAGCGGCATTCCGACCGCGGAGGATCTGCTCGACAGCGCCGACGACGCGCCGGCGATCCGGCTGATCAACGGCATCATCGCCGAAGCCATCCGGCGGGGCGTCAGCGACATCCACGTCGAGCCCTATGAGACTGGTCTCGTCGTCCGGATGCGCGTCGACGGGATGCTCCGGGAAAGCCTGCGCATGCCGGCCCATGTCGCCCCGGTCGTGGTCAGCCGCATCAAGGTCATGGCGCGGCTCGACATCGCCGAACGCCGGGTGCCGCAGGACGGGCGGATCGCGCTCACGCTGGGCGGGAAGCTCCTCGACGTGCGCGTGTCCACACTGCCGAGCCGCGCCGGGGAGCGGGTGGTGCTCCGCATCCTCGACAAGGATGCCGCCGGCCTCTCCCTCGATCATCTGGGCGTGCATGGGGCGGCGGAACACATCCTTCGGGAAGCACTGGCGGAACCCAATGGAATCATTCTCGTCACGGGCCCCACGGGTTCCGGCAAGACGACCACGCTCTATGCCTGCCTGCAGCATCTGAACGACGGCAGCCGCAACATTCTCACCGTCGAGGATCCGGTCGAATATGCGATCGACGGCGTCGGCCAGACCCAGGTCAATGCCAAGGTCGGCATGAGCTTCGCGGCGGGTCTGCGCGCGATTCTCCGGCAGGATCCTGACGTCGTCATGGTCGGTGAAATCCGCGACCGCGAGACTGCGGAGATTGCGGTTCAGGCGTCGCTGACCGGCCATCTCGTCCTTTCGACCGTCCACACCAACGATGCGATTGGCGCCGTCACCCGCATGCGGGACATGCGCGTCGAACCGTTCCTTCTCGCATCGACGCTCCGGGCGGTGATTGCCCAGCGGCTCGTACGCCGGCTGTGCCCGTCCTGCCGCTCGCCGGCTGCGGCGGAAGGCGGCGCGGCCGCCCTCCTCGGTTTCGACCGGGGCGCGACGGTCTATCATCCGGTCGGCTGTGGGGAATGCAGCCAGACGGGCTTCAGGGGTCGGACCGGCGTATTCGAAGCCCTGCGGGTCGATGGCACGGTGCGGCGCCTCATCAACGATGGTGCCGACGAGGTTGCGATAGCCCGCCACGCCTTCGGACGCGCGCCGACGCTCGGATCCGCCGCCCGCGCGCTCGTCCTCGCTGGCGAAACGACCGTCGAGGAAGCAATTCGGGTTTCGCGGCGGGAGGAGGCGGATGGCGATGCCTGAATTCGCCTATGTCGCAGTCGACCCCAGGGGGCGCGAACGGCGCGGGACCGTCAGCGCCCCCAGCGATGCCGACGCCAAGGCCGGGCTTGCCGCAAGGAAGCTCTTCGTTGTTCGTCTGATGCCGCAGGCGGTCGACGCGCCGCGACGGTCCTTCGCGCTTCCGTTCCCGCTCGGCCGCACGCCCCGGCTCAACGCCAGGCACCTCACGCTTTTCACCCGGCAGCTCGCGACGATCAGTCAGGTCAGCCCGCTCGAGGAGGCCCTGCGCACCATCGCCCGGCAGAGCGAGCAGCATCACGTCCGGGCCATCGTGACCCGCGTAGCCGACGGGGTCCTTGAAGGGCGGCGTCTCGCCGACGCGCTGGCGCGTGAGCCGCGCAGCTTCCCGCCGTTCTATCGGGCCATGGTGTCCGCCGGCGAGAGCTCGGGCGCGTTGCCCGAGATTCTCGAACGGCTGGCCGGGCTCCTCGAACGCCAGGCCGAAATGCGCGGCAAGCTGCTGTCGGCGCTCGCCTATCCCGTCGTCCTGACCCTCGTCGCGATCGGAGTCGTCGCCGCCCTGATGATCGGCGTGGTTCCGCGCGTCGTCGAGCAGTTCCAGGATGTCGGCCAGCAGCTTCCGTTCCTGACGCGCCTCGTGATCGGGATCAGCGACCTGCTCGCCGGCTGGTGGTGGGCGCTGCTGCTTCTGGTCGGCGCCGGAGCGGCGGGGGCGGTTCATCTCCTGCGGCAGGAAGGGCCGCGGTTCGTCTTCGACCGCTGGTGTCTCCGGCTGCCGCTCGTCGGTCGCCTGATCCGCGATCTCCATGCGGCCCGCATGGCGCGAACCCTGTCGACCATGATCGAGAGCCGCCTGCCGCTCATCGAAGGGCTCCGGCTCACCGAGGGGACAGTCCACAATCGGGCATTGCGGCGCGCGACCGCCAGGATCGTCGAGTCCATCCGCGGCGGCGGCAGCCTGTCGGGCGCGCTGGCGCGTGCCGGCGTGTTTCCGCCCCTGCTGGTCTACATGGCGGCGAGCGGCGAAAGCGCCGGCCGGCTCGACGTGATGCTCGCCCGCGCCGCCGACTATCTCGAGCGCGAGTTCGACAATTTCACCGCAACGGCCCTGTCGCTGCTCGAACCGATGATCATCGTCGTCATGGGGGTGATCGTCGTCACCATCGTTCTCGCGATCCTTCTTCCCATCCTTCAGCTCCAGACACTCATCGGAGGATAAGCCAGTGATGCGGCCTCTTCTTCATTCTTTCGGTCTTCCCGCGGCCGGCCCTCGGTCGCTCCACCCGCGACCGTCCCGGGGCGAGGAGGGCTTCACCCTCGTCGAACTGATGGTGGTCATCGTCATCATCGGCCTGCTCGCCACCGTCGTGCTCATCAACGTGCTGCCGAGCCAGGACCGGGCGATGCGGACCAAGGCGCTGGCCGACATAGCGACACTCGAGCAGGCGATGGAAATGTATCGTCTCGACAATCTCGGCTATCCTTCCGCAAGCGACGGCCTCAACGCCCTCGTCGGCGCTCCTGCCGGCCTCGCGCAGTCGGGACGCTATCGTCCGGGCGGCTATATCAAGCGCCTCCCCGCCGACCCTTGGGGAAGGCCCTATCAGTTCACGGTTCCCGGCCGGGCCGGGCCGTTCGACATCTACTCGCTCGGAGCCGACGGAGCGCCCGGGGGCGAAGGCGAGAACGCCGATATCTACGGCGGTCAGGGCTGATCCGGACGGTTCCGATGCGCCCCAACGGCTTCACCCTGGTCGAACTGATGGTCGTCATTGCCATTCTGGCCATGGCCGCCGGCGCCGTAGTGTTGGCTTCGGGAACCGCCGGGGGCGGGCCCGACGAGGGGGCCGCGCGCTTCGCGAGCCGCCTTGCCGCGGCGCGCGACGAGGCGATCGTGTCGGGCCGCCCGCTCGGCGCCTGGGCGAGCGCATCGGGGTACGGCTTCGAGCGCTACCGCGACGGCCGGTGGGAAGCCGTCGCCGGGAAACCCTTCCGGACCGAGAACTGGCCCGCCGGGACGAACGTGCGAGTAGCCGGCGAAACGCGGGACGGGCTCGCCCGCGTGCGTTTCGACACGCTCGGCATCGCCGACTCGGAGCTGTCGGTCCGCCTGGCCCGAGGCGGCAGGACGGTCCAGGTGCGGGTCGCCGCCAACGGTGACGTGGTGGTCGAATGATCGTTCGGCGCCTTCAGGATCCGCAGGCGGGTTTCACGCTCATCGAGATGCTGGTCGCGCTCGCCATCTTCTCGGTTGCGGCCCTCGCGCTGCTGCGGCTCGATGGCTATGCGGTCGCGACGGCGGCCGATCTGGACGGCCGTCTCGCGGCAGGGCTGGCGGTTCGGAACGAGGCGGCCCTGGCGGCGACCGATCGGGGCGTGCTGGTCCGCGGCACGACCGAGCGGTCGGTGACGAACGCGGGTCGTCGCTTTCGCGTGCGCCGCACGGTTGCGCCGACTGCCGACCGTCGCCTGGTCCGGATCGATCTGCTCGCCGTCGAACCTGGGTCCCGGCATCGCGCCGCCCTGACCCTCATCAAGCGGGTGGGATGATGGCCGGCGGCAGCGGTTTCGCGCGGAACGGCTTCACGTTGGTGGAGATGCTGGTCGCGCTCGCCATCTTCGCGGTCCTCGTGGCCGCGGGGGTCGGCATTCTTCGTGCCAGCGTGGACTCCAAGGCTGCAGTGGCGCGGCGGCTGACCGACCTCGGCGAGTTCACCCGGCTGGAAGCACTGCTGTCCGCCGATCTGAACCAGGCTGTCGTGCGCTCTACCCGCAGCGGCGAAGACTTGCGGCCGGCATTCGCGGGCGACGGCGCGTCCATGCGCTTCGTGCGCGGCGGCTGGACCAATCTCGACGGCGACGCGCGGTCGGACCTCCAGCGCGCCGAGTGGCGGGTGGAAGGCGGGTCGCTGGTGCGGATCGGCCACGCCCGTCTCGACGGCGAAGAGGATGGGGGCCGACGGGCGGAACTGGTCCGCAACGTCGAAACCGCGACTTTCCGCTACCGCCGCCGGGACGGGAGCTGGACGTCGGCCTTCCTGTCGGCTCCCGAGGAGACCCTGCCTTCGGCGGTCGAACTGACGGTCGCGCGACGGGGCGAAGCGCCGATCACTTTCGTGATCGCCCTGGCGCTGGACGGACCGTTCGATCCGGCTCGGCCGCGCGCGCCGGAGGCTTCGTGATGGTGTGCTCGGGTGAAAGGGGGGCGGCGCTTCTTTCCGTCCTGCTGCTGGTGGCGGTGATGGCGACGGTCGCGGCAACCGCGCTCGACCGGATCGGCGTGGCGACACGCCTCGCCGGTAATGCCGCAACGCTCGCCCAGGCGCGCCTGTGGCTGCAGATGACCGAACAGCTCGCAGCCGTCCGGATCGAGGACATGCTGGCCGCCGACCAGTCACGCACGACCATCGCCGGCGGCTGGCTCGGCACGGAGCAGCAGGTCGCGCTTCCCGACGGGGGAATGGTGCGCGCCCGGCTGGACGACGGCAGCAATTGCTTCAACCTCAACAGTCTTGCCGAAGACCGGAACGGCAGGCTCGTGCCGCGCCCGGCAGGCGCTCGACAATTTGTCAATCTCATGGTCCTGCTAGGCCTCCCGCAGGCCGAAGCCGGTCGGATCGCGGAAAGGGCCACCTCCTTCCTGATCGGAATCGGCCCTTCCGGCCCCGTCGCCGATGAGGCAGGCGAGGCAGCGGGTCGCCTGATCGTCGACAGGAGCGAATTGCGTGCCGTCGACGGGGTGAGCGCCGCGCATCATGCCCGGCTGAAGCCCTGGCTGTGCGCTTTGCCGACCACGGATCTGGCCCCCATCAACGTCAACACCCTGCAGCCGGAACAGGCGCCCCTCATCGCAATGCTCGACCCGGACCACATCGATCTTCATCGCGCGCGCGCCCAGCTCGCGAGCCGCCCGTCGGCGGGCTACCGAAGCGTCTACGAATTCTGGAATGCCCTCGCCTTCGAGGGGCTGGGCGTCTCGTCGGAGGCATCCCGGCAGGTGCGGGTCCGCAGCACCTTCCTCACCTTGCGCGCCCGGGTCTCGGTCGGCGGTGTGGATCATGCCCAGGTGGTCCATCTCGATGCCCGCGAGACCCCGGTGCGGGTCATCGCCCGCCGGTTCGGGGAGGAAGGGTGATGGTCTCCTCACTCGTCATCGCTCTGCCCGCCGTCGCGGATGCCGATCGTCGCGAAACCTTCTGGTGGGCGGTCGAGGACGGACGCGTGGCGGAACATGGGGCGGATGCGGGCTGGCTGGACCGCTGCGCTGGCGGGGAAGGGCCTCGCCCCCGCCTGGTCGGGCTAGCGCCGGCGGCCTGCGTGCGGCTCGACTGGTCCGATCTCGACGGCACGGCGATCACTGCGCCGCAGGCGGCCGCCGCCGCTTGCAGCACCGCGCTGGATCGCAGTCTCGGCGATCCCGAAACGCTTCACGTCGTCGGGGCGGTCGTCGAGAACGGCCGGCGGCAGGCGCTCGCCGCCGTCGTCGCCGGCGGGCAGATGACGGAATGGCTCGCCTGGGCGAACATGCTGGGGGTGGACCTCGATCATGTCGTGCCGGTCGCCGCGCTCATGCCGGCATCGGACCATTGGACGTCGGCGACGATCGGGAGCGAGCGTCTGGTCGGTCGGCGCGGGCTCGTGCTTCCGGATGAATCGTCGCTCACCGAAGCGGTCGTCGCCGGAGCCGATGTGGTCGCGCTGGATCCAAAGATCGTAGACGGCGCGCTGGCGGCGGCAGCGGCGCAGCCCCCCCTCGATCTGCGCACCGGCCGGTTCGTCAGGCGGCGTCGCTGGAAGGTCGACCGCGGCCGGGTTCGCGAACTGCTGGTGCTTGCGGGCGTGATCCTGGCACTCAGCCTGTTGCTTGCGGTCGCGGCCATCGTCCGGCTCGAGCGCTCCAGCAGCCGCCTCGACACGGAAGCGCGCGCACGCGCCGAAGCCGCATTGGGGCGTCCCGTGACGATCGAAACGGCCGAAGCCGAGCTTCGCCGGCGCGCGGGGACGGCCGGGCAAGCCGGCTTTTCCGCCACTCTCGCGGTGCTCCTTCGCCAGCTTCAGCACGAAGGAAGCGTGGCTGCGACCGCGATCGGCTACCCCGGCGACGGGTCGCTCGAAGCGACACTGGCCGCGCCGGCGCTCGACGCCGTCAACCGCATTCTCGTCGCGGTGCAGCGGGACGGATTCAAGGTGACCGCGGTGCCCCGCCAGTCTGCGGACGGACGGGCGGTGGTCGATGTCACGATCAGGAGCGGCCCATGATTTCGGCGATCCGCACATGGCTGGCGGCGCGCTCCGTGCGGGAGCGGCAACTCCTTCTTCTCCTGGCCGTCATCGCTTTGCCCCTGGCCGCATGGCTGCTCGTCGTCCGGCCGCTGGATCGTGGCCATGAGGCTGCGCTGCAACGCAATCTCGAAGCGGTGGATCGCAACGGGCGGATACGGCTCCTCGCGGAGGCCGCCCGTACGCCCTTGCCGGCGCGCCGCCCTGCGGCGGATCTCGAACTGCTGGTCGCCGAGTCTGCGGCCCGGTCCGGCCTCGTCCTCGACAGCAACAGCCCGCTTGGTCCCGGCACGGTCAGCGTGACCATCATGCAGGCCACGCCGACGGCCGTGATCCAGTGGCTCGCCGAAGCCGAAGGCCAGGGCCTCCGGATCGAGGGGCTGCGCATGACTCCGGCCGGAGAAGGAACCGTGACGCTCTCGACTCGCCTGACGAGGGCGGCGTCATGAGCCGGCGCTGGCTCGCCTGCTGGCTCGCGATGCTGTTCCTCGCGCTGCTCGCCTTCCTGCCGCTGCGGGTCGCGCTGGCGACCTCGGAACTGGAACGGATCGGGTTCGGCGCGCGCCAGGTGGCGGGCACCATCTGGTACGGGCGGATCGGTGACCTCCAGTTGCGCTCCCGGCCGCTCGGGACGTTCGAGGTCGCGGTCGATCCGGCGTCTCTCCTGCTTGGCAGCCCCAGCATGCGCATGAACCGGCTCGACGGCACGGAGGGTCCGCTCGAGGGCATCGTCCGGGCCGGCCGCCAGCGCGGCATTGCCCGGATGAACGGCCGAATCGCTGCGCAGTCCCTGTTCTCGCCGCTGCCGATCGAAGCCCTCGAATTTCGCGATGCGACCCTGCTCTTCCGCGACGGCCTCTGTGCGGAAGCATCGGGCACGGTCGTCCCGGTTCTCGCCGCTCCGGTGCCGGGCGTCGACCTTGGCTCGGGTCTCATGGGTCGTCTGCGCTGCAACGGTCGGCGGGCGCGAGTGGTGATGCGCGACCCGAACGGAGCCGGGCGGCTCGATCTCTATGTGGATTCGGCCGGCGCCTATCGCGCGTGGATGAGCGTCGATGCGCCGTCGCCGGAGCTGTCGGCCGTGCTGGTCGGCCTGGGCTTCCGCCATTCGTCGCTTGGCCTGACCCTGTCGGCCCGGGGGCGGCTGTGACCCTGCCCGCGGTCGTCGCCGCTCTCGCCGGGGCGATGCTCGGATCGATCGCCGGATCCTTCATTGCGACGCTCTGCATCCGCTGGGCACGGGGCGAACGGGTTGCCCGCGGGCGCTCGCACTGCGACGCCTGCGGATCGCCGCTCGCGCCGCGCGATCTCGTTCCCTTTCTGTCCCTGGCCTTGGCGGGCGGCCGGTCGCGCTGCTGCGGGGTGGCAGTCGACCCGCTTCACAGCCGGGTGGAATTGATGGCGGCCGGCCTTGGCGGACTGGCGATGGCGCTCGCGCCGGACGAGCGCGGCGCTGCACTCGCGCTCTTCGCCTGGCTGCTGCTTCCGCTCGCCCTGCTGGATGCGCGGCATTTCTGGCTGCCGGACCGGCTCACTGTCGCGCTGGCGCTCGCCGGACTTGTGCTCGGACAGTTCGTCTCCGGACATGCGCTTCCCGACCGTCTGATCGGCGGTGCTGTCGCCTGGGCGAGCCTTGCCCTGCTCGGCGGGCTGTATCGGCGGTTGCGCGGACGCGACGGTCTCGGGATGGGCGATGCGAAGCTGTTCGGGGCCATCGGCCTGTGGACGGGGTGGATGGCCCTGGCCCCGATCCTGCTGGTTGCCTCCCTGGCCGGCCTCGCCGTTGCCATGCTCGCAGGCAAGGCCGCGGGGGACCGTCTGCCGTTCGGGACATTGCTCGCGGCGGGCGCATTCCTGTGGTCGGCCTCATTCCTGCGCGGCAGCGCATTCCTCTAGCCGGACCTCGCGAGCCCGCGCGGGCTCGGTCGGTCAATATCCGCCGCTGTGCGCGGTTCGCAGGGACCGGAGCGCGATCGTGGCGGCATCGGCCGAGTTCATGCGACGTCCGTCTGCCAGGATGATCTCCATCTCTTCGGCCATGCGTGCGCGCTCGAACAGGCGCGCGGCCTGTTCCGTCCGGCCGGTACGGGCAAGCACCTGGCCGAGGTTGATGAGACGCGCCGGATCGTCCTTCGCGGCACCCCTGCTCTTGCGAAGCTGGGCTTCGGCGGTCGCATAGTCGCCAGCGACGAGGGCGTCGTAGCCGAGCGCGCCCTTTGGATAGCCGATCTCGCTTCCCGGCTCTGCGAGCGCCGGCGCGGCCAGCGCGGCGGCGATGGTGGCAAGGATTCCGAACCGCATTCTTCTATTCTCCTCTCCGAAATCCAGATTACCACTTGGCTATTGAACGTGCAATAAAACTGTCACGAAAACCGAATAAGCTCTGCTTAAGCGGAACTATGTCCCCAAAAATCCTGTGATGACCCTGCGTATATATACATAAGAAAGCAGCCTGAACGGCCGGAATGACTCGGGATATTCAGGAAGTCGTGCTATGTTGCTCCGCGCTATCCTTGGGGTTCAGGATCTGTCCTGCCCGAGGCGGAAGGGGGTTATGCCGGCAATGAGCTGCAGGGATCGGACGTCGAGTCCCGCTCCGCCCGGTGAGGACGACGTGCTTCGGCGCATGCTGAACACACGCCCGGCGCCGCACGAGCCTATCGGTCGTGTCGGCCGTCGGAGGGGGGCGGAACGGGGCGGCTCTCCTCCTCGATCGCCTGGCGGATTCGGTGGCTCATGAACCAGGCGGTTTTGTAGGTGACGCCGAGGATGAGGTGGAGCTGGTCGACGGATAGCGGCTCTCTCCCGGCGCAGAGCAGATGGGCCGCCTGGAGCCAGGTGTGGAGCGGGACCTTGGTTCGGTGAAAGGCCGTGCCGACCGTCACCGTGAACTGGCGGCGGCAATCGTTGCACTGAAGCGTCCCCTTGCGGTGCTTCGCTCCGTGCAGGCGGGTAATCGCGCGGGACCTGCAATGCGGGCAGACCGGCCCGTCCGGCCAGCGCAGGCGCTCGAGGCGTCGCCGCGCCTCGTCTTCGTCGTGAAGGTCCGGACGGTCCGCCGGGAGTTCGCCTGGCAGGGGGGACACGGCTCAGCCCGTTGCAGGGGAGGGTGCGCGCGCGGCCAGGCTGGACCGGCTTGCCGCGATCAGGCGGTCCAGCCTGGCCGCGACTGCAGCCCTGTCCGCCGCGGCCTGTTCCGGGCGAAAGAGGGCGCGGTTCGCGGTCGGATCCACCGGCCGCCCGCCCACATGCAGCTCATAGTGGAGATGTGCCCCGGTCGACAGTCCGGTGGATCCGACGAAGCCGATCGGCTCGCCTTGCCGGACCCGGCTGCCGGGAATGGCGACGATGCGGCTGAGATGGGAATAGCTGGTTTCCATCCCGCCGGAATGGCGGAGCCGGACCTGTTGTCCGTAACCGCCGCGCCGGCCGGCCGCGAGCACCTGTCCATCTGCCGCGGCGAGCACCGGCGTTCCGCGGGGCGCGGCGATGTCGATGCCGCGATGGAAGCGGATCAGCTGCAGGATCGGATGCTGGCGGCTGCCGAACTGTGAGGAAATGCGACCGCGGACGGGCCGGATGAAGGTTGCGGCGGGCGCCGTTCCCGTGTCCGGATCGACCCAGATCCTGCGATCGCCCGAATTCCAGCTGACCAGCCGCACGGCTCTCCCGCGCGCCGGTTCGAGCGCCAGGTAGAGCAGGCGCGCAGGCTCGTCCCGACCCTCGAGCGGCATTGCGACGATCAGGTCGAACCGGTCCTCGGCCGCCGCCGGCGGCTGCCGGTCGTCCAGCAGCCGCTGGAACTCGACCGCCGCCTCGGACGGCGTTCCGGCGGCCCGCAGCGACCAGTAGAGGCTGTCGCCTGCCGTGCCGCGAAATCGCATCAGGCGGGCGTGGGAGTCGACGGCTTCTCCCGTCAGCCGCAGTCCGTCCGCCTTGCGTGAGACGATGAGGCCCATCCGGTCGTCTGTGCGCACCGTCAGCCGGGCGAGATGGCGGCGTCCGTCCTGTGCCTTGTCGCCCGCGAGCAGGGCGATTTCGGGGTCCGGGCCCAGTCCGGAAGCGGCGCGCTCTTCGATCAGGCTTGCGGCACGCGTCGCATCGGCGTCGGTGATCCCCGCGCGGACGAGCAGGTCGCGGATGCTGTCGCCCGGTCTCAGCCTGACGGCGATCTCGAAGCTCCCGCCGACATCGCCACCCTGGTCGCCGACCGATTGAGGGGTGGCCGTCGTGAAGGCGCCGGCCGCAGCATTCCGGCGGATCGCGCCCGTATCGGGGGCCGAAGCGCCCGTCGCATGGGCGAGCAAGGCGGCGCAGCCCGCCGCTCCTGCGGCCAGGCCCGCCAGCACCCATCCTCGACCGGGGGGCCGGAGGCCGGTCGGCCGGCTGCCGTCCGTCGCGATCGAAGCAGGATAGGAAATGGCCGGGTTCAAGATGCTCGGATCGGATCGACGGCGGGAATCGCTTCGCGGGAGGGGTTCGGCCATCCAATCCCGCAAAAGCGTGACAGGCTGATGACGGTGGTTGCCGGAGCAGCGGATCGTCCCGGCCCTTTTTCGCCCCGGGATATGTATCAGGCGAACATTCTTGCTTGCGGCGGCCGCCGACATGGCTATTCACACAAACTGTCATCAGTGTGCGTCAGTATGGATGGCGGGGGGTAGCGCTCGCATGTCGACGGCACCGGTTCCAACGATGGCCGGGTCGCGGCGGGCACGCGGCTGGAAACGGCCGCGCAGTCAGGGAGATAGCCTATGGCCTTCGAGGTCACCATCAACGGCGTCAAACATCAGGTCGACGTCCCCGGCGATATGCCTTTGCTCTGGGTCCTGCGGAACGAGCTGGGTATGGTCGGGACCAAGTTCGGCTGCGGGTCCGGCCTGTGCGGCGCCTGCACCGTCCATGTCGACGGCGTCGCCACCCGGTCCTGCTCGCTCCGGGTCCAGTCGCTGGGCGGCAAGCAGGTCACCACCATCGAGGCGCTCTCCGAGACGGAGGTCGGCCGTGCCCTCCAGGCCGCCTGGCTGGAGGAGGACGTCATGCAGTGCGGCTATTGCCAGGCCGGCCAGCTGATGTCCGCCAGCGCGCTGCTGACCAGGACTCCGAAGCCGGAGCCGGAGCAGATCAAGTCCGCGATGAGCGGCAACATCTGCCGCTGCGCCTGCTACAACAAGATTCACGCCGCGATCGTCCAGGTTGCGGAAAAGACCAATGGTGGCGCCAATGTCTGAATCCGCGATCCAGCATGAGGCCGCGGGCCCCGCGTCTGCCGGCGTGAGCCGGCGCACCCTGCTCAAGGTCGGCGCGCTCGCCGGCGGCGGGCTGTTCCTGTCGGCGACCATGCCCTTTGCCGCTCGCGCGGCTTCGGAGGCCCCGGCGGCGGCGAGCACGCTCAACGCCTTCGTCACCATCGCTGCCGACAACAGCATCACCATCGTCGGCAAGAATCCGGAGATCGGCCAGGGCATCAAGACGATGCTGCCGATGCTGATCGCCGACGAGCTCGATGCCGACTGGAATCAGGTATCGATCGAGCAGGCCGATTACGATCCGCAGAAATATGGCACGCAATTCGCCGGCGGCAGCTTCGCCACGCCGATGAACTGGCTGCCGATGCGGCAGGTCGGCGCCGCCGCGCGCCAGATGCTGGTCCAGGCCGCCGCGCAGAAATGGTCGATCGCTCCGGCCGGCCTGCGGACGGAAAAGGGCAAGGTGATCGATCCGGCGTCGGGCCGTTCGCTGACCTATGGCGAGCTGGCGGCCGATGCCGCGAAGCAGCCGGTGCCGGATCTGGAGAAGGTGTCGCTGAAGGATCCCGGGGACTTCACCATCATCGGCCGTCCGATCGTCGGAGTCGACAGCGCCCGCATCGTGCGCGGCGAGCCGATCTTCGGCGTCGACGTCAAGCTCCCGGGCATGCGTTATGCCGCTTATGAGCGGCCGGCGGTGTTCGGCGCCCGGCTGGTGAGCGCCAATATCGACGAGGCGCGCGCCGTCCCCGGAGTGGAGGACGTATTCGTCCTCAAGGGCGGCGAGGAGCCGGAAGGGCTGGTCGATGGCGTCGCCATCATCGCGAAGAACTGGTGGATCGCGAACAAGGCGCGCGAGAAGCTGCAGATTCAGTGGGACACCGGCCAATGGGGCTCGCACAGTTCCGAACTCTATGAGCGGACGGCGCGGGAGATGCTCGCCGGCAAGCCGCGCGAGATTCTCGGCAGCGAGGGCGATCCCGATGCCACCTTCGCCTCGGCGGCGAAGGTGCTGGAGGCCGATTACAGCTATCCGTTCCTCGCCCATGCGTCGATGGAGCCGCAGAACTGCACCGCCTTGTGCCACGAGGACGGGCGGATGGAGCTGTGGGCGCCGACGCAGATGCCGCAGCGCGGGCATGAGAGCGTCGCCAAGATGCTCGACCTGCCGCCTGAAAAGGTGACGGTGCACATCACCCGCATGGGCGGCGGCTTCGGGCGTCGTCTCACCAACGACTTCATGAACCAGGCCGCGGCGATTGCCGCGAAGATGCCGGGCAAGCCGGTCCAGCTGATCTGGAGCCGCGAGGATGATACGCGGACGGATTTCTATCGTCCGGCCGGCTGGCACCGCCTGCGCGCCGCGCTCGACGGGTCCGGCAAGCTGGTCGGCATCGATCGCCACTTCGTCACGCTGGAAACCAACGGGAAGATCTCGATCCCGGCGAGCATGACCGCGGACGAATTCCCGGCGGGTTTCGTTCCGAACGTGCGGTCCGGCGTCTCCGCCATCGAGACCCGGGTTCCGCTCGGCTCGCTGCGGGCGCCGCGCTCGAACGCGCTCGCTTATGTGATGCAGTCCTTCCTGGACGAGGTCGCGCACGAACAGGGCCGGGACCTTCCGTCGCTGATGCTGGATATGCTGCGCGGGCGGGAGAAGATGCCCGATCGCAAGACCTTCTTCGGCGTCCAGCCAGGCTTCGAGCCCGCCCGCGCGGTGGGGGTGATCGAAAAGGCCCTGGCGATGTCGAACTGGGATGCCGGCGCGCCGTCCGGCCGCGGCAAGGGCCTCGGCTTCTACTGGAGCCATCTTGGCTATTTCGCCGAGGTGGTGGAGGCCGGCGTGTCCGACTCCGGCGCGGTACAGGTCCACAATGTCTGGGCGGCGGGCGACGTCGGCAGTCACATCATCAATCCGCACGGCGCGCTCAACCAGGTCCAGGGCTCGATCATCGACGGCCTCGGCCAGGCGATGTCGCTGGCGGTGAATATCAAGGACGGGGCTGTGGAACAGGCGAACTTCCACAACTACCAGATCCCGCGCATGCCGGCGACGCCGGACATCCAGGTCGAATGGGTGCTCACCGACAATCCGCCGACCGGGCTCGGCGAACCGGCGCTGCCGCCGGTGATCCCGGCCCTCACCAATGCGCTCTTCGCCGCCACCGGCAAGCGCATCCGCACGCTGCCGATCGATCGCAAGCTGTTCGCCTGAACGCGTGGATGATCCGGCGCCGCTCCCCGGGGTGGCGCCGGTCAGCCCAGCAAAGCTTCGATCGCGCTGAAATCCGCTTCCGTGTCGACGTCGCGCAGTTCCGCCGGCTCGGTCTCGATCAGCGTCGCCTCATTTCCCCGCAGCAGCGCCCCGGCGCCGCGGTCGCCGCCCAGGCCTTGCAGCGCGCCGAACCAATCGCGCGTGAAGCAGGCGGGTATCCCCGGATTGCCGTCGGCGTGGCGGACCGCGGCCGGCCGTCCCGGCGCCGCGGCATCCACCAGCCGCCGCAGCGTGGCGGCGCGGACAAGCGGCATGTCGGCGAGCTGGAGCAGCAGCGTCTCGCAGCCCGCTTCCTCGGCGCTTGTGGCGGCGAGCGCGACCGAGGTGCCGATCCCTTCGTCGGCGCGGGCGTTGAGGATCGGCACCGCCAGTCCCGCTGCTTCGGCCTCCTGGGCGAAGGCCGGCATCGGGTCGCGGACGATCAGGACGATCCGCCGGGCGCCGAGCGCGAGCGCGCCGTTGAGCGCGTGACCGCCGATCCGCCGCCCTCCTGCCCGCCTGTCCAGCTTGCCGCCGCCGAACCGCCGCGCCTCGCCGGCGGCCAGGATCGCGATCTGCAGCCCCGCACTCATCGATGGGGGTGGAGCGCTTCATAGTCGGCGACCACCTCGGCCAGCACCGACAGCGCCAGCACTTCCGGATCGCGCGCCCGCGGAATCAGGCCGATCGGGCTCCGGATCCGCGCCAGCGCTTCCTCGTCGCGGCCGCTTGCCCGCAGCCGCTCGACCCGGGCCTCGCGCGCCGGCGCGCCGCCCTGGGCGCCGATGTAGAAAGCCGGGCTGTCGAGCGCCCAGTCGAGGATCGCATGCTCCCATTCATGGTCGTGGAACAGCAGCACCACCGCCGTCCATCGGTCGGCCTCCATGTCGGCGGGCCGCTGGTGGAGAGCCAGCCCCCGTCCCGCCTCGCGCCGCACCACGTCCACCTTCTGCGCCGCGGCCAGCCGCTCGAGCGCCGTGCATTCGGGGCCGGACCCCAGGATCAGCAGCCGCAGCGGCGGCATGTAGATCCGCTCGCGCAGCAGCTGGTTGGGCGCGTCGGCCGGCACGGGGAGCGGGAGCGTCGCTTCGCGGCGCGCCGCCACTTCCTCGAGGCACCGTTCGAGCCGGGCGCGGTCGGGCGCCGGATCGACGAGGATGTCGAGCCCCGATCCGCAGGGCAGGCGGAAATCGATGAACGGCGATCCCCTGCCGTAGCGCAGCAGCCGCACCGTGCCGTCCTCGAGCGCGGCTCCGGCCTGGTTCGCCAGTTCGGCGTCCAGGCAATTGTCGGCCATGTCGCCGGCCCGGCTTCCGTCCCGGCCGACCGCGAGCTGCGCGCCCCAGCGGCGCGAGAAGCTCCCGTCGATGCCCACGATGGTGCACAATGCGGCCTCGCCGCGGGCGGCGAGGCGCAGGGCGTCGTGGTCGCTCGATGTCATGGTCGGGGCCCCGGAATCACGGTTCCCGCCCCGCGCACATCTCCTGCTCCGGCTCCGCCCAGCAGAGCAGGCCCGTCGCGACGTCCTCCTCGCCCGGAAGCTGCAGGTCGGAATCCGCGAAGATCCACTGGAAGATCAGGTCCTCGCTGCCGAAGCCGTGCGGATCCTCGTAGAACAGCGGATCGACCGCCCCCGATCCGTTCTGGACGATCAGCCGGCGGAAGGGGCCGAGCCGCTCGGGAGCGAGCCGCCCGTCGCGGCACAGGCCGTTCGCCGTCCTTGCGAACAATGTGCCGGCGGCCCTGCCGAAGGGGGCGAGGCGCTTGCGCGCCGGCGGCGTATCGACCGGCGCGTTGAGCAGGGAGTCCTCGTCGACTTCGATCATGAGATGCGCGGCGCAGCCCTCGGCCGCGGCGGCAGGCTGGATCGCGAACAGGGCCGAGCCGATCCCGGCCGCCGCGAAGATCGCGCGCAGGCGGGCCTTCCGGCTCACGGCTGCGTCCCGATCGCGGCGTTCCCGCCGCCCATGATCTCCTGGATCAGCGCCTTCTGCTCCGGATACCAATATTCGAGGTGGCAGGCTTCGCACACGCCGTCCAGTTCGTTGATCAGCTGCCCCGCCTTGGCCGCATCCCGCGCGCGGGCGGCGGCGGCGAGGCCGTCGACATGGGTGGCGAGCGCCAGCGCCATCGCGCGGAACGTGTCGGCATCGCGGTCGAGATGCGCCTGGATCTCCTTCGGTCCCGGCGCGCCTTCCACATCCTCGTCGACGATCTTCACTCCGGGCCTGGTGACGATCAGCGGATCGAGCTTCGCCAGCGCCCGCGCGTCGCCCGCCATCCGGACCGCTGCCGCTTCGAGGCCGGTCCAGGCCTCGTCGTTCATCTTCGAAGGGTCGATCTGGGCCCGGTCGTCGATCGCGGCATTGCCGATCCCCCAGATCGCGTCGGCGTCGACGTCGATCTTCTGGGTCATGAACTCGAAGACGGTCGACGGCGCGCCGGCCGCCTCCTGCTTCTCTTCCTGCTGCGGCGAACAGCCCGCGACCAGCGCGAGCGCCACCAGCATCGAACCGCGAATCCCGAATTTCACCAATGGGTCCTCCCCGACATGCTTGGCGATCATCTGCCCCCGCCGGTGCGGGCGTGCCAAGGGCCTTCGTGGCCGAAGCGGTGAGAATCCGCCGCAGATCGCCCGAATCCCCGCATCCATCGTCATCCGCCAACCCCGATCGTCATCCAGGCGAAGGCCGGGATCCAATCGGACTCCCCACCCGCACATCTGCCGACGAGAGCGTAACGAATTCGGAATCGCGCCGGCGCCGCCATGGGTATATGCTTGTCGGGCCGGGACAGGCTGGCGATCGGCCCTGACCTGAAGCCGTGGGGTGCGTGCGGATGGGGTCGGACGAAACCACGACGATCGAAGCCATGCTGACGCATTATTGCGCCGATGCGCCGCTGCTCGAACGCAATCCGGCCGGCGCCATGGCCCGGCTCCTTCCCAGCCCTCCGCCGCTCGCGCCCGTCATCCTCGCCTGCGGGACGCAGCTCACCCGGCGCTGGCTCCGCGAGGGGTTCGACGGCCACGCGCCGGCCATGGCGGGCCATATCCTCGCCACCTATCACGGCCGCCCGCAGCAATGCGCCTGGACGCTGGGTGGGCGCCGCCTCGCGGCGCCGCTGCGGCCGGGGACCGTCACCCTGGTCAGCGAGGGGCATGACGGCCACTGGTCGCTGGCCGGCCCGATCGCCGTCTCGCACGTCTATCTCACCGACGCGCGGCTGCAGGATTGTGCCGGACTCCTCGGCATGGGCGCTCAAGCGGAGCTTCTCGACCGGGTCGGGTTCGAGGATCCCCTGTGCGCGCGCATCCTGGAAATGCTCAGCGACGGCGACCTGCTGGGCGATCCCGGCGGCCGGCTGCTGCTCGAACGCGGGATCGACATGCTCTGCGCGCAGCTCCTGCGTCTCCATTGCGCCGCCGCCCTCCCGCGCGGCTCCGGCTGGGGCCGGCGCGGCCTCGCCCGCTGGCAGGTGCGGCGCGTGACCGATTACATGCTGGCCAATCTCGATCGTCCGATCGGCCTCGACGAACTGGCGGCGCAGGCGCGGCTCAGCCGCTATCATTTCTGCACTGCCTTCCGCCAGGCGACCGGCCGGACGCCGCACTTCTGGCTGACCGAGCTGCGCATGGCCCGTGCGCGCCAGCTGCTCGCCGATCCATTGCTGTCGATCAGCCAGGTGGCGCTCGACGTCGGCTATGCCACGCCCTCCGCCTTCGCCGCCGCCTTTCGCCGGACCGTCGGCATGACTCCCGGCGCCTGGCGTCGGTCCCGCTGAACCGCATTTTGCCGCAACCGCGCGACAGTCTCCGTAATCGCGCGACGGCGCCAGGACGATGGAAGGGATAGTAGATCCGGCGGGAGGCGGCGCCCGGCGCCGCAGGCAGCGAGGAGATTCCCCCATGTCCAGCAAGACCATAGTCATCACCGGCGCAGGCTCGGGATTCGGCAGGGCCGCGGCCCTGGGAATGGCCCGCAACGGCCACACCGTCATTGCGACGACCCAGGTCTCCTCGCAGGTGACGCCGCTGCGCGAGGAGGCGGCTGCGCTCGGCCTTTCCACCCTTCGCGTCGAACGGCTCGATCTCACCGATCCCTACGATATCGCCCAGGCCAAGTCCTGGGACTTCGACGTGCTGTGGAACAATGCCGGCATGGGCGAGGCGGGGCCGGTCTGGGAGATTCCGGTCGATCTGGTCCGCCGCAATTATGAGGTGAACGTCTTCCTGCCGCTGGCCCTTACCCAGGGCGTGGTCCGTCGCTGGGTGTCCGAGGGGCGCAAGGGGAAGCTGGTCTTCACTTCCTCGATGGGCGGGCTGTTCACTCCGGCCAATTGGGGGACCTATGTCTCGACCAAGCATGCGCTGGAGGCGATCGCCGAAGCGTTGCAGCAGGAACTTGCGCCTTATGGGATCAGGGTCCAGACCATCAATCCCGGCGCTTATTACACCGGCTATAACGAGACCATGGCGGACAATCCCTTCCGCTGGCTGGACGACAGCCGGCACTTCACCAAGCGCGCCGATCTGCGCAAGGCGTTCGACGATTTCTTCGCGACGCCGGAAGGGCGCATGGATCCGCAGGAGATGATCGACCGGATGATCGAGATCGTGCCGGCCGACAGCGGCAAGTTCCGCAATGTCGTGCCAAAGGCGATCGAGGACATGCTGAAGGCCCACCAGCTTCAGGCATGGGACAACCGGATCTGATCGCGGCGAAGGAGGACTGGCCATGGGGCTCACCTGCAGGCATGTCGATGCCGTCATCGCCGCCGCGCGCCGCGCTGCCGAGCAGATCGGGGTTCCGATGAACGTCGCCCTGCTCGACTCCGGCGCCAATCTGAAGGCATTCGATCGTATGGACCTGGCCCTGATCGGTTCGATCGACATCGCCATCCGCAAGGCGCGGACGGCCGCCCTGTTCGGAATGAACAGCGAGGCGGTCGGCGAATTCTGCCGGCCGGGCGGCAGCTCGCCGGGCCTCGAGCTCACCAACGGGGTGCTGGTGGTCTTCGCCGGCGGAATCCCGCTCCGCGCTGCCGATGGCACCCTGCTCGGCGCCGTCGGCGTGTCGGGCGGAGCGGTCGAACAGGATTTCGAGGTCGCCCAGGCCGCCGCTGCTGCGGCGCAGGCGCTCTAGACGGAAAGGATATGCAAGGATGGCCAAAACCAGGTCGGAATCGGGGTCGCTCGTGCGCAAGGGGCTCGGCTTCGCCGCGGCCGGAGCGGGGCTCGCCCTGCTGCTCTACACCGGCGTCGCCGCCGCCCAGCCGGCACCGGCGGATGGCGCGGAAGCCAATCGCGCCCTGGTCGCGCGCAGCTTCGATGCCTGGCGCGACGGGACCGGCAGCCCCTACGACCTGCTTGCCGAGGATGCGAGCTGGACGATCATGGGCCATTCGCGGGCGGCGCGCACCTATTCCGGCAAGGAGGATTTCCTGCGCGAGGTGATCCGGCCGTTCAACGCGCGCATGCGCACCCGGCTGATCCCCACCGTCCGCCGCCTCTATGCCGAAGGCGACACCGTCATCGCCTTCTTCGATGCCTCCGGAACCGCGCTGGACGGCGAGACCTACAGCAACAGCTATGCCTGGTTCCTGGAGATGAAGGACGGCCGCATCGTCCGTGCCCATGCCTTTTTCGACAGCATCGTCTTCGACGATTTCTGGACGCGGGTGACGCCCGCGGGCTGAAGCTGCTGCTCCCGCCCGCCGCGTCAGTCGACGCGCGGCGGCGGCCGATGCTCGCCGTCGGCCGGGCTCATCAGGCCGACCGCCAGCCCGTTCGGATCCTCGACGATCGCATGGCGGGCGCCCCAGAAGGCATCATAGGGCGGCTGCAGCCCGCGGTGGCCGGCCGCGACCACTTCGGCATAGAGCCGGTCCACCTCGGCGCGGCTGGGAACGGCGATACCGATCACGATCCGCCCGCTGAGTTCTTCCTCGTCCTTCCATCCCGCGTTCCAGGTCCGGGCGAAGGCGGGCGAGTCCGCTTCCAGCAGCGGCCCGCCCTTGGCGTCGTTGCTGCTGTGATAGGGTCGGCCGGACGGCGAACGGAACGGCTTGCGCATCGGCACGCCGAGGCGCCGGTAGAAGGCGACGGTCGCCTCCAGGTCGTCGGACACGATGTTGAGCTGGTTGAATCCGGTCTCCATCGGCGCGCTCCCGATCCCCGTTCGTTTCTCACATCGCGCGACCGGGTACGGAAGTTCCCCGACCTAGAGCGCCCGGTACATCACCAGCGCGTCGACATGGCCCAGGGCGGGGTGATGGAAGGCCAGCGGCAGCCGTCCCACGATCTCGAATCCCAGCGACTGCCACAGCCGCACTGCCCGTTCATTGGTGCTGACGACGAAGTTGAATTGCATCGCGCGATAGCCGCGCGCCCGCCCATGCTCCAGCGCATGGAGGCCCATCCGCCGCGCCACGCCGCGCCCGGTCGCGGCCCCCGCGGTCACGAATCCGCAATTGCACACGTGCCGGCCACCGCCCGCCTGGTTGGGCCGGATGTAATAGGTGCCGACCGCCGCTCCACCCTCCTCGGCGACGAACGTCTCCTTGTCGGGCCCCAGCCAGTAGGCGAGGGCGTCGGCCTCGCTCATGTCGCGGTCGAGCGCATAGGTCTCGCCCGCCCGGATCACCGGCTCGAGCATTGACCAGATCGCGGCCGCATCCTCGGGACGGGCGGGACGGATCAGCATGTCGGAGCTTCTCGCGCCGGAATCTGGCCGGGTCAGCCCTGGCGCTCCCGCGGCCGGTTCTGCGTGCCGAGGCCGGGCGTGATGAACAGCGCCATCGTCGGGCGGTCGGTATCGGCGCTGTGCCATATCCCGCGCGGATTGATCGCATAGTCGCCGACGCCCAGTTCGGTGCGCCGGACCTCGCCATCCGCCATTTCCTGGAGCAGGGTCAACCGGCCCTCGACGCAGACCACCACCTCGTCGCCCTCCGGATGCATCTCCCAGCTTTCCCATGGCCCCTCGAACCGGAACATCGACACCAGCCGCCCTTCGAGGCCGTCGTCCGGGTGCCGCGCGACATAGTCGGCATACCATTGCATGCCGGTGAACTCGGGTTCCATCACCGCCGATCCGCCGCGGCCGAGATGGATCGGATGGGTCAGCAGCGATTGCGTCATGACGTCGATATTAGCCCATTGCGCCGCCGATGGCGACCGTCCCGGGGCCATCCGGCTTGAACCCGGCGCTTTCATGTAATATGTAAAGTTACATGAGTCGCGACAGCCGCTTGTCGGACGTGCTGCACGTCCTCCTGCACATGGCCGAGGCCGGATCGCCGGTGACGTCCGAAGTGCTGGCCAGGGCCATGAGCACCAATCCCGTCGTCGTCCGGCGCCTGCTCGCGGGACTGCGCGAACAGGGCTATGTGCGTTCGGACAAGGGCCATGGCGGCGGCTGGAGCCTTGCCCGCAGCCTGTCCGACATCACGCTCGCCGACATTCATGCGGCGCTCGGTCGCCCGTCGCTGCTGGCGATCGGCAATCGCGCGGCCTCCCCCCAATGCCTCGTCGAGCAGGCGGTGAACGCCGCCCTCGGCCAGGCGCTCGGCGAGGCCGAGGCGCTGCTGCGCGACCGCTTCGGGCAGATCACGCTCGCCCGGCTCGCCGCCGACTTCCACCAGCGCATGGCCGCACGTGCCGGCGCCTTCGATCCGGAGACTGCCCATGACGGTTGATGCCGCCCCCAAGCCCTTCCTCGACCATTTCGACGATCCGGCGAAGGTCGCCGCTTATGCCGAAGGGCCCCGCCGCTTCGTGCCGGGGCTCGATGCTCTCCACCGCATGACCGGAGTCCTGCTGGCCGAGCATGCGCCGCCGCAGGCGCGGGTGCTCGTGCTGGGTGCGGGCGGCGGGCTCGAACTGAAGGCGCTGGCGGAGGCGCAGCCGGGCTGGACCTTCGTCGGGGTCGATCCGGCCCCGGCGATGCTGGACCTTGCCGCGCGCACCCTCGGGCCGCTCGCCACGCGGGTGGAATTCGTCCGCGGCTATATCGAGGATGCGCCGCCCGGGCCGTTCGATGCCGCCGTCTGCCTGTTGACCCTCCATTTCCTCGATGCCGCCGAGCGGCGCCGGACCGCGGCGGACATCCGTGCCCGCCTGCGCCCGGGCGCACCCTTCGTCGCCGCCCATTCGAGCTTCCCGCAGGCGCCGCGAGAGCGGGATCGCTGGCTGGCGCGCTACGCGGCTTATGCGGTGGCCTCCGGCGCCGATCCCGAAGCGGCAGCCGGCGCGCAGGCCGCGGTCGGATCCAGCCTCGATCTCTTCGATCCGGAAACGGACGCGGCGATCCTGCGCGATGCCGGCTTCGCCGACGTCACTCCGTTCTTCGCCGCCTTCACCTGGCGCGGCTGGGTCGCCTACGCCTGAGCGGGGCGAGGAGATCTCATGCTTCGCGGTCGGCGTCCGGCTGGACCGAGGGATGGGCGGCGGCGAAGGCCGGCAGGTCGATCGCCCGCTCCACGCGCGCGCGCAGCTCCGGATAGGGGCCGAGGTCCACTTCGAACCGTTCGGCCGAATAGAATTGCGGGACCAGGAAGCAGTCGGCGATGGTCGGGTGATTGCCATAGGCGAAGGCGCCGCCGTGCCGGGCTACCATCGTCTCCAGCGCCGCGAAGCCGTCGGCGATCCATCGCTGCGTCCAGGCCAGCACCTGCCCCCGGTCCGCCTGGAATTCGGATCGCAGCGCGTTGAGCACGCGCAGATTGTTGAGCGGGTGGATGTCGCAGGCGATCGTCGCCGCCATCGCCCGGACGATCGCCCGGTTGTTCGGCCCGGCCGGCAGCAGCGGCGGATCGGGATAGCGTTCCTCCAGCCACTCGATGATCGCCAGGCTCTGCCCCACCGCGAAATCCCCTGCTTCCAGCAGCGGGACCAGCCCCTGGGGCGCCCGCTCGCGATAGGCGGGGTCGTGCTGTTCGCCCTTTCTCAGGTCGTGAGCGATCTGGCTGTAGCCGAGGTCCTTGTAGTTGAGCGCGATCCGCACCCGATAGGCGGCGCCCGATCGCCAGTATCCGTGCAGTTTCAGGGCGATGTCGTCCATGTCACCCTCCATGGCCCGGCGCCGCCAGCACCGCGGCGCGGCATTCGCCGAAGCCGATCGGCGCCCGGCCTTCCCGCTCCGCCCGGGCGCTGAACAGTATCTCGTCGCCATCCTCCACGAAGCTTCGCGTCTCGCCGCTCGGCAGCGTCACCGGTTCCTTGCCGCCCTGGCTGGTCTCCAGCATGCTGCCGCAGCTCTCCCGGTCGGGGCCTGACAGCGTGCCGGTGCCGAGCAGGTCGCCCGGCATCAGGTTGCAGCCGTTCGAGGCATGGTGGGTGACGATCTGGGCGACCGTCCAGTACATGTGGCGCGCGTCGGACCGGGCGATCCGGTGCGGCGCCATCCCCTGACGGCGCATCTCGGCGGTGAGGATCGACACCTCCAGCGTCAGCGCGAAGGCGCCCTCCGCCCGGTCCGCCTCGTCGGCGAGATAGGGCAGGGGGTCCGGGTCGCCGTCCGGGCGCGGCGCCTGCGCCGTCCGGAACGGCGCCAGCGCTTCCGCGGTGACGATCCAGGGCGAAATGCTGCTGTGGAAATTCTTGGCCAGGAACGGCCCCAGCGGCTGATATTCCCAGGCCTGGATGTCGCGCGCCGACCAGTCGTTCAGCAGGCACAGGCCGGCGACATGGTCCGGCGCCTCGCCGATCGGGATCGGCGCGCCCAGCGCATTTCCGGGCCCGATCCACACGCCCAGTTCCAGCTCATAGTCGAGCCGGCGGCTCGGCCCGAAGCCCGGCGCATCGGCGTCGGGCGCCTTGCGCTGGCCGTTGGGACGCACCACCGGCACCCCGCTCGGCCGGATCGACGAGGCCCGGCCGTGATAGCCGATCGGCACATATTTGTAGTTGGGGAGCAGGGGATTGTCCGGCCGGAACTGCTTGCCGACATTGGTCGCGTGATGGATGCCGACATAGAAGTCGGTATAGTCGCCGATCGCCGCCGGCAGGTGGAGCGTGCACTCGGCCGCGGCATGAAGCAGCGGCTCCACCGTCCCGCGATTCCTGTCTTCGGTCAGCAGTCCGAACAGCCGGCGCCGCAGCTCCCGCCGCTCGCTCGCCGGCAGCGCGAGCAGCCGGTTGAGCGTCCCGTCCGCCAGCGCCGCCGCCACCCGCGCCGGCAGCAGCCCGGTCTCCGCCAGCGCGCGCAGGTCGAGTATCCGGTCCCCGATCGCGGTTCCTGCCCGCGGTTCCTGCCCGGCCGGCGCGAAGATGCCGAGCGGCAGGTTCTGCACCGGAAACTCCGCATGCTCCGTCGCGCCCTCGACCCAGCTCGACGCCCCCGGATCATGCGTCTCGTCGACGCCCGGCCATCCTGTTTCACTCACACCAGTTTCTCCTTTCACTCCCCCGGAGTTCCGGGGGAGCAGTGGCGAGATCGCATCCTCCGGACGGCGGAGGGGGGCTTTGGATCGCCGCGCCATCCCCATCCTCACCTCACCCTTGCCTTGGGAAACCCGCCCCAGACCGCATCATAATCCCGCTGCAGCTCCGCGCATTCCAGCGCATGCGCCGTCGGCCGGTACGGCCAGCAGCTCTCGACCATGAAGGCCATCGTGTCCTCGATCCTGTGCGGCTTCAGCTCCGCCGTGCTGGCGGCGCGCCAGCTGTCCAGGTCCGGCCCGTGCCCGGCCATCATGTTATGGAGGCTGATCGCTCCCGGCGCGAAGCCGCTTGCCTTGGCGTCATAGGCGCCGTGGATCAGGCCCATGCACTCGCTCATAACGTTGCGGTGGAACCAGGGCGGCCGGAACGTATCCTCGGCCACCATCCAGCGTGGCGGGAAGATCACGAAATCGGCATTGGCCCGCCCCGGCACCGACGACGGGCTGGTGAGGACGGTGAAGATCGACGGGTCGGGATGGTCGAAACTCACCGTCCCGATCGTGTTGAAGCGCTCGAGCGCATATTTCCAGGGCGCGAGATTGCCGTGCCAGGCCACGACGTCGAGCGGGCTGTGGTCGATCCGCGTCGTCCACAGCGCGCCGAGGAATTTCTGGACCAGCTCATGGTCCCCGTCGACATCCTCGAACCAGGCCGGCGGGGTCAGGAAGTCGCGCGGATTGGCGAGGCCGTTGGCACCGATCGGCCCGAGGTCGGGCAAGCGGAACGGTGCGCCGTGATTTTCCGCGACATAGCCGCGCGCCGCACCATCGGGCAGCTCGGCGCGGAAGCGCAGGCCGCGCGGCACCAGCCCGACCTCGCCGGGCGCGAGCTCCAGCCGTCCCAGTTCGGTCGCCAGCGTCAGCCGCCCCTGCTGCGGCACGAACAGCATCTCGCCGTCGGCATTGACGAAGCAGCGCCGCTCCATCGGCCGGTTGGCGCGATAGACATGGACCGCGACGCCCTCCAGCGCTTCGGGATCGCCGTTGGACATCATCGTCACCATGCCGTCGATGAGGTCGGTCGGCGCCTCCGGGATCGGCAGCGGGTCCCAGCGCATCCGGTTCGGCGGCAGCGGCATGTCGCGTCGGGCGGCGGCCAACAGCGGCGCGCCCTCGTAGCGGCGATAGGGCGGATGCTCGGCCGACGGGCGCAGGCGGTACAGCCAGCTTCGCCGGTTCTCCGCGCGCGCCATGGTGAAGGCGCTGCCCGAAAGCTGCTCGGCATAGAGGCCGAAGGCCGGCCGTTGCGGCGAATTGCGCCCTTCGGGCAGCGCCCCCGGCACCGCCTCGGTCGCGAAATGGTTGCCGAAGCCGCTCTGCAGGGCCGCGCTGGTCCCGCTTCCTGCCGCCGTCCGGGTCGATGCCTGGTCAGCCATCCTCACCGCCTCCGATCACGCCCCTCACACCCACCGTTCGGCCTCAGCCTGTCGAAGCCCCTTGCTTCCTCGCGAACGGGAAATCCGACCCCGGCGCCGGGGGAGGGGAATTATCCCTCCGCCCCGGCCGGAATGACGCCGCGCCGCATCTGGTCGCGCTCTATGCTCTCGAACAGCGCCTTGAAATTGCCTTCGCCGAAGCCCTCGTTCCCCTTGCGCTGGATGATCTCGAAGAAGATCGGGCCGATCATATTCTCGGTGAAGATCTGCAGCAGCAGCCCTTCGCCGGTCTCCGGCGATCCGTCGATCAGGATCCGGCGCTTGCGCATCTCCTCGATCGAATGGCCGTGTCCGGGCACCCGCGCGTCGATCGCTTCATAATAGGTGTCCGGCGTGTCCTGGAACCTTATGCCGTTGGCGCGCAGCCGGTCGACCGTGGCGAAGATGTCGTCGGTGGCGAGCGCCAGATGCTGGATTCCCTCGCCCTTATAGTCGCGAATGAATTCCTCGACCTGGCTGTGTTCGTCCTGGCTCTCGTTCAGCGGGATCCGGATCTTGTTGTCCGGCGCCGTCATCGCCTTGGAAAACAGGCCGGTCTGCTCGCCCTCGATGTCGAAATAGCGGATCTCGCGGAAGTTGAAGATCCGCTCGTAGAAATCCGCCCAGCGCTGCATCTGCCCGCGCCGCACATTATGGGTCAGGTGGTCGAGCGTGTGCAGCCCGGCGCTGTTGTCGTCGGGCCCGGCACCCGGCACCGGCTCGAAGTCGATGTCGTAGATGGTCGCCGCGCCGCGCCGGTCGACCAGATAGAGGTTGGATCCGCCGATCCCCTCGATCGCCGGTATGTTGAGCTCGGCCGGTCCGACCCGTCCGCCCTCGACCGGCCTGGCGCCCCGTTCCAGCGCGAGCCGGAAGGCCTTGGCCGCGTCATCGACGCGGAAGGCCATGGCATTGGCCGACGGGCCGTGCTGGCGGCGGAAGTCGGCCGGCTGGCCGCTCGGCTCCATGTTGAGGATGAAATGGATGTCGCCCTGCGCATAGTGGCGGACGTTCTTCGACCGATGGGTTCCCACATGGGTGAAGCCCATGGCGGTGAACAGGCCCGCGAGCGCTTCGGGATCGGGGCCGGTGAATTCCACGAACTCGAAACCGTCGAGTCCGATCGGATTGTCTTCGGCGCTGGCCATCACTGCTCCTGTCAGATTTGCATTCCGCGCGGATTTGCTGTTGTCGATTGGTCCTATCACAAACTGGTGTCAATTGTTACCATCATGGTCATGAACGATCGCGGCGAGCTTCGGCTCCAGCAATTCCTGCCCTACCGCCTGTCGATAACGTCGAACCTGGCGAGCGACGTCATTGCCGGCGCCTATCGCACCCTGTTCGGGCTCAGGATTCCCGAATGGCGGCTTATCGCCGTCATCGCCGAAAGCGAGGGCCTGACCCAGCTCGAGGTGGGGCGTGCGACCCGGATGGACAAGGTCACCGTCAGCCGGGCGGCGATCGCCCTCCTGCGTCGCAGGCTGATCGAGCGGCGCCCGAACCCCCGGGACGGGCGGTCCCATTTCCTTTACCTGACTCCGGCCGGGCGCACTCTCTATGCCGAAGTGGCGCCCAAGGCGCTCCAGCTCGAGGCTCGGCTGTTCGCCGGCTTCACCCAGGACGAACTCGACGGCTTCCGCGCCATGCTCCAGCGAATCGAAAATGCCGCGCTCGAAGCGATGAGCGGCGCCGAAGCATCGGCGCAGGAGGGCTGACCGCGGCGAGGGATCGTCGGAACCAGCGCCGCGCGCGGCGCATTGGCGGGGAGGCGCCATTGCCTCCTCAGCCAAGGCTGCAACCTGATGTCCCGACCCCGCACCATCGGCATCCTCACCTTTCACCGCTGCATCAATTACGGTTCCTACTGGCAGGCCAAATGCCTCGTGGAAGGGCTGCGCGCCCGCGGCTTCGACGCCCTGCTGCTCGATCATGATTCGCCGCGGGCGAATTGGGCGGAATGGCGCTGCGCGCTGCAGCCGCTGCTTCCGGCGCGGGTGCCCCGGTCCGACTTCCGTCTCTACGCGCGCAAGGCCCGCGGTTTTCTCGCCGCCCTTGCTCGCCTGCCCTTGACGCGGCCGTTCCCGCTCGATCAGCCGGAAAGGATCGAAGGGGTCGACCTCGTGGTCGTCGGCAGCGACGAGGTGTGGAATCTCCGCCATCCCTGGTACGGCGGCTGCCGCGCCTTCTACGGCGACGGGCTGGCGGGCGACAGGCTGGTCTCCTATGCCGCGAGCTTCGGCAACCATGATGCCGCGCAGGGGCTCGATCCCTGGTGGGCCGATCGGTTGCGCGCCTTCCGCGCGCTTTCGGTGCGGGACGAGAACAGCCGCGTGATGCTGCGGGCCTCGGTCGGGCGGGAGGCCGATCTGGTCCTCGATCCCTGCCTTCAATTCCCTCCGGCCCTGGCGTCTTCGCCCGCGGAGGTCTCGGCCCCTGTTCCGGCCGCTGGTCCGGCCCATGTCGCCGTCTACGGTCATAGTTTCCCGGACGCGTTTGCCGGGGCGGTGCGCCGATGGGCCGATGCGCGCGGCCGGCGGCTCGTCAGCATCGGCTACCGCAACGACTGGGCCCATGAACAGCGGATCGACGAGGGGCCGGACGGATTTGCCCGGCTGATCGGCGCCTCCGCCGCCGTCGTCACCAATTTCTTCCACGGCTGCGTCTTTGCCTTGCTTGGCGGCAAGGCCTTCGCCTGCGTCGCTTCGCCCTACCGGTCCAACAAGGTCCGCGATCTCATGCGGGCGGTCGGGACCGGGGATCGCCTGTTGGACGGCGCGGAAACGGATGCGGATATCGCACGCTTGCTCGAATCCCCCCTTCACGGCGGCGTCGGCCGGCGCATCGCCGCCCTGCGCCGGCGATCGGACCGCTATCTTGACCGCGCGCTTGCCTGACCGGGGCCGTCCTTTGGCTGCGGCCGAGCGCCTGGTGAGCCCGCGCGACATGGTGCGGTCGGGCCTCTGCATCGGCTGCGGCGCCTGCGCGGCGGCGGAGCCGTCGGCGGTCATGCGCTGGGATGCCTATGGCCAGCTCAGGCCGCAGGGTCCGGCCGCCTGGATGCGCGGGCGGACCGCTGGCTTCTCCCGCGCCTGTCCCTTCTCGCCGGCCGCGGAGGACGAGGATTCGATCGCAGCCCGGCGCTTTCCCGGCGCGGCCGTCCACGATCCTTTCCTCGGCCGCTTCGAGGAGGCGTTCGTCGGCCATGCCGTCGAACCCGGCTTCCGCGAGCAGGGCAGCTCCGGCGGCATGGTGAGCTGGGTGGCGGTCGAGCTTCTCCGCCGCGCGATGGTGGATGCGGTCGTCCATGTCGCGCCGGCCGATCCCGCCGGAGAGGACGGCTTCTTCCATTATCGGATCTCCCGCACCGAGGCGGAGGTCCGCGCCGGCGCCAAGTCCCGCTATCACCCGGTCGAGCTGTCCTCGGTGCTCCGCGCCATCCGCGCCCGGCCGGGCCGCCATGCGGTGGTTGCGATCCCCTGCTTCGCCAAGGCGATCGCGCTGCTCCGGCGGGCCGATCCGCTGCTGCGGGACCGCATTCCCTTCACCCTCGGCCTGTTCTGCGGACATATGAAGAGCCGGCGCATGGTCGAAAGCTTCGCCTGGCAGATGGGAACCCGCGCCAATCGGGTCGGAGGGCTCGATTACCGGCTGAAGGATCCGCGGCGGCCTGCCAACTGGTATCGGGCGCAGCTCGTCCTGCGCAACGGCAGCGCCCTGGCGCAGGACTGGTGGCACCTGGCCGACGGCGACTGGGGCGCCGGATTCTTCCAGAACCCCGCCTGCGACTTCTGCGACGATGTGGTCGGCGAGACCGCGGACATCTGTTTCGGCGATGCCTGGGTCGAACCCTTTTCCTCCGACGGGCGCGGCACCAATGTCGTCATCGTCCGCTCGCCGGCGCTGCGCGATCTGCTGGGCGGCGGGATGGCGGACGGGCGGCTCCGTCTCGAACCGGTCGATGCCGACTTCGTCGTGCGGACCCAGGCCGCGGGGTTCCGACACCGCCGCGAAGGCCTTGCGCTGCGGCTCGCCGGGCGGCGGCGGGGCATCCGGCCGCGCAAGCGGGTCGAACCCGGCGGCGCCGACCTGCCGCTCCGGCGCAGGCTCGTCTATGCGATGCGCCTGCGCATCGCCCGGTGGAGCCACCGGATGTTCTGGGCCGCCCGCCTGGTGCGCTGGCCCGGCCTCTATCTTGCATGGGCGCGCGCCGCGGCCGGCCTGTACCATGGGCTCGCTTATTCGCGCGGGCCGGTCGGCCGGCTCGCCGATCGGCTTCTTCCGGTCACCCCCGGAGAGCGGGAGTAGGTCGGGCCGGCGCCGGTCCCCAGAACATTGTTTCAGTTGAAACGTTCGTTCGGGAAGCGCACAATGGCAATGTGAAATGCGCGATGCGCACAACCGATTTGTAGTGATGTCATGACCGTCGACCAAGCGCGACCGCCCGCGGGCGCTGCCGAGGACTGGACCATTCCCCAGCAATGGTCCCGCTACACGGCCGAGGAACATGCGACCTGGGATCGCCTGTTCGAGCGGCAGTCCCGCATGCTGCCGTCCCGCGCGGCCCCCGAATATATCGAATGTCTCGAAGTGCTGCGGATGTCGAAGCCTGGCATCCCCGATTTCGCCGAGCTGTCCGATCGCCTGATGAAGCTGACGGGATGGCAGGTCGTCGCCGTCCCGGGGCTGATCCCCGACGACGTCTTCTTCGATCATCTCGCCAACCGGCGCTTTGTCGCCGGGCGCTTCATCCGCCGGCCCGACCAGCTCGACTATCTGCAGGAGCCGGACGTCTTCCACGACGTCTTCGGCCATGTGCCGCTGCTCGCCCATCCGGTCTTCGCCGATTACATGCAGGCCTATGGCAAGGGGGGGCAGCGCGCCGCCGGGCTCGGTGCGATCAGGCGGCTGTCGCGCCTCTACTGGTACACGGTCGAATTCGGCCTGATCCGCTCCGATGCGGGCCTGCGCATCTACGGGTCGGGCATCGTCTCCTCCTACGGCGAATCGAAGTTCGCGCTGGAGGATCCGTCGCCGAACCGGCTCGGCTTCGATCTCCGGCGGGTGATGCGGACCGACTATCGGATCGACGATTATCAGCAGACCTATTTCGTCATCGACAGCTTCGAGGACCTGCTCCACCAGACCCTCGATACCGATTTCGGCCCGCTCTATGCGGAGCTGGAGGCGCTGCCCGACCTCGCCGTCGATGCCGTCCTGCCGACCGACCGCGTCTACACCCGCGGCACCCAGGCCTATGCCCGCGCACGTCGTGCCGGCGCCGACATGGAGACCGCCGACGGCCTCGGCTGATCCTGCCACCCCACGGCCATTGCGGATCAGGAATACGGACCCTAGACGCACTCCGAGCGCAGCCTGACTGCGGGAAAGACAGGGAAGGGGTGCACGCAGGATGAAGGTGCCAGCGGCGATCGCCGAGATCCTCAAGCGCGAAGGTGTCGACATCGTCTTCGGCTACCCGCGCAACTCCGTGCTCGAGGCTGCGGCCGAAGCCGATGTGCGGACCGTGATCGTCCGCCAGGAGCGCACCGGCGTCCATATGGCCGACGCCTATTCGCGGCTGACGCGCGGCCGGAAGATGGGCGTGTTCGTGATGCAGCACGGGCCCGGCACCGAAAACGCCTATGGCGGCATCGCCCAGGCCTATAGCGAGTCGATTCCGGTCCTCGTGATTCCGCACGGCTATGCGCGCCGGCTCGCCCACGTCCCCGACAATTATAACGCCACCGTCTCGATGGCGGGCATCAGCAAGTCGGCCGAACCGATCCTGGTCGCGGCCGAGACTCCGAACATCCTGCGCCGCGCCTTCACCCGGCTCCGCAACGGCCGCCCGCGCCCCGCGATCGTCGAGCTGCCCTATGACATGGTGGGGGAGGAGGTGCCCGAACCGCTCGCCTACGAGCCGGTGGCCGCCACCCGCTTCGCTCCCGATCCCGATGCGGTCGCCGCTGCGGCCCGGGCGCTGGTCGAAGCGAAGCGGCCGGTCATCTATGCGGGCCAGGGCGTCCACTGGGCCGAAGCCTATGACGAGCTTCGCCGGCTCGCCGAGCTTCTCGCCGCCCCGGTCTGCACCAGCCTCGAAGGCAAGAGCGCGTTCGACGAGACCCATCCGCTCGCGCTCGGCTCCGGCGGTGCCGCCGTGCCCGCGGCGGTGCGCCATTTCCTCGACCGGGCCGACATCATCTTCGGCGTGGGCTGCAGCTTCTCGGAAACACCGTTCGGCGTCGCCATGCCCAGGGGCAGGCTGATGGTCCACAACACCCTCGACGAGGGCGACATCAACAAGGCCTATCCGACCCGCCATCCCCTGCTCGGCGACGCGCGGCTGACGCTCGCCATGCTGATCGACGCCTGCGCGGCGCTGATCGGCACGGCCGCGCGCGACCGCGGCCCGGTCGAGCGCGAGATTCGCGACGTCGAGGGCGAATGGATGAAGCAGTGGCTTCCGATCCTCACCTCGGACGAAGTCCCGCTCACGCCCTATCGGGTGCTGTGGGAACTGCAGCAGACGGTCGACAAGGCCGGCACCATCATCACCCATGATGCCGGCAGCCCGCGCGACCAGCTCTCGCCCTTCTGGAAGTCCACCGCGCCGCTCAGCTACATCGGCTGGGGCAAGACCACCCAGCTCGGCTACGGCCTCGGCCTCGCCATGGGCGCCAGGCTCGCCTGCCCCGACAAGCTCTGCATCAACGTCTGGGGCGATGCGGCGATCGGCTTCACCGGCATGGACTTCGAGACCGCGGTGCGCGAACGGATCCCGATCCTCTCGATCCTGCTCAACAACGCCTCGATGGCGATCGAGCTCGACATCATGCCGGTCGCCACCCGCAAATATCAGGCGACCGACATCTCGGGCCATTACGCGGACTTCGCCAGGGCCCTCGGCGGCTACGGCGAACGCATCACCCGCCCCGAGGACATCGCTCCCGCCATCCGCCGCGGCATCGAACAGACCCAGCGCGGTGTCCCGGCCCTGCTCGAATTCATCACCTCCCAGGAACAGCGCTTCTCGCGGCTGTAGGGGGGAGGGGCGGCCGGCCAGTAAACTCTCCCGGAGTTCCGGGCTGGACCACCCGAATGCGGTGGAGGGGGGGCTTCATCCCACGAGCCCCCCGCAGGGCGGATCTCATCCGGGCCGGCCGAAGCCCTTTCTACCCTTGCTCTCCGTACGACCCCTTGTGCCGCAACTCCCGATACGCCTTCGGCCAGATTCCCTGCTTGCCCGGCGACAGGATCCCGTTGGGATCGAGCGTGTCCTTCAACAGCTCGTTGAATCGCCGCAGCGCATGGTCGTTGAAGTCATATTGCTCGGCGACCAGGTCCATGAAGTCCAGATGGGCCCGATACTCGCCGTAGCCGAGCCTGGCCGCCGGCTCGACCAGCGACTTGCTGGCCTCATAGGCGGCCCGCACCTGGGCTTCCTTCTCGGTGTCGAACACGACCAGCGCGATATGGATCATGCTGCGGCGGCCGACGACGATCACCGCGCTATAGTCGAGCCCGGCCTCGTGGAGCCGGCTGCGGACCAGGTCCCGCAGCGCGGCCCCGTCGCGTCCGGTGATCGGCGCGGCGCAGGAAAAGCCGATATGCCCGCCCTTCTCGCCGCCGTACCAGCGGGTCATGGAATCCAGTTCCATGCTGGGGATGCCCGCCTGCACCCGCTCGTGCGGATTGGTCAGTTCCGGCAGCGCCCTGCCGTCATATTTGGAAAAGGTCACCTCAGCCCCGTCGATCGTGCCGAACGCGTCCTGGACGATCTCGCGCTGGCGCTCGACCACCTTCTCGTCGCCGTAGAGGGCGAAGCGCATCACCCAGCGGCCGAAGCCGGGCTGGGCGGCGATCCGGTCGATCACGTCCTCGGGGATCGGGCCCTCGCCGTCGAACCATTGCTGGCGCGGGGTGAAGGCGGAGGCGGCGCAGACCGCATTGATGATCATCGGCTGGTTGGGGATGGTGCCGTCCATCATCAGCGGGCGCAGCCGTTCGAGCAGCAGCTCGAGGTCGCTGTCGCGGCGCAGCGTCAGCCAGCCGGGCATGTAGCAGTCGGGCGGCGGCATCAGCCACAGCCCGATCTTGGTCACGATCCCGAAGTTGGACTGCATGAACAGCCCGTCCGCGCTCGGCCCGTAGCCCCGCTTGTAGACGTGCCAGGACTTGGTGTTGGACATCGCGCCCATGCCGGTGCGCAGCACGTCGCCATTGGCGAGCACCACCTCCATGCCGCACTGGGACGTCGGATGGTCGCCATAGGGCGTGTAGCCCATCCCATGATCGACGGTGTTGCCGAGCACGCTGCCCCAGCCGAGGTCCGGCACCGACATCCACAGCTTCGATCCGGTCGACCGCAGATGGTCGTGAAGGTCGAAGAAGCGCACTCCGGGCTCGACCACCGCATAGCCGGATTCCTCATTGACCTCGAGCACACGGTTCATCCGCCTGAGGCTCAGCACCGCCGCGCCGGCGATCCGCGGCGCCGCGCCGCCATAGCCGTTGTTGCGCCCCTGGGAACTGGTCCACAGCGGGATTCGGTGGGCATTGGCGATCCGCAGCACCGCCTGGACCTCCTCGACCGAGGAGGGCATCAGCACGGCTCCCGGCGCGAACGCCTTCCATCCGGGGAAGGCGAAGGGATCGCGGAATTCGGCAACCTCCTCGCTTGCCGTCAGCACCGCCTCGGCGCCGAGCGCCGCCTCCAACTCCGGCAGCGCCCGTTCGAGGCCCGACTGGATTTCCGCAATTCCCTGATTGTTGGACATGGTTGCACTCTCTCCGCTTCACACGCGCCCGTCGGCGCCGTTCCGTTCCGCTCTCCGGCGGGTTGATGTCATTCTGTCGAAAATGGAGGCTCGGGTCTCGGCTAAAACTCCCGGATCGGGTCCGATCCGTCCCAGCCGACAGCGGCCTGCCACATGGCGGTGAATCCCTGGTCCATGCCGCTGGTCGCCTGGATGAACTCGATCATGCCCGGCTTGTCGGGGCCGCCGTCCATATAGGCGACGTCGCCCCCGGTCGGGACGCCCGCACGGAAGGCGAGACTATAGCCTTCCCCCTGCAGCCGGGCGATGTCGGCTTCGATGTCGCTGGAGGCGACTCCGAAATGGTGGAAGCCGTAGCCGCGCCGGTCCTTCACCTCCTTGTAGACCGAGGGATTGTCGTCGAGCGGCTGGATCAGCTCGATCTGCATATGTCCGGCAAAGCCCATGGCAATCGCCACTTCGGCCTGGCTCGGCTGGCCCCGGTAGACGGGATGATCGCCTTTCCAGCGTTCGAGGAAGAAGAAGGGGCCGGCCTTGAGGTCCCGGATCCACAGCGCGATCGCCTCGCGTATGTCGGGCACGATGAAGGCCGTCTGGATGATGCCGCCGTGCGGCTGGCCGAAGCCGAATTCGGGCATTGTTCTCTCCTGCGTCATATTTTTCGTGCGCGTGGCGCCGCACCCTTATGCACCGCCGCGGCGGATCATGAACATCCGGGATGCTCGGCGCGTGGATTTCGATCAAGGGCCGGCCCGCGGCTGTCCGGTGGTATCCCGGCCTCTTTACCGTCACCCGGCGGGGGCCGGGGTCCGGGCATCCCCTCATAGACGGACATTTCCGTCATTATCTTGACAATCCACCCTCATCCGGCTATGCACGAACGCCTCGGCTCTTTGACTTCGTACACCGAATTCCACCCACCGGCCGCTACCTCGGGCGCCGGTGCGCCCTCGCACGGGCGCCTACGCGCGCGCAGGCGCCCTCGCGCGCGTAGGAACCGTCAACTTTGTCAACTTCGACCGGCGCCGAATCCCGCCACCCGGCTTCAACTTGCGCCGCCAAGTCCTTGACTGGGAACAGGGATCCCGGTCCAGCGCTTCCCGTCCGCCGCGTTAACCGTCGTTACGAGCCCCCTCACCGAAGCGCAAACGCAAGGTCCAGTCGCACCCCCGCGACGACCGCATCGGGCAGGTCGGCCCGCCAGCCCGGGTTGACCACATATTGGGCGAACGGCTGGACCGAAAGGAAATCGGCCAGCTGCCGCGCATGGCCGATCTCGAAGCTGGTTTCCGCCCGCTTCTGCGGGCCTTCCTCGGGCAGGAAGTCGCGCGCGGCGCGATCGCTCTGCCGGGCATGGGCGACTGCGAAGCCGCTGCGCCGGCGTTCGTCGCCCCAGGTCAGCCCGCCGCCGGCATAGAAGCCGATGCGATTGGTCCGCCTGTCCGCGGTCCCGATCCGGATCCAGCCGTCCAGGGCGGCGCCCCCGTCGTCGCCAATGTCCCCGTCGTCCCCCTTGTCTCCGTCGCGCCCGGCAAGCCTCGCCTCGATCTGACCGTAGGCGCCCTTGCTCCCCTTCGCCCGGCGTCCCGGCTCCGCGATCCTCTCCTCGGCCGAGGTGTAGATCCAGCCGCCGATCTGGGCGCGCGCCGCGCCGATCCGCGCCGCGCCTTCCGCAACGATCAGCGCGCCGTCCTCGCCGGGGAAGGGGATGCGGACTTTCCGGGGATGGTCGGGGTCGCCGGCCCGGGCGTTGAACAGCCCGGCCTTCACATGGCCGTTGTCGCTTTCCCATTTGACGATCGCCGCCGTCGTCGGGACCGGGTAGATCGACGGGCCGTTCGCGCCGCTCTGCGAGAAGTCGGGGCCGATCCCGTGCGAAGCGTTGATGAAGAAGGCGCCGACCGACTGCACGTCGAACTCGCTGTTGAGGTCGACCATCCCGGCCTTGACCGCGAGGTCCGCCCCGATCGGCACCGACAGCCAGGCCTCATAGGGCCGCAGGATGCCGTCGCCCTGGACGTTGCTCACCACCTGCGCATCGCCGACCCGCCGGCCGGAAAAGTCGGGTCCGTGGGAATAGACGATGTCGAAGAAGAGGGTGGCTCCCGGCAGGCCGATCGCCCGCCCGTCGATCTCGAGCGTCGCGTCGGCCCGCCCGAGCCAGGCCGCGCCCTCGTCGATCCCGCCGCGCAGATTGGCCAGGGCGTCGGCCGAATAGGTCAGCTCCGCCGTCCAGGGCGGTCGCGGCTCCTCGGCCGGCGCGACCGCCGGCACGATCGCAAGCCCCGCGCCCAGGGCAGCGCGCGCCAGCCGCCGAAACCCGCACGCCAACGTCCCCGCCCCGATCGCGTCCGCAACGGGTGAGGGCGAGGATAGGCGCATCGAAGCATAGAATGCAGGGCGCGCCCGGGTGTCAATCGAGTGGGAGAATCGATGTCTGCTGGGAGAGGAAGTGGAGGCCCGAGCCGGAATCGAACCGGCGTGCAAGGATTTGCAGTCCTCTGCGTAACCACTCCGCCATCGGGCCGCCGACGAGGCACATGGGCGGAGCGGGCGGCGCTGTCAACATCGCCAAAACGGATCGAACCCGACTTGGCGCTTGGACTCGTGAAAACTACCCGATAGAAACCGCTTGGCAGCTTTGCTGTATTGCCTTCATAATACACTTATGCGAATGGGCTCCGGCCATGACCGAACATAATTTCGAACATATGCGCCGCGCGATGGTCGCGAGCCAGCTCCGGACCACCGGCGTCAACGATCCGCGGGTGCTTTCGGCGATGGGGGCCGTGCCGCGCGAGCGATTCGTGCCGGCCGACCGGATCGCCGCCGCTTATGCGGATGCGGTCGTCCCGCTCGGCGGCGGCCGGGCGCTCAACTCGCCAATGTCGCTGGGCAAGTTGCTCACCGAGGCGGCGCCGCAGGACGGCGACCGCGCGCTCCTGATCGGCGCGGCCACCGGCTATGCGGCGGCGGTGCTCGACCGGCTGGTCGCCTCGGTGGTCGCGGTCGAGGAGGATCCCGCGCTCGTGGCCGCGGCGAGGGAGTCGCTTGCGGGCACCGGCGTGAAGCTCGTCGAGGGGCCGCTCACCGCGGGCTGGAACGAGGGCGCGCCCTACGACCTGATCGTGATCGACGGCGCCGTCGAATATGTGCCCGATGCGCTCATCGACCAGCTCGTCGATGGCGGCCGCCTCGCCACGGGGCTGATCGAACATGGCGTGCAGCGCCTGGCGTTCGGGCGCCGGGCAGGGGAGGGGTTCGGGCTGGCGGCCTTCGCCGACGTGGCTTCCGCCGTGCTTCCGGGGTTCGTGAAGCCGCGAACGTTCAGTTTCTAAAAGGGGTGGGCCTTGAAACAATGTGGCAAAGGGTTGCGGGGTGCGTTGCTGGCTGCAGCCGCGATCCCTGCCCTGCTTGGCGGCGGCGCCGTGTCCGCGGAGACGCTGCGCGAGGCGCTGATCCGCACCTATAACACCAATCCGACCCTGATGTCGCAGCGCGCGCAGCTGCGCAGCGTCGACGAAACGGTCGCCATCGCGAGATCGGGAGGCATGCCGCAGGTCTCCGGCACGGTCGGCGTCAACCAGGATCTGACCCGCACCGGCGGCGGCAACGGCCGCAACTTCAGCGCCGGCGTCGACCTTGCCTTGCCCCTGTTCCAGGGCGGCCGGGTGCGCAATTCGATCCGCGCGGCCAATGCCCGGGTCGATGCCGGCCGAGCCGACCTGCGCGCGACCGAAGGGGATGTCTTCACCGAGGCGGTGAGCGCCTACATGGACGTGATCCGCGACCGGTCGATCGTCGCGCTGAGCCAGAATCAGGTGCGGGTGCTCGAAACCGACCTGCAGGCGAGCCGCGACCGCTATGAAGTCGGCGATCTCACTCGGACCGACGTCGCCCAGTCGGAGGCCCGGCTGTCGCTGGCGCGCAGCAACCTGGTTGCCGCCCAGGGCCAGCTCACCGCCAGCGAGGAGAATTACCGGCGTGTGATCGGCACGCTTCCGGGCGAGCTCGAGCCGCCGCCGCCGCTTCCACCGCTTCCGCAGACCGCCGACGAGGCGGTCGACATCGCGATCGCCAACAACGCCGATCTCGAGGCGATCAACCAGCAGGTCCGCGCCGCCGGCTTCGACGTGCGGGTGACCCGGGCGGAGCGGCTTCCGACCGTTTCCGCGATCGGCAGCGGCAGCCACATCGATTATCTCGGCACCGCCGAGGACCGGTTCGGCGTGCCGGGCGTCGCCGATGCCGAGAGCAATGTGGGCGTCGGAGTCCAGGCGCGGCTACCGATCTACCAGGGCGGCATCGTCGCCGCGCGAGTGCGCCAGTCCCAGGCGATCCAGAGCCAGCTGATGGAGCAGGGCGTGGCGATCGAGCGGGCGGTGGTGGCCGAGGCACGCGCCGCTTTCGCGAGCTACCAGGCCGCGATGCAGGCGATCGAATCGAATCAGACCGCGGTCGAGGCCAACACCCTCGCGCTCGAAGGCACGCGGGCGGAGCAGAGCGTCGGCACCCGCAACGTCCTCGACGTGCTCAATGCCGAGCAGGAGCTGCTCAACAGCCAGGTGGCGCTCGTGACGGCGCGGCGCGACGCCTATGTCGCCGGCTTCGCCCTGCTCAATGCCATGGGCATGGCCGAGGCGGAGGATCTCAATCTCGACGGCGGCGCGCTCTACGATCCCACCGTCAACTATCGCCGGGTGACCCGGAAGATCTCCGACTGGGACGACGACCCGGCGCCGCAGCCGGTGTCGACCCGCACCGTCGGGCCGCCAGATACCGGCCCCGCACCGACGTCAAACAGGCCGTGACAGGCCGTCCCTGATCGGCGATAAGAGCATGATGATGGGGGATATTAACCAGGAACCCTCGATGGAAGAGATCCTCGCTTCCATCAAGCGGGTGATCGCCGAGGATGGCCGTTCGGCCGGCGCGCCGCGTGGCCGCTCCCGCCGCAGCGAAACCGATGTGCCGCCCGATCCGGAGGTGCAGGCGACCGACGAGGACGTCCTGGAACTCGACGAGCCGCTCGTCGAGGAGGGACTTCTGTCTCCCGATACCGCCGCGGCCAGCCGCCAGTCGCTGGCCCAGCTCGCTGCGCTCCGCCAGCAGGAGGAGCCGGCCGATGCCGGCGACGGACCCCTCGAGGCGGTAGTGCGGGAGATGCTGCGGCCGATGCTCAAGGAATGGCTGGAGCAGCGTCTTCCCGACATGGTCGAGGAAATGGTCTCCCGCGAAATCGCACGCATCACCGGCAAGCGGTTGTAGGGCCCGTCTTTCCCCTTGGCCCCGCGGCGCCGCTTCGTCTAAGCGGCTCCGGCCATGAGTGAACTGCCGAAGACTTTCGACCCCCGCGCGATCGAGGCGCGCTGGTATCCATATTGGGAGGAAAAGGGGCTGTTCCGGCCCGAGCGGCCCGATGCCGAGCCGTTCGCAATCATAATTCCGCCGCCGAACGTGACGGGCAATCTGCACATCGGCCACGCGCTCAACAATACGCTCCAGGACATATTGGTCCGCCACGCACGCCTGCAGGGCAAGGACGCGCTCTGGGTGGTCGGAACCGATCATGCCGGCATCGCCACCCAGATGGTGGTCGAGCGCAACCTGGAGAGCCAGGGCATCAAGCGCACCGACATGCCGCGCGACGCCTTCGTCGAGCATGTCTGGGAATGGAAGGCGCAGTCCGGCGGCCAGATCACCCGCCAGCTTCGGCGGCTCGGCGCCTCCTGTGACTGGTCCAACGAGCGCTTCACCATGGACGAGGGCTTCTCGGCCGCGGTCGTGAAGGTGTTCGTCGCCCTCTATCGCGAAGGCCTGCTCTACCGCGACAAGCGGCTGGTCAACTGGGATCCCAGGTTCAAGACCGCCATCTCGGATCTCGAGGTCGAGACGCGCGAGGTCCAGGGCAGGTTCTGGCACATCCGCTACCCGCTCGAGGACGGCAGCGGGTTCATCTCGGTCGCCACCACCCGGCCGGAGACCATGCTCGCCGACATGGCGGTCGCGGTCCACCCGGAGGACGATCGCTATCGCGCCCTGGTCGGACGGAAGGTGCGGCTCCCGGTCACCGGCCGCCTCGTGCCGGTGATCACCGACGAACATGCCGATCCCGAGCTTGGGTCCGGCGCGGTGAAGATTACTCCGGGCCATGACTTCAACGACTTCGAGGTCGGCAAGCGCGCCGGGATCAGGCCGGCCGACATGCTCAACATGCTCGATGCCGAGGCCCGCGTGGTGCAGACCGCCGACGGACTCGTCCCGGCCGAGCTGGTCGGGCTCGACCGGTTCGAGGCGCGCAGCCGGATCGAGGCGATGCTGGAGGCCGACGGGCTGCTCGAAAAGGTCGAGGACCGGGCGATCCAGACTCCGTTCGGGGACCGCTCCGGCGTGGTCATCGAGCCCTGGCTGACCGATCAATGGTATGTCGATGCGGCGACCCTCGCGAAGCCGGCGATCGAGGCCGTCCGCGACGGCCGCACCCGCTTCGTCCCGGAAACCTGGGCCAAGACCTATTTCAACTGGATGGAGAACATCCAGCCCTGGTGCGTCTCGCGCCAGCTCTGGTGGGGGCATCGGATCCCGGCCTGGTACGGGCCGGACGGCGCGGTGTTCGTCGCCGAGACGGAGGCCGAGGCCCAGGCGCAGGCGGGCGAGGGCGTTCCGCTCGAGCGCGATCCCGACGTTCTCGACACCTGGTTCTCTTCGGCCCTGTGGCCGTTCGCGACCCTGGGCTGGCCCGAAAGGACCCCGGCGCTCGAGCGCAACTATCCGGGGTCGGTGCTGGTGACCGGCTTCGACATCATCTTCTTCTGGGTCGCCCGGATGATGATGCAGGGGCTCCACTTCATGGGCGAGGTTCCCTTCCGCACCGTCTACTGCCATGGGCTCGTGCGCGACCGGCACGGCCAGAAGATGTCCAAGTCGAAGGGCAATACCGTCGATCCGCTGGAACTGGTCGACCGCTTCGGCGCCGATGCGCTTCGCTTCACCCTCGCGGCGATGGAAAGCCAGGGCCGCGACATCAAGCTCGATGAACGACGGATCGAAGGCTATCGCAACTTCGCGACCAAGCTGTGGAATGCCGCGCGTTTCTGCCAGTCCAACGGGATCGGCGCGAGCGAGACGATCGAGCCGCCGCTGGCGAGCCTTTCGGTCAACCGCTGGATCATCGGCGAGACGGTGAAGGCGGTCCAGGAGCTGGACCTGGCGATGGCCGAATATCGCTTCGACGAAAGCGCCAATGCCATTTACCATTTCGTCTGGGACCGCTTTTGCGACTGGTATCTGGAGCTGGTCAAGCCGGTCCTCGCCGACGGCGGCGAGGCGGCCGACGAGACCCGCAGGGTGGCCGGCTGGGTGCTCGACCAGATATTGGTCATGCTCCACCCGTTCATGCCCTTCGTCACCGAGGAATTGTGGCAGGCGATGGGATCGCGGGCTTATCCTCTGGTGATCGCCAGATGGCCGATGCCCGATGCGCGCGCGCTCGATCCGCAGGCCGGGCCGGAGATCGACTGGCTCATCCGCCTCGTCGGCGGCATCCGCGCCGCCCGCTCCGAACTCGGGGTTCCGCCGGCCGCCAGGCTCGCGCTTCACGTGCGCGACGCCGCGTCGGAGACCGCCGAGCGCCTCCGGCGGCACGATGCGGCGATCCGGCGGTTGGCGCGGATCGAGGCGATCAGCCTGGATGCCGCTCCCGAAGGCGGCGCCGCCCAGGTCCTCGTCGACGAGGCGACCTTCGTCCTGCCGCTTGCCGGCGTGATCGACATCGACGCGGAACGGGCCAGGCTCGCCAAGGCGCTGGAGGCCGCGGAGAAGGAGCGCGACTCGCTCGACAAGCGCCTGTCCAACCCCAGCTTCGTCGAACGCGCCAAGCCCGAGGCCGTGGCCAAGGCGCGCGAGGACCATGCCGAGCGGTCGGCCGAGGCCGAGCGGCTCCGGGGCGCGCTGGCCCGTCTAGGGTAAGGCCGGGAGCGCGGAAGACGTCGGCTCGGCGCCCGGCCGTTGGGCCAGGGCCGACCGGATCGTTGCCTGATAGCGCGCGAGGCAGGCGGCGAGCGACTGGCCGGCCACGGCCGCGCGTGAAAGCTCGGGTGCGGCCGGCCGGTCCAGCATCTGCCGCAGCGCGTCCGCCGTCGCCTGGACGTCGCCGACCGGCACGACCCGGGCTGCCGGCATGCCGTCGAGCAGCGTCCGCATACCGCCCGGATGATCGGTGACGACTGCCGGCAGGCCGCAGGCCAGGGCCTCGATCAGCACGTTGCTGCAGCCTTCCCAGCGGGAGGTCTGGGCGAACAGCCGTGCCCGCGCGAAGAAGCGGAACGGGTTCTCCTGATGGCCGGCGAGCCAGAGGTCGTCCGCGACCCGCGCCTCCCGGGCGGCGGCCAGCAGCCGCTCCCGTTCCCCGGGGGCCCCGTCGCCGAGGATGACCAGCCTCGCCTCGATGCCGGTCCGGACGCGCCCGAAGGCGGCGATGAGCTGCTCGAAATTCTTCTGGCGGCACAGCCGTCCGGCCGCGACGATCACCGGCGGGGCGCCGGCCGCGAACCAGGGATGGTCGAGCCGCTCGCGGGCGGCGCGGCCGATCGCGTCGAGATCGACGCCGTTGGGGATGACGGTGATCGCCCCCGGATCGACCCCGCCATGGGTGGCGAGCTGCGCGGCGATCTCGTCGGAAACGGCGATGATCCGGTCCATCGCCCGGAACTGCAGCCGTTCCAGCCCGATCGCCATCGTGCGGGCGAGCCGGCCTCCCGGGCCCGGTCGCTTGCAGGGCGCCGCCGCGGCCAGCGCATTGCTCACGCGGCCGACCAGCAGCGTTTCACGCAGACCGGCGAGCCGATGCGCGAGCAGGGACTGCGCGTGGATATGGTTGCCGGCGGACAGCAGGATCCGTGGTCGCTGGTGCCGAAGCCGGGCGGCAAGGCTCGGTACGCCGGCGAGGCTGCCCAGCGCTCGCGGCAGATGGGCCGAGACCGGCAGCAACACGCGCGTGCGCACCGTCTCGGGGCGCAGGCAGGCGCGTGGCCCACCATCGTTCATGGTCCAGAGCTCGGCGGCCAGGCCGGCGCGGCGGCTTGCCTCGGCGATCCGGATCGCATTGGCGACCACTCCGCTGGGTCGCAGGTCGTGGACGAGGATGGCGATATCCAGTGGCTTGTTGCCGTGGTCGTGCTGGTCCTGCTGCGAATGTGCGATGTCCATGCTCGCGCAATGGACAGCCGGGATGGCCCCCGGATCGGCTCAACATGTGTTTTTGCCCATGTTTGCGTGGGACTTGCCCGTCCGGGGCCGAACATGGGCAAGTCTACATCCTGGCTGCATGCGGCCTTCAGGGAACGGGCTTAGCTCCCGGGGGCAACAAAGGAGTTATGCCATGTACAGACTGTTTCCCGTCATCGCGGCGATTGCCGCGTCCACCGGACTGAGCGCCGCTGCTGCCCAGGCGCCGGCACCTGCACCCATGACCCTGGCCCGCGCGGTGGCGATTGCCGAGAAGGCGACCGGCGGCCAGGTGCTCGAAGCCGAGGTCGACACGCACCGCGGCAAACGGGTCTATGAAGTGGAGGTCGTGAAGGACGCGCGCCTGCAGGAACTCGTGATCGACGACAGGGGACGGATCGTCAGCCGGTCCAGCCCGGTGGTCGAGAGCTACTGGAAGCGCTGGTTCCATTCGGATCGGATGCGTGCGCTTGCCGCAGCACGTCCGCTGTCGGCCCTGATCGGCCGGCTCGAACAGCAGACCGGCGGCGAGGTGGTGGAGGCGAGCTTCGACTTCGAGCGCGGGCAGGCCCGCTACGAAGTGGAGGTCGCCACCCGCGCCGGCGTCACCGACGTGAACCTGGATCCCAGGACCGGTGAGCGTCTGGCCATGCTGCTTGATGATTGACCGGCGGCAGGCGACAATATGCCATGCACATCCTGCTGATCGAGGACGACGACCGGGTCGCCGATTATGTCGCCAAGGGCCTCCGGGAGGCCGGGCATAGCGTGGACCGGAGCGGCGACGGCCGGGAGGGGCTGATCCAGGCCAGCACCGAGACCTATGACGCGATCGTCCTCGATCGGATGCTGCCGTCCGTCGACGGGATGAAGATCCTGCACACGATCCGGGCGACGGGCGACATGACGCCCGTCCTCATCCTCAGCGCGCTCGGCGATGCGGACGAACGGGTGAAGGGCTTGCGGGCCGGCAGCGACGACTATCTCGCCAAGCCCTTCTCGATCGCGGAGCTCGTCGCCCGCGTCGAGATCCTCGGCCGGCGCGGGCCGGCGCCGGTCGAGCCGACCACCTATCGGGTGGGCGATCTCGAGATCGACCGGCTCGGCCACATGGTCCGGCGCGGCGGCAGGAAGGTCGAGCTGACGGCCCGCGAGTTTCGCATCCTCGAATATCTCGCCCGCAACGCCGGCCGGGTCGTGACCCGGTCGATGCTGCTGGAAGCCGTCTGGGACTATCATTTCGATCCGCAGACCAATGTCGTCGACCAGCATGTCAGCAAGCTGCGGCAGAAGATCGATCGCGATCACGATCGGCCGCTGATCCACACCGTTCGCGGCACCGGCTACGTGCTTCGCGCCGACTGATGCGAATCCTTCAGAGCCTCTCATTCCGGCTGGCGCTTATCTATGTCGCCCTGTTCGGCCTGTCGGTGGCGGCCCTGCTCGCCTTCTACTTCTGGATCTCGGTGCGGGCGCCGCTCGAAGCGGTGCAAACCCGCGTCCAGGGCGAGGCGGACGCCTATGCGCGCGTCTATATCCTCGACGGCGCCGACGCGCTGGTGCGCGGGCTGGAGGCGCGGGCGGTGCGGCTGGACGACCGCATGCCCTTCCACGCCTTCCTCGATCCCGAGGGAAGGGTGCTCAGCAGCAACCTGCCGAGCTGGCCGGCCTATGCCGGGCGCCGGTGGCTGTGGCTCGAGGCCGATATCTACGCCGACGGCGACGAGACCGATCATGAGGCGATCGTCCTCGACCGCCGCTTCGACGACGGCGCCCGCCTGCTGATCGGCCGGGACGTCGAGGATATCGACGATCTCCGGGAACAGCTCGTCGCCGCCGCCTGGTGGATGCTGGCGGGGACCATGCTGCTCGGCGTGGTTGGCGGCGCGCTGATGAGCCGCGCGATCGGCAGGCGCATCGAGACGATCAACCGGGCTGCGCGCACCGTCATCGCCGGCGACCTCTCCGGCCGCGTCGTCACCCGCGGCTCCGGCGACGATTTCGATCGTTTGGGCGAGACCCTGAACCTGATGCTCGCCCGTATCGAGGAGCTGGTCGAATCGGTGCGGCGCGTCTCCGACAGCGTCGCCCATGAGCTGCGTACCCCGCTGATGCGGATGCTCGTCGGGCTCGAGGAACTGGCGGAGGAGAAGGACGAGGACCGGCGCCGGCAGCTTGCCGAAGAAGCGATCGAGGAGGCGCGGCGCCTGCACCGCCTGTTCGACGCCTTGCTCCGCATCGCCCGCATCGAAAGCGGCCGCCATCGTGCCAGGACCGAGCCGGTCGCGCTCGACCGGCTCGTCGCCGATGCCGTGGAATTCCATCAGCCCGAAGCGGACGCCAGGGGCCGCCGCCTCCATCTCGGCACCGTCGATGCCGGGACCGTCAGCGGCGATCCCGACCTCCTGTTCCAGGCGGTGTCGAACCTCATCGACAATGCCGTGAAATATACGCCGTCCGGGGGCGAGATCATCGTGTCGGTCGAAGGGGAGGGGCAGCAGATCCGGTTGTCGGTCTGCGACGACGGCATCGGGATTCCCGCGGCCGAGCGGTCCCGGGTCACCCAGCGCTTCTTCCGCGGGGAGGGGACCTCCGGCATCCCGGGCGCCGGCCTCGGGCTTAGTCTGACGTCCGCGGTCGCCGCGCTCCATCAGGCGCGCCTGGAATTTCCGGATCGCGACCGCGGAACCCGCGCCGACATGATCTTTCCCCGCCAGACTGGTTTGGCTTCCTAGCGTGGGCGGGGCCCGAATCACGCCCTTGGCACTACCACCTCGATCGCATGAGGGGCCGTTTCGACGATCGCCGGCGTCTGGCCGAGGACTTCGCCGTCGATCGAGATCGGCAGCGGCGGGATAGTCGTGACGCGCAGCCGGCGTCCGCGGATTTCGACCGTCGTCTGGTGCCGTGCCGGCAGGCGCAGCATGGTGGCGAACCAGTTCCAGATCAGCTTCCGCCGCACCTTACCGGTTACCGCCTGGACGACCATGTCGCCGCTGTCCACGTCGGTGTCCTCGACGATTTCGACCCCGCCATGGAAGCGACCGTTGGCGATCCGCACCTCGAGCACCCGCAGGCTGCGGCTGCGTTCGCCATCGTCGACGGTGAGCAGGAAGGAGCGGAACCGGAACAGGCACCAGAGCGCCCAGAGGAGGTAGCCGAACCGGCCAAGGTAGCGCTTCAGTCCGTGCGGGACGCTGTCGCCGATCAGCGGCGACAGGCCGATCGCCGCGCAATTGGCGAAATAGTCGCCGTCGATGACGCCGAGGTCGATCCGCCGCCGGCGGCCCTCGACGATCGTCCGCACCGCGCCATCGAGATCGAGCGGAATGCCGAGCGTACGCGCGAAGCTGTTGGCGGTGCCGAGCGGCAGCAGCGCGAACACGCAGTCGTGATCGACGAGGAAGTCGACGCTGCAGGACAGGGATCCGTCGCCGCCGCCGATGATCACCATCGGGGCGCCGGACGCGACCGCCTCGCGCACGACGTCGTCCAACCGGGAAGGATCCTTCACCGCATGCGCCGCGAGCAGGCGAAGTCCCGCCTCTTCCAGCTTCGCCTTCGCGGCCTGGAACAGGCGCTCGCCCTTGCGGCTGTGCGCGTTGACGACCAGGACGGCCTCGCGCGGAACGGGTTTGACCATGTGCACAGCGCCCCAACTCGCGAAGGGCCGGGGATGTGCCGCCGGTCGGTTCGTCGGCCTTCCCTTTCCTATCGTGGGACATGGCGTTAGACCCCGATGCGATGAGTTCCGCATCCTTTCCTTCGCTGCGCATGCGGCGGTCGCGCGCCGCGGCCTGGTCCCGCGCGCTGGTCGCCGAAAATCTGCTCACCCCCTCGGACCTGATCTGGCCGCTGTTCGTCGCCGAGGGGAAGGGGGAGGAGCAGCCGGTCTCGTCGCTGCCGGGGGTGTCGCGCTGGACGGTGGACCTGCTGGTCGAACGGGCGCGCGAGGCGCAGGCGACCGGCATCCCCTGCATCGCCCTGTTTCCCAACACCCCGCCCGGACTGCGGAGCGACGACGGGCGCGAGGCGCTCAATCCGGACAATCTGATGTGCCGCGCGATCCGTGCGGTGAAGGATGCGGTGCCGGAGATCGGGATCCTCACCGACGTGGCGCTCGATCCCTATACGTCGCACGGCCATGACGGCATCGTCGATGCTGCCGGCTATGTCCTCAACGACGAGACGACCAGGGTGCTGGTCGAACAGGCGCTGGTGCAGGCCGCGGCCGGGAGCGACGTGGTCGCGCCCTCCGACATGATGGACGGCCGGGTCGCCGCCATCCGCGGCGCGCTGGAGCGCGAGGGCCATGTCAACGTGCGGATCATGGCCTATGCGGCCAAATATGCGAGCGCCTTCTACGGGCCCTTCCGCGATGCCGTCGGTTCGCGCGGATTGCTCAAGGGCGACAAGCGGACCTACCAGATGGATCCCGCCAACAGCGAGGAGGCGCTGCGCGAAGTAGCGCTCGACCTCGCCGAGGGTGCCGACTGGGTGATGGTGAAGCCGGGCCTGCCCTATCTCGACATCGTCCGGCGGGTGAAGGAGCGGTTCGAGGTTCCGGTCTTCGCTTATCAGGTGTCCGGCGAATATGCGATGATCGAGGCCGCCGCCGCGGCGGGCGCCGGGGACCGCGAGAGCCTGGTGCTCGAGACGCTGCTGGCCTTCAAGCGCGCCGGATGTTCCGGCGTGCTCACCTATCACGCGCCGCTGGCGGCGAAGCTGCTGGGTTCCTGACCGGGGTGGCCGGCCTCGCCGCCGCCCTGGGCCGCGAGCGGGCGGCGCGGCCATTGTTCCTCGTCACCGTCCTCGTCGGCTCCTTCCTCCTGTTCCTGACTCAGCCGATGGTGGCGCGCATGGCCCTGCCGCGCTTCGGCGGCGCGCCTGCGGTCTGGAACAGCGCGATGCTGGTGTTCCAGGCGCTGCTCCTCGGTGGCTATGCCTATGCCCACTGGATCGGACGGTTCGGCGCCCGCCGCCAGGCGGGCCTGCACCTTGCCCTGTTCGCTCTGGCGGCCCTGTGGCTCCCGATCGGCATCGCGCGCGGCGTGCTCCCGCAGGGAGCGGAGCCGGTGCTGTGGGTGCCCTGGTTCTTCCTCGCCTCGATCGGCCCCCTGTTCTTCATGGTGTCCGCGCAGGCGCCGCTGATGCAGCGCTGGTATGCGCTCGAATCCTCGCGCGGCGATCCCTATCCGCTCTACGCGGTCTCCAACCTCGGCAGTTTCGCAGGCCTCATCTCCTATCCCCTGCTGTTCGAACCTCTGCTGACGCTCGACCAGCAGAGCCAGCTCTGGACTGCGGGCTATGCGCTGCTGGTTCTGCTCGTCGCCGCTTGTGCTCTCACCATTCCGGCCACCGCTCACGAAACGGTGCAACTCGAACCGACTCCGGCGCCCGCCCTCCCGCGCGTCCTCCATTGGATCGCGCTTGCTGCCGTCCCGTCGGGCCTGATGCTGTCGACGACGACCCATCTCACCACCGACATCGTCGCGGTGCCGATGCTGTGGGTGCTGCCGCTCGGAATCTATCTCCTGAGCTTCGTCATTGCCTTTGCGAGCCGGCGCGGGGTCGCCGTCTTCATCGTCCAGCTCAGTCCGCTCATCCTCCTGATCGCCGGCGGCGTCACCTTCGACAGCGGTGCCCAGAACCCCGCCTTCGCCGCGACCCTGGGGCTGGCCCTGCTGTTCACGGTGGCCGTGACCCTCCATGCCGAACTGTACCGGCTCCGCCCGGCGCCGGACCATCTCACCGGCTTCTACCTGGCGATCGCGGCGGGCGGCGTGCTCGGCGGCCTGTTCTGCGCCATCCTCGCGCCGGTCCTGTTCGACTGGGCCTACGAGCATCCGTTGCTGATCGTCGCCGCGGCCCTGCTCCTTCCCCGTACCCGGCTGATGCAGGTCTTCGATCGCGTCTGGAGCAGGCATGGCTGGTGGCTCGTCGTCGCCCTCCCTGCGGCGGCGCTGGCGCTGTCCCTTGCGATCGACGAGCCGATGGACCTCTTCTCGGGGAATGCGGCGATCGCCGCGACCATCGCGATCATCCTTCTCGCCTTGTTCAGCGTCGGCCGCAGGATTGCCTTCGCCGGCTGCCTCGCCGGCTTGATGCTGAGCTACGGCGGGTGGTGGACCCTCAATACCAGCATCAACTGGGATACACGGACCCGTAGTTATTTCGGGGTCTATTCGATCACCAGCGACACCGCCGCGAACGCGCGGGTGCTCACCCACGGTACCACGCTTCACGGCATGCAGAGCCTCGACCCGGAGCGCAGGCTGGAGCCGATCACTTATTACGGCCCGGGCTCGGGTGTCGGCCTTGCGATGCGGGCGACCGAGACGCTGTACGGCCCGGGCGCGCGGGTCGGCGTGGTCGGTCTCGGGACCGGCACGCTCGCCTGCTATGCGGTTCCGGGGCAGGACTGGCGCTTCTACGAGATCGACCCGGCGGTGGTCGGCATCGCCACCCGCAGCGGCCATTTCACCTATCTGCGAAGCTGTGCGCCGGATGCCCGCATCGTGCTCGGCGATGCGCGGATCAGCCTCGACCGCGCGCCGCCGGGCAGCCTCCACCTGCTCGCCCTCGACGCCTTCTCCTCCGACTCGGTGCCGATGCACCTGCTCACGCGCGAGGCGTTCGAGGTCTATGGCCGGGCGCTGCGGCCGGACGGCCTGCTGCTCGTCCATGTGTCCAACCGCTACCTGGATCTGGAACCGGTGGTCGCCGCTGCCGCCGCCGCGGGTGGGTGGAAGGGTGCCGGCCTCACCTATTACCCCACCGATTCGGAGACCGCGCACGGTGCCACCGTCTCGATATGGATCGCGCTTTCCCGTGACCCGGCCAAGATCGAGGATCTGATCCGCGCGTCGGGCACCGGCCCGCCCTGGACTCCGATCAAGCCGCGGCCCGGCTTTTTTGGCTGGACCGACGATTATGCCAGCATCCTGCCAATCCTGCGGCCGATCCATTTCGATCTGCTGGATTTCCCGCAGTGAGCTTCGCTAGGGACAAGGCATGGCGATGATCCTTCCCTATCGCGACCGGCGGCCGCGCCTGGATCCGTCGGTGTTCGTGGCGCCGGGCGCCCGGATCGTCGGCGACGTCGCGATCGGGGCGGACAGCAGCATCTGGTACAATGTCGTGCTCCGCGGCGACGTGAACCCCATCGTCGTCGGCGCCCGCTCCAACATCCAGGACGGCAGCGTCGTCCACACCGTCTCGGCCCGGGCGGGTCATCCGGGCTTCCCGACCCTGATCGGGGACGACGTGCTGATCGGCCATCTGGCGGTGGTGCATGGCTGCACGGTCGAGGACCGCGCCTTCATCGGCATGGGCGCGATCGCGATGGACGGCAGCGTGGTCGAGAGCGAGGCGATGCTTGCCGCCGGCGCCCTTCTGACCGCCGGCAAGCGCATTCCGGGCCGGCAGCTCTGGGCCGGGCGTCCGGCCAAATTCGTGCGCATGCTGACCGACGAGGAACTTGCGGCGCACCGCCGCGGCATCGAGCGCTACGTCGCGCTCGCCCGGGAGCATCGGGATGCGGTCAGCCGCTCGGAAGGGCCGATGTCAGACGATTGATTTCGGCGGTCTGGCGATCGGCGATCTGCGATGCGCCCGCGAGCGCGGCGGCAATGGCGGCGCTGTCCGCCTCGCTGGTCGGGACGGCGCTGCGCGCCTTCGCCAGCGAGTCGAGGTCGGCGACGGCGCTGACGGTCGGGGCGCGCGCGGCTTCGACGGCGGACACCGCGACCTGCGCGTCGATCCAGCTTTCGGAACCGGGCGGGCCGGCGCGCTGGACCGCGGCGCGTGCCTGCTCCAGCTGGGATTCGAAGGCATCGTGACCCTGCCGTACCTGCTGCCGCAGCCGGTCCAGCTCCGCCGCCAGAGCGGGATCGTCCGGAGTGACCACGGGAATGGGCGCCGGAGCCTCGGGCTGCTCGACCGCGCAGGGGCCGGACAGCTCGTCCGGACGGGCGGCGAGCGACGGATAGCCGCCGCCCTGGGCGCAGGCGCCGAGCGCGGCGCAGGCCGCGGTCAGGAGGGACAGGCTGGCTCGGGAGGACATGGCATGCTCCTATTCCGCCCGGCATCCCGGTGCAATCGTCGATCCGGATGCGCGCGAACGTTCAAATGGGTTGCGCGCGCCAGACCGACCGCCTATGTCGCGCACTCTCGCGCGCCCGTAGCTCAGCTGGATAGAGCACCAGACTACGAATCTGGGGGTCAGAGGTTCGAATCCTTTCGGGCGCGCCACACCACCAAAGGCACGGAAATCCGCCATTCCCGACTGGGGCCATTCCCGAACAAAAGAGAGAACCTAGCTGGTTTTGGAGGTTCGGTAACTATCAGGTTCCTGGAACAAGAATCGGGTAAACTGAGGTTCGGCTTCATTTCACGGCGTACGGTACTGCAGCACCTGAGCTGTGCAATGGAAAAGGCCGCCCTGAGAGGCGGCCTTCCTTCGCATAATGGAGACGCGCTCAGCTGGGGCTGGAACTCTTGTCGCCTTCCTGCTTCCTTGGGGCACCTTCCTGTTCCTGCTGGCGCTTGTCGCCGCCCTGCTCGGGAGCATTCGGCTGACGGTTTTTGTCGCCTGACTGGTCCTGTTGCTTCGGCTGGCCCTGGTTCGGGCGTTCGCTGTTCTGCTGATTCTTGCTGTCGTTCATGTCGAACAACCTTTCTTGATGCCCGGAATTGGGCAGGGGTAATAGCTGCTAACCTTCACCGCTGACGGCGAGGATCTGGGGTAATTTCGATAGCCGCAGATTATGGCGGTCGCCCTTCTTTCCCAGCACGCGGGCCAGTCCCTCCCATGCTGCGGCGGACGCGAGGTGCTTCCGGCGAACATTGTCCAGCAGCGAACCTTCCGCTGCGGATCGCGAAGTCGAAGCTCTGTCGAGATAGTTCTGGAGAGTATCGATCATGACAAGTTGCTCCACCGGATGCGGGAGCGCACTTGTGTCTCTCAGCCGCCATGAGCATCAGAGCGATCAGGCGGTCCAACCTATATGGGGTGCAGCATTAGCCGAACAAGGCCTATGCTGCAGAAACATGCTTTATATGCGAATTGGATCGACTCCTTGAAAATTACGCAGTGACCACGCTCTCCATCAGGCATCGGACCAATTATCGGTACCACGCTCCGGTGAATCTCGGGGCCCACAGGTTGATGCTGCGTCCGCGTGAG
>Ga0182748_1000114_pt1 | contig 100229 bp, 83 predicted proteins | sample eDN3rd37CKraftOP_FD_128877 | JGI IMG/M metagenome (GOLD analysis project Ga0182748, IMG submission 128877) | Enriched Organic Plus compost microbial communities from Emeryville, California, USA - eDNA 3rd pass 37_C Kraft OP (version 2) (version 2) ... | reverse complement strand
TTGATGTGCAAACATATAACCAGAGCATAAATGGCTTGTTATTTTCGATCGCATCTTTATATTCTGGACTTTTTGCAGACATGTGCTCATCAAAATCATGTGCATTACGAATTTTTACAGTTTTTCCATCACTTTGGTCTAAAAGAAGGTTTGTATTTCCATGCCCCATGACGCAGAATATATTATCTCCCTTATTGTAAGAAATATGGTCAAATACATCATTAAGTACCTTATTGTCGTCATTTAAGAATTTAACTGGTTGCTCATCATTAGGAGAATCACTTGCATCCCCGTCACTTGTACCACCTCCAGGATTACCGATACCTCTCACTGTCGGCATGCCTGGGACGACTATGCCATTTGGATAATATTTCCTTCCTGTCGCGTTTGCAAAAGCAACTCGTGCATTATTACCAAAAAGTGTAGTAACGTAAGTTTTCCAACCCACATCAATTGGTTTGCTTTCAAAATCTCCCCTAATTCCCATCCACGCCAGCGTACCAGGCGAAAAGCCCGTCCACATAGTCCTCATCGGGTCTGCGCCCATACCATGGAACCGGGCATCGGTCATCGGGCTGCTGATCGTTCCTTTCGGATCCACCATACTCTCCGGCGCATTGCCCATAGCCGCATAGGGGCTCCATACCTGCTGGCCGCCCGCATCTGCCAACGGATCGATACCTAAGAACCTACCGATCTGCGGATCATAAGACCTGGCGAGCATTAAAGTCTATCAAGTAAGACTACATTACAATAAAGCCAGTTTGTGTTGATAACCAATTTATTTAATAACGACTAATTTTGTATGCATTAACATATGTTAATGAAGCAGTTTTTATCCAAAACAATAAGAATTTTAAAATACGGGGCTTAAAAGTAGATTAATACACAAGTAATTCCATTGTTTTTTCAACAAAGTGCAAGGTACTATTTTCACCTTTATCTACTTTTTTTGAACTAACAAGCATTTTTCGTTTTTCTTCTAATATTTTCAAAGCACGTTTTTTGGTTGTTAAATTTATTTCTTTAGATACTTCTTGCACAATTTCATAAGCACCTAACCTCGCTTCATACTCCATTTCACATATTATTTTTATTATAAAAATGAAATATTTTCTACAATCTAAATTTTCTAAAGCGTATACCAATGTACCATTATCAGAGTAAGCTTCCTTACTCATTATTTTTTTAATTAAAAAAGGTACCGCTTTATCATATTTCAAATCGGACAAGAGCAATGCTATGTGGTTCCAAATCAAAGGATTATTTGTATATTTTAAAATATTTAATAGCTCTTTTATATCGTCTTCAACTAGATGCTCAATGTTGATTGACTTTATGCATTTATACAGCTCAGTGTTAAGATTTTTTGTCATTTTTTTTAATTAATATAAAATTCCATTATTCGCAATTACATGGTACTGATGGAGCGTTCCACCAGTCTTTAATTGCATCAATAGCGTTTTGTATGCCAATAGAAATTTTGATCGGTATTGATGGGTCATACCCAATAGGAAGGAGACTAATTTTGACCGTTGGCTTTCCAAAATCTTCCCATTCTTCATATATATCCCTCAATTCTTCGGATGTAACACTGCGACCTGGGTTGTTACTCGGTTTATAGTCCTTGTGATACCACCTTTGAAATTCTTTAGGATATTGCTGAATATCTCGATCGCGATCTTTTTTCTTCCCTCCTCTTAATTTATCCTTTTTATCTCCATCTTCAATTTCAGGCGTGGTTTCAACAGAATTATTATTTTCGACGTTTTCTGTATTATTATTGTTATTTACATCTGCACTTTTTTTCTTTTTAGTATCCCCATCACCATCCCCAGAACCTTTATCCGTATCCCCATCACTGCCACCCCCACCCGGGCTCCCCGCATTCACCAGGAAGCTACCCGACTCATACATATTGCTCAAAATTATGCTTTTCAGATCAGCACCCGCTCCTTCCAGGTAATTGGCCAATACCGCGCCCGACATACCCGCCCAGCTGATGCCCTCAAATGGTCCTTTCTTAGCACCCCATAAAGCGCCCCCCGGAAGATGCGAGCTGGCGGTCGGCATCATTCCTTCAAAGTAACGCGCACTGCCCATGATCTGCTGGTAGTCCGGCATATAGGCCGACATATAATTGCTCGAAGCCGTACCATTCGGATCTACCTGGCTCTCCGGTGCATTGCCCATAGCCGCATAAGGGCTCCATCATTTTTCATCAACAGATCTGGAGCACAAGGGCAATTTTTTGTTTTGGGATATACTATGCCTAAAAAAAGCGGATGGCCTTTCGACCATTCGCTTTCCAATGTTTTAAAGAGTTGCTTAGCTGATTTTCTGGTGATTTAGCGCTCATCAACTATCTGATACATTATCCACTCTTCCCATCAGAATTTCTATTACGGACGACACCGTCCACGTTAATAAAGGAATATGTCTATGGAATCTGAATCCCGACTATTTTGTCTTCTCCCTTTAAGCGAAAGTTAAAGATATATGTCTGGGCCTTAACACCCTCAAAATAAACATTTACATACAACCCCAATATATCGTTTGCATCTAGAATATGGCCAATTAATACTATCTTTTCCACATTTTTCTGTGAAAATAACGTAGACAGAAAATCATTCAATTGTATTGTGTCCATCTTGCCAACAATCTCATTGCTCATCATCTCCTTCGCTCTCGTATAATTCTTGTTGCTTACTGCTTGACAAAAGACTTTACAAACACTTACAAATTTTTTGATAGGTAAAAGTTGCTTCATTGAATAACGGTATTGCTCACCATTTATTTTTACAACAATAGAGTCGATTGATTCTTTTTTCTTCAAATGATCTGCATATATCAATGCGCCCATTGAAGCATACGACTCAGATGTCGACCAATTGCGGCCCTCTGTTCGCTGTAGCTCTCTTTTTACCAATAGAGAATGATAAACCTTTATGGTCGCAACTCTTTTATTTTCTGAAATCGAAATATTATTGGTTTCATAATAATCTAATAATAAGGATATATCAAAGTCAGTTTTATGACTACCCGGCTTGCAAGCTCCCCAAACACCAAGAAAAAAAAGTGCTATAATAAAGTGCAGTTTCTTCATAATTAAATATTAACGATTAGTAACATTGTCATGAGTAATACCAAGACTAATTTTTACCTCAATACCGATTAAAACTTTCAGCTTTGCACCGACATCTAGATGAAGGCCTCCATTAACGTTTTTAGACATAGTTTGCGGCCCTATGGGAATTGTTGTATCAAGACTAGCTCCTATGCCATCAATACCTGCAGCAGCATTAGCATGCAAAGATTGGTCTGTTTGGCCATTCTTGCCGGTATAATATTCGGTTTCTACACCACCGCTTATAATACCAACTCCCCCTTCAAACCCATGTTTCATTTTGATTTTCCCGTTTTTCCCATAATAGCTTCCGGAAATATCACCATCCATACCATGTAATTCAACTTCACCTTGAAGGTATTGAGCACTGCCTAGATTTGCATCGAAGCCTATATTCTGCCCTAAGATTGTAACCTCTGATGCTAGTTGAGATCCAAAACTTATTTCTCCTCCTAAACTAAAATGAAAATTTATTCCTTTTACCCAATTCCATCCATTACTAACTCCCTTTTTAATCCCTCCCCATAAATTGCCGAAGAATCCTTTTTTGCCCGTAACAGTTACTACAGGTAAGTCTATAGGTCCACCTCCTCCCCCAAAATTACAAACAAACTGGCCATCACTAAAAATATCTCCGCCAGTAGATGCTTGTGCGAGAATAGATATCATACCCCAAAAAGCATCGATTTGGCCTTTGCTCAATCCTGTAGGCCATTTCAAATCAACTTTTCCCTGGCCCCATAAAGCACCGCCTGGCATATACATTTCCGCTGTAGGTACCATAGCCTTTGTTGCATAATAGCCTTGACGTACTCCATCCTCCGGTATTACGGCTGACAAATAGCTGATGGTACCATTGGGATCTACCTGGCTCTCCGGTGCATTGCCCATAGCGGCATAGGGGCTCCATACCTGCTGCCCGTAAGCATCGGCAAGCGGATCTACCCCCAGGAAACGCCCCGTTTGCGGATCGTACTGCCTGGCCTGGAAGTCCATCCACTGCAGGCCCAGGTCTTTAATGTATTCGTTGCCCTGGTACTTGCGGCGGTTCTCCTTAAAGCCGTCGGCCGCGCTGCCCATGCCTGCTATGGGCAGGCCATGCGGGTAGTAATGGCTTTCCTCCAGCAGGTTGCCTTTGCTGATACGCAGGTCCAGCATATCGAAGTATACCCCGCAGTTGCTGCAGAGCGCATCGCGGCTCCGGTTGCTCAGGTATACGGCCAGGTAGCCGTTCTGCGGTATCTCCAGCGATCCGGAGCCTGTACCGATCGTGCTCCAGGCCCCCATACCGTCGGCCTGGAAGGCTCCGCTCATTTCCGTAACGATCTCCATTTGCTCGTCAAAGAGCACATAGTTCAGGTAAGCCTTGGGCTTGCCGCCTTCCGTCAGGTTGCTGACCAGGTTATCATACACATCCACGTAGTTCTGGCTGGTAAAGAGCTTGTCCACCATGTTCACGTCATGGCTTTCGCCGCCGCTCATGCCGCCGGCGCCCCTCATCAGCGTGGCGGAGATATTGCTCAGCATATCGGCCGCGCTCAAGGGGTTGTCGCTGCTTTCGTTATAGGCTTCGTAAAAGTTGTTGACATTAAGCTGCACCCGGTCGCCTGCCATGACCTTCAGCAGTATGGAAGTGCCTACAGGCTGCGTATTGCCGTCGAGCAGCCCGGCGCTGAAGTTGCCGGGCTCGGTCGATGCCGGCGCCGGTACCCGTATCTCGTCCACGCTGTTGAACAGCAGGCGCTCCAGGTTGGCGCTGGACACCTCGTAGCTGGCCAGGTAATCGGCCCGCGGATGCGTTACAATGTCGACCACGCTGCGCACATTGCCCAGGTGGTCCTTTACAAAGAATTCTTCCTTGAAAGGATGGGCGCCCCCGGGGTAAAAGGCCGTACGGCCTTCTGCCGTCAGCATATACTGCAGCCTGTCGCTTTCGTACACGCAGTTGCCGATATAGTCGGTGCGCTTTACCGTACTGGCCGTATTGTCGGTCACCAGCTCCTGCACCTTATTACCCGCCGCGTCGTAGCTGTACTCGATGCGGTTGCCGTTAATATCTATGGCCGCCGGCTTGTTGAACCAGGTAAACTGCGCCTCCAGCCCCTTGTTGGCATCGGCGTTCAGGTTGCCGTTCTGGTCGTAGCTATAATCCGCATTGCCCGTATTGTGGTCCTGGAAGTCGCCCAGGCCGTAGCTGTCCGGGCCGCTGGCATCGCTTACATACGCCAGCTGGTTGCTGTGCCCGCCCGCTTTGTAGTGGTAGCTCAGCTGGTCCATATCGTACAGTATCCCGCCCGGCCTCACGCCTCTCTGCTTCATGCCCAGTATATTGCCGTTCTTGTCGTAATAAAGGCCCGATACGGTGTAGTCCAGCTCGGTCTTGTTCCAGCCGGTCATGCTGTTGTTCTGGCGGGTACGGTATTCTGCGTTCTTCAGCCTGCCTTCCAGGTCGTAGCTGTAGCCGTAGGCGTGCTGGCGGCCGAAGAGGCCGCTGTTGCTGCCGCGCCATACCATGCCGGCCATCCTGCCGTCGTACCGGGGCTCGGTAAAGCCGTAGTCGTACTTGAGCGACTGCCCGAAGCTGCGGCTTTGTCCCTGCTTGTCGCCGGTTTCGGCATAGAAGCCGTTGATGCCGGTAAGCTGTCCGCGTATATTGTAGCTGAAGTCCTGTACCTCGCCGTTGTTGCCCAGCACCTTTCGTTGTACGCGGCCCAGCGCATCGTAGGTATAGCCTGCCAGCACCTTCCACCCTTCCGCATCTACCTGGTGCAGGGTCTGTGTCAGCCGGGCTGTATAAGGATCGTAATCGTTACGGGTAAGCTCCGTGTGCTCCTGGGCCGGGTCGGCGCTGAGCATGTTATGGATGTAATGCTTGCTGACCAGCAGGCGGCCGGCAAAGTCGTACTGGTTACCCACACATTGCACGTGTATGGGGCTGCCCTGGTATTCGTCTATGCTCCAGGTATAGATTACCCGCCCCTTGTCGTCGTAATAAGGCACGCTCAGCCGCCACTCGCCGGTCTGGCCGGGGTCTGCATTTTCCGATGGCAGGATGCGCACTTTGGTGCCGGTTACCAGGCCCTGGGTACGCAGGCTGCGCTGGGGCGCTTCTGCGCCTGCACCGGTCTGCAGCTCGCCCGAAGCCAGGGCGGCGTGGGTTTCGCATTCGGTATAGCGGTCGCCGTTGGGGTCGGTAACGGCATACCGGTCGTACCAGGTATAGCTCATGATTTGCAGCCCGTCTATAGCGTCTTCGGCAGGATAGCTGCCTTCCAGCGCCGGGTCGTTCAGGTACTGGTAAAACAGCGGCGAAACAGACTGCTCCTCGATCACTTCCTGCATATCGGCGCGGCTTTTGGTTTCGCTGTAAAGACCGGTTACCTTGACCCGTCCCTGCGCATCGTAGAGGCTCACTTCCCATAGGCCGCGCTCTGCTTCCAGCGGGCTGCGGCGCATTACCACCCGGTCCTTGCGGTCGTAGACCAGCTCGGTAAAGCCACCCTCTCCCGGCTTCTTTACTTCCGTCTGCCTGCCCCTCGCATCGTACCGGTACTGGAAGCACAGGTTATCGAGGATGGCGGGGGTCATATTCCAGCCGTTCTCTTCCAGCAACGCCGTAGCCTTGGGCGGGAGCACGTAGCGGAGCCGTCCATGCTGGTCGTATACATAATAAGTAGAAGCAAAAGTATAGCGGTAAACCAGGCCCGGGTTAGATGCCGTATAAAAGCTGTCGGAAACCTGCTGCAGGATCACCCGGCCTTCCTTATCCTTGTATACCCGGCTCAGGGGCGGCAGAGGAAGCACGCCGGCAGGGTTTTCGTTGGGCGCCTTGGTGCTCAGGGCAAAAAGCTGGCCGGCACTATAGGTTGCTGTGCTCACCGGCTGGTCGCTTATGTCCAGGGTCCAGAGGCGCACCTCTCCCGCGCTGTTGGTCTGGCGGGACGATTCCGTGCCCCGCAGCTGCCCCGCCTGGCTTTTGCCGGGGGCATAGCTGATCTCGGAGCGTTTGCCGCTGCTGGAATTGTTCTCGCTGAAGCCGTAAGTAGCGCCGCCCTCGCCCGGGTACAGGCCGTTGTAATAGCTGCGCTGCTCCTGGAAGGCATTGCTGCGGAAACCTGAGCCTGAGGCAGCCGGGTAGCCGGGATAACTGTACTCCCGGCGCTGGAACCGGGTATCGGAAGGCGTCACAATGCTCTGGCCGGGCTGGACGTTATGCAGCACAACCTGCATGTTGCGGCTGAAGCCGTCCTGGTATACCGTGGTGGTCTGCGCGTAGCCGGGATTGGCCGAAGAATGCAGCAGCGCCGGGTTCGATACCTGTACTGCCGGCGCCCAGCTGCGGATGTAGTTGTATTGCTGCGCCGGCGGTACCGTAACGGCCGCAGGAGGCGCGATGACGGTGGCTGTTCCTTCGGGTGCGGTTTTACCCAGGTCCGGTTCGTTCTGTGCCGCGGCGGGCCGGGCAGCCAGCAGGAACAGGGCCGGCAGATAATATCGGTAGTTAAGAAGAAGATAATGCATGGGATACTGTAGATCGCCCGGAGCGAAATTTTTTTATGGTAAAGGGTAAGGTTATTCTGCGCCTTTGATCGTATACTGGGTTTTGGAAAGGATATGGCCTTCCTGGTTGCGCACCAGTGTTTGCCGGCCCATTTTATCGTATTCGTAATAGGTGATACGCCCCCGCGCGTCGGTCGAAGAGCTGACCCCGAAGAGCGGCTCATAGGTCTGGCTCTGCATCACCGCCGTAGCCGGATGCAGGCGTACATCGTCCAGGTAATAAGTAAAAGGGGAAGAGGGGCTGCCCGTGACCGCAAAGCCTACAGGGGCATTGGTAGAGGGTGTAAAGATCGCTTCGTAGAAGGACCATCCATTGCCCGGGCTGCTGGTAACCGCCAGCGGGATATTACCGATGCCGCCGCCTTCCAGCTGCGGAGTACCGCCCCGGCACCAGAACGTGATTTTGTAGGCAGTGCCCGGTGTAAGGCTGCTTACATACAGCTGCCCGGCGCTGCTGTTCAGCATTTTCAGCACTTTCTTCCCCGTCATAGCCGTAGCGCCGGGTATGCCGGACCCGGCCACTACATAACCGGGATCGTAGTGCCAATTGCCCTGCTGGGTAGACTCGAAGCTGCTGTAGGCAATATCGGCATACCGGCAGTTGGCGGCTTCGGCCAGCTTCTGCCCGGTAATGGTGTCCCAGATCATGGCTTTGTACTGGTCCTGCTCCATAAGCTGGGTTTCGAGCACATTGCCCCGGGCATCCGTCAGGGTCACTTCACTGATCTTCTGAAAACCGGAAACGGGGTTGCCCAGGAAGGCGTTCCTGGCTTTCTTGGCCGTAGTGTTGTCTGCGCCGGAGCCGAGGTACTGGCTATAGCTTGGCGGGTTGAGGCTGGCCAGCTGGTATTGGTTCTTTACGCGGGCCGGCGTGCTCATGCCGCTGAAATAGCCGTCCAGCAGTACGCCGTTTTGCGGCATATCGCCTGCTGCCACGCGCTTCCAGCGCTGGGAGCCTACGGGTATCTCCAGGCCGGGGAAGGGCATAAATAAGGAGGCCGGTACCTGAACATCGTAGTTGTAATACTGGATGGTCTATTTCCTCGCCCTGGCTGTTGAACGTCGTGGTTCTTTTCAGGTTCTTAAATCCGTCGTAGCTGTAGCTGATCGCATCGGTAACATAACTGTTATCGGAAAAATACTTGTACGTGGTGGTGTTCGCCAGCAAAGCGGTTCCGTTGAACGGTTTGTAAGGGTCGGTCACGGCTACGCGCGGCACTGCAAAGTTGTAGCCGCTAACTGTGGAAGGTAATGCAGGCTGGTTGTAATCCATCAAAAAAGATGTCTTGGCACCGGCAACGCCTTTATCTGCTGCGGAGGTAGAATCAATATCGAAGTTGTAGCTGTGCACGGTCTTTTCCAGGATATTGCCATCCTGGTCATAGTCTATGCTGTACAGGAGCAGGCCCATTTCCCAGTCGCGCAGGTATTGCTTGTCGGTATAGGGAAACTCATAGAAATGCCTGCCTCCGCCTACGCACAGGTAGCGGGGCTGGTAGCCCGAAAGGCTGTCGGAGAAATTGGTGAAGCCAACTTCCTTCCTGGAGAGCATCTGCCCGTTCTCGTCCTGCGCCGTCATTACCACGCGGGAATAGCCGTGGTTGGAGCCGTTTACGAACTGGTGCGGAGTTACAAAAGTAGAGGTCATGGTGCCGGTGTGGCCTCCTACCCCGGATATATTTTTGGGATAGTGGAAATAGCCGCCATCCAGGAAGCGCTGACCGCCGTAATAGGTGAAAGTAGTATGCTTCTGGTTGCCGGGATGGTATACATCCGATTCGGTGATGGCTTCCAGGCGCACGCCGTCGTTGCCGCCTTCCCCGAAATAATAATCGTCGGCAGGCAGGGGCAGCAGCGGCGAAGCATTGGTGCTGTGCGCCCCGTAGGAGAAGCTGATCTTGCCTCCATAACCGTTCTGTATCTCTCTCAGCAGTCCTGCCATGGCATAGGAAGGGTTTTCGCCCCGGTCCACGCCATAGGTAATAGAAGTGCCGGTAACCGTATGCAGGGGGATGCTGAGATTGGGATCGGAAGCGTATCCGCTATAAGGTACGGGCACATGGGCATTGTAATAACCGAAATAATCCTGCGAGCCGCTGAAGCGGAGCGGGAGAGCTACCGGGTCATAGGTAAAGTATAAAGCGGCTCGGTAACGGTTCCGTCGCAGCTGACCATGCTGATCCCTTTCAGCCTGAGCCGGTGGCTCCGGTTGCTGGGAACATTATTAATGATAACGCAATCGCTGCCATACGGTATTTCGCTGGTGCTGGTATTGTTGCCGATCAGGACTACAGTATAGGACTGGTCCATCTGGTAACGGGTACATTGCTCGCCGGACTGGATACGCACCTCCCGCAAAGCCATGCCATTGGTCTGCGGGTGATCCTGTTTGCCATAATCGCAACGGCCTTTGGTGGTATCGTACACGAAATGGGCAGTGACCGCATTGGGGTACTCAATACTCCGTATCATAGCCAAGTGCTCGCCTTTGTCGGTAACGCCGGCTCCCGGGGCGCCGGGGCCGCTGGCCGGCGCCGCATAGCTTTGGTAAATAGTAGCAGAGCCGTTCTTATCATAGTAGTTATACCGTATCTTCCTGCCATCGGCCAGGGTTACCTCATCCACCACCCACCGGCTTACCTGGTTATGATTGGTAATGAGCCCGGAGCTGACAAAGGCATCCATCTCGGCAAAAATGGAGATATTGTCATAATCGCCACGGACAAAATGATAACGGTTGCCGCCAAGGTCCGTTATCAGGAATTCCAGCGTCAGCGGATCGGGGATGGTACCCGTTTGCTGCACTACAGTGCTGTAAGGCTGGCCGGAAGACAGCAGCTCTACCTGGAAATTCCGGTTGGGGTTGGTATATATCTGCCGACCGGTACCGATGTTGAAGGTAAAGGACAGGCCGCCGGCGCTCACTATAAAATCGTCGCTTTCAGGGTCGCGAAACACCAGCGGATCGGCCATTTCTGTGGCATTGTCGAAGGAGCCGCCCAAACGCCCTTTGAAGCGGGTATACTTTATATTGCCGTTCATCCACAGCGTATCCGGATAAACGGCGCTCAGCTCGTCCGGCAACCCTTTTACCACGCGCTGGATGCTGCCCTCTGCGATAAGGTTCCAGTGAAGGCCCACAGGTGACGCCAGTTCGTCTACGCGCACGCCCCTTGTATTGTAACCGAGCGAAACGCCGAACTGTCCTGCATCGGTCCGGAAATCGTAAATAGGAATGTGGATATTGGCGCTGCCATCGTACAGGTTGGGAGAATATAGCCCGCTCATGCTGCCGGTGTTGACGGCCGCGGGCGTACCGAGCATTTTGCTGTCGGGGTTGGTGCCGCCATTTTGCTGGCCGTAGGAGGGCATGGCGCCCAGCAAAATGGCTGCCGCGATCCACCTGTAAGCTGTCTTGTTCATGGTGTATAAACTATTTAAGAATACGATTCAATACTGCTGCAGCCGGAATAGCAATGCAGGGCTTTCCCGGATTCGGTCCGGGCGGCAGCTCCTGCGGAGCGGCCGTATCACAGGCAGTAATTATTGGTTAAAGCCGGACAGGAAGGTTGGAAACATATCTTTTCATGGTGTTCACAAGACTTCGGGTTCGTCCGTGCGCCAAAAATAATAATCTATTTAATTTTACAAAAACCTTACATAAAATTTTCATTATTTACTGATAATTATCACCAAAATATAAAGCCCGCATTTCTTCCTAACTTCGTTTATATGTTTCAGATCGAACGACCTTACGAACCTGCCGGCGACCAGCCGGGCGCTATCAGGGAGCTGAGCGCCGGCATCAAAGAAGGAGAAAAATTCCAGACCCTGCTGGGTGTTACCGGTTCGGGCAAGACCTTTACGATGGCCAATGTCATCCAGGAAGTACAGAAGCCCACCCTGGTGCTGACCCACAATAAAACGCTGGTAGCTCAGCTTTACGGCGAGTTCAGGCAGTTCTTCCCCAACAATGCCGTAGAATACTTTGTGTCCTATTACGACTACTATCAGCCCGAGGCCTATATGCCGGTGAGCGACACCTATATCGAAAAAGACCTGGCCATCAACGAGGAGCTGGAAAAGCTGCGGCTCCGCACAACCACCAATCTACTGAGCGGCCGCCGCGACATCCTGGTAGTGGCTTCGGTAAGCTGCATCTACGGTATGGGCAACCCTACCGAATACGAGAACGGCATTATCCGTATCAGCACCGGCGACCACATTCCCCGCAACAGCTTCCTGCACAGCCTCGTCAACTCGCTCTACAACCGGAGCCAGGGCGACTTTACCAGGGGCACCTTCCGGGTAAAGGGCGATACGGTCGATGTAAACCTTCCCTACGTGGATTACGGCTACCGGATCACCTTCTTCGGCGATGAGATCGAAGAGATCGAAAGCTTCGAGATCGAAAGCGGGAAGCGGATCGGGAAAATGCAGCATGCCGCCATTTTCCCGGCCAACATGTATATGGCGCCCAAGAACCAGATGGCTCAGATCATCCACGAGATCCAGGATGAAATGAACGCCCAGGTAGACTACTTCAAAAGCATCGGCAAGCATATAGAGGCGCAAAGAATCAAGGAGCGGGTAAACTACGATATCGAAATGATCCAGGAGCTGGGCTACTGCAGCGGCATCGAGAACTACTCCCGCTTCCTGGACCGGCGGCGGCCCGGCACCCGCCCCTTCTGCCTGATCGACTATTTCCCCAAGGACTTCCTGCTGTTTGTGGACGAGAGCCATGTAACCATTCCTCAGATCAGCGGCATGTATGGCGGCGACCGCTCCCGCAAGCTTAACCTCGTGGATTTCGGCTTCCGCCTGCCTTCTGCGCTGGACAACCGCCCGCTTAACTTCCATGAGTTCGAGAACCTCCTCAACCAGGTGATCTTTGTGAGCGCCACGCCCGCAGCGTATGAGCTGGAGCAATCCGGGGGCATCGTGGTCGAACAGGTGGTTCGCCCTACGGGCCTGCTCGACCCGCCCATAGAGGTAAGGCCCTCCGTGAACCAGATCGACGACCTCCTGGACGAGATCGACAAAAGGGTAAAGAAAGGGGACCGCGTATTGGTGACCACGCTGACCAAGCGCATGGCCGAGGAACTCGACAAATACCTGCAGCGGATCAATGTAAACTCCCGTTATATCCACTCCGAAGTAGATACCCTGGAACGGGTAGAGATACTGCGCAACCTGCGCCTGGGCAATATTGATGTGCTGGTAGGCGTAAACCTGCTCCGGGAAGGACTGGACCTCCCGGAAGTATCGCTGGTGGCTATTCTCGATGCCGACAAGGAAGGCTTCCTGAGAGATGAACGTTCCTTAACGCAGATGGCCGGGAGGGCGGCACGTAATGTGGACGGCCTGGTGATCTTCTATGCCGATAAGATCACGGAAAGCATGCAGCGGACGATCGACGAAACTTCCAGAAGAAGGGAGAAACAGATCGCCTACAATAAAGAGCATGGCATTACGCCGCATACCGTGCGCAAATCGGTAGAGCAGATCATGAAGCAGACTTCGGTGCTGGACATCAAAGGTTACGACGAAAACAGCCCTTATGCAGTGGAAGTCCCTCCCACGACCGTAACAGTGGCCGCAGAAGAGGAAGTGGCTTATATGAGCCGGCCTGAATTGGAAAAATCTATTGCCGCTACCAAGAAAGCGATGGAAAAAGCGGCAAAAGATATGGACTTTATGGAGGCAGCAAGACTGCGCGACCAGATGTTCGGTTACCAGAAGCTGCTGGAAGAGCTGAAGTAACGGTTTGCCTTCTGTAAAGGTAAAATAAACACTGCCCTGCCGCTCGGCAGGGTAGTGTTTTCATCCTCGTTCCGTGCTGTGATTCCTCTTTCCTGTCTTTTTCTTCATGGTGGTTGCGCTGTGACAACCGGTTTCTTATGAACAGTGCCTGCCCGCAGAGGTAACCTGCCTGCCGCACGAAAGTGTCTGATGGCATTCCACGCTCCGGTCGCAGGATAAAGACAGATGCATAAGCATAAAACCCTTAGCCTTTTCCATTTTTCACGGAAAACCATTTGCACCGCTCAGAATATTAACGCAGTTTTGTATGTTCCCGCCTTGAAAACATTAGCAAAACCCTCTAATACACAGTACATTTGTTCGATTATTATATATATAATAAAAAACCGAGCTACCAACAAAATACCGTGTAAAAATGAAGAGAATTTTACTGACCGCTTTTTGCTTTGCCGCCTGTTGCAGCCTCCCGCATCTGTCTGCCCAACAATTCCAGTTCAAAAAGAAATGGGTGGATAGCACCTACAATGCGCTTAATGAAACGGCACGTATCGGGCAGCTGTTTATGGTAGCCGCCTACAGCGGCGGCGAAAAAGCCAATGCCCCGCAGGTGGAGCAGCTTATCCGGTCCGGCCAGATCGGCGGCGTGATCTTTATGCAGGGTACCCCCGAAGCGCAGGCCAGGCTTACGAACAAGTGGCAAAAGATGGCAGAAGTGCCGCTCCTGATCGGGATGGATGCGGAATGGGGTTTAGGCATGCGGCTGACCGGCGTAAAGAATATGCCCCGGCAAATGATGCTGGGCGCTGCTAAAGATACCGCCCTCGTGTATGAAATGGGCGCTGCCGTCGCCGCTCAATGCCGCCGCCTGGGCGTTCACATCGACTTTGCCCCCGTGGTGGATATCAACAATAACCCCAAAAATCCCGTGATCAATTTCCGCTCTTTCGGCGACGACAGGGAATGGGTGTCCCGGCTGGGCATTGCCTACATGAGAGGGCTGCAGGATAACGGCGTGATGGCCTGCGCCAAGCATTTTCCCGGCCATGGCGATGTATCGGTAGACTCGCACGTGGACCTGCCGCTCATCAAAAAGACCAGGGCACAACTCCAGGATATGGAGTTTTATCCTTTCCGCCAGCTGATAGCAGCAGGCGTGCAAAGCGTCATGATCGCGCATCTCAATGTGCCGGCGCTGGAAGACGGCAAAAATACGCCCACCACTCTCTCGCGCAAGACCGTAACCGGAGTGCTCCGTGAAGAAATGGGCTTTAACGGGCTCATCTTTACCGATGCCCTGAATATGAAAGGCGTGACCAAATACTATCCTGACGGGGAAACCGATCTCAAAGCATTCCTGGCCGGCAACGACGTGCTGCTGTTCTCACAGAACGTGTCCCTGGCGATCAGCAAGATCCAGTGGGCGATCAAGACCGGCAAAATACCGGAATCGGAGCTTGAGAAGCATGTAAAAAAGATACTGTCGGCGAAATATGATATGGGATTGTACCGGAGGCCGCAGATCAGGGAAACCAATGTAACCGCCGACCTGAATGCCGCTACCGACGACTTGCGCGAAAAGATAGCCCGTGCTGCCGTTACCCTGGTCAGGGATCGTAATGCGCTGCTGCCAAAGCTAAAGACCGGAAAAGGAAAATATGCCTACCTGAACGTTAACGGAACCGGCAGCACCCACCTGCAATCCGTAATGCAGAAGCAGTTCCCCTCCCTGGGCTATGCCGCTGTTCCCGCCAAGACAACCGCAGCTACGGTAAAGCAGCTTGCCGAGAAGTTCAGGAATTACGATGCGGTCGTAGTGGGAATTCATGACCTGGCCCTGTACCCCGGCAGGAACGGCAGCTATGGCCTCGATCCGGCACAAATTTCCCTCCTGCAGCAACTTTCTCAGAAGAAAAATGTGATCTTCGCAATTATGGGCAATCCCTACCTGCTGAAGCATATCTGCGCTGCCGGCAGCGTAGTGATCGGCTATGAGGACGACCTGTACAGCGAAGAAGCGGTATGGGAAGTGCTTACCGGGAAACTGCCCGCCAAAGGCAGCCTGCCCGTAAAGCCCTGCAAATAGCCGCCGGCTTTGCGCCGCGCCCCGCATTGTTTGACTTAAATCCTGCTTTACTGAATGCAACGTATTCTTTTTTATCTGCTGGCCTGCTGCCTCCTCCTTTCCTCCGGCGACCTGTACGCCCAAAAGCGAAAAAGCAAAAGCGCCCCGAAAAAGCATGCCAAAGCAACCTCCGTCAGAAAGAAAAGCAATCGCAGTACCGGTAAAAAAGGAAGGACCAAAGCAGCGGCGCCGCTGCCGCCCCTGAAGGACGTAGGCGACTTTGACCAGAGCTATATCCTGCACGGGGATGGCAAAAGCCTTTCTCCGGCCGTTGTCCGGCCCGAAGCGCTCAGCAGCCTCGATGCATTCCTCCGGAACTGCATCAGCCAGGGCGCATTCCCTGGCTGCCAGGTCTTCGCAGCCAGGAACGGGGAAGTGATCTACCAGAAAAATTTCGGCTATTTTACCTACGACCGCAGCCAGCCGGTTACCGACAGCACCCTGTATGATATTGCTTCGGTAACAAAAGTAGCCGCCACTACGCTTGCCGTCATGAAGCTTTATGAAGAAGGCAGGATCAACCTGAACATGTATGTCAAAAATTACCTGCCATTCACCATTGGCACCGACAAGGCCAACCTGACCATACGGGACCTGCTCCTGCACCAGGCAGGCCTGAAGGCATACATCCCCTTCTATAAGGCAACGGTAGACCCGCTTACCGGCAGCCCGCGCGCCGACCTGTACCGCACTGCTCCCGATAAAATGTTTACCCTGCCCGTAGCCTCCAGCTTTTTCCTGCGGACCAGCTACAAGGATACAATCTGGGAAGAGATACTCGGCAGCAGCCTGGACAACCGCGGGCGCTATGTATACAGCGACCTCGACTTCTACTTCCTGGAAAAAGTAGTTGAGGCGGTAAGCGGCAAGCCTATAGACGAATATGTGGAAACGCACTTTTACCGGCCGCTCGGCCTGAAATATACCATGTACAACCCCTGGAAGAAAGGGCTGAAGAAGCAGTGCGCACCTACGGAGAACGATCAGTATTTCCGGTTCCAGCTGGTACAGGGCTATGTGCACGATCCCGGCACCGCCATGCTGGGCGGGGTGGCCGGCCATGCAGGCATTTTCTCCAACACAAGGGACCTGGCCGTGATCCTGCAGATGCTGATCAACGGCGGCACATATAAAGGCGTCCGCTACCTGAAAAAGGAAACCCTGCAAACCTTTACCGGCTTCCGCAGCACGATCAGCCGGCGGGCCTACGGCTTCGACAAGCCGGAAAAAGCGCGGGGCGACGGGGGGCCGGCTTCCGACCTGTGCAGCAAAACCGCTTTCGGTCACCAGGGCTTTACCGGCACCTGTGCCTGGGCCGACCCCGAAACCGGCATTACCTTTATCTTCCTCTCAAACCGCGTCTACCCTTCTGCCGACAACGGGCTGATCAACAGCCTGAGCGTACGGTCCAAAGCCCAGGGATACATTTACGAAGCATTAGGTTATGGCAAATAGAGATCGGGGGAAGACCCTGGTGGTCGTCGGCGGCGGCGCTGCCGGATTTTTCTGCGCCGTAAATGCGGCTGCCAGGAACAAGGCGCTGAAGGTGATCCTGCTGGAAAAGACCGCCAAGCTGCTGAGCAAGGTGAAGATCAGCGGGGGCGGCCGCTGCAATGTTACCCATGCCTGCTTCAGCATCGGCGACATGGCAAAGAAGTATCCCCGCGGAGAAAAGTTCGTCAAAAAGACCTTCCATCATTTTTTCACGCAGGATACGATCGACTGGTTTGCCGCCAGGGGCGTGCAGCTTAAGACCGAGGCCGACGGGCGTATGTTCCCTGCCACCGACAATGCGCAAACGATTATCGACTGCCTGCTGCAGGAGGCGCGCAGCCTGGGCGTGGAAATCCGTATACAGTCAGGCGTACAGCATATACGCAAGGAGGGCGGGCAGTTCTTCCTGCAGCTTCCGCAGGGGCAGGAGCTGGCGGCCGATTATGTAACCATTGCCTGCGGCGGCTATCCCAAAGCAGACATGTTTGCCTGGCTGGAACAACTGGGGCATTCCATCGTGCCGCCGGTGCCTTCCCTTTTTACGTTCAACATACCCCGCCACCCGATCACCACGCTGATGGGCATCAGCGTAAAGGAAGCGCAGGTAAAGATCCCCGGCACCAGGCTCAAAGAGAGCGGCCCCGTGCTTATTACCCACTGGGGACTGAGCGGCCCGGCAATCCTGAGGCTCAGCGCCTGGGGGGCGCGTGAGCTGCACGGGCGCAGCTGGAACTTTACCGTGCAGGTCAACTGGCTGCCCGCTTTCAACGAGGAAACGTTAAGAGCGGAATTCCTGCTGCAGCGGAAACTGCTGGCCTCGCGGCAGGTCATGCACAAAAATCCGTTCGGGCTGCCGGCCCGGCTGTGGGAGTTCCTCGCGCAGCAATCGGGCGCGGGCGAAGCCGTAAGATGGGCGGAATTGCCGGCAAAGGAGCAAAACAGGCTGATCCGCAACCTTTGCGCTTACGAGCTGAAAGTAAGCGGCAAAACCACTTATAAAGAGGAGTTTGTGACTGCAGGCGGCATACAGCTCAGCGAGGTAGACCCCTCCACCATGATGAGCCGCAGGCTGCCCGGCCTCTATTTTGCAGGCGAAATACTGGATATTGACGGCGTTACGGGAGGCTTTAATTTCCAGAATGCCTGGACCACCGGTTATATTGCCGCCGCCGCTATTGCCGCCGCCTGATTTTTTTCCGGCTGTCCAGACAACCGCTTATTACCTGCCTGCATTTACCTTTACGGACTATTTGCTTATCTCTTATTGAAACAACCCTTAACCGGTAGCTGTCCTATTTCATGACCGAAGTACAATTGATCGAAGCCTGCAAGCGACAGGATAGCTATGCGCAGCGGTTACTGTACGACCGGTATATAGACAAGCTGTATGTGCTCTGCATCCGTTATGTTACCGATAAGGCCGACGCGGAAGAGCTGCTGTCCAATGCTTTCCTGAAATGCTTCCGGCATATCGGGGGATTCAGCTATGCGGGAGAAGGCAGCCTCAGAGCCTGGCTCAGCAGGATACTCGTTAACGAATGCCTTATGTTCCTGCGGCGAAAGAAGCTGCTGACCATCCCTGCGGACGGGCTTCCCGAAATGCCGGAGCAGCAAGATGCCGAAACTGCCCTGGGCCGGCTGCAGACCCGCGAAATACTGCAGTACATACAGGAGCTGCCAGCCGGCTACCGTACCGTTTTTAACCTTTATGTATTTGAAGATATGAGCCATAAGGAAATCGCCGCACTGCTGCAGATATCCGAAAGCACCTCCAAGACCCAGCTGTTCAAGGCCAGGGCCTTGCTGAAGCAGAAAATCCAGGAGCAGGCAGCCTTCTGAGTGCCGGATAAAATCAAATAGTTATGAAAGACCTTTTTGAAGACCATATTAAAAACAGGATGGAGGAGGCCGCTCCCGAAGCCCTGGGCTATCGCCCCGACCGGGAGGCGCTCTGGAGCCGGATTGCAGCCGGCAGGCCGGCCAGGCGACCGCTGCCCTTCCGCAATTGGGTAACGCATGCCGCCGCTATCGCCGCAGGTTTCCTGCTCGCGCTTGTTCTCCTCCAGGACGACCCGCAGAAAACGGCCGCTCCCGAGAGGGCGCAGGCAACCGTGGCAGCACAGGGCCCGGTCCCGGAAACAGCCGCCCCTCCGGCAAAAAGATCGCCGGCCGCTGTTGCCGCCCACCGGAAACCGGTTGCTGTACACCGGCCGCAGCCCGGGCCTCTGCAACGGCAGGAGCCGGTAAATGAGGCACAGCCGGCTCCGCCGGAGCCGGTATTCCAGGCACCACAGGACCAACCCGCTGCCACAGTAGCGGCCGCCCCGGCTCCCAAACAGTTGCCCGTGCTTCATCTGAACGAACTGGATAATGAAAACGCCCCGCGGCAGGAACAGGAACGAAGACATGCCGGGTTTATAGACAGGCTGGCCATCTATAACCCCGGACCGGGCCATAGTGAAACAGTTTCGGTCCTGGTAGGAAAAGCTATTCGAAATAAAAATTAACCTTGATATCCCGATGAGCAACAGACACTTTCTGATCCTTTTCCTGCTGCTGGGCATCGCGGCGCCGGCCCTGGCACAACGCACAGACAGCACCGGCGATTACCAGCCCGCCCCGCAGCTGTTCCGGCTCAACCCCGAGCAATACAACCACCACTTCAGCTTTGCATTGCCCAACGGCGGCATGCTGTATGTGGACTTCCTTCGGCTGAGCGACTGGGGCGGCCGGAACCAGTTTACACGGATCACCGCCGCGGCGGCGCAGCAGGTACGAATGCTCCGCGACTCCTTCAGCAGCAATTTTTCCAACAAGCTGCTGGCCATCAATATTCCCATTGACGAGAGGGTAATACTCCTGGATTATAAAGAAGACCTGAGCAATAAAAACCAGATGGCAATGAAAGAAGGGCAATACTTCCGGCTGAAATCCGGTTCGGATACGATCAGGATCGTCAGGAACACGGGAGTACGTACCAAACCGGCTGCAGACTCCGGCCTGATACAACTGCAATATACTTTTGTGCTGAACAACCTGGATGACATCCTGGAGCTGGACGGGCGCCCGGAAGTAATGGACAGAATCGGCGCGGAAGCCGATGCGGCCATTGACAAACAAAAACAGAAATGGAGCAGGCCCGATGCCCGGCACCATACACTGGTGCTCCAGTACGATCCCAGCCGGGAAAAGCCGATGCGTACGGATGTAATGCAGGACCGGCTCTGGCCCTGGGCAGAAAAAAACCTGGCCATCTATTGCGGCTACGGCGCAATTGTCTACAACAATTCCATCTCCGTCCACCTGGAGCCCGTGATTGCCTATCGCCTGGCCAGCCGGGGAAAAAGCCAGGGCTATATAGGCTTCAGCAGTTCGATCTTCGGCCTGCTGAGCCCGTCCAAAGAAGAACGGGGCCAATTTTATACTACCTACAACCTGGAGTTGGGCACCTACAAGAAAGCGCCGGGATTTATGCAGCAGCGAACCTCTATTGCACTGGGCATTATGAACAGATATGATGTTAACGGGAACAATCCCCGGACCAATTCAATGACCCTGTTTCATATGGGCATCAACCTTGGCGTCAATTCCTTCCTTTCGTTCGGCTTGCTTATGGCTACCAATTTCGATTTGAGGCCCGCAGATAAAGGCGGGGACCCGCAGGGTTTCCTGGGCCTGCGTTTTTCCTTTAACCTGTAACGGATGCTCTGCCAGCGCAAACAGGCAAACGTGTTTCTCCCGTTTGCCTGTTTCATTTATTACCCGATCGTGTACTTTATTGCACCAGTAGCTTGCAGTTGCCGGAAGCCCCGCTGGCATATTGCACTTCAAGCAGGTACATACCTGCATTCAGCTCCGGCAGGCGGATCAGGTGGCTGCTTCCTTTTCCGTCCAGCGACCCGGAAAATACTTTCCGGCCCGAGAGGTCGCTCAGGTAAAAGCGCCCGGCCAGGCCCTTGCTATCCAGCATAACAGTTCCTCCCGAGGGCACTGGATTAGGGGCAATACGGACCTGCACTTTTTCTTTGCCGGCAGGAGTTCCGATATGGGTAGTGAGCAGTTTCCTGCGGGCAATGCCGTTCAGCGGTTCGCCGCTGCCTGCCCATCCGTGCCGGAAGCTGCCGCCGGCAATAAGGTCGCCTTTGTACCAGATCAGCTTATGGATGCTGCTGTCTACGAAAAAGTAATGGGTTCCCGGCTGGTACGGAGCCGGCGTCACATCAACACAGTTGGCCGTAAAGACCATCATATCGGGAGCCGACAAAAAGCTGCCGCCCGCCAGCAGGGTATTTTCCTCTGTTATCAGCGTATTCAAGGCCACGGCGCTTCCGTCCGTGGTAAAGAACGGGAAGGTTGTTGCATCCTGGAACAGGGAAGCCCACTCATTACCGTCGAGCTTCAGCATCAGGGAAAGGCTGTCTGTTTCGTGCGTACGCCGGCATACAGCATACATCGCCCCCCCGAACGGCTCAAAGTCCATTACTTCATTGCGGATCGTATTGTCAAAAGTCTGGAAGCCGGGAACCGCAAGAGGGCTCCAGCTGATGACATTGGCCGGGTTGCCCTGATAGCTGAACCGGCCGCCCAGCAGCAGCCGGTCGCCCATTACTTCCAGCGTATTCACCTGCCCGCTGAGCCCGGCAATCCAGGTCCAGCCTGACCCGTTCCAGCGTGCGAAGTTTATTTCCCCGCTTCCGTCGCAGCCATCGAAGGAGCCTGCAATGTATAGGGAACCCTGGAACACGATCATATCGGATACCCGGCCGTCTACGCATCCGGCCGCATGCCAGTCGCTGCCGTCCCAGTACGCAATGTTGCTTACCGGGGCTTCGCCCGCCATACTGAAGGTACCGCCTGCAAACAGCTTACCGTCGTACTCGGCAATGGCGGTTACCGGCCCGTTGGTACCGCTTTTCAGGGCATGCCATTCATATTGGCCCGGCGCAGAGCTGGTTACATAGGCAATATTGGAAGAAGGGATGGTTCCGTCTGCTTTGTCAAATGCCCCGCCTACATAAAGCCGCTCTCCCGCTTGTCCTGTAGCCATTTCCAGCACTTTGCCCTCCACGCCTTTGCCTACCGGGCTCATGGCAGTATGCGCCGGCGGATAGCCGGGCTGTATCCATGCCAGCTCATCTTTGGTAAAGCCGTGCGTTATGGCCCACTGGTCCAGCTCGGGGTAATGCATGTCTTTTACATAAGCCAGGTTGGTACGGCTGGCGATCATCCTGGATATGGATTCGAAGCCCGAAGCTTTGACCAGGTAGCCTACGGCACAGAAATTATCCTGCCCGTCTATAAAAATCGGCGTGCGGTAGCTGTAGCGTTCATTGACCGGGAAATTACCTTCCTGCCAGTAGCGGCGCAGGTGGTCCAGGGATTGGCTGCGCAACGCCGCCTGCGCCGCAGAAAGATGCCGGGGCGTATTACGGCGCAATATGGCTTCTACGAGGGAAAGATGCAGCCGGATCCATTCTTTTTCCGGCATGGTACGGTATTGCGGTAGCTCCTTAAGTACGGCTTCCGGCTGTGTTTTCCAGCAGGCATTCACTTCGGCCAGCTTATTAAAAGCGGAAGGGGCGGCCTGGCCGTACAGGAGGCAGAGGACGCACAGAAAAGTAAAAAGGTATTTCATCTTCTGTTGGTTTTATATACATACAGACGTAAGGGAGTGAGATATTCTTAGAACGGCGGCATGCGACGTTTCTTTCCCTTGCCGGAGTCAGGTCAGGCTGCCGCTCAGTCGTTCGTGGTACAGCATCCGTATCAGTCCGTCGGCCAGGCCTATTTTCGGCACGAAGATCACTTCGGCCCCGGCCCAGCGCATTACGGATGTATAGATCTGCAAGGCGGGCACCAGCACATCGGCACGGTCGCGGCGCAGGTTATATATATGCATCCGCTCTTCCAGCGTACAGCTGCTCAGTTCTTTATAATAGTCCTTTAGCAGCTCCAGCTCCAGGGGCCGGCCTTCTTTCCGCTTGGAGAGAGAAAAGACCTTGTTGATATTGCCCCCCGACCCGATAGCCACTACCTTTTGGAGGTTTCTGGTGTGGGTCTTTACAAACCATTTCATATGCTCCCATTGCGCTTCGGTCACCTTATCGCCCAGCAGGCGTATTGTCCCGATATTGAACGATTCTTTAAACACGATATGGTTGTCGGCAAACATGGTGAGCTCCGTACTGCCGCCCCCTACATCGATATACAGGCAGCTCTGCCCGCTGCTCAGGTTTTCGGCAATATGGGTTTCATAGATTATACTGGCTTCCTCGCTGCCGCTGATGATGCTGATATCGATCCCGGTAAGCTCCCGCACCCTGTCTGCAATAAGCGCCCCGTTGCGGGCATCTCTCATGGCGGAAGTAGCGCAGGCTTTTACTGCTTCCACACCGTATATCTTCATCAGCAGCTGGTATGCCTTCATGGTATCAATCAGCTTCTCCGCTTTTTCCTGCGCGATCACCCCATGTTCGAACACATCAAAGCCAAGCCTCAAAGGTACCCTTAACAGGTTAAGCTTGGTATAATCCACGGTACCGTCCTTGTATTTCGCCACTTCCGTGATCAGCAGGCGGGCGGCATTGGAACCAATATCTATTGCTGCTAAAATCAATTTCGAATATTTATAACGCCCTGACGGGTTGCAGGTCGCCCGGTTGAAAAGTACAGGCAAACTTAACTATTTACCCATACCCTTCCAAAAAGCCCCGGCTTTTATATCGCGATGGTTTTGCGGAACAGGTAATCGTAGATCTCTATCTGGGAGCGTATATCAGGCATATCTTCGTGCTGCTTCTCCACGTATTCGTTCTTTTGCTTATTGTCGAGGATGCGCCCTTTTACATTTTCCGAAAGCTGGATATGCAGTATATCGATCAGCTCCTGGCGTATTTCCTTGTCCAGTATCGGGCAGGCGGCCTCCACCCTGTGGTCGAGGTTCCGCACCATCCAGTCGGCGGAGGATATATATACCTTGGGATTGCCGCCGTTATGGAATACGAAGACCCTGGCATGCTCCAGGTATTCATCGATGATGCTGATGGCATGGATAGGCCTGGCAAAGGTCTTCTGCCTCGTCAGCACGCAGCAGATACCGCGCACGATCAGGTGCACCTCTACCCCTGCAGTGGCGGCTTCGTACAGCTTCTGGATCAGCGCGGCATCCACCAGGCTGTTCATCTTAAGGATCATGGAGGCCTCTTTGCCGGCTTTGGCCGCTTTGATCTCCTTGTCGATAAGGGGTATCCAGAAGCTCCGCATGTTGACGGGCGCTACCGCCAGCGTTTTGCAGGCGCGCAGCTGGGTAATACGGTGCTGCGGATCTTCCAGGTAGTTGAAGACCCGGTTCACGTCGGCCAGTATTTTCTTATTGGTAGTCAGCAGGCAGTGATCGCCGTAATATTGCGCCGAGCCTTCGTTAAAGTTGCCTGTGCTTACGAAGCCGTATTCAAGCACGGCTTCAAATTCCCGTTTCCTGATCACGCAAAGCTTGGCATGCACTTTCTGGTCGGGCAGCCCCAGTATTACCTTTACGCCTTCTTCTTCCAGGCGTGATTTCCAGCGCAGGTTGGCCTCTTCGTCAAAGCGCGCGCGCAGCTCCAGCACTGCCGTAACTTCCTTGCCGTTGCGGACCGCGTTCACGAGAGCATTTACGATCTTGGAGTCTTTTGCCAGGCGGTAACAGGTGATCTTGATGCTTTGTACAAAGGGATCTATGGCCGCCTCGCGCAGCAGATCGATGATGGAATCGAAAGAGTGATAGGGAAAGTTCAGCATCACATCCTTATGATTCAGCACGTCCATGATCCGGCAGGGCTGTATCAGGAGGGGATGCACAAAGGGCTTCTGCCGCGGGTCCAGGTCGCGGAAGACCGATGCCGGAAAGTTCATAAAGTCCTTGAAGTTATGAATCCGCCCGCCGGGAATCAGGTTGTCTTTTTTGGTCAGGTTCAGCCTTTTGGTAAGGTATACCAGTAGCCCCGGATCTATGTTCCGGTCATAGACAAAACGGGTGGCCTTGCCTTTCTTCCGGTCCTTTATTCCCTTTTCCAGCTCCTGGATCAGGTTTTTGTTCACATCATAGTCCAGCTCAAACTCGGCATCCCTGGTTACTTTGATAATGTAGCTCAGGAACCGGTTGAAGCCGAAGGCTGCAAAAAGATTGGGCAGGTTCCAGCGAATGATGTCCTCCAGCAGGATGATGTCCTTGGTATCCTTTTCCGAAGGGAGGAGCACAAAGCGGGGCATATTGCGCACGGGTATCTCAATGAGCGCGTAGCGCTGCATCATCGGGTTCTCGTTGCTGCCCAGCACACAGGCCAGGTAGATGGCCGTATCCTGCAGCAGCGGCGCCTGCGGCATGCTTTCGATCATCAGGGGCACGATCTGCGTTCTTACCTTTTCGTCGAAATACGCTTTTATATAGTGCTCCTGCTTGCTGCTGAGCTGCTTTTCGTTCTTGATGAAGATGTTGATCTTGGCCAGCTCGCGGATAATGCCCGCGTACGTGCGGTCAAAGTCGGCGCTTTGTTCCAGCACTTTTTCCTGTATCGCCTGCAGTATTTTATCGGGATTCTGCTCCAGGTGCATCTTGGCCGCTTTACCCATACGCACCATCCGGTTAAGCGCCGCTACCCTTACCCTGAAAAATTCGTCCTGGTTGTTGGAAAATATGCCCAGGAAACGCAGCCGGTCGTATATATGAACGGATGGGTCCTTGGCTTCCTGCATTACCCGGTCGTTAAAGGCCAGCCAGCTGAGATCGCGGATAATAAGTGCATCTTTCTTTTTCTTCATGAATGAGTAAATCCTTGGCTTCTTGCAGCAGGGGCAGAACTGTAATGCTCGCTGCCCCTGCTATTTAAGGCAAATATATTTTTACTTTTCCAGGGCTTGTGTTAAGTTTTCGTGACCTGGCCGGATTCTGGCCAGGAACCTGTATATTCCTCCACCGGAACAGCCTGTAAGATACAATAAAACCGGCCTCCCTGAAGGGGCGGCCGGCTCGCTCTAACAAATCACAGAAAAACCAGTAATGGCCATGCGCCATGCCTGTCATTTCAAAAGTCCTTCAATATTCCCGGTTCAAAAAATAAAATGTGCCAATCGTTTTATTGGGTTTCCCTATGTACCATAAAACACCTGGGAGCCGGGATTGCGGCCGGCCACATTGTGCTTTCTCAATCGGGAAAAGAAACAAGCGCCCAGAAAGCTGAACTGAAAAAGCAAGCACCCGATTCGCTGCCTCCGCCTGACAGGAATATACCGGTCTGCTCCTGCGCTTTTTATTTAGCCGTATATTTGCCGCCGACCCGTGGAAACCCCCGGATCAGGTAAAATAATTATGGCTAACGACAATAAATTACAGGCAATTATTGCCCATGCAAAAGAATACGGTTTTGTATTTCCTTCCAGCGAGATTTACGACGGCCTGGGCGCCGTATACGACTACGGGCAGTGGGGCGTAGAGCTGAAGCGCAATATACGCGACTATTGGTGGCGCTGGATGACTCAAATGAACGAGCAGAACATCGTAGGCATCGACGCCGCGATCTTCATGCATCCTACCACCTGGAAAGCCAGCGGCCACGTGGATAATTTCAGCGATCCGATGATCGACAACAAAGACAGCAAAAAGCGCTACCGCGTGGATCACCTGATCGAGGGCTTTGCCGAAACCCTACCCGAGGAACAGGGCAATGCGCTCCTGGCCGAGATGGACAGGCTGATCGCCGCCGATGACTTTGCCGGCCTGAAAACGCTGATCGAGTCCCACAAGATCAAATGCGCCCTCAGCGGCACCAGCAACTGGACCGATGTACGGCAGTTCAACCTCATGTTTTCCACCGAAGTGGGTTCTGTAGCCGATGAGTCCAGCACCATTTACCTGCGCCCCGAAACCGCCCAGGGCATTTTCGTGAATTTCCTGAATGTGCAGAAGACTGCGAGGATGAAGATCCCCTTCGGCATTGCACAGGTCGGCAAGGCGTTCCGCAACGAGATCGTGGCCCGCGGCTTTATCTTCCGCATGCGCGAGTTCGAGCAGATGGAGATGCAGTTCTTCGTGCGCCCCGGCACGCAGAAGGAGTGGTACGAATACTGGAAGCAGAAGCGAATGGAATGGCACCGTACACTGGGCATACCCGAGCACAAATACCGGTTCCACGACCACGTAAAGCTGGCGCACTATGCCGACGCCGCCTGCGATATTGAATACGACTTCCCGATGGGCTTTAAAGAGCTGGAGGGCATCCACAGCCGGGGCGACTTCGACCTCCGCAACCACCAGGAGCACAGCAAAAAGAAAATGCAGTATTTCGATGCCGATATCGACCCCCAGACCGGCAAAGCGTACGGCAACTATATACCCTATGTGATCGAAACCTCCATAGGCCTGGACCGTACTGTACTGATGATCCTGAGTGAGGCCTACGAAGAGCAGGACCTGAGCACGGAAGAGAAACAGGACAGCCGCGTTGTGCTGAAGTTCATCCCAAGGCTGGCGCCGATCAAACTGGCCGTACTGCCCTTAACCAAGAAAGACGGGCTGCCGGAAATTGCGGAAGAGCTGATGAAGGAGTGCAAGCAGCATTTCAAATGCTTTTATGAAGAGAAGGACACCATCGGGAAGCGCTACCGCCGCATGGATGCCATCGGCACGCCTTTCTGCGTAACCATCGACCACCAGAGCAAGGAAGACCAGACCGTCACCATCCGCTACCGCGATACCATGGAACAGGAACGGGTGCCTCTTTCTGCAGTAAAGGACATAGTGCTGAAAGCGATCGGGGAGTGATCTTTTTTCTGAATATTCCGTAAAGCCCGGGCGAAACGCCCCGGGCTTTCTTTTTTCATCCGCTTTTTCCAGGATATGGTGCGGAGCGGCAGATGTTTTACTTTTGCGGAGTATGGGCACTAAGGAACAAGAATTGCTGGCAACGGCGCTGGCCGAGGAGTTCGGGCTGGCGTTCAACGACCTCGTTTCTACGGAGAAGATACTGGCCGCGCTGACCTGGAGGGTGGAGCAGCTGATCGCCGGCAACCCGGACCAGTTGTTTTCCATGCTGTACAGGCTCGACATTTCGGAACGGCGCATCAAGGAAGCAATGGCTACCGAGCAGGATGTATCCAAAAAAATTGCCGCCCTGATCTATGAGCGGCAACTGGAAAAAATAATATCAAGGGCACATTTCAGGAGCGACAGGCCCGAAGACGACCTCGCGTGGTAATTGTTGCTTAGCGGTCGTTGATCTTCTTGATATCCTGGATGGAAACCAGGTCGTAGATCACGGATCCGAAATCGCAGGTATCCTGTACACCGGTGTGGGTATATTTTACCTTCACGCGCAAGCCATCGTGCTGGTAGGCCGAAGGCAGGTAATCGGGCTGTACCAGCGCCTGGTCCTGCAGCTGCAGCACATAGCCGCAACCCACATTGGTAATATCGCCGGTGTCCACTACGGTAGCCTCCACCATGTCTTTATCTTTATTGCAGGAAAAAAAGAGGAATACGGACGCAGCGAAGGCCAATGTGTATTTTTTAGTCATTTTTCTGGATTGAACGGTTAAAAATAAAAAATACCGCCAGAAATTCAAAAATTATTCCGTGAATTTATAGCCCACGCCCCGCACCGAATGGAAATGGCGCGGGTTACGGGTGTCCTTTTCGAAGTATTTGCGGAAATTGAGGATAAAATTATCGATGGTACGCGTGGTGGGATATACGTTATAGCCCCACACCACCTGCAGGATATGCTCGCGGGATACCACCTCGTTCTTGTGCTCGATCAGCAGCTTCAGCAGCGCAACCTCCTTTTTGCTCAACTCCAGCGCCTTGCCATCCTTATCCTTGCCCGATTGCGCGGCAAAGTCGATCTTGCAGCGGCCAAAGGCATACACTTCAGGCGCTGCATTGCGCTCTTTCAGCTTTTTGTTCTTTACCACCAGCTTCTCCACGCGCAGCAGCAGCTCTTCCAGGTTAAAAGGCTTGCTCATGTAGTCGTCGCCCCCTTTTCTCAGCCCTTCGATGCGGTCGGCCCCTGTATTACGCGCAGAGAGGAAAAGAATAGGCACCTCGTTGTTCTGTACCCTGATATTCTCGCATACGGTGATGCCGTCCATCTCGGGCAGCATGATGTCCAGGATGATCAGGTCGAAATACTCGCTCTTTACCGCTTTCAGCGCAGCGGCGCCGTTATCGGCCGTGGTTACTTCATAACCTTCCAGCTGCAGGTTCAGCTTGATGGTTTCCCTCAGGCTTTCCTCGTCTTCCACGACCAGCAGGGAGGCTTTAGGCTCGTTTTTTGACATTGTCAGGAGTTTGCGTCAGCAATTCTGGTTGAAACGCAGCAAAGTTAACGAGTTATAGAGGGAAACAAGATATAGCGGTATCAAGGATTGTAATACTTGTGTCATTTTTTCCCCTTCTGTCCGGCTCAGAAAAGCCCGTTGATCTGGGCGTCGATCTTCCCTATGATCTGGGCAAAGGCGTCTTCCGTTTCGTCGAAGTTCACATGATCGCTGTCGATGATCAGCAGGGGGCCGTCGTCGTACTTATCGATCCAGCTGTTATAATGCTCATTCAGGCGCTTGAGATAGTCCAGTCGGATATTCTCTTCGTATTCCCGGCCGCGCTTCTGGATACGGTCTACCAGTGTAGGTATGGACGCTTTGAGGTAGATAAGGAGGTCGGGAGGGCTCACCATCTTCTTCAGGGTCTGGAAAAACTGGGCGTAGTTTTCGAAATCCCGTCGCGACATCAGTCCCATCTCATGAAGGTTGGGCGCAAAAATATGCGCGTCCTCGTAGATGGTGCGGTCCTGGATCACGGTATGCTTGCCGTTCTGGATTTCCAGCAGCTGCCGCAGACGGCTGTTCAGGAAGTAAACCTGCAGGTTAAATGACCACCGCTGCATATCGTTGTAAAAGTCGTTCAGGTAAGGATTATCTTCCGTAGACTCGAACTGGGGGACCCACTTGTAATGCTTGGCCAGCATTTGGGTAAGCGTGGTTTTACCTGCTCCGATATTACCGGCGATGGCAACATGTTTGATTTTCTTCTGGGGCATCAGTGGCAGCTTCTGTTTGTGGAATAGAGCGGGTTGCCGGACATCCCCGGAACCTGGGGCCAAAATAAAAGAAATTTCTTCAGTTCCCGTAAAAAAGAAAATAAAGCGGCGATAGGATAAAGAATAGATTGTATTTCCCGCGAATGCCTTATATATTTGTCCTATACCAAACGCAGAAACCTTATGAAAGCAGCTTATAGCGCATTACTGGTCCTCGGCCTGCTGACCGGCTGCAGCACTGCCCGGAAAGGCAGTGAAACCAGCACTGCGAGCCGGCCGCCGGCCAGCCTCCAGGGCAGCTGGGAGCTGGACCTGCTCTCGCACCCTACCCGGTCCTTCGACGCGCTCTATCCCGACCGGAAGCCGGAGCTCTCGTTCGACACCGGCAAAGGACAGTTCAGCGGCTTTACCAGCTGCAACCGCATACACGGCGCATTGCAGGCCGATGCAAGCACGATCAGCTTCAAAGGCGATATTGCCATGACACGGATGGCCTGCCCCGGCGAGGGCGAAGCCGCTTTTATGGAGCAGCTCAAAAGGATCAACCGGTATTCGGTAAGCGCAGACGGCAAGCAGCTTACCTTTATCCAGGGCGACATCGCGCTGATGCGCTTTCATCGTAAATAGGGTACGGCTACCGCGGGAAGCCGATCGGGAGATCAGGCAGTACGGCGGTAAGTCTGCTCCAGGATACGGAACAGCCCGGGGTGATGCTCTTTCAGGAAGCCCGGCTTCTGGAAAAAATACTCCGACAGCACGGCAAAGAATTCGGCCTCGTTGGTTGCTGCATAGGGGTTGATATCGGATGCTCCCTCCCTGATCTGCCGGATGGTACGGTGCATATACCGGAGCCAGGGTGTTACCAGGCCCGGGGGGATCAGGTATTCGGGCACCCCGTCCGTAGCGCCGTCGGCCTTATCCAGCAGGTGCACAAACTCGTGGATACCTGTATTCCCCGTACCTTTCTGCTCAAAGCCTGCCCGTAACGCGGGCAGCGACAGGATCATCATCCGGTGCATGGCGCCGTCGCCGACCATGCCCATCACATTGCGCTCTTCTTCTTCCGTATCAAATTCATGGGTAAAGGTATCCGGGTAGATGAGCACCTCGTCCAGGTTGTTGTAAGCCCAGTCGGTAAAGGAGAAGATAGGGATAATGGCGCTGGCGGCCACATACAGCCGGTCCTGGTCGGTAAGGGCCGCACCCTGCACCGGGGTAATGCGCGTAGTATCCAGGAAATGCTGCACTCTTGCCCGGAACGACTGCTTTGCATTTTCGTCCAGCTGCCGGTAAAAAGCCACATGCGTTTCCAGGAGGTCATGCATTGCTGGCTGCGGGATCGGCGGAGCGTAGGGCACCGCCGCTTTTTTCCGCTGCCTGCGGAAAAGGAGCACAATAGCTGCAAGGATCAGGACCAGGATCAGTAAACGCATAGGCCGTATATTGTTTTAATCCCCGAAAGCAGGATAGGCAAATGTACTCCATCTGCATCTGCCTGCGCAGCCAGATGCCAACTTTCTCTTGCAGGCATTGTTTATATTCGCAGAAACAAAGTATAGACACCTATGTGGCTCGAAGAAAAAGGCAGGTTGTACCAGTCGTTCACCTTTAAGGATTTTAAAGAGGCATTTGCCTTTATGACCAGGGTTGCAGACCTGGCCGAAGAGATGAACCACCATCCTACCTGGTGCAATACCTGGAACAAGGTGGAAATATGGCTCTGCACCCACGATGCGGGCAACAGGATCACCCGCAAGGATGAAGACCTGGCCGAAGCGATCGACCGGCTGTTGCCGGAAGACCAGCGGACAAGCCGGGTATAAAGCGCTCAACCGCCCGATGCGCAGACCGTCAGTATACTACCGGCCGTCAATGCGCCCCCTGAAACCAATGCTCTGCCGCCGGTTGAAATATACCTGGAGATAGGCTCCGCCATTCTTGTAGCAGGTCAGGGTAAGCTCCCTGATATCGCCGCCTGCCTGCGGCTTCACGTTTATAATGCGCGCTCCTTTCCTGTCCTTCGTTTCGGTATAGCGGAAGCCGGTAAGCGTCACGTTCAGCGGTCCGGCAGTGCTGCCGTAAGGTGTGGCAAACGCCCGGCCTATGTAAGGCAGGTCGCTGATGAGGGTGTCTGGCCCCAGCTCCAGCATAAAGCCGGGATTGACCTGGCGCGCCCGGGATCCGGCAGGATACATGGTTTCGGGCACAAAACGTATCCTCCCCGGAGCGGCGCCCTGCCTGCCCGGGGCTTCCGCCACGAACAAAATACAAAGCACAAGGATACAAAACCTTCTTATCGCCTGATCAAAGCTCATAGGTCTATAACAAAGCTGACCGTAAATGGTTAGTTAAGAGGCAAAATATACAGCTCCTTCCCTGTTAAATGGCATGGTTATTGGAAGTACTTGCCGGCAAAGGGATATTACGCATACCTGCAGCCGGCCGGGGCCGGTCTTTTATCCCGCGTCAAACACAAACTTAGGTTAATATTCATTTTTTCAGATCCTCAGGGAACTGCATCATTTAATTTAGTGGCATGACCCCGCAAGACAAAGCTTATCTCGAAAGCCTTCCGGAATATCAGCGTCATCTGGAGCTGCTGCAGCTGGAAGCCCGGCTTCTGGAACTGATACAGACCATAACGCAGGCAGCCGAAGATTAAGGGCGCATGTGGCCGCGCAATGCTCTCTGCCGCTGCGGCAATATGCTTATAAATTAATCTTAAATCGCGCACGCCGTGGTGCGAAAGGGGTAAAGGTGTTGTATATTTAAGGTACCAAACGCCAAAATACAACACTATGCGCTACAACCACACAACGGTAACGAGGAGGGTACCCTCGGATTACAAGATCGCCAGCCTGCTGGGGCTGAGCCAGGATGAATTTGCCAGCCTGAACTGCAGCGAATTAAGACCCCTCACAGACGGCAGGGGCGAATTGATCCAGTACTATATCCACATCAGCCCCTTTAATCCCGAGGTGATCCTGGCCAAGCTAAAAATGAACAACCGGAGAATGATCTACTTCCCTCCGGACGCTTTCGAATCTACCATATAAAACTGCAAAGTCCTGCATCAGCAGGACTTTGGGCCATCATGGCAGGCCCGTTCCCCGCCCTCGCCTTCCTACCGGATACTGTTTGCTTTAAAATCCATGAATAAGCCTGCAATTACGGGCTGCCTGCAGCTTAAAGCACTCTTTACTGCTTCAGGAAACGGGCTTCGCTGATGCGGCCGGCTGCATTGCTCAGAGTAAGCATGTACATTCCGGGCCGTAAAGCCCTTATATCCAGGCTTACCCTGTTATCGCCGGTCCACAGCGCCGGCGCTGCCTGCAGCACTTCCCTCCCCTGCATATCATAGATCTTTACCATAAGCGTTCCTGCCTCCCGGACATTCAGCCGGAAGCCAATCGCATCATGCGCAGGATTGGGCCAGAGCTGCAGCCCTTCCGTACGTGCAAATCCCGGGGCACTAATGGCTACCGGCCCGGCTTCGCCGCTTCTCCTTACCCATACCGGCGCGGTCCATATCCGGTCGCCATCAGCCTGGGTGATCCTGGCAAAATAGTAGAAAGAGTCGCCCTCCCGGGTAATATGGGTATAGCTGAGCCGGGCACTGTCGGTATTGGAAGCCAGCACCGCGGGTACCTGGCCCGAGCCCGGCACTCCACAGTACAGTTCTATTTTGCTGACGGGGTCGGGCCCGCCGGTGTTTCCCGCCGGATCGTATACCTGCACCATTACCTCCGTATTTCCCGAGGCGGTATCGCTTTCGCCCATCATCCGGTTGTTGACGAGGAAGGTGACTTCCGCATCCCAGTCGTCGGAAGCATAAAACCTGCCTGCCTTATAGGCAGCCATAATGCTGTCGCGGTCCAGCGCACGGGCTATCACTACTGTACGGGAGCGGCTGGTCCGCCCGAAAGTCGTATAATGATTATCATGATCGATCACAGGCCCCAGATGGTAGCCCCGGGACAATGCTTTGAAGTACTTGCTTTCGTAAAGCGTTGCCGGGCCGTCCGAATAATCGTTGGTTGTGGAAAAAGCGCTGCCGCTGCGCACGGCGCAGCCCACCACCGCATGATCGGCGGGCGCGCTGTAAATGCCTTCGAGCAGGTACCCGTAATCGTTGTTTTCGGGATGCGCCAGGGTAGCAAAGGCATCAGGGTAGCTGTTGATCGTGTTCCAAAGACTCTGATAGTCGTATTTCCCGTTGTAGATGTCAAAATTGTCGGATGCGCCCCAGCCCCCGCTTCCGGCTTCCCAGCCAATAAGGCCGGGCACACCGTAAATGATTACATGCCCCCCGTTGCTGATCACCCCGTACTCCATGCCGAACATACATACAAAAGCACCGTTCTGGTTGGAGGTATCGGCCTGGTACATTCCCCTGGAAAAGTCGGCCACATGCATACCGGGGTTGTTGCTGGCAGAGTAATGGTTATGCTCTGCAATGCCGAGGAAATCCATATGGTAGGCGCCTTTGGCATAGGCATAGGCTGTAGCGGGGTTTGCCATAGGATTATCCTTGGTGCCATCGGAGTAGGCGGTATGGGCATGGATATTGCCGAAGTAGAAGCGATACTGTGCCCTGGCCGTCATTGCCATGCCGCAGATCGCGAGAAGGAACAGCTTCTTCATGGATTAAAAGAATAGAACACGTACAATAGCGTAAAAGCTGCCATTGTCGATCTCTACCCTTTTGCTGCACAAAAAAGGCTCGATCCCCCCGTTGCCGGGAGCAGTGTTGGTTTACTGGGTTGGTTGCGGCACCCGGCGGCGGGTGCAGGACGCAAAGATATTATATATTATTCCCGGCCCGGCAGGCCCGTAAGCTCCTGCCAAAAACTTTACAATAAAATAGCATTGGGCATAGTCCGGGCTCCCGGATCAGCGGCTGGCTATGTCCGGAAAACAATTTGGCGCGATCCGGAACAAGGATATGCACCCGATCCGCAATCCTGTATATTGCCGCTGCCCGCCTTGCCGGCAAAGTGATACTTTCACGACCAGGTACGATCATTTGTTACATTTCACTTAATCACACATTATGAAAAAGAAAAAGGTCACGCTTTACAGGAAGCTGCTGCTTCAGAAAGAAAGGATTACCCAGCTGCACCAGGTAAGGGGCGGCGACGGGCCCAATGGCTCAGCCGGCTGCAACAGCATTTTCATGTGCGACACGGGTAATGATACCCTGGGCATCTGTTACAGCCAGGAAGCGCCTACTGAAAGAGTATGTCCCCTTCCTCCCCCCGTTACCGTGTCCTGCGGCCCTGCCTACTGCGCCAACCCCGATACCTATGTATCCTGCGCTGCAGGTCCGGGCTGCGCCGTACCGGCAACGAATGGCGCAGGGCCCTGCCAGGTAATGAAATAAGCCGCTAAATCCCGCAAAACGCCGTTCTGCCGCAACCGCCTGAAACCGGGCCGCCCAGGAAAGCAGCCGGGGGATATTATCCGGCAGGATACAGGCAAATATCTTCGCTCATTTGCCGGAGTGGCCTTCCTTTTAATGCATTTAAAGGGAAGGCCATACTGTGCAATAGTTAAAATAATGGCAATCTCTGCCGTTTAACAACGCGCTTATTGCAGCCTGCATATATTTGTATATGCTCAAAGCTGATTATATTTTTCATAAAATGAGTTCCAGTGCCCTGGAGCAAGCTGTTTCGGGCGGGTATAAGCTCAGCATTATGGTCACTGAAGAAGATAAGCTGGCGAATCTGCTGCGGGCATCCAAAAAGAAGATGCGGGAATTTGAGATAACGAAAAAAAGGCTTCAGGAAGCGTACCTTAAATACCAGGAGCTTACGAGTAAGTAATCGTCCTTAACCATTCTCCGCGGGCGGCTTTTTGCATCCGTGCAAAAAGCCGCCTTTTTTAAGGTGAAGCAAAAAGGGCCCCTGAACAAAAAAAGGAGGCCACTTAGCCTCCTTTTTGCTGATCTTAGTGACCGCGTCAGGATTCAAACCTGAAACCTTCTGATCCGTAGTCAGATGCTCTATTCAGTTGAGCTACGCAGCCATTCCTCTCTGTTGATCGGAGTGCAAAGGTAGGGATTTTTTTATCTTCGCAGCAAATTTATTTCCAATTTTTTTTCCGACTGCATGAATATCGAGATATGGTCTCTGGGAAAAGCCAGCGAAGATTTCATTGAAAAGGGCCTGCAATACTATTTCCAGAAGACCCGCCCCTGGAACCCCGTATCGCTGGTAATCCTGCAGCCGCCTAAAAAGAGCGCCACCAGCGACATAGCCCGTGCGCGCCAGCAGGAGGAAGAGATGATCCTGAAAAAGCTGCAGCCCGGCCATTACCTGGTCCTGCTGGACGAGCGGGGCAGGAGCCTGGACTCGGTACAATGGGCCAGGCAGTTTCAGCAATGCATGAACCAGGGCGTAAAAACCCTCGTGCTGCTTATAGGTGGGGCTTACGGGGTTACAGACGCCATCCGTGCCGCCGCCCGGCAAACCTGGTCGCTTTCCAGCCTGGTCTTTCCTCACCAGCTGGTACGGCTTATCGTGGCCGAACAAGTGTACCGGGCCTTCAGCATTCTCCACAACTCGCCTTACCACCACGAATAGGCGCAGGCCTCAAACCATTTGGCGGGCCTTGAGCTCCAGGTATTTGTTGATCACATCTACCGTAAGCCCCTGCGGCGTGGTGAGCACGGAAAGGATACCATGCCGGCGCAGCTCCTTAACGATCTGCTTCTTCTCAAAATCGAAACGATCGGCTATGGTCTTGATATAAATGCCTTCCAGGGTATCGGGATGCGCTTCGCGTATCTCTTTCAGCAGCGTGTTCTGAAAAAAAACGACGCACAGCAAATGACGGCCGGCCAGCTTGCGCAGGTAGGGAAGCTGGCGCTCAAGCGAGGCCATCGTTTCGAAATTGGTGAACAGCAGGAGAAAGCTCCGCTGGGAAAGCCTGCGGAATATGCCGGTAGCCAGCGCTTCATAGCTGCTGTCCTGGAAGCCGGTAGCCTGGCGGTACAGGGCTTCGTTCAGCTTGCTCAGCTGGGTGCTGCTCCGTTCCGCCGCTATCATATCGTTTACCTTGGAAGAAAAGGTCACCAGCCCTGCCCTGTCCTGCTTCAGCAGGGCAATGTTCAGAAAGACCAGGGCTGCATTGATGGAATAGTCGAGCAGGCTCATTCCGCCGAAAGGCATCTTCATGGTACGGCCCTTATCGATCACGCAGTATATCTGCTGGCTCCGGGCGTCGATAAAGTTATTGACCATCAGGTTGCCCTTCCTGGCCGTGGCTTTCCAGTTGACGGAGCGGATATCGTCGCCCTGCACGTATTCCTTGATCTGCTCAAACTCCATGCTGTGCCCTATCTTCCGGATCTTCCGGGAGCCGGCAAACTGGCTGCTGTCGCTTTGGGCCAGCAGCTGGTACTTGCGCAGGTAGCGGGTTGAAGGATATACCTTAACCACTTCTGCAGCGGGTATAGCGCACCGGCGCTGCAGCAGCCCGAGCGGGCTGCGCACATAGCACAGGATCCGCCCGAAATAATATTCTCCTCTTGCAAGCGGCTTCAATGCATAGGATTCGGTATGCTTCCTGCCGGGATGCAGCCGGAAGGAGCGGCTGAAATTGCGTTCCTGGAACTGGACCGGCAGCTCGTCGATCATCCGGATCACGGCCCGGAAAGGGAAGTCGCTCAAGAGGCTTACCTGCACTTCGTTTTCTTCGCCCAGGTTCATACGGTCATGCACGATGCGCCGGGCCTGTATGTCCCGCCTGCCGAAAAACAGCAGGGCGTAATCCAGGAGGGTCAGCAATGCAAAAACAAGGAGATAGACCAGGCTTACATACCATACAGCCGGTATAAAAAAGGCAACTATCAGCAAAAAGATACCTCCCATGATCAGCAGATACCAGCGGTTGCAGATAAAGAGATCTTCGATGTACCTTTTTTTCATGAGGCTGTATTGGGACAAAAAATAAAGCCCTGTGAAAGGGCTTTACAAACATAAGTATTTTACCGGGAAATCATTTGGTCCAGATGGAGGCGTTGGTGGCGCCGTTCAGGCCGAACTCGTTCACGCTGCCATCGGAGGAGGTAACCCTGTAAGACAGCACCAGGCGGCCGTGCAGCCCGTAGAAAGCTTCCGGAACGGCATAGCCGCGGCCTTCGACGGTCATTACATCCTCGCCTACCTGTACCTGCTGCGGGGCGATATAGATAGAATCTCCTTTTACTTTGGCAACCACCACGGGATTGATGAGGTTGTAGAAGTTGCGGATTACCACCTCGTCGATTGCGGTCCCGTTTTCTATGGAAGTAGCATATTGGGCAGGATTGCTGGAAGTGCCGTCTTCGGTCACTCTCCAGGTGCCTTTGAATTTGTTGCGGGTAATAGTTTCGCAGCGTTCGCCTTCGTAACCGGTCTGGCAGGAGCAGGAACCATCATCATTACATACACCGCCGTAGGCACACACCGTAGCTTTACATTTATCTTCTTTACAGGACGTAAAGGTTACCGTAGAAAAAATGGCGCATACGCCCATTGCTGTAAGTAAAAAAGTTCTCATTTGGTTACGCATGTTTTTATAAATGTATTAAAGCTGATTTATTCCGCTGGTCAGATCAGGTTTATTTTGTTTCAAGCCTTAAAAATAGATAAAGAATTTGAAAAAGCAAATTTTACGGGAAATAATGCAGGCATATTGCCTTTGCCCTTTTAAGACTGCTTCCGGGCGACAAACGTTGGCAGCTGCTATAGCTCGGCGCTGCCGCGGGTAAGCTCCATAAACTGCGATTCCAGGCTTTTTTTCCTGAGATTCAGATGAGTAAGCGTGATGCCCCGCTCGAAGCAAAACCGGTTCACCGCATCGGGCCCTATATGCGCTGCAGCGGTAAGCGACAAAACCTGCGGATCGCCGACAATGCCGGTAATGCCGGGCATCTGCCGCAAAACCGCTTCCAGCTGCGCCAGGTCTGCAGCGCTCACTTCGATCCAGCCGGCGGCGCCGAATGCCTCCTGCACCCGCCCCGAAACCAGGAGCGTGCCTTTCTTCAGCACTGCCACATGAGTGCATACTTTTTCTACCTCATCCAGCAGGTGGCTGGCCATGATCACCGTAACCCCCGCTCTGTTAAGCTCCCGGATCAGCTCCCTGATCTCTGCAATACCTTCGGGGTCGAGCCCATTGGTGGGCTCGTCCAGCAGCAATACCCTGGGCCGCCCCAGCAATGCATTGGCAATAGCCAGACGCTGCTTCATTCCCAGCGAATAGGTACTGAAACGGGAATGCTTCCTTGCGCTCAGCCGCACTACGTCGAGCACGCGATCCATATCGTCGAGTCCCCGGCCTTTGATGCGGGCGTTGATCTCCAGATTCTTCACGGCATTAAGATAGTGGTAGAAATTGGGCGTTTCGAGCAGAGAGCCGATCTGCTTCCTGGCCGGGGCATGCGCCATGCCTCCAAACCACTGGAAGGTACCACTGTCGTGCCGCAGCACATCCAGCAATATACCCAGCAGCGTGGTCTTGCCGCTTCCGTTCGGCCCAAGAATACCGAATACGCTTCCTTCCGGCACGTCAAAGGAAACGTCTTTAAGCGCCTGCACAGGGCCATAAGCTTTGCTGATCTTATTGATTGAGAGGATGGTGGACATAGTTATCTGGAATGCGTAGCAGTAGCAAAAGACCAAAGATAACGTTTCGGGAAGGCAGAAAAAAGTATTTGCCGGCTGCCGCTTGCGGCGCAGGCGGCACTATGGGATTACCGCATTTATTTTTGCGGGCCCAGGGTAAATACGAAGCGGCTTTGTTTAAATAACTATTTTTGCCGGTAAAATTTTGCTCATTGGCTGCAATCAAACAATTAGCCGGACAAACCCTGTGGTATGGCGTCAGCAATATCGGCGCCCGCTTCCTGAACTACCTGCTCACGCCGCTGCTCACTTATCTCATGCACGATCCGGCAGGCGTAAAAGATTACGGGGACTACAGCCTGCTTTATTCCTGGATCGCGGTAGCCAACATCGTTTTTACGTACGGCTTCGAAACCGGCTATTTCCGTTTTTCCAATAAAGAAGGGATCGACAGAAATAACCTTTTCCAGACCACCTTTGGCTCGCTCCTGGTGTCTACCATAGGCCTCGTCTTTATCCTGTCTTTATTCCGGGTGCCGATCAACAGGTTCATCAACCTCGGCAACCACCCGGAATATATAGTATGGGCGCTGCTCATCATAGCCCTGGATACCCTTGCCGCTATTCCCTTTGCCAGGCTCCGGCAGGATAACCGCCCCAGGAAATATGCTTTCATCAAGCTCTTCGGCATTGTTGTCAATATCCTGATGGCGTTTATTTTTCTTGTTTATATGCCCCGGTATGCGGCGGCCCATCCCGAAAGCGGCATCGCCTCCTGGAGCCGCGACAACAGCCGCGTAGGGTTCCTGCTGATGGCCAACCTCATCCAGAGCCTGTGCGTTTTCCTGCTGTTATTCAGCGAATGGAAAGGATTCCGTTTCCGGATAGACAGGGGTTTGTGGAAGCAGGTGCTTCGCTACAGCGCGCCAATGGTGGTTATCGGTCTTGCCGGCATGGTCAACGAGGTCATGGACCGGCAGCTGCTGGCCAAACTGCTGCCCCTGGACAATGCGGCGGCCAAAAGGATCGTAGGTATCTATTCGGCCAACTATAAACTGGCGATCTTCATCACGCTTTTTATCCAGGCCTTTAAGCTGGCGGCCGAACCCTTTTTCTTCCACCAGGCCAAAGAAAAAAATGCGCCCGCCGTATACGCCAGGGTCATGAAATGGTTTGCCATTACCCTGGCGCTGGCTTTCCTGGCCTCCTCGCTGTACCTGGATATACTGAAATATTTTGTGGGGGATTCGTTCCGGAACGGCCTGGGCGTGGTACCCATCCTTCTTTTTGCCAATATATGCCTGGGCCTGTACTATAACCTGTCTGTTTGGTACAAGCTTACGGACCAGATGCGCATGGGCCTCTACATTACCCTGGCAGGCATGGTCATTACGCTTGCGGGCAATTACTTCTTTATACCCCAATGGGGCATGTATGCATCCGCATGGTCTACCCTGGCCTGCTATGCGGCCATGGTCGTGCTCACTTATTTCCTGGGGCAAAAACACTTCCCGGTACCCTACCCGGTCAAGAAGATCCTGTCTTACCTGACGGTAATGCTTATCTTTTTCTTTATCAAGGCAGGGGTTGACGCGCTTACCGCCTCTATGAGCCTGTACTGGCTGCAGCTGGCGATACGGCTTACAGCAGCCACCGGCCTGATGCTGCTGTACCTGATGCTGATCCTGAAAGTGGAAAAGGCCGAGCTGAAAACCATGCCCTTTATCGGCAAATACATCCGATAAAATTGCTTCCCGCAGCCGAACAGGCAGTTTTTTTAGCGCAGGAGCTCACAGGGCTTCATTCCTGCGATTTTCTTGAATGAGGTGCTGAAATGCGAGGCGCTGCCGAAGCCCATCTTAAAGGCCACCTCGTTAATGGAGTAGTTGCCCTGGAGCAAAAGCTCTTTGGCGCGTTCGATCCGCTGGAACTGCTGGTACTCGTGGATCGTTTTCCCGAACATGGCTTTAAAGCCTTTTTTCAGGTAGCATTCGTTCATGCCTACCTCCCGGGATAATTCGCGGATGGTCATAGGCTGATCCAGCGTTTCCATGATGATCCGCTGTGTTTCCAGCACTTTATCGCGCTCGCTGTTGTGCACCAGGAAGCTGCAGGCGGGCAGCCTGTTGGCCTCATCAGGTACCAGGAAGGCTTCCAGCGCATAGCGGAGCAGGCCGATGGCCGCTTCCTGCCGGCGCAGCGACTGCACAAAATCGTCGGTCCCTGCATCTTCGCGCAACAATGCCTCAAGGGTTTCGCGCGAACCGGGGTTCAGGGCAAAAGCCTGCTCGGCACAACGGTCAAAACGGAAAGGCTGCCGGCCCGCGATCATGCCGCCCGGCCACTGGCTGAAGAACTCGGGCCCGAATATAAGCTGCGCTACGCGGTACGATTCTTTTTTCCGGGGATCGCATTCGGGCAGAAAGGATAACTGGAGATAGTAGTTCCCGTCTTCAACAGGGTAAAAATGCAGGTAGGCTATTTCCTCGGGCTCATCCTGCGAGGGACAAAGCAGCACATCGGCATAATGCAGCTGCACGCCCTTGCTGAGCGCGAGGCTGCGCAGGCCCGTAGTTACGGCGTCATCGCCCAGATAACGGCGCAGGAACTCAGCCTTGGGCCGCCTGTGGACCGTTTCTGTAGTACATGCTCCCTGTTTCATTTGCACGCAAATATAGCTCAATTTTGTTTCTTATCGCCAACGCATGGCAGCTGCCGCTCTTTCCTGACCTTTGTCAAGAACGGGTCTACCGTTTGACATACACCCGGGTGCCGGGCCATACAAACTGATAAAAATCTTCTATATCCTCCGGTTTGAGCGCGATGCAGCCATCGGTCCAGCCCATTCCCCAGTCGATCATCTTCACCCCGCTTTTAAAGATGCCGTGAATCCCCACCGCGCCTCCTATCTGGGCATTGCTGGGTATCAGGCCTTCTTTCTTACGCTTGTAGAATTTGGCGTAGGAGCTATCGTTGGGATAGTTGATAAGGATAAATTTCTGCCAGTTATTATGGTCCCTTTTGCTGACGATCTTGAACCAGCCTTCGGGAGTGCAGCGGTCGCCCTCCATCATTTTGTCCCGCAGCCGGTCGGGACCAAATACCGCACGGTACTGCCGGATGCGCTTGCGGCGGTATATCAGCGCTACCAGGTAATTGGTCTTGTCTACGTATACGAGCATGGAATCGCGGATAAGAGTATCCACATTGATCTTTTTACGTTCGTTGAGGCTTGGGAAAGGAGGCAGGATAGTGGTTTCTTCTACCCGCAGGTTACCGCTGTAGTACTGTATTACACGGACAATATTGCCGTACTTGTCTTTTTTCTCGCTCAGTATTTTGAGATCCCTCACTTCCTTCTCGCCGGCAGCCTTCTGTCCCGGCTGCTGGGCTCCTGCCGGTCCAGACCACAGGAACCCAAATGCCATTAAAAAGAGGCACCATACATACTTGTTCATCACGCTATATACCTATTGAAACCTGACGAAGATAAATTTTTTTTGGCAGAATTGTAAAGATAAAGACGCGTGCTGCCGCGCCTTTATCTTTTAATTAATAAAAAACCTGTTATCGGATCAGTTCTTTCTGCCGAAAAGGCGCAGCAGGAAGATGAACAGGTTAATGAAGTCGAGATAAAGCGCCAGGGCGCCGAGTATGGCTCCTTTTTTGCGGTCCTCTTCGGTATCGAGCAGGGCATAGGCTTTGATCTTCTGGGTATCGTAAGCGATCAGGCCTACAAATACCGCCACGCCGGCATAGGAGATGATCCAGTACAGCGTGGTGCTGCGGAGAAAAATATTAACGACCGAAGCCAGCACAACACCGATCAGGCCCATGATCATGATCTTGCCGAAAGAGGTCAGGTCCTGCTTGGTAAAGTAGCCTAAGGCCGTCATAATGCCGAAGGTGCCCGCGGTGATGGCAAAGACGGATACCAGCGAGCCGACAGAATAGGTCAGCAGCAGCACGGAAAAAGTGACGCCCATCAAGGCGGAGTAGGCCAGGAAAAGCCAGGTGGCTGTTACAGACGTCATTTTATGAATACGTATGCTGAGAAATCCTACCAGGAAGAACTGTGCCAGGATCAATACAATAAAGGGAAGCTTATTGCCGTACAGGAAAGCAGCCGCAGCCGGCGAAGAGGCTACTAGGAAGGCAACAATGCTGGTAATAGAAAGCCCCAGGAACATCCAGCCGTAGACCCTGGTGATATAGCGGGCTATATAACCTGAGCCCAGCGCGGCGGGATCGGCATTTAATTTCTGCTGCCATTCGTTGTAGGGCTGTTCCTGAATTTGATTAGGATCCATAATAACTATCTGGTTTTTGATTGCACTCAAAGATAGGCTATTTCCGGCAAACGCGGGCAACGAAGCCTTTCCGCCGGCTGCCTCCGGGCCGCCGGCCTGCGATATACAAATAAAAAAGTATTTTCGTGCGGCTTTTGAAACAACTATCTTTGCCCGCCGGCATAGATTGCGGCCTTGAACACAGCAATATTTAATGAAACATTTACCTAATATCTTCACGCTCGCCAATCTCTTTTTTGGCTGCATTGCCATTGCCTTCATTCTGAATGCGCCGGCCTTCCTTACCACGGTCAATGAAGAAGAGTTCAGGCCGGTGCTGGGCCTGGAGCAGATGCAATGGGGCAGCATCTTTATCGCCCTGGCAGCGCTGATGGATGTATTTGACGGCTTTGCCGCCCGTTCCCTGAAAGTACACTCGCTTCTCGGTAAAGACCTGGACTCGCTGGCAGACGTAGTGTCTTTCGGCGTGGCGCCTTCCATGATCCTGTTCAAATTGCTGTGGCTGGCCTATATGTCGGAGCCGGGCGCCCTGGATGCGCCCATGATCGTGACTACGCCGGCCTTTTTCCTGGCCTGCTTCGGCGCGCTGCGCCTGGCCCGCTTCAACCAGACGAGCAGCCAGCAGCAGGACTACTTTTCAGGCATGCCTATCCCGGCCGCAGGGCTGGCCGTGGCTTCGCTCCCGCTGCTGACTTGGTATGCGCCGCCCTTCGACGTGACCGGCCTGCTTACTAACCGCTGGTTCCTGTACCTGCTCATTGCCCTGCTGTGCTTCCTGATGGTCAGCAAGATCAAATTCCTGAAGTGGAAAGCATCCGGCAAAGGCTTGGCTGCCTGGTGGCCCCAGCTTATTATGCTGGTGGTATTGCTGGCGGGGATGCCCCTGCTCCGGTTTGCCGTAGTGCCGATGGTATTCCTCGCTTACATACTGCTTTCGCTGGTCTACAGATATCCCCGTACCCTTACCGAAGAAAGAAAATAGCTTAACCGTCTATACGCATATCATTTAATATTACATCCAATGAAATTCACTGCACACATCAACGTTATGCCCCTGAAAGAACTGCTCGACCCCCAGGGCAAGGCCGTGACCGAAAGCCTGCATAACCTTGGCCTTGCACAAGTACAACAGGTACGGATCGGCAAACACATAACGCTTTCCATGGAAGCCGCCTCAGAAGCCGAAGCCAGGGAAAAGACCGAAGAAGCCTGCAAAAAGCTGCTCGCCAACCAGGTAATGGAATCTTATTCTTTTGAAATAACCCAAGGCTAAAGCCATCATCCCATGAGCCTTCCTGCACAGGAAGGCTCATGGCAATACTGTATGAAACTCTACCTCGTTCCTACGCCTATCGGCAACCTGGCCGATATTACGTTACGTGCGCTCGATACGCTGCGCCAGGTAGATGTTATCCTTTGCGAAGATACCCGCACCAGCGGCTACCTGCTCAGGCATTACCAGATACAGAAGCCGCTGTACGCCTACCACCAGCATAACGAGCATCGCATACTGGAGCAGCTGATCGGCCAGCTGCAGGAAGGCAAGGTATTTGCGCTGCTTACCGATGCCGGCACACCGGGCATATCCGACCCCGGCTACCTGCTGCTGCGCGAATGCCTGAAGCACCACATACCCGTAGAGTGCCTCCCCGGCGCTACAGCCTTTGTACCGGCCCTGGTACAGAGCGGCCTTCCGGCCAACAGCTTTGTATTTGAAGGCTTCCTGCCCCTGAAAAAAGGCCGCAAAACCAAGCTGGAACAGCTGGCTGCAGAAGAACGTACCATTGTCCTGTACGAATCGCCCCACCGCCTCGCCAAATCCCTTTCCGAAATGGCTGCATACTTTGGGCCGGAGCGGCCTGCAGCCGTATGCCGGGAGCTTACCAAAATGTTCGAAGAAACACGCCGCGATACGCTTTCCGGCCTGGCGGAGCATTTCAGCCAGCACCCGCCCAAAGGAGAGATCGTGGTCGTAATTGAAGGAAGGCAACCGGAAAAGAAGAAAAAATACGAAGAGGAGGCATAAGCGCTCCGCCCAATGCTGCCGTCCAAAGCGGCTATACGTATCCAAGTACAGTCTGTAATGGGATGATCGGAGGGTAAACGTCCTTTCGGTTGTCTACATAAAGCCGGCTTTATTGCTCAACCCGGCAGGAAATCCTTATTTTGTAGTTCCGTTCATCCATGGAGAAAAGGCAATTACCCTTCTGGCTGTTTACCATAGCGGCCTTGCTCGGCCTCACGTTACCCGTCCTGGTGCAGGATGGAATGTTCTGCGATGCCGTGCTCTATACCTGTGTGTCCCGCAACCTCAGCCAGGGCATCGGCTCTTTCTGGTTTCCGCAGTACAGCACGCTTAATGTAGGCGGCCTGCCCTCTTTCCACGAGCACCCTCCGCTGGTCTTCGGGATAGAATCGTTATTTTTCCGCGTGCTGGGCGACCATCTTTATGTAGAGCGGCTCTATACCTTTTTTACATTTGCTGTGGCCATAGCGCTCATCCTGCGTATATGGAAAGTGCAGTTTGGCAAGCAGCCGGAAGTGGCGCCCTATGGATGGGCGGCGCTGCTGCTCTGGATCTCCAGCCCCCTTGTTTTCTGGAGCTATTCCAATAATGTACAGGAAAATACCCTGAACCTGTTCTGTCTCTCCGCAGTGCTATGCTGCCTCCTTTGCTACCGGGATACAAAGCCCCGGCGCGGGTATCTTTTCCTGTCGGGCCTGTTTGTCTTCCTCGCTACGCTCAGCAAGGGGCTGCCGGGGCTTTTCCCTGTGGCTGTGCCGCTAATCCATTGGCTGGCCTACCGCAAAATTTCCCTCTTGCGCGCCGTTAAGGACATGCTGCTGGTCGCAGCCGTACCAGTGAGCTGCTACCTGATCCTGCTGCAGTTTCCTGACAGCCGGCAAAGCCTAAGCTGGTACTTTTTCAACCGCTTCCTGTTCCGGGTCAGCAGCATGCCGACGGCCGCCTACCGGCTGGAAAGCCTGGTAAGGACGTTCACCGAACTAATTCCCGCTTTTATCCTGATCGCCATTACCGGCACTATAGCAAAGATCCGGCGAGTGCCTGTTTTCAAAACAGCGCAAGGCCGCTCTGTATGCTTTTTCCTGCTTACGGGAGCAGCTGCAATATTGCCCCTGATGCTCACCATGGTGCAAAAAGGGCTGTACCTTTCGCCCGGGTTCCCTTACCTGGCCATAGGACTGGCATTGCCTGTGCTGCCGGCCATACATGATTGGACCAGCCACCTCGCCACCGAAGGAAGGCCGTTCAGGATCATCACGGGAATCACCGCCGCCCTGCTGGCAGGCGTCCTGGTCTACAGCTACATGCAGACAGGGAAGATATCGAGGGAAGCCGAAAAAATACGGGATGCCTATGCTATCGGCACGGTAGTGCCCCGCAATACTACGATAACGGTGCCTTCCTTTATGTATGATGAATATGACTTTGTGATGCCCGGATTCCTGATGCGATACGACCGCATCAGCATCAGCCCTTTCAAGCAATACGACTACCTGCTTACACCCAAGGGCTATCCCCCACCCGATACGGTGCACTTTACCAGGGTACCGCTGCAGACCCGCCGGTACGACCTGTACCGCTATAAGCCCTGAGCGCTGCGGTTCAGCGGCTTCCGCCCAGCCGGTTGATGCCCGCTTTGGCCTTCTGGTCCAGCGACGATTTAAAGTCGTGGTTCTTCATAGCCAGGCAGCGCTTATAGCAGGCTATGGCTTTATCGTGCTGCCCCGCCTGCTCATAGATCTGGCCCATTTCCAGCGCGGAGCGGGCGGCGAAATGCTCCGGCCGGGCGCTCCCCATAGTGATCGTAGCTTCATAAAATGGGATGGCTTTCACCGGCTGCCCCATAAGCGTATAGATGCGGGCATAGCGATAGTTGAATTCCAGCCGGTCGCCGATATTGGAAAAGTCGGATGCGCGCGATCCTTTGAGCTGCTCCAGCGCCTGGCTGAAGTAACCGCCATCGCAGAGCAGCCGCGCTTTCAGCAGGAAGGGATTGGGCAGCACCCCATTCTCGGCATAGCGCTGAGCCTGCTTATCGGCATCTACCTGCGCCGTTCCTGCGGTTTTGATCTTATTCTTATATGCTGCAGCCCGGGGAATGTTTCCCTGCGAAAGGTAATAATAGCTCATCTTCTGGTAAGCATCTTTGACAAAGAGCCTCCCCCGGTAGCGGTTAAGGAATTTCTGGAAATACCCGATACAATCGCTGTCCATCCTCTGCAGCAATGCCTCTCCCATCTGGTAGCTGAATACCGGCACTTCCAGGTATTCGCTGCCCTGGTTCCGGTTGCGAAGCACTTGCTCTGCAACCGCCGCTTTATTATCGTTGAGCGCGAAATTAGCCTTCATGAACGCGTACAGCAGGTTATTCCGGAAATCAAGCGCGCTTTCATCCAGGTACTTCCATACGGCCTTGTGATCGGAAAGCAAAGTGAACTTGAGATAGCAGTAGAAAAAGATGGCTTCTTCCCTCATGAGGGACGCGGAGCCGTCGCGGCGGTCCAGGAAATCCACGATCTGCGCGGTGCCTCTCTTTACATCGCCTTTCATTCCAAGCATGCTGCTGATCCATTTATAGCTGTCGGGAACGGTGCCTACAATCGCCTCTTCCAGCCCCAGCAGCACCTGCGTGTTCCGGAAACCCGGGAATCGCTTACGGTTCTCCTTCAGCTGCAGGAAAGACTTCCGGAATTCCGTGCCTGCAGTCCAGTACTCATTAAACCGGATCCTGACTGCCGCCCATTGAAAATACAGGGCGCCTTTACAGTATTGATACCAGGGGGAGTCTTCGTCGCCTTTACCGATCAGCTCCAGCCTTTTTTCGAGATTGCCTTTACGGAGCGCATATTCCCTGGGGTCGCCGTTGAACAACAGGGTAAGGCAATCCCCGTAATTGGCGATCAGCACCGGTATCAGGTTCTGGGGATGCTGCCGCTGCTCTTCTTCCAGCAGCTCAGACGCCTCGCGTATGCGCAAAGAGATCATAGCCTGGTAAGCCAGCCGGCACCGGTTGTTGAAGTCAAAGGAATACCTGCCCGGGTCGGCGGCAGCGGCAGCGCCGGTCAGTACCGCCAGCAGCAGAAGCGCTGCGTACCTGCAGGAACGGGATACTATACGCATAGCGGGCGCAAAGATAGAGCAAATAACGGAAGCGGTCCCATGCAAAAACCGCCGGCCCTAAGCCGGGAGGCATTACCTTTGCGGCGTACTGCTCTACAGGATGCTATGAAAGCTGTCTTCCGTTTCTTCTACCTGCACAAAAAGCGCTCGGCAACTGTAGCCGTGCTCTGGACCCTGCTTATCCTGGGCGCCTGCCTGATGCCCGGACACGACGTGCCCGAGGTATCGGTCCCTTTTGCCGACAAGTGGACGCACTTTATCATTTTCGGCATTTTCAGCTTCTTGTGGCTATGCGCCTTTCGCAGCGCCACTACCAAAACGGGCTGGCTTGTCTTTTTCCTTGCGCTGGCTTTGGGCTATGCCGTAGAGCTGCTGCAGGGCAGCGGCATCACCCAGGGGCGCTCCTACGATCTGTACGATGTGCTGGCCGATGCGCTGGGCGGGCTGCTGGGAGTACTGCTGTTTTTTGCGCTCAGAAAGCGGGCGGAGGCAACTACGTAAAAACACTGATTTTTGCCTGCAGCAGCGGGCCTGCGGGTATTTAATGGCTAAATTTGTAAGGAATCTACCAGCCCATGATACCCTGTATGAAGTACACGGCCTTCCTGTTTCCATTATTGCTCTGCATTGCATTCCGTAGCCCGGCCCAGAACATTGTAGGTTACCGTATCCTGGTCGGCGCCGATGCGCCCGCATTCCTGGCATTTCCTTCGGAAGTGGAGAATGCCCGCTGGGACAACAACGAAATGAACGATTTCTTCAAGTTCAGCACGCGCAACGAAAACACCATGCAGATATCCTATAACGGCAAGCCGGACCCTCCCGTTTCGGGCACGGGCTTCTCCGTGATCCAGGGTAAAAATACCCACATCTTCACCCTCGTCTTCAAAAAAGATTACGACATCAATAAGGACCCGGTGCTGTACTACGACTTTTCCGACAAGCACAAGCTGAAGGCCGCGGCGGCACAAGGCAGGGGCGGCGGCAGCGCTGTAGCGTCGGCCGGGGAGCATACAGCTGAAGCGCCCGGCAATGCGGAAGAAGACAAAGCCGCGCAACGGAGGGAAGAGGAGCGGCGAAGGAAAGAAATGGCTTTGGCCCAGCAGCAGAAACAGAAGGAGCTGGAAAAACAGCAAAAAGAAGAAGCCGAAAAAGCGAAGCAGCTGGAAAAAGCAAGGGAAGCGGAAATAGCCAGGGCCAGGGAGGAAGCCCGGCGCAGGGAAGCCGAACAGCAGAAGGCGCAGGAACAGGAAGCCGCCATAGCCAGGGCCAATGCCGAAGCCCAACGCAAAAAAGAGGAAGAGGAAATACGCCTGAAAAAACAAAAAGAAGAGGAGGACAGGCTTCTTGCACAGGAAGCGGCCCGCCGGAAAGAAAAGGAAAAGCAGGAAGCCGACAAAGCCAAGGCGGAACGCGACCGCCTTGCCCGTGAAGAGGCGGAGCGCAGACGGACCGCCGCCCGGGCAGAGCAGGAAAGACTGGCTAAAGAAAAAGCGGAAAAAGAAGAGGCAGAGCGCCTGCGTAAAACAGAGCTGGCCCGCCAGGAAGCAGCTGCCAGGCAAAAAGCGAAGGAAGAAGCTGAAGCGCGGCTGCTGGCGCTGCAGCGCGAGAAGGAAGAGGCAAAAAAGAATGCCCGGTATACCCTGGCCGGCCTGTGGAACCGCTATGGCAAAAAAGGGATCAATCTTTATGAGATCCCCCCGGAGCAGAGCAGCTATAACAATACCGATTTCTATGTAGCCCAGGATACGGTCCGGAACTTCCTCCAAAGCAATATTTTCCTTGCAGAGCCGTCCCGCCTGGACATTGCCGCGGCACCGCAGAAAGGGATCAGGGTATCCTTGAAGAGCATTTCCTTCAGCGGGCCTATTGCCTATTACCGCATTTCCGTGGAGAACGGCGGCACCGACGATTATCTGGTAGGAGCCAACAGCCTTGCCTGGTACCTTCCCGACGGATCGCCCAAGGTATTTCTCAAATGCAGCTACCTGACCCATATCAGCTTCTTCCCCCTGGTAAAGCCGGGCGAAACAAGAGATTACATTTATGCCACCCGCGCCGCCAATATCAACGAGGAAGATAGGCTCGTGTTCACCCTGAAGGAACGCCGGCCGGAGCAGCCCGCTTTCGAAATATTCTTTGATGGCAGCATATACCGGAAAGAGCTGGCCCGGGTAGAAAAGCCCATGAATGCAGGGATGCAAAAAGAGCGCGGGAACGAGGAGAAGGGCGGCGATAAAAAAGACAAGGAAAAGCGCCGGCGTAAAAACAGGGAAAAACAGTAAGAATAAAACCGCCAGCCATGAGAGCCATGTGCCTGAAATTAGCGCTGCTTTGCTGCATGCTGCCGGTCACGGTAACGGTGGCGCGACAGCATGAAGTGATCTTTTGCGGGGAACGCATACCGGTAGACAACGACTTCGTTGCCAACAAGCTGATGAATGTGATCCGAAAGCAGGTGCCCGTAGTGAACCTGCCGGAGCTTCGCCGGAAGGCCAATACCTGGTTCCCCGTATTTGAAAAATACCTTTCCCGGCATGGGCTGCCGCTGGACCTGAAATACATCCCGGTGGTAGAGAGCGGCTTTACCAATGCCACCTCGCATGCCGGAGCCTCGGGGTACTGGCAGCTGATGCCCGAAACGGCCAGGGGCCTGGGCCTTACGGTCAACGAAGCCGTGGATGAGCGCCTGGATATCGTCAAATCGACAGAGGCCGCCTGCAAGCTGCTGAAAAGTTATTATGCCAGCATCGGGGTCTGGGCGCTGACCCTGGCAGGCTATAATTTCGGCATTGGCAATATTTCGAAGGCGATCAAGAAGCAGGGCAGCAATTATTTTACCATGCAGCTCAACCCCGAAACGGCGGTTTATGTCTATAAGATCATCGCGGTAAAGGAGCTGTTTGAATATCCGGAACTGTATATGAAAGACTTCGGCTACAATGTATTCAGCTCCCGGTCTGTGCCCAAAGCCCCGGCCGGGAGCGGCAGCGATGAAGATGCCGAGTTCCGGAGCATGGCGGTAAAGGTGATGAGCAAAACAGCGAAGGAGCCGAAAATAAAGCGCTCATATTATGCGGCTCATATTGAAGATGCCCGGAAGTTCCGGGACGGCGACCTGGTCAAGGTTGTATTTGATGAAGACATCTATACTACCAGCGGCATGTCCCGCAAAGGCTACGGCTTTAAAGCCACCGGCTGGGTGATCGACGACCGGGTATTCATCGACCTGAATATGGGGCACGAGCTCACCGTGCTGGCAATGGACAACCAGAAAGGCGTTCCGCTGCCGGAGCTGAAGGAAAATAAAAGAACCGAAGTGATCCTCATGCAGGAGGAAGTGCTGCAGGAAGAGTAGCCCGCACCGCATACAAATGCTTACGACCTAAAAAAGCCCGCGACAGGATCGCGGGCTTCTTAATTTGTACACATCCGGTCAGACCTGGAATACGCCTGCCTTCCATTCGCGCTCGATCGGCGCATGGTTGGCGGCAGCAATGCCTTCCGAAATTACCTTCCGGGTATCCAGCGGATCGATGATCTCGTCAACCCACAACCGCGCGGCGGCATAATAGGAAGAAGTCTGGTTATTGTAGCGCTCGGTTATTTTCTGCAGCAGCTCTTTTTCCTTTTCAGGGTCAATCTCCTCTCCCTTGGCTTTGAGCGAAGCGACCTGGATCTGCAGCAGGGTCTTGGCTGCCTGCTCTCCGCCCATAACCGCGATCTTGGCATTGGGCCAGGCATAGATGAAACGGGGGTCGTACGCCTTGCCGCACATGGCATAATTGCCGGCTCCGTAGCTGTTGCCGATCACAATGGTGATCTTGGGCACCACGGAGTTGGCCACGGCATTTACCAGCTTGGCACCGTCCTTGATGATGCCCGACTGCTCGCTGCGCGTACCTACCATAAAGCCGGTAACGTCCTGCAGGAATACGAGGGGAATCTTTTTCTGGTTACAGTTCTGGATGAAGCGGGCGGCTTTATCGGCGCTGTCGTTATAGATTACGCCGCCCAGCTGCATTTCTTTTTTCCCGCTTTTCACGATCGTGCGCTGGTTGGCCACAATGCCTACCGCCCACCCGTCGATACGGGCATAGCCACATACGATCGTTTTGCCATAATCCTCCTTGAACTGGTCAAATTCCGAATTATCGACCAGGCGTTCGATCACTTCTACTACGTCGTAAGGCTTGCTGTTGTCCTGCGATACGATACCATAGATTTCCTTTACCTCCTTTTTAGGCGGGGCGGGAGCGCTGCGGTCAAAGCCTGCACGCGGCTGCTCGCCCAGCTTGTCGATGATACGGCGTACCTGGTCCAGGCATTCCTGCTCGGTTTCAAATCTATAGTCGGCAATACCGCTGATCCCGGTATGCATCCTGGCGCCGCCCAGCGATTCTGCATCGGCATCTTCTCCAATAGCCGCTTTTACCAGATAGGGGCCTGCAAGAAAGATAGAACCATTGCCTTCTACCATCAGCGTTTCATCGCTCATGATCGGGAGGTAAGCGCCGCCTGCCACGCAGCTTCCCATTACCGCCGCGATCTGCGTGATGCCCATGGCACTCATCTGGGCGTTGTTGCGGAAGATGCGGCCGAAATGCTCCTTATCCGGGAATATCTCATCCTGCATGGGCAGGTATACGCCTGCGCTGTCTACGATGTAAACCACGGGCAGGCGGTTCTCCATCGCGATCTCCTGCATCCGGAGGTTCTTCTTACCGGTAATAGGGAACCAGGCCCCGGCTTTAACAGTATTGTCGTTGGCTACGATCACGCATTGCCGCCCGCTGATATAGCCGATGCCGGCCACCGTACCGCCGGCCGGGCAGCCGCCTTCTTCTTTATACATATCGTAACCGGCAAAGGATCCTATCTCGGTAAAAACGCTGTCCTTGTCAATCAGGTACTGAATGCGTTCCCGCGGCGCCATCTTGTTTTTGGCACGGGCTTTTTCGATGGCTTTCTTCCCGCCGCCTTCCTCTATCCGGGCATGACGCTGCCGCAACAGACTTACGGCCAGGCGCATGTCGTCTTCATTCTTATTGAATTCCAGGTTCATTCCTTAATTTTTAAAGCGGTAAAAATAGTTGATTTATCGTTGCCTTACCCAAACCCCGCATACCTATTTGCGGCAAAAGCATCCTTGCTGGTTACGGTAAGGATTACCAAAGGATTAAAATTCACGGTCCCGGCCGGTCATAATATGTAAAAATGTATTTTTGCAGACCTGATTCTATTATATGAAAACATATGTACTCCTGTTAGGCCTGGTTGGCGGCGGCACAGCTTTTGCGCAGGCTCCCCAGGGCTATTACGACGCTGCAGCCGGCCTTAACGGCCAGCCACTCAAAGCAGCCCTGCATCACATTATCAAGGACCACGACGCGCTTACCTACAACCAGTTGTGGATAGCTTTTACGCTGACCGACAAAAAAGCGAACAACAAGGTCTGGGATATTTATTCCGATATTCCGGGCGGCACACCGCCTTATGAACATACCTTCAATGTGGACCAGTGCGGCAGCAGCATCAATAATGAAGGCGATTGCTACAACAGGGAGCACAGCTGGCCCAGGTCTTACTTTAATGAAGGAGCACCGATGGAATCCGACCTTTTTCACATCTATCCTACCGACGGGTACGTAAACGGGAAACGCGCCGACCTTCCTTATGGCGTGGTTGACACTACCCAGCCTTTTTACCAGAGCCTGAACGGCTCCCGTTCGGGTACGAATATTTATCCGGGCTATTCGGGAACCGTATTTGAACCGATCGATTCTTTCAAGGGCGATCTTGCCCGCAGCTACTTCTACATGACCACCCGCTATTACGGCGAAGACAGCGGCTGGGACAGCTGGGCCATGGCCAACGGCGCAGAGCTGAAGCAATGGGCCATCGATATGCTGATGGACTGGCACCACAACGACCCGGTCAGCGCTAAAGAGATCGACCGGAACAATGCCATTTTTGACTTGCAGGAGAACCGGAATCCTTTTATTGACTATCCCGAATTTGCCGACTGTATCTGGGGCAATGCTACCTGCAGCACCACCGTTTCTATTGCCTCGGTGAATGTGTCGAAAAAAATAAAGGTCTACCCCAATCCTGCCGCATCAGCCGTTACGGTTGACTGGTCGGAGGTATACCCAGAAGAAAGAGTGGCAGTGGACCTGATGAATATACAAGGCCAGTTGCTGTACCATAAGGACATCAATACCAAAGCTACCTCCGTTACCCTGGATACCCGGCAGTTCTCGGGGGGGATTTATTGGATCCGGATACAATCCGGCACCATGTCGGGGTATAGCAAGGTCGTACTGCGCTGAGTCTTTAAGAAGACAGGAAACTGACGGCAGCCGCATTTTGCGGCTGCCGTTTTTTGTACCCGCAGCCTTTGGTTTTGCCGCATAGCGGTACCACGCACATGAAATAATATCCTTTAAATTAGAATTTTTGTATCTTCTTAGTTAAATTAGCCCAACCGAAGACCCCGGGAAAACGTCTTTTACTAAGACACACGAACCAGCACAGGCACTTTTCTACAGACAGGCTCACGATCCATTCGTTTTTATTTCTTACTGAATTTTAAAATAAGCGATAATGAACCGAGCTTTACCCCGTTTCCTTTACTTACTGCTCTTTTTGTTTTTCGGCGGAAGCCTGAAGGCGCAGTTACTGCCCCCCAACCAGCCCGAACAGGATGCCTGCAATGCATTACAGATCTGCGGCAACACCTTCACCTCCCCTTATGGCTACCAGGAAACAGGCCTGGTGCCGAACCTGCTGAGCACCCCGTGTGGCGGAGGCGAGGACAATGTAATGTGGATGCGGCTGGAGATCACTGCTCCTGGCATCCTTGTGTTCACTATTACCCCGCTCACCAATACAGACGACTATGATATGGCCGTGGTGGACATTACCAATACGGACTGTTCCAGTTTTACGACCGCTGACGTGATCCGATGCAACTTCAACAACAACAGCCCTGTGTTCAATAACGGGGTAATCGGGCTCAATACCACCTCCACGATCAATTTTGTTGCCGGGGGCACTACCGGCAGCTCTTACCTGCAGCAGATCAATGCCAGTGCCGGGGATGTATACCTCATCATGATCAACAACTTCGGCTCTCCTCCTGCCTATAACCCCGTTTCGGGCTTTACTATTGACTTTACAGGAAGCACTGCTGTGTTCAACCAGCCGCCCCCGCCCAAGTTCCAGAATATTCTGCCCTTCTGCAACCTTTCCCAGCAGATTACCGTCCAGCTGAACACAAACGTGCTCTGCAGCTCCATAGCTCCGGACGGGAGCGACTTCATCCTTACGCCTTCCGGCACCATTCAGACCGTGGAAGGCATTAACTGTACCGGCGCTTCGGGCTATACCAATAAGATAAAAATAACGTTTAGCAGCCCCTTACCCAACGGAGATTACTCCCTCCATGCACAGACCGGCACCGACGGCAATACCCTGCTGGGGCTTTGCAACTCGGAACTGCAGGTACCCGACTCCCTTAATTTCCATGTAGGCCTTGATCCTATCGCCTTCCTTTCGATCGACTCGCCTGCCTGCCAGGTGCTGAAGATCAACCTGAACACACCTGCTGCCTGTAACTCCATTGCCGCCGACGGCTCTGACTTCCAGGTAGTGGGTCCTTCGGGAGTAACAGTGGCCTCCGCTACGGGCACCGGCTGTGTGCCGGGCGGCTTTACTTCCAGGGTGGAAATTACCCTGGCGCAGCCAATTGCCGTAGACGGCGTATACCGGGTACGGGCTGTAACGGGCAGCGACGGCAATACGGTAATCGACAGCTGCGGGCGCATGGTACCGCCCTTTACGGAAATTCCTTTCACGGTCAACTCTTTCAACGGGCTGCTCCAGGCCTACCCCGACAGCACTGCCTGCAATACCGGGCAGGAAGTAACCCTGTACTCCGTCAATAACGGCCCTCCGCCACCTGGCGGCTTTTATTATCACTGGACGCCCTCCAACGGCCTCCAGAACCCCAACGCATCGCCTACCGTGCTTACGATACCGGATATGCGCAACTATTATGTGCTGGAAACGATAGATGCCAACGGATGCTACCTGCGCGACTCGACCACCATCATCGTACACCCCTTCAGCGGCGAGCTTACGCCTCTGCAGGCCGCAGCCTGCCTCGGCGACCCGCTGCCCCTGCACGCTTCGGGCGGCGTCCAGTACAACTGGTACGACAACCCGGGGCTGACCGGCATACCCACCACCCTTGACTGCCATACCTGCGCCGATGTAAAAGCTACCCCTCCCCTGGGCACCCATGCTTATTATGTGGTAATTACAAACAACAAAGGCTGCCAGGATACCATAAGGACCGATATAACCGTGAACCCGCTGCCGGAGATCGAATCGCTCCCGGCCGACACTACGATCAAGATAGGTAAGAGCGTACAACTTTATGCCAGCGGCGGCACCTTTTATACCTGGAACCCCTCCCATACGCTGAACGACGACTACAGCGCAAGCCCGGTGGCCAGCCCTACGCAAACTACGAGCTATGTGGTGATCGGCGCCAACGAATATGGCTGCCTGGGCAGCGATACTTCTATTGTACGGATCGACTTCAGGGACGTGGTGCTGATTCCCAACGCATTCTCGCCCAACGGAGACGGGCTCAACGATGTATTCCGGATCGAAAATTTCAAATACCAGAAGCTGCTGGAGTTCCGGGTATTTGACCGCTGGGGCAACCAGGTGTTTGAAACGACCAGCCCTTCCAAGGGATGGGATGGAACGCAAAACGGCAAGGCGCTGAACCCGGACGTATACCACTATATCATACGGCTGGGCTATGGCGACGACTATATCGAAACATTTAAAGGGGACGTAACCCTGCTCCGCTGATGCGCAGAGCCTGTAAAAAGCCCGCAGCCTCCGGGACTGCGGGCTTTCTGTATTAAGCGGAATACCCTTATATTTGACGCCGTTAATGCGGCAGGCCGTACTTGTAAAATCATTAAAACACAGTAACAAAGAATGTATCAGACCATTAAAACAGAGCTGGATGAGGGAATTTTCACGATTACCATCAACCGCCCTGACAAGCTGAACGCGCTGAATAAAGATGTAATTAACGAGCTGGGGCAGGCGCTGGAAGAAGTGTACCGGAATGCCGATATCAAATCGGCCATTCTTACCGGCGAAGGCGCCAAGGCTTTTGTAGCAGGGGCAGACATCACCGAGTTCACGTCGCTGGATGCCCAGGGCGGAGCGGCGCTGGCCCAGACCGGGCAGGATAAGGTCTTCAGCAAGATCGAAAATGCGCCTAAGCCGATCGTGGCGGCCGTAAATGGTTTTGCCCTGGGCGGCGGATGCGAGCTGGCCATGGCCTGCCATTTCCGCACCGCAAGCGAAACCGCTAAATTCGGCCAGCCGGAAGTGAACCTGGGGCTGATACCCGGCTATGGCGGCACCCAGCGCCTGGTACAGCTGATCGGCAAAGGCAAGGCGATGGAGCTGCTGATGACTGCCGATATGATCAAGGCGGATGAAGCAAAGGCCCTGGGACTGGTTAACCATGTATTCAGCGCAGAGGAGCTGCTGCCCAAAACAAAGGAAATCCTGCGGAAGATCCAGACCAAGGCGCCGCTTGCAGTAGGCAAGATCATTGCGCTGGTAAACGAGGCGGCCACCGCCAGCGCCACCGGCTACAGCAACGAGGTAAAAGCTTTTGGCGAGTGCTTCGGCACCGAAGATAAAAAGGAAGGTACTGCTGCCTTCCTGGAAAAAAGAGCGGCTGTATTCAACGGCAGGTAAGCCATAATGCACAAGACAAGGACCGGCCGGCGACAACTTTGTCGCCGGTTTTTTTATATTAGCCGCCGGACCGGCGTGGCGCACTCCCCTCCTATCGGGCATCCAAGAATAAACCCTGGTGCAATTATGCGCGGGAAGCCCAACGGCAGCGATATTTTTCCTCGTCTTACTTTGAATTCTGAACATTTTTTTATAATCTTGGACAAAATTTCACGTACATGCGGAAAGGATTTCTACCTTCAGTGTTATTCGGTGCTTTTGTGTCCCTGGCGGCCTTGCAGGGATGCAAGAAAGAGAGCGCTTTGGGCATTGATAACGACAAGGTGGTAAAAACACCCTACAGCCTTTATGCTGCCAACAGCGAAGGCTGGCTCATCAATACAACTGACGGTGAGAACTTCAACAGCGTATTCCCCCCCGACGGATATCCACCCAGCCAGATTGTGACCTCAGGCAACAACCTGCTCTTCCTGAAAGAGAACCTGCATATGAGCGCCAACAACGGGAAGAACTTCAACCCCGTCTTCACCAATGTCCGCAAATTTCCCTGGCAAACGATGATCTATGATTTTCCCAGCCACCAGCGGATCTATATCACGAGCAATACGGGCAAAGGCGTATCCTACAGCACGGACAACGGAAAGACCTGGCAGGAAGACCTGGCATGGGAAGCCAATGTGCCGCCGGCCTACCAGATCGGGAGCTTTTCCGGCCTGGGCAACGGCAAGCTGTTTGCCTACTCCAATACAAGCAATGTAATGTTCCGCAAAGACAACAGCGCGGCCAACTGGACCCCCGTAACGATGGAAGGGTTGTTTCCCGTAGACGGCACCGAGTATTTCCTTACCTCCAACAGCACCACCCTATTCCTGACCGACTACCGCGGTAAAGGCGGCGTATGGTACAGCGAAGACGAAGGCTTCCACTGGAAGCGCTTCAAGCAGGGCGGTCTGCCGGGCGGGCATCACTGGAACTGCGCGGCTTCGCCTGCAGGCGGCCAGAGCTTCCTGGTAGGTACGGACTCGCTGGGAGTGTACCGTGTCAACAATGGCGGCTTCGTAAGCGCCAATGTAGGGCTTGAGCTCAACACCACGGTATACAGCATGGCCGTAAAGCGGAATATTTATAAGAACGATGTTATCCGCAATTATGTATTCATTGCTACCAATATCGGCATCTTCCGCAGCGAAGACAACGGTCAGACCTGGGATAAGATGAGCTTCAGCAGCTTCGACGGTGACTACAGGGCCGCCTATTGATCCAGGCCGGCCGTAAAAAACATTTCTCGAAGCCCTGCAATGCAGGGCTTCGGCGTTTCCGGAGCTCAGGGCGGTTTTATTTTTTTGAGGAAGAATTTTGAAATTCAAAAAGCGCCGCTTATCTTTGCACTCCTTTCGGAAGAGAAGGGCGCACAAAAGTGCGGATTTGAAAGAAATTGGATTGGTAGTTCAGTTGGTTAGAATGCCGCCCTGTCACGGCGGAGGTCGCGGGTTCGAGTCCCGTCCAGTCCGCAAAGCCTCACTTGTTGAGGCTTTTGCTTTATACAACCACCCGGCTGTACTGCAGCTTACAGAGCCCAGGCACAGCGTCTTTTGGATTGGTAGTTCAGTTGGTTAGAATGCCGCCCTGTCACGGCGGAGGTCGCGGGTTCGAGTCCCGTCCAGTCCGCAAAGCCTCACTTGTTGAGGCTTTTGCTTTTTATATAATCCTTCTACAGCTTTCAGTAAGAGCCCTAACAGCGCAAGGCCCCGCGGATATGCGGGGCCTTGCGCCAAAAGCACTTTTCCAGCCTATACCGTAAGCTTCAGGCTTTCTTCAAAAACGTTGCCGAAACGGTCTTTTGCCCGTACGCTGACTTCCCTGGCGCCCGCAGCGGGAGTTGCCATGAACAGGTGATCGGTCAGGATGGGCTCGATCCACTTGCGGGATGCCGGCAGCTGCTTCCCGAGATAGAGCTCCACGGCAGACAGATCATAGCCTGTATACTGCTCCATAGCGCCTTTCGGCTTACCGTCCTCGAACCACTCCACAGTCCAGCGCTTATCGTAGTTCCATACATTGGCAATCAGCGCTGCGGGGCGCTCCGTATCCGCGCCAGGTTTATATAACCGTATCTGGTGCTCCTTTTTGTACCCTGTTGACTTATAATACCAGCTGATCTCTTCCCCGTCTACCTCAAACACACCGAAGCCGTTAGGTGTACCGTCGCCGCAAACAGGGCCCGACCACCAGGCGCCGCAAACAGTGCCCAGGTTGTGCTCCGTGATGTTATCCTTTTCCCACACCTCATTCCAGTGCGTATGTCCCGATACGATCTGCACCTTGTACGGCTTTAGCAGCTTGTACAAAGCCTCCCTGTTCGTCAGCACGCCACCCAATTCTTCCTCCTTCTTCTTGTTCCGGCGCTGGTCGCCGGTATTGGACGGGATATGCAGGGCCACCACTACCGTGCTGCCCGGCGCTACAAACGCCAGGTCTTTTTCCAGCCAGCGCAGCTGCGTTTCGGTAAGATAGCCTATATACCGGTGCCCTGTCCCGATGAAAAAAACATCGTCGAGCACCACGTAATGGACTTTACCCTTATTGAAGGAATAGTAGGCAGGACCAAACTGCTGCTCGAAACTGTTTTGCGAAGCATCGTCCGTTCTTGCTTCGTAATCCATATCATGGTTACCGATGACCTGCCAGAAAGGTATGCCGGTCATTTCTACTGCTTTCTTATAATCGCCGAACAGGTCGAAGCTGTCCCATACCAGGTCGCCGCAGCCAATACCGAACATATGGGCATACTGCAAAGAGCGGATATGCTCCTGCGCATCCGGCGCCGCGATCGTCAGCAGCTTACGGGCATCTTCCGCCGTTTTGATCTGGGTGTCGGCCCATACTACGAAGGCATGCCGGGTATCGTCCGAGGCAACCGGCTCCAGTATAAAGTCGGCCTGCTGCTTTTTTGCATTCCTGTCCAGGGGCTGGTAAAACTTTGCAATGCCCTTGTCGTGCGGAATGGCATACCCGGAGGGAAGCGAAAAGAATACGAAGCGGGCGTCGTAATGTGCCTCCAGCGTATACCCTCCGCGGGCGTCGGTCCTGGTTACGGTAAAGCCGTCGCTTACGCTTACGCCGGCTATGCCTTTGCCGCCGCTGCGGATCGTGCCCGTCACCTTGCGGCTCGTATAGGCACCGCCTTCGCTGTGCTCCCCGGCAAATACGGAACGGGCAGGCAGGCCTATGCCTGCAGCCAGCAGACCGATACTTCTGATAAAACTTCTTCTTTGCATAGAATGGATATATGGATTAAGATGCTTTGCTTATTGCCTGGCCCAGTGCCCTGGCTTTTTTTACGGATTGCCTTTTGTGCGCAGCCAGCCTCCGGCGCAGCATGATGCGTGTTTGCTTTTTCAATGCCTCGTATTCGCGCATCAGCTGGTGAATGGCGTCCAGGTGGCGGGTATAGCCGGCGTGCAGCTCTTCCAGCTCACACAGGTACTTTTCGAGATATTCGTCGAGCCAGTTCGTTTCTCCGGTGGCGGCGAGCTCTTTCTTTACTGTGCCGATAAAGGCGGAATGCTGTGCTGCACTGATGGCGCTCATAGTTGGTTATTTGTTTTGTTTTCTAATTGCTGAATACAGCAAAGTCTTCGATGCTCAGCCTTCCGTTGAATACGTCGATCCCGTTGGTAGGCCCCAGGCCCAGCTTATTGACCCGGAAGCGGACCTTGCCTTTGATGTCCATCATAAACGTAGCTACTTTAGGTTCGGCAGACACATCGCTGATCGCATCGCCCGTTTGCTGCCAGGTTACGCCGCCATCCTGCGAGTATTCCAGCTTCAACGTGCTGGAAGCATCGTTGTAGTAGGCACCATAAGAGAAAGTGACCTTGGTGGCGCCATTGGGAAGATCGAAATTCATCTGCAGATAGGCATCGAAGTCCAGCTGCTGCTGCATCCGGATGCATTGCTTGCCTGCAGGGTTGAACCGGTCGCGCCCCGCCGTATTGCCGAGGATAGCGTAATACAGCTTCCAGTTTCCGGTTTTCAGGTCAATATTGTTATCAATAGCCGTCATATTATAGCTTCCCTTTACCGAAGCATCCGGGCTCTCAAAGTCTTCGGGGAAACCGGAATACATGGGCCCGCTGGCATAAGCTACGTCTGCCTTGGTACGGAGATACAAACGGGTAGCGGCCCCTGCCGCCTGGTTGCCCGAGGGATTGTAATATCCGGCAATGCCGCGGAAGGTAGCGCTTGCAGGCAGGCCGTCCTCCGCAAACACGGCATCTGAGGCGGTGGAAAGAATAAGACCGCTTTCGGTTCCGTCGCTCAGCTGCTTGTCGCCCGCATAGGTATCGCCCGGCTGCGGCACCGGCACCACATCCGCCGTTACTTCCACCAGGGTGCTTTCGTAGCGCCCGAAATCCTTTACCAGTGCGCTTACTGATATCTGCGTCACGTTTACGGCAGCACCTTCCGCAATTTTTGTGATGCGGTTGCCGGTTACACCATCGAGCAGCAGCCTGCCATTACGGTTCACCAGCGAAAGGCCCTCCACCCTGATCTCCAGCGAGTCGCCGGGCACAAAAGAGGCGGCTGCGCCTCCCTCCATCTTCAGGATGATGCCGCTGGTGGCGCCCCTTGCAGTGTTCTGCAGGACCACATAGTCCGGGGGCAGGTTGTTGCCGCTGTGATCGGAGATCACGACGCCCCGTATATTGGCTGCTCCTGCAAGCATCTCAGGCGTAATGGTCACATCGCTTCCCTGGTAGGCTTTGCGCAGCTGGCTTACAGAGGTAAGGGGGCTGGGAACGCCTTCGGCCGGGTTAGGGTTCTTCTTGATACAGGCTGCCAGGCCCAGCAACAGCACCCCGGCCAGCACTTTCAGTATTTTTTGCATTGTTAGCTGATTAGTTTTAATGATTTGATCAGGGTTTGTTCCACCATACTTTTACATTGATATCATCTCCTCCCATATTGCTGACTGCGGCATTGTAATGAGCGCTGTTGACCGACTGCACGTATACAGGGTATTTGAAGCGGGAAGGCATCTGGCCGTTGTTCTGCACGCCGGCGCCCTGCGGCAGCCTGGGATGCCCCGTGCGCCGGTATTCGCTCCACTGCTGGAAGTCGGTAAAGAAAAGTGCGTAGTATTTCTGCAAATGGATCAGCTCCATTTTCTGCTCTGCCGTTGCGCCTTCGTTCCAGGCAATGCCGTCTGAAGCCAGGTAATTTTCAGGCATTGTTTTGCCCCAGAAAGTGATCGCATGCGCAACGCCTTCTTCGTAAAAGCCCTGCGCGGCGGCCGAGATCATGCCTCTCAGCGAAGCTTCTGCGAGTATAAACTGCAGCTCGGCATAGTTCATGATGTTGCCCATCCTGGGCTCGTTCTTCAAGGCGGCCAGGTAAGTAGACATCTGCTCGGGCACCTGCCCTTCGGCATAACCGCTGGGCACGCCCATATACACACCCAATGAAGCTTCGGTAGCCCAGGCGCTGATACGGGGATCTTTCCAGTAGTTCAGGTTGTTGACGAAGAACTCCGACAGGCTCACGGCGCCGTTGAAATCATAATCACGATAATTGTAGAACTCGGAGATGTAGGGCGGCGTGGTGGAAAAGCGCAGGACTGCCGACTCGGCGTCAGAAGTCATGACCGGGTAGTCGGCGGCTTCGGTTTCCGCGATCCGGCGGATCTCGGCCGCGACATTCAGCTCACTTTTTCCCGAAACACGCAGCAGCAAACGGAGGTACAGGGAGTTGCCGAATTTGCGCCACAATGCAGGATCGCCCTGGTACAGGGGATCGGCGGCCTTCTTTTCCGACGACAGCGTTTTATTCAATGCAAGGAAACGGTTCGCCGTTTCCAGCTTGGCAAAAAGATCCGCATAGATATCCTGCTGCCGGTCGAATGCCGGCTCATAGATGCCCTCCCGGCCTTTTGCCGCTTCAAAATAGGGCACATCGCCAAACATATCGGTGATCTGGGAAGAAAGCCATACATCGCAGATCAGCGCAACTCCCATCAAAGTGGTATCATTGACGACGCCTGCCTTTACATACATGTCCCGGAAATTGTTCAGCTGCAGGTACCAGTTGTTCCACATATAGTCCGACTCGCTCGGCCGGATCAGGTACCGCCCGATATCGTTATTATTGCTCAGGGGCACATGGTCCTGCATGAGCACATTGTTCAGCCGCATAGCCCTGTTCAGGTTGCTGTTCACCACGCTGTACAGGGCCGGGGTAAGCAGCGCTTCGGGTGTGGCTGCGACCGAAGCGTTCGGGTTGGTATTGATCTCCTGGAAATCCTTACGGCAGGAAGCCAGGAAGAGGATCAATGACAGGATCGGTATCAATATTCGGTTGTTCATCATTTAAGATTAAAATGGTAAGGAAAACGGTGCGGTTGTCAGAATTCAACTTTGAGATTGAATCCGTAACTGCGGGTGCTGGGGAACTGCCCGATCTCGAACCCTTTGTATATCTGGCCGTCGCCCAGGGTACCAAACTGCGGGTCGTAGGCAGGCCAGTCTGTGAACATGAGCAGGTCGCGCCCGTAGATGCCCACTACCAGGTTTTTAAGCCCCATTGCCTTGAGCCTGCTGCTCTTTACCGTATAGTCAATGCGCGCCTCCCTTAGCTTGATATAATCTGTGCTGAAAGTGTTCGATTCGATATTGGTCCGGTCGAAGTGCGCTTTGTAATATGCCTGGATATCCGTAGCGATCACATCATTGACCCTGTAGGAGCCGTCATCGTTCCTGATCACGCCTTCGCCTGTAATGCCGTTGTACCGGCCCGGCAGTGTCTTGGTCAGCTTACCTTCCTCTGCCAGCACGGAATGGGTAAGCGAATAGCCGATGCCGCCAAACTGGCCGTCGAAGAGGAACGAAAAGCGGAAGTTCTTACAGGTAAGCTCATTGCCCCAGCTTGCCCGCCACTTGGGCGTGGTATTGCCGATGTATATGGAAGAGTCGGTCCAGAGAGGATAGCCCGATTCATCGTACACGATCTTGCCGTCGGGTGAGCGCTGGTAGCCGATGCCGTACAGGTCGCCCATGGTGCCCCCCGGCCTTGCTTCGATGGTGCCGCGTCCTGCGGGCCCGCTGGACATGATATAATTGGAAACGCCTTCTGCCAGCGTAACGACACGGTTCTGGTTTACGGAATAAGTTCCGAAAGTGCGCCAGTTAAAGCCATCCCGCTTCCGGCTCACTACGGGCTTAAGGTAAGCTTCGATCTCCAGCCCTTTATTGCGCACCAGGCCCGCATTGAGGATCGTAGCGTTATAGCCTGCCGCACGGTCTACAGGAACGCTGATAATCTGGTTCCGGGTGTTGTTCAGGTACAGCGCCACATCTACGCCGATACGGTTATGGAACAGGCGGAGGTCTGTACCGGCCTCGTAGCTGGTTGTAATGAGCGGCCTGAGGTCGCTGTTGGCAATTGCCTGCGGGTTGGCCAGCCCCGAGGGGAAAGCCGTAGGGCTATAGGCGTACGCCGTAAGATAAGGAGTGGTGCCTCCGCTTCCTACCTGGGCCCAGGAGCCCCTGAGCTTCCAGTAGCTAACCCATTGTGGCAATGGCAGCATGTCCGATACAATGGCGCTCAGGTTTACGGAAGGATAGAAAAAGGAAGAGTGCCCATAAGACTCCGGCGTAGCCAGCGTGCTTGTCCAGTCGTTGCGGCCGGTAATATCCAGGAACAGGTAATCCTTAAAAGACAGGCTCAGGGTACCGTACAGGCTGTTTACTGCGTACTGGCTGCGGTACGGGAGTGCAACGACCAGGTCTTTGCTGTTCGCAAAATTGTAGACACCCGGGTACAGCAGCCTGTCGGCGCGCATTTCATCGCTTATATACCGGTTATGCATACGGCTTCCGCCAAAAGACGCGTTCAGTGCAAAATCCTTACGGAATACCTTCCTGTAGTTCAGCAGGAAATCGTAGTTCAGCTCCTGCGTAAAGATATTCTGCGTGCGGTACATGCCGGCAGCAAACTTCTGGCTGCTGAAAGGCCGTTGCTGCGACCTGGCTTCCGAAGCCCAGTCCAGGGTCGTGCGGGCCATCAGGCTCAGCTCCTTTGTGAACTGGTAGCTGGCGGTAATATTGCCGATAACGTTATTCCTGTTAACCTTATTCAGCATCTCATATGCGATCAGGTAAGGATTATCCAGCAGGCTGCTGAAGGGCCTTGTCTGTAATATCTGCTCCTGTCCCGGCACCCAGTAATCCTTAAACCATTCCAGGTTGGCGTTGGGCACCAGCCCGCGGATAAAGTACATGATGGACTGGTTGTTGTAGCCGGTGGTGGGCAGGTTATCGCTGCTTTTGTTGGTATAGTTGATGTGCGTGGATATCTTGAGCCGGGAGGTCACATGCTGGTCCAATGCAAGCGCCACCGTATTGCGCGCATAGCCGGTGTTCGGCACGATCCACCTGTTGTTGAGATTCGTATAGGAAAGGCGGGCTGTGGTCTTGTCGCTGCCGCCTTCCAGGGTGAGCGTGTTGGTAAAGGTTCTTGCCGTCTGGAAGAAATCTTTCCGGTTGTTTTTATAAGGCACCCAGGGCGTCCTTACCGTATCGCCGGTGCGGGTAAGGGGATTGTACTGGAAATAGGACTGCCCCTCGAATTTGGGCCCCCAGGCGGAACTGGTGCTCCTGGTGCTGGCGCCATCGATCGTTTGCCCGTAAGAATACCAGGTATCGCTGCCGTCTACTCCCTGCCCGTACTCGTATTGGAAATCGGGCCACCGTATAATGGATTCAAAGGTCGTATTTGAATTAAAGGTAACGCCCAGTCCCTTTTGTTTTTTACCCGACTTCGTAGTGATAACGATCGCGCCGTTTGCGCCCCTTGCACCGTACAATGCGCTCGCGCCCGGCCCTTTCAGCACCGATACGGTTTCGATATCGTCCGGATTGATATCATTCAGCGAAGTGCCGAAGTCGATGGGGGAATCGCCGTCCAGGTAAGCGCCGCTGCCGTTGCCCGAGAGCTGCCCGCTGCTGCCGCTGATCACTACCCCGTCCACTACGATCAGGGCCTGGCTGTTTCCTGAAAGGGAATTTTCTCCCCGCAGGATAATAGCGTTGCTTCCGGCAGGCCCGCCATTAGATTTCAGCATATTCAGGCCCGCTACCCTTCCTTCCATGGTATTGGTCCAGTTATTCGACATGGCGTCCGTCACGTCTTCGTTGTTCAGCTGCGTCACGGAATAGCCCAGCGCTTTCTCCTCTCTTTTAATGCCCAGCGCGGTTACCACCACTTCGTCCAGGTCGTTGGCGGAGCGGCTCAGCGTTACGTTCATTCGGGTGCTGTCGCCGCCGGATATGCTCACCTGCTGTATCTTGCTTTCGGCATAACCCATATTTCGCAGCACCGCGGTGTAGGTTCCTTCCGGCAGGCTGATCGCAAAGTTGCCGTCCATATCGGTCTGTACAGACTGCTTATCAATCTGCACCACTGCGCCTATAAGGCTTTCCCCGCTTTTTTCGTCCGTAACACGTCCGTAAAGGTACCCGGCCGGTGCGGGCTTCCGGGTTTGGGGCGCAGCCATCCGGAAGAGGATCAGGTTGCCGCTGACAGAATACTCAAACCTGTATTGCTTCTGCAATGCCTGCAAGACCGACTCCAGTTTTTCCTCCCTGCATTCGAAGGTTGCGGCCTTTATCGTTGAAAAATCTTCCTTCAGAAAGGAAAAGGAGTACCGGGTCTGCTCATCGATACGGCGCAGCAGCTCGGCCAATGATGTGCGGCCGTCTGCCTTCAGGCTGATCTTCTCCGTCAGGTCCTGGGCCTGCAGCCAGGATGCGCTGCACAGCAGCCCGATACCCAGCATGCCGCTTCGAAGCGCACGCCCCGCCGGCGGCTGTATGGTTTTTGACGGGATTAATGTACTTTTGTGTTTCATTCATTTTTCATTTTCCTGAGTGAAGAATGCGGACGTGTTGGCGCACGTCCTTTTTTATTTATTTAATGATCACGGTATGCCGGTCGATACGGTAGCTGAGATGATTTACGTAACACAAGGCGGACAGCATATCGCGGAAGGGCTGGGGGCCGAATGAAACGGTGATATGCTTGTGCAATCCTTCGGACGTTTGCCAGCTGACGCTGTACCCATAGCGGCGGCATAGCTTTTCAACGGCCTGTCGCAGCTCCGTTTCCCTGGCATAAAAACCGCCCCGCATCCAGGAAAGCCTGGCATATACATCTGCTTTATGCTTCTCCAGGTTATCTTCTGCCGCAGAGCAGCTGGCTTCTTCTCCCGGAGCCAGCGTTACCTGCTTCTGCGAGGCTGAGTTCAGGCGCACTGCCACCTTGCCGCGCAACAGGGCAATATGGGTTTGTTGAGCCAGGCCATCGGTTTCTACATTGAAGCAGGTACCCAATACCCGGATATCTGCATCGGGGGTATGTACAATAAAGGGATGAGCAGCGTCATGGGCTACCTCGAATCCCGCCTCTCCTTCCAGGGTTACTTCCCGGAGCTTACCGGTAAACTCTCCGCTCCATCGCAGGCTGCTGTTTACATTCAGCCATACCACCGTGCTGTCGGGCAGCTGTATGCGGCGTATTTTGTCCGGTCCGGCAGCTACGTGATATGCAGAAGCAGGGGCTGTTATGCCCGTATCCCGGTGCGACCAGTACAGCAACGTGCTGGCCATAAGCGTGATCAGCGCTGCGGCCGCTGCCCATTGCAACTGCAGCAGCAGGCGCCTCCGGCCTGCCCGCACAGGATGTGCCTGCCGGAAGCGCCGCAACGACGCCTGGGCGTCCTGTACGGCCTCATTGCTGTTGCCCAGGGCGATTGCCTCGTACCATGATTCGATGAGCGCACATTCGGGCTCTGAGCCGGTACCGTTCAGGTAGCGGTCCAGCAGGGCTTCTGCTTTCTCTGTGTTCCGGTGTATCATCACTAACAGAATAACCGGCCGAAGCAGAATGTTAACCTTCCGGGAGTTAAGAAATTGTAACCAAATCGAGCACCAGGGCCAGGCTCATGGCTACTGCAGGTCTGGCTGCAACGGTTTTGCGCAGCTGGGTGAGCGCGCGGCTGTACAGTACCCGGGCCGAAGCGGGGTCTATATCCAGCAGCGCCCCTATCTTGCTGTAAGAATAGCCTTTTTCGATCCGGAGCATAAATACCTGCCTGAGCGAAGGAGTAAGCAGGTTAACGGCTTCCTGTGCAAAGCGCAGCCGCTGCTCCGCTGCCGCCGCCTGTTCCTCCGCCGTATCGCTCAGCTGGTCGAGCAGCTCATCCAGCTGCTGCAGCTGCTGCTTATAACGGCCCGACTTACGGTAATGGTTCAGCACGCGGTATCTTAGTGCATGCAAAAGATAAAATCCGATCTCGTCGTTTTGCGGTACTGTTTCCCATTTGTTCCATACGGACAGAAAAACTTCCTGTACCATATCATGGGCTGCATCCCGGTCGGCCGTTTTAGCGAAAGCAATTGTATAGAGCTTCCGCCACCAGGTTTCTACCAACCTGTTATATGCTGAAATATTACCGCGCAGCCTCATTGCCTATTAGAGTTATATATCTTTTTGCAAAGAAAGCATATGTAGTTTACGCCAATGTTAAGAATGCACTACGCAGGGCATGCCCTGCCCGGCAAAATACCGGCCAGTGATAAAAAGGGCCGGCTATCAGAAGACAGCCGGCCTGAGCTCCTGCCGGGTCAACGGCAAGTCAGCAGGAGTTTAAGGTGTCAGCATTCCGGGATACAATACGCCATCGGCTGAAGGGAAGTCGAAGTGCAGCAGTTTTGCGATCAGGGGCGCAATGTCTTCCAGGCCCATTTCGGGTATAACCGCTCCTTTCCTGATGCCTTTCCCGAATGCAACGAAACCGGTCTGGATCTCTTTGAAATCGGGGAAATAACCGTGGGTTCCTCCTTTGGCGGGGCGTACCAGGTCGCCGTCGGAAGCGCTGCTGAAGGCAATGCCCTGAACGGGCGCAAGGGCAAAAGCTGCATTAGGATCAGCCCCTATTGCATCCAGTTCCGCACGTTCTACAATCCGGAACAGCTTCCGCTGCCCTGCAGGCATCGATTCGAGCAGCGCTCTTACCCTGGCCAGCGTCTGGCGGTCATTCCTGTCTTTCAGGTGCAGGAAGCTGGAGCCTCCGCTGGAATGAAAGAAGGCCTTCCATCCTGATTTATCTGCCGGTATCAGGCCTGCACGGCTCAGCAGCACATTCGGGGCCAGCTGGCTGTGAATATCCACAAAGCCGTGGTCGCCGGTAACGATAACAGTGGTCTGCTCGCGGATGCCGGCCTGCTCTATCGCATCAAGGATGGTTTTGATCGCCTGGTCGGCCGAGGCTACAGCAGAGCGTACCTTATCGCCATCGCGGCCCTGCTCATGCTCAAAGTGGTCTACATCCGCAATATGCACCGCGGTGAATGCCGGCTTGTATTTCCGGATCAGGTAAGCGGTCATGCGCGCATTGTTGGCATCAGCCGGGAAATACTCCGCAGCCATTCTGCCGCCTACATTGTCGCGCACTTCCTCGAACAGGCCGGGAGGATTCGCTTCCTTGCTCATGCCGCCTACGTTATCGTTCCTGCCGCCCTTTTCCCGGGGCAGGAACCAGTACTCCGGTATACGATAGGTAATGGGCGCATGCACGGTAACGGGCCACATGACGCAGGCCGTGGTAAGCCCTGCCTGTTTGGCTGCGCTCCAGATCGTAGGCACTTTCAGCGAATCGTACTCCCAGTACCAGCGGCCGGAGGCGCCCATAGGCTCCACCGGGGTGTTGTAGTAAATACCATGCTTCAGCGGCTTTACGCCGGTAAGTATGGTTGTATGCGAGGGGTAGGTCACAGAAGGGAAAACACCGCGCACACCGTCGCTGTATGCTCCCCCGGCCATTGCCTGGCGCAGATGCACCATGCCCCAGGAGGGGTCTTTGTAAAACTCGGGGCGGAAGCCGTCCACGCTGATCACCACCACGTGCGACTGCTGGGCTATTGCAGCCTGTATAACGGCCAGGACTATACCGGCAGTAAGGAGTATTCTTTTCATTTCCGTTTATTCGATTATTGATTTAAGTCAGAGATAACAATGCATGATGCGGGAATGCGATGCAAACTGCTTACCGTTCCAGCAGCCGCTGCAGTATTTCAGGTTTATCGGTAGTAATATAATCCACTCCCTGCGCAACCAGCTGCTGCATAAGCGGCTCTTCATTTACCGTCCATACGTTCACCGTAAGGCCCAGGTCTTGTGCCGCGCGGATCCATTCGGGGTGCTGCTCCAGTACCTTATAGTGATAATCAAGACCGGAGAGACCCTTCTCTTTCAGCTGCTCCGGCGCCATATCGCCCCTGAGGTAAGCCACCCTGGCAGCAGGCTGCAGGCGAATCAGCGTTTCGCAGATGTTCAGGCTGAAGGAGATGTACTCCGTCTGTGCGGACAGGCCTGCTTTTCTTACCTGGGCCAGCACAGCTGCCACGGCTTTGTCTTCCGTTTCCTTGCGCTTGTGCGGCTTGATTTCCAGGATAAGCTTTGTGCGCCTGTCCTTTTTGCCCTGGGCAAGGTACTGCTCCAATGTGGGTAATGCTTCCCCATTGATCAGCTTGATCCACTTCAGCTGCGCATAAGGAGTTTCCTCGAGCAGCAGCCCTTCGGCCGTATTGTCGTGGTGGATCACGGCTACCCCGTCGGCAGTAAGGTATACGTCGAATTCGGAACCGTATATATTGAGCTGCTGCGCCATCTGCAGGGAAGCGATCGAGTTCTGCGCCGAGCCCGGCACATCCCAATGTCCCCTGTGCGCAATAATACCCGGCCGTGCATAAGAAAGGGCAGATGCCAGTATAGAGCCTGCCAGCAGGAAGCCATATTTCTTCATCGGTATATATTCTAAAGTCAGAAAGAAGGATCGCAGGAGCATTTTTACTGTTTCCTGCGATCCGGTTACTTAGAAAGAGTAGCGCAGTCCCAGCTGTACCTGGAAGGGGTTGCCGTTCAGGTTGGATACGCCGGTAGTTCCGTTAATATTGTATACAAAGCGCTCGGCGTCCTTATCAAAGCTCTTGATGCTGTAGATATTCTGCTTGCCCAGGTTGCGGCCTACACCCCAGCTCTTCCGGAACATATTGGCCAGGTTGAAGATATCGACCGATGCCTCCAGGCTGTGGCTTTTATACAAGCGGAAACTCTTGGCCAGGCGCAGGTCAAACACACCGTAGAAGCCGTTTACGCCACCGTTGCGTTCTGCGATCCTGCCCAGGTTCTTGCGGATGTAATCCTTCACGCTCTGCTCCGCCTGGGGATTGTCCAGGATAGCCTGGATTCCGGTGCGCAGGTATTCCGGCGTATTGGGGTTATTCGGATCATAGATATAAGCCAGGTCGTTGGACGATACGAAGTCGCCGTTCATATTACCGCTCACTGCCAGGGAATAGCGTGTCCCGGCAAGGCCGCTGAAACGCAGGCCCACGGTAACGCCCCAGATGCTGGGCGCGGTGCCATAGAACACCACCTTGTGACGGAACTGGTTATCGGAATAGGCCATGGTGCTCAGGTTGCGGGGGTCGTCCTTTACCATCAGCGACAGCGTTGCAGTGTTGGCTACGTTTCCATTGTAGGAAGTGTTGTCCCTGGTATCGTTCCAGGTATAGGAGAAGTTGATCTGCCCGTCCTTATAGTAACGATAGGCTCCGTCTACAACGAAGGTGTAGGAGTTAACCTTACCATCGCTGTTCATTTCCAGTACGCGGCCCACTTTATTGGTCTTACGGCTGTTTACCCAGTTGGCAGCCCCGTTCGAGGCTTTGATCGTAGAAGCAGGAACATACACGCCGCGGTTGTCTTCAGCCTCTATGGTGAAATAAGGCTGGTCTACCATATTGCGGTCTACATACATATAGTTGTTGCGCGCCCAGGTGCCGTAACCGCTGATACCGATACGCAGCCTGCTGCTGAAGAAGTGATTGAAAGAGAAGTTGGCTTTGTACACGGTCGGCACCTTCACGTCTTTACTGTTCGTGTTGATGGTTACCAGCTTTTCTACTGCGGGATTGTTGATGAGGTCGCGCCCGGGAGCCGAAGCAGGGTTATTGCGGTAGCCTGCAAAGTCGGGAGTCGGTATCAAAGCAGGGTCGGTAATATCCACGCCGGCAATGCGGGTGCCGTCGAACAGCATGTTGTTCAGCATGGAGTAAGGATTCAGGTTAGATCCGAAGATACCGGCGCCGAAGCGCAGCATATCCCTTCCCTTTTCATTGATATCCCAGTTGAACTGTATCCGGGGCTGTATCTGGAATGTATTGATGCTGTTGTCGGTAGCAATACCCAGCTCATCGTATACTACCTGGTTGAAACTGGCCTTCTTCAGGTAGCGCGTATTGTCGAAGCGGATCCCGGCTACCATTTCCAGGCCGCGCGCCAGCTTGGTTTCCATCTGCCCGTAGATACCGGCCGCCAGGTTATCAACGATGGTATTTTCTTTCTCGGTCATGTATACATCCCTTGCATAACGGTAGGGCGTCTGGTTTTCGAAATTTTCCAGGCCGGTGAAATAGAAGCGCCCATTCATTTCGCTGCCATAGCGGAAATTCATGGTCGTATACATCAGGTCTGCACCGAATGTGAATTTGGCCTTGCCGGTATTGTAATAGAGATTATTCACCAGCTGTACCACGTTACCCTTGAACCATTCAGGAGCAAAGCGCTGCCCGCCCATCTGGATAGAGTTGTAATACTTCTTTCCATCTTCGTCGATCGACTCCACGTTCTCTACAATTGCCCTCGGAATACTGGTACTTTGAGGCACTCCGTCTACATTGTGCATCACATCCGTGCTTTCATAGAAATGCTGCACTTTCAGCTCATTGGTCAGCTTGGGGCTCAGCGCCGACCGAAGCGAGGCCATAAGGCTGTTATTGATATTACGCCTGTTCACATAAGATTCAAAGGCATTGATACCGGAGTTATCGCCTTCATTCTGGTCATCCATATCGTATATAAAGTTGTTACGGATGGTCAGCAGGTTGGTAGGATTGATCTGCCAGTCTATACGGGCAAAAGCCGCATCTGTCCTTTTCTTTTTATCGAACGCGCCAAAAAGCGCACCGGAGTTAAATCCGTACTTCTCCCTGGCAATGCGGCTGTACTCGTCAAGGCTGTTTTGCGTAACCTTATAGCGGCCCACATCGGCAGGACTCTGGATATCTGCAATGTAAAGCGGGCGGGAATCTGCCTGGTGATCCCATGCCACGAAAAAGTGAGCCCTGTCTTTTACAATGGCGCCGCCCAATGAAGCGCCGTACTGATAGGTGGAGAACTTCTGTGAGCGCTCGGTGCCGTTAAGATTGTACTTACTGGCCAACCAATCGGTACGGGCAAAAGTAAAGGCGCTTCCCGACAGGGTATTGGTGCCGGATTTGGTTACCGTGGTAATACTGCCGCCGCCGCTGCGCCCGTTGGTCACATCATATTCATTGGTCACCACCTTGAACTCCCGGATCGCTTCCATCGAGATAGAGTAGGCGCCGCCGCTGTTACCGCCGGCAATGGTGCTCCTGGAAGTCATCCCGTCTACCGTATAGTTGGTGGAAGAGGCCAGCTGACCGGCCAGTGTGCTTCCGTTGCTTACGGGCGACAGGTCGATCAGGGAGGAGAAGTTCCGGCCATTTACCGGCAGCTTGGTCAGCTCCTTCGAGGTTACCGCGGTGGAAGCGCCCAGCGTTTTAACAGAGTTTCTCAGGTCATCGCCCACCACGCTGATCTCTTCCAGCTCGTTGTTGCTGGATTTCAGGTCGAAGTTGATTACCAGCTCATCGCCGTAGTTAAGCGCATACCCTGTTTTTTTCTGGTTGGCAAAGCCTACATAGCTTACGCTGACGCTATAAGGGCTTCCCAGAGGCAGCTGCTGAAAGGTGAAGTTGCCTTTTTCATTCGTGATCGTGCTGGCCTGGAAGCCGGTAGACTCGTTCTTTACGACCACGGAGGCCCCGATTGCCGGCCCTTCTTTTTCCGATACATTCCCGATAATGGATGCTTCGGTACCCTGCGCATACACCCCTGCAGCGCGGAGGAGCAGCGTACAAAAGATCAGAAACTGTGTAATTGATTTCATCATACGATGTTGTTGATTTGTTGATTTATGAATTATGATCAAAAAATGAGAATAAGGTTTCCCTGTCCGCTGCCATATCGCAGCAGAGCGGCTATGCACTTATTTGTCTTAAAGATTATCCGGCTCAGAAATTAAGCGCCCTGGCAACTGAGGAAGCGATCCGTGAAGTGGTTTTGCGGCTTAATTGCGCTACCTTATCCGGCGACTCCAGCTTCATGGAAGTGAAATACTGGTTCCCGCTGTATACCGGCTTCCGTTCTTTATCGTATAAGGTATAGCTTACAATATGGAATAAGGTCCGCATCGGCGCTCCCTGCCATTTCAGGTAATGCTGGTTCAGCACCAGCAGATAATCGGCGCCCGCATGGGCCAGCGCCTGCTGCAGCTCTTCCGCAGGGACCTGCGAAAGGTCGGAAGTTGCATCCTCCCCTTCGCCTTCAACCCGGATGTGCGCTGCTATACGATCATAGGCGGCATCGTTCTTGCCTGGCACGAACACACAGCGGTCGTTGCCTGACCCGCTGGCAATGTTCTCCGCAATAATATAATTGTACCGGGTGCCGATGCTGTCTTCAGGTATACCGGTCTGCTCGGCAATCATGCCGTTGTGGTAGAAGTTGGACTTTACATTATCATGGTTTCCTACGATCAGGATCTTCATTGATCCTCTGATATCCTTGGCATCTCCTTTGCCCGGCGCAAGGGAGGGGATGCACAAAAGGCTTATGATCAGAAACAGCAATCCTTTACTTTTCATCGGTTATTATTTGGAATGTGGCTTGTAGAATTGCGGGCAAAAGTACAGGCCCAATATTACGGGGGCATTAATCGTATATTAACCTTTCCTAAAAATTTGTTACCAGGCTGCCGGCACAAAGGAATAAATACGCCGTAAGGCTTGTCGGGAAAGGATTCCAAAGAAAAAAAGCCTGTAAAAGAAGCCCCCAACAGAGGTTACCAAATCATTAAAACCAATACGCCGGCCGCTTGGGGAACTGTCGTAAATTCCCCCTTCTTTTGTCGCCATCGCACAAGCTTTGTTTTCGTCTGGTGCCGGACCTTTGTATCACAAACAACATCATCATTAACCATAAAGAACGAAGCAAAATGGAAACACAACAAAAAGCGCAGCAGATCACCGTAACAGCAGTCGTTAATGCACCTGTATCCAAAGTGTGGCAATACTGGAACCAGCCGGCACATATTACCCGCTGGGCCAGCGCCTCCGACGACTGGCATACGCCCCGCGCAGAAAACGACCTGCGGAAAGGCGGCAGCTTCTTATCGCGCATGGAAGCAAAAGACGGAAGTATGGGCTTTGATTTCGGGGGCGTATACGACGAAGTAAAAGAACATGAATATATCGAGTATACCCTGGGCGACGGCCGCAGGGTAATGATACGCTTCGAAGAAAAAGAAGGCGGAACCTATATTGAAGAAACGTTCGATGCAGAAAATACGCACAGCATGGAAATGCAGCAGGCCGGCTGGCAGGCGATCCTGGATAATTTCAGGAAATATGCAGAAACAAACTGACCTGTAACAATAAAAAATGTCCGGCAGGTGCCGGACATTTTACTATAACCTGAGGGCTGTTACTTCTTCACAACCTTAACCCGGTGTACCGTGCCGGCAGCATCGCTTATGCTCAGGTAATATACGCCCTGCGGAAGCCCGTTCAGCGGCAGCCGGTACAGGTTTTCGCCCCTTACGGCAGCCCATTCCTTTACCAGCGCTACCCTGCCCGTCATATCTGCCAGACAGACTGCAATACCGGAGCTTTCCTTAGCCGTGTACGCTATCTTCAGCATATCCTCAGCCGGGTTCGGATAGATACGGAACGGCAGAGGTGTGGCAGTAAAATCAAGGTACCGGATGTCGGAATACCGGCGACCGCCATCCCTGTCTTCCTGTACCAGGCGGTAATAGTTCATGCCCTGCAGCGGGCTCACATCCGCAAAGCGGTATTGCAGCTGCTCCTTGCTGCTGCCGCCGGGCGCAAGAGATTCATGTGCTCCGATGGCAAGGAACTGCTTCCCGTCGGCGCTGCGCTCGATCACAAAACCTTTATTATGCTGTTCCTGCATGGTGGTCCATGCCAGCACAGCCTGCTGCTGCACCCTGGTGGCGGTAAATGTGCCCAGGATTACGGGGAGTGGCGTATTGCTGGCATTATTGGCATGCACATAGAAATAGCTGAACGAGGGAGCCGTAAAAGTAACCTTCCAGTACTTCATCGTAGCGTCCCATACTACGCTGCTCGGGTGGATCAGGCTATTAGCGCCGGTTCCTGCGGGACCTCCGCTTGTTCTGGTGATCACCAGCGAGTCGATACCCGCCTGGTCTGCAGGATTCTGGGGCAGCCCGGGAAGACCCGCTCCCTGGGCATAGGTATTGTAAAGATCAAAGTCGGCCTGAGTAAAGTAAAGCACTACCTGCGCCGTTACATTATTCTGGGGAGTGATCTGGTACCAGCGGGGTACATAAGGGCGGCCCATAATTACAGGCACAGCGGTATTGGCGGTAACCGATGCGGTAACGGCCCCCAGGCCCGCATTGTCTTGTACGGAAGCAATGATGGCGCAATTGCCGCCGGCATAAAAAGACTGGAGGCCGGCAGCCGTCTGGCCGCTGCTGCTGCTGCTGGCAGTGCCCGCCACCGGCATGCCGCTCCCTGCTATGGCCTGGGCAATATTCGCATTGACCGTAACCACTACCGTATCGGTTTTGAAGCAATTATTGTTGTCGGTGGCTTTCACTACATAATAGGTGCTGGTATCGGGTGTTACATTCTGTGCGGCTCCGTTAAGCGGGCCGGGCATCCATTGATACGTAAAAGGAGGAGTTCCGCCTGCCACAGCGGCATTCAGGGCCGCAGACTGGCCTGCGCAGATCGAAGCATCGCCGACTCCGAGAAGCACGATGGCGGGAGGTTCCGTCAGGGAAAAGCTTTGTGTGGTCTGGCACAGGTTCGCATCCTTAATGGTAACCGTATAGTTGCCCGCAGCCAGGTTGCTTGCAGCAGCAGCCGTACCGCCGCTGGGCGACCAGGTATAAGTGTAAGGAGGCGTTGCACCGCTTACCGTTACGCTTGCCGACCCGGTACTGGCGCCGTTGCACAGCAGGTTGGCCGAGGCCGGGGTTACGCTAAAGGCGCCGGGCTGGGTCAGGGTAAAACTGCGGGTGGTCTGGCAGCTGTTGTTATCGGTAACGGTTACGGTATAGGTAGCTGCTGCCAGTCCGCTGGCGGTGGATGCAGTGCCTCCCGAAGGCGACCAGCTGTAGCTGTAGGGAGGAGTGCCGCCGCTGGCTGTTACTGTAGCCGTGCCGTTAGGAACGCCGTTGCACAGCAGGTTGGTCTGCGAACCGGTAGTTGTGAGTGCAGGCGGAGCGGTAATAGTATAGGAACGGGTGGCCTGGCAGCCGATGCCGTCGGTAACGGTTACGGTATAGGTACCAGCGCATAAGCTGGTGGCAGTCGATGCGGTACCTCCCGAAGGCGACCAGCTGTAGCTGTAGCTGCCAATGCCTCCTGAAGGAGTGACGGAAGCCGTACCGGTACAAATATTGCTGCAGGTCAGGTTGGTGCTGCTGCCCGTACTTGTCGAGATGAGGGATATGCCCAGCGTGGCCGCATTCGAGTTGGTAAAGCAGGTGGCGGAGCCATTGATGGCACGGCAACGGTACTGGTACCCTGACATAGCTGCGGTGGCCCCGGTAATGGTAAGGGTACTGGTCGTAACATTTGAGTAAGGAGCGGTATTGGTCAGATCGGTAAAACCGCCGCCGGTATCGACCTGCCACTGGTACCCGGTGGCGCCGGTGGCGGCCACCGAAAAGGTAGTACCGGTGTTGTTGCAGATGTTTCTGTTTGCAGGCTGGCCGGTAAACGAAGGCGCAGTGCAGCTGGGGACTTCAAAAAGCCGGAAATTGTCCCAGGCAAACTCTTCGGCCGGGTCATTGCTGAAGCACCGGATACGGATCGATAAAGTATTGCCCGTTCCAGGAATTGCCTGGCTGAACTCCTGGAAGGTTTTGCTCAGCAGGGCGCCCTCTCCCAGCCCGTCAAAATCCGCATCACGGGCCAGCCGCTTGTCGACGGAATTATTGCCCATGAACTGGACCAGGTTCTGGTAGACTCCTCCGTTAATTGCATATTCTACGGTAATATAATCGCTGTGCGAAGAAGCATAAGCCAGATTTTCCCAGGCATTGCTCCCGTTGTGCGCCGCAAAAAGCCCGCTGAAGGACAACCCGCTTTTACCGGCTATATTGATGTTCGTCCATTCGATCTGCAGCTCCTGGTTCATACCGAACCCGTCAAAATCCTCTCCCGCCCAGAACTTGCTGCCCTGGAAACCTGTATATAGGCCCGACGTCGGCTGCAGGTCCAGCCCCGTGCCGTCGGTACGTTTAAAATAGGAAGTATTGGAGCCGCCATCTGTTTCCGGCGTCCTGGTACCGGAGCTCGGCGCGCCCGTATCTTCAAAGTTGTCGGACCAGAACTGGGTCTGCCCTGCGGCCCTCGCCTGCAGTATCAAAAAGAGGAACGACAGGTATAGTAGTTTTTGGTTCATTGCTAAAAGATTTAACTGCATTACTGAATAAAAAATCATTCGAAAACCGCTTTCAGCCAGTGGGGGCCGCTGATGCGCGATACGGGGAAAATACCTTCGTCACTGCTCATAATACGGACCAGCAATTGCTTATCGTCCTTACAGGCGATATAAATATTGCCGGCCTCATCCAGCGCAGTAACCGTTCCCGGCGCTTCCCGGTGCGCGCGGGGCATAGCTTCTGCATCAATGATCTTATAATGACGTCCTTGTAGTAAGGTATCGGCGCCGTTATTCCAGGGATTGCAGGCACGTACCAATGCCTCTATCTCACCGGCAGTCATGCGCTTCCAGTGGATATAGGTTTCGGAAAGATCCGGCTGATCATAGTATCTTCCATTGGCTTCATCCTGCGCCACAGACGGGATGTGGCTGCCATATTCCAGCATCTGTGCCATGTTCAGCGCAGCATGTGCCGTACGAAGGGACATTTCTGCGGCCAGCGACCCGAAAGTGGCGCCTGCCCTGATCTGCAGGGGCTCCTGCAGGATCAGCGGGCCTTCGTCCAGCTCCGGCGTCATAAAGTGCACGCTTAACGCAGTTTCTTTTTCCTGCCTGCGCAATACTTCAAACAGAGGCATAGGACCCCTGTAGGCTGGCAGCGGCCCTGTATGAAAATTGATAAAGCGGATGCCCGGCAGGGCCAGCACCGCTCCCGGCAGGCAAAAAGGAAAGCAGACAGAAAAGACCGCATCGGGCTTTAGTTGCTCCAGCCAGGAGCACAACTCCCTGCCCATGCTTTTCCGGTCGCGGAAACTGCGGAAAGACAGGCCGCGGTCTTCCGACTCCTGCTCCATTACCGATATCATGCTGCGCTCGCCTTTCCCGATGCCTATGCCGCAGAGGTACTTTTCAAGAGCCAGCTGCCGGATGGCCGGAAGCGCGAAGCGTCCGCCGCATAATACTACGATCCGTGGTTGTGCGCTCATATACATACATAGCTGTTATACCATCCGCTTACCACCTCCGAAAGCGGAGGAGCAGTCATTTGCTCAAAGGCGGCCAGAGGAGTATCGATCGTGGCCGCTACCGACAACGCGCTTTTCCCTTCCGCGTCCGGCACTACATTTACCTCATACATCGGGCTTAGCGAATAGTGCAACGCTTCATGGAAGGAAATCATTCCTCTCGGCCCCTCAAAAGTCATCTCCCGGAACTGTGCCAGGGCTTTGCTGCCTTGCTGCTTTTCCCGGTCCAGGAGATCGAGCAGGGGAACGGCCATTAATGCCGCTTCCCAACCCAGTAAGGAAAACACGTTCGCGGCCCTCCCCTTTTCTTCCAGGGTATGCACAAAAATCTCATTGGCCTTGCCTGAAATATGGCGCGACCAGGACACCACGCCCTTTACAGGCATATGCGGGAAGTCGGTCTGCCGCAAAACCGTTTCTTCCAGCGTATAGCCGGAAGCATATACAGCGGGGCTTACATCGCCGATATGCCGGCGGGCACCATCAAAGAACCACTGCACATAATCGCCGCTGAAAAGGGCCAGCATACAGGCTGCGGGATAATCAGTGACATGCCGCCGGAGGGGCGCCATCGTAAAATCGTGCGCCTGGTAACCGGTAGCATGGTTGTACACCATCTGCCCGCCGCCATGTACGCATCCCAGCGCCAATGCATAGGTCTGGAGATAACCGCCATCGTAAAAGCCGGTTACCATGCCCATTTCCCGGTATCCGTCCCTGCCGGCCATCTGTGTGGTGAGCCAGCAGCTGAGCGAGTTGTGCAGGGAATGAAAAAGAATATTGGGGGAGCTGGGCCATTCCTGCGGCATGCTGCTCCCCGCATCCAGCACCACCAGTACTTTATTCATGGACATAAACAGGGGTCGCAGCAACTGCGCCATCCGGTGGCCGATATATGCAAACACCACAGACACTTCCTCCTGCAGCAGCAATCGCTCCGCAGCGGCATAGCATTCGCGCTTATCGGCGCCGAAACCTATCTGCTCCGTACAGATACGGATATCGCCGCAACCCAGCTGCTGCAGGCCGGACCTCAGCCCCTCGAACATGTCGGGGCCGATCATGGCATAAAAGGAAGAACGGGGTAAAAGAATACCAATTTTTCTCATCGGAAAAAGTACAAAAGAGGAAGGCTGCGGGCACTTCCTCTTGATCATTACAGATAATTTGATTATTTAATTGCGGGAAGGGAAAATACCTTCCAGCGCTATTGAATAGTTGATCACCAGGTAAGGCTGCATGATGGAAAAGGGCATATTGCTGCCGGCTATACCGGTGGAGCCCGAAACTACCGGGGCGCCCATATAAGTGCCGCTGCCGGCAGGCCCGTACAGGTCGCTGGTAGCGTTGCCCGGGTACAGGCCGCCGGGGTCAGAGCCTTCTGCAGAAGTCGAAGCTGGCATCTGTACCTTTATGGGGCTGGCATCATGTACGTGCGCGGGCATATTGCTGACAGTCAGCGTAGTTGTTTCGGTGCCGGCTGTTTCTCCTATGGAATAATCGCCGCCGCCGATGAGCTGCCCCTGCCCGATCGCTACCCGGCCGCCCAGGTTAGGCAAGCCGAAGGTAGTCTGGCCGTTACCACCGTAAGTAGTGCCGAGCAGGGAGAACAGGGCTGTATTTTGAGATATCGACAATATCTGCCCCGAGCAGGTGGCATAACCCCTGGGAGCAAAATTGAAACCGAATATTTTGATCTCGCCGATAAATGGTTCTGTAGACATGATTTGAGAATTGGAAGATGAAAAATATTATTAAGAATGTAAGCTTTTAATTACGGGATGGGAAAATGCCCTGGGTGGCAATACTGTAATTGACTACCAGGTAGGGCTGCTGCACGGGAGTAGGCATATTGCTGCCGCTGACGCCGGTAACGCCGCTTACAAGGTCCGGGCCGAGGAATTTGGTACCGGAGGCAGGCCCGTACAGGTCGAACGTAGCTGGCCCCAGGTAAGCGCCCGAAGAGCCCGAGCCTTCTCCGGATGTGGCTGAAGGCACACGCACCTGCATATTGGGGCTTCCTGCCACATGGTTATGCATCGGCAGGTTCGTCAGCAGCAAGGTAACGTTGGGGCTTCCGGCCGCCTGCCCCATTACATACCTTCCGGTTGTTAGGTCCTGGCCTATAGGCACCCGCCCGTTCAGGTTGGGCAATGCAAAGGTGGTGCGTCCGTCACCCCCATAATAAGTGCCCAGCAGGGAGAAAAGGGCAGCGTTCTGGGAAATGGGAAGCAATTGCCCGGAACAGCTGATGTATCCCTTCGGCGCAAAGTTGAAACCCAGGAGCTTGATTTCCCCCAGAAAAGGTTCTGTAGACATAGATGGTCTGTTTATAATTGTGAAATACTTGCAATAGCGAATGCCCCGGGCATATCCGGCATATATAAAACAGGAAATACAAGGAGATTGCCTGTTGCTGCAGGCAGGTGCGTTGATTTTTAAAGGTTAAATGTTTATGGCTTGGTCTTAGAAAAGGCGATGCATTAACGGGGCGTTAATAAAATGCCAGTTCACCGCTAAGGTATACACGCGCTGTAAAAAAACAGCGGGCTTCCGGGCATAGTTTATGGCTCTTTGCGCATAATGACCTGCCCGGCTCCGTCGCGTTACCTTTATTCTCCACGCTCCGCACTGCCTTCCTTTGCTTTTTACCTGATTTACAGGATGTAAAACAACACAAAGCCGGGCAGACGGGGATGAGTACATCTTCCCGTTTCCCGAAACAGGTATTTCTACCTGGCGGCGCTGGCACCCATACAAAACAATATGTGTAAATTGCAGCTTCTTTCATTTTATACGGATAAACAAAACAGTAACCTCAATATGTCAATACCACAATTGCGCAATTATGCCGGCGGACAATGGATCGCGGGAGAAGGAGAAGGCGAGATATTACACAATGCCATTACCGGAGAGGCCATCTATACAGCCAGCAGCAAGGGGCTCGACTTCGCGGCAATGATGCATTATGCCCGAACCAAGGCGGGGCCGGCACTGCGCAGGATGACCTTTCACGAACGCGGCCGTATGCTCAAAGCACTGGCGCTGTACCTGCTCGAACGGAAAGAAACCTATTACACCATCAGCCGCTATACCGGCGCTACCCGTGCCGACAGCTGGGTGGATATCGAAGGCGGGATCGGCAACCTGTTTGCCAATGCTTCCTTACGGCGGCAATTCCCCAACGAAACATTCTATGTAGATGGCGAAAGCGCCTCCCTGTCCAAAAACGGCACATTCATCGGGCATCATATCATGGTGCCGCGCAGGGGCGTGGCGATCCATATCAACGCTTTCAATTTCCCCGTATGGGGCATGCTGGAAAAGATTGCCGTAAACCTGCTGGCAGGAGTGCCCGCTATTGTCAAGCCTGCAACGCTCACCTCCTTCCTCACCGAAGCGGTGGTAGCCGATATCATTGGCTCCGGCATTCTGCCGGAGGGCTCCCTGCAGCTGATCTGCGGATCGGCCAGGGGCATACTTGATCATGTGCAGAACGGCGATGTGGTAACCTTCACAGGCTCCGCCTCTACCGGCAAAATGCTGAAAGCGCATCCGCGCCTTGTTGACGAGGCCGTCCCCTTCAATATGGAAGCCGACTCGCTCAACTGCTGCGTGCTGGGCCCCGATGTACAGCCCGGCTCTGCCGAGTTCGATATCTTTATCAAAGAGGTGGCAAGGGAGATTACGACCAAAGCCGGCCAGAAATGTACGGCGGTCCGCCGCATCATTGTACCGGCTGGCAGCGTGGAGGATGTGCAGATCGCGCTGGGCAAGCGCCTTTCTTCCGTACTGATCGGCGACCCCTCCGTGGAAGGCGTGCGCATGGGAGCGCTGGCCGGTATCTCGCAGAAAAAAGAAGTGCTGGAGAAGATCGAAGAGCTGTCCAAATCGCAGCAGATCGTGATCGGCGATATTAACAATTTCGAGCTGCACGGAGCCGATAAGGAAAAAGGAGCGTTCCTGCCTCCTATTGTATTCTACAACGATGATCCCTTCCGTAAGACCGCCTGCCACGACATAGAAGCATTTGGCCCGGTAAGTACCATTATGCCTTACCAGAGCCTGGAGGATGCTATCGAATTGTCCAAAATGGGCAAAGGTTCCCTGGTAAGCTCCATCGTTACCGCCGACGACCGCATCGCCAGAGAATATGTGCTCGAGGCCGCCTCGATGCACGGCAGGATCCTGGTGCTCAACAACGACTGCGCCAAAGAAAGCACCGGGCATGGCTCGCCTATGCCCATGCTGATACACGGAGGCCCGGGACGGGCAGGCGGCGGCGAAGAGATGGGCGGCAAGCGCGGCGTGCTGCACTACCTCCAGCGCACCGCCATACAGGGCTCCCCTACTACCATATCCGCCATCACGAATGTATACCAGCAGCACGGACGCCAGCGCGAAACGGAGGTGCATCCCTTCAGAAAATATTTTGAAGAGCTGCAGGTCGGCGATACCCTGGTTACCGCCAGGCATACGGTTACCGAAGCCGACATCACCAATTTTGCCAATGTAAGCGGCGACAACTTTTACGCGCATATGGACGCTACCTCGCTGGAAGGCACTATTTTCGAGCGCAGGGTAGCGCACGGCTACTTTGTGCTGTCCAAAGCCGCAGGCCTTTTTGTGGATGCCAGGAAAGGGCCCGTGCTGCTTAACTACGGTATCGACGAGGCCCGCTTTACCAAGCCCGTATACCCCGGGGCTACCATCGGTGTAAGGCTTACCGTCAAGGAAAAAGTGGATCAGGAAAAGCGCAGCGAAGACGATATTGCCAAAGGCATCGTTAAATGGCTGGTGGATGTGTACGATGAAACGGGCGAAACCGTGGCCATCGCCACCATTCTTACCATGGTTAAGAAAAAGAACCAGGAATAAACGGAACGGCGCTCCTCGAGGAGCGCCGTTCTGCTATAACACCCGAAGGCCGCCGGCCAGCAAATACTGTGCCCCGGGGCAACCTGCCTGCAGGCTCCTGCATTTATATTTCCCGGGGAACAGGACGCTCCGGGAAGCCTGCATTAAACTTTACCCGTCCCGGACGATCCAAAGGCCGAAACCCCTAAACCTGGCTTATGAAACGATTTACTTTTACACTTCTTTCCCTTATTCTTTCCGCCTCATTTTCTCCTGCACAGGAAGAAGCTGTTCCGGGCACGCCCGACACGCTCCTCTACGAGGACGAAAGCTGCACCGTTTCTTACCGTGAAAACGATATGTTCCGGTTGCTGAAAGAACCAATGGGCCAGATCGGGCTGCACTTCCTGCATACTCCGCTGATGAAGCAGCAGGCCTTTGGCATCGCTTTTGATCTTACCGCAAGATATACCCAGAACCTGGCGGCAGGGCTCAGCCTTTCTTTTGCGAGCAGAAAGATCGTAGCAGACTTCGGTTACATGCTCGGCGAGCCCCTGCTAAACTATTTCGATATCAGCCTGTTCAACGAATTCCGGTTTGTACAGTGGCATGGCCTTGACCTGGGCCTCCGGCTTAATACCGGCTATTCCACCTTCCGCCTGTGCGACAACTCCGTTAAAGAAACCTACACCTGGTACGATGAATTTGGCAATGCCTATGAGGGAGAAAGCCCCTTGTCTGTAGCCAGTAACAGCTTCATGCGCATCGCGCCCGAGCTCATGGTGCAGTACCACTTTACCAGGGGCCTTGCCGCAGAAGCAGGAGCTGCTTACAATTTCTTTCTCGGCAGCCCGCGTTTCGGCCATAACAGCGACTTCAGGAACTACCAGCTGCGGCTGGGCCTGAAGGTAGATTTATGATACCGGCGTGCCGGCAACGCCTCCTTGAAGGGGTTTTCATTAGCTTTGCGCCTGTATCCATACATCGCAATTCTTGAAAGCCGTTGTTTATTACCTGACATTGCCTTTTATCTATGGCCTATCGCTGCTGCCGTTCCCGCTGCTCTATGGCTTATCGGACCTCCTCTACCTGATCCTGTACCGCCTGATCGGCTACCGCCGTGCCGTTGTGTCGGACAACCTGCGCCGCGCTTTCCCCCAAAAAACAGAAGCCGAGCTGAAGCTGATCCGGGAGCGGTTCTATCGTCACTTATGCGACCTTTTCCTGGAAACTTTCAAAACACTGACCATTTCCCGCAAGGCCATGCTGCGGCATTGTTATTTCAGGCCGGAGGCCAAGGCGCTGTTCAACAACCTGGCAGCCGCCCGCAAAAGCGTAGTGCTGGTGATCGGGCACCTGGGCAACTGGGAATGGGCGGGGAATACTTTCGGCATCGAGATCGATGCGCCCCTGAATGCCATTTACCACCCGCTTTCCAATCCCTGGTTCGATGGCCTCATGCGCCGGATGCGCGCGCGGTTCGGGGCGCGCCCGCTGGCCTTGCAGGACACGCTCCGGACACTGCTGCAGCAACGGGACGAAGTAACCGTGACCGTTTTTATTGCCGACCAGACCCCCCATAATACCAATGCCTACTGGACCACCTTCCTGAACCAGGACACAGCCGTATACTGGGGCACGGAGAAGATAGCACGGAAGCTGAATGATACGGTAGTATATGCAAGGATCAGGAAAGTAAAACGGGGCCGTTACGAGATCGGGGCCGAGATACTTTCCGGGCAGCCCGCGCTTACACCACCGGGAAGCATCAGCGAGCTGCATACCCGCAAGCTGGAGCAGGATATCCTCTTTCAGCCTGAAGCCTGGCTATGGTCGCACCGGAGGTGGAAGCATCAAAGACCACCGTTATAGCAGGAGGGATATTCGCCGTCCGGAACCTCCTTATAACGATTTTCGATCCGGCATGTGGGGCGCATCCCTTATTTTTGAAGCTAAATGCAAGGAATGATCAGACATACAGGGATGATCCTGCTGCTTTGTATTGCGGGCACCTGCGCCGCACAGACAAAGCAGGCCGTTCCCCTGGCCGCTTACCGGCAGCAATACCTTAACGAGCTGTATTCCGTAATCAAAGGCGACACGGCTTATATCCGCTTTTTCCCCGAAAACAAACAGCTGGTCGTAGAAGCCACGGTGCAGTTGCTGGCGCAGCAGCAGCCTTTCAGGATGACTACCTCTTCGGGAAAAAGTAAGGAAGCGGTCCGCTATGCCCTGCTCCGGTTTACCATAGGCGGGCATTCCTGTGAGCTGTATGTCTACCAATTGCTGAAGCTGAAAGAGAAACCCGAAACGGCCGGCGAGCTGTTCCTGCCCTTCACCGACCGAAGCAACGGCGGCAGCAGCTATGCCGGCGGCAGGTATATAGACCTTAACCTGAACGATATCCGCGATGGCAGGATCACCATCGACTTCAACAGGGCTTACAATCCCTATTGCGCATTTACCACCGGCTATAACTGCCCCGTGCCGCCGGGGGAGAATGCCCTGCCTGTGGCGATCCATGCAGGAGAAAGATACCTGAAGAATAAATTCCGCCACTGAGCAACCGGGGCCATATTGCTCCTTAATCATTTTAAAACGAATCAACAGAACACATTTCATGCATCACAACCCGCTTTTACAGCCTTTCGACACTCCTTTCGAGAGCGTTCCTTTCCATAAGATCCGGCAGGAAGATTACCGCCCGGCCATCCTGGAAGCCATCGAAGCAGCCAAAAAAGAGGTATCCGCCATCGCAGACAGGCCCGATACGCCTTCTTTCGAAAATACCGTTGAGGCCCTGGAAAAAAGCGGGCGGCGGCTTAACCGCATCAGCGAAACCTTCTTTAACCTGACCTCTGCCGAAACGAACGACTACCTGGAGAAGGTACAGGAAGAGCTGTCGCCGCTGCTGGCAGAATACAGCAACGACATTACCCTGAACGAAGGCCTGTTCCGGAAAGTAAAAGCCGTATGGGAAACAACCGATAAGGACAGCTTGACCGCGGAAGCGCTCCGCCTGCTGGACAAGACCTACAAGAGCTTCACCCGCAACGGCGCCCTGCTGGACGAAAAAGGGAAGGAAACGCTGCGCGCCATCGATAAAGAGCTGGCTGCGCTGAAAGTAAAGTTCTCGCAGAACGTGCTCCAGGAAACCAACAGCTATTTCCTGCACCTCACACAACAGGAAGATGTTGCGGGCCTTCCCGCATCCATACTCGGCCAGGCTGGAGAGGAAGCGGCCAGGCGCGGGCTCGAAGGCTGGGTATTTACCCTGCAGCACCCCAGCTTTATTCCCTTCATGACCTATGCCGCCAACCGGGCGCGAAGGAAGGAGTTGTACCTCGCCAACGGCGCTAAAGCCTTCCGCGATAACGAGTACAACAACGAAGAGATTATCCGGAAGATCGCTGCCCTGCGCCACCGCCGCGCCCAGCTTCTGGGCTTTGCCTCCCACGCGGACTTTATCCTGGAAGAACGCATGGCAGCTGCGCCGGGCCGGGTTTTCGGCTTCCTGAACGATCTGCTGCAGAAAGCCCGGCCCTATGCCGAGAAAGATATAGAAGCGCTGAAGCCGCTGGCAGCTGCCGACGGCATCGAAACGCTGATGCCCTACGATCATGCCTATTATGCCGAAAAGCTCCGGGAAGCCAGGTACGACTTTTCCGAAGAAGAGCTGAAGCCCTACTTCCCCCTGCAGCAGGTGCTGCAAGCCGCGTTCGCTGCGGCCGGCAGGCTATATGGCCTGAGCTTCAGGGAGCGCAGCGACATCCCGAAATACCATGACGAGGTAACCGTATACGAAGTGCTGGAAGAAGGCAGGCACAAGGCCCTGCTGTATACCGACTGGCATCCGCGCGAAGGCAAGCGCGCCGGCGCCTGGATGACCTCTTTTAAAGGGCAGTACAAAGAAAACGGTACCGACCATCGCCCTCATGTATCGATCGTATGCAACTTTTCCCGCCCGGCCGGCGACATGCCCTCCCTGCTTACCTTTAACGAGGTCACCACGCTCTTTCATGAATTCGGCCATGCCCTGCACGGCATCATGGCTGATACCGTGTACGAAAGCCTCAGCGGTACCAATGTGTACTGGGACTTTGTAGAGCTGCCTTCTCAGTTCATGGAGAACTACTGCTACCAGAAGGAGTTTCTTTCCACCTTCGCGAGGCATTACCAGACCGGCGAAATACTCCCGGAAGAGAAGATCGATAAGATAGTGGCTTCCGCCAACTTTATGGAGGGCTACCAGACCATGCGCCAGATCTCTTTCGGATTGCTGGACATGGCCTACCATACCGGCAGGCTCAGGGAGGGCGAAAGCATCGAGCAGTTCGAAAAGGAAACAATCCGGGAAACCCTGCTGTACCCTACGATTCCCGGAGTAGCCCAAAGCCCTTCGTTCTCTCATATTTTCCCCGGAGGCTATTCATCCGGCTATTACAGCTACAAATGGTCTGAAGTGCTGGATGCCGATGCCTTTGCTTATTTTAAAGAAACCGGCATCTTCCATCCCGGCACTGCCGCAAAGTTCAAAACCCTGCTCAGCAAGGGAGGAACCGTGGACCCGATGCAGCTCTATAAAGAGTTCCGGGGCAGAGAGCCTCATGTGGACGCCTTGCTGCAGCGGGCCGGCCTGCAGTAAGCAAGACCTGCGCAAAGATCCGTCCGGGACGCTCGTGCCGGACGGATCTTTTTTCAACCCTGTCCCCCTGTAATGCGTTAATAGCTTAATGGGACAAAAATGCCGCAAATATGCCCGCGCGCGGAAAAACCGGTTGATCCGGCCCGGCGGACAAGAGGAACAGGAGGCGAAGAATATAAATGCCTTCCGGGGCAAATGCGCTTCCCCGCCGGGGAAGAAGAGCCGCCGCTGATACCGGCCGGACCATCTTGACTATCAGCTATTGGTAAGCTGTACGCAGCTCTTTTCTTAACCCTTTAAAAACAACCTGTATGAGTGTGCAAAGTGTATGGCTGAACCTGCCGGTCAAAGACCTGGCGGCCTCCAGGAATTTCTTTAAAGCTATCGGGTTTCGCAGCAACCCCATGCACGATGAGCACCCGGAAATGGGCAGCTTCTTTATCGGCGCCCAGGACTTCGTGCTGATGCTGTTTCCCGAGCAGGTATTCAGCGGCTTTGTCCGCCATGCCGTGGCCGATACCGCCAAAGGCTCGGAAGTGCTTATCAATATCGACGCCCGGAGCCGCGACGAGGTGGACGCAATGGCCGAAACCGTGCGCAAGGCCGGCGGCAGGATCTATGCCGGGCCAGGCGAAGCCCAGGGCTGGATGTATGCTTTGGGCTTCGAAGACCTCGACGGCCATCGCTGGAATATGCTGTATATGGATATGGAAAAGATGCCCCGGTAGTCTTTCATCGGTAATACGCCTCACCCGCAGACCGTATATGTGGGGCATGCCCTATATTTGTGCTATGCCAACCCGCTCCCGGTAAGATGTGCCTGCTGCTGCAGCATGCGGAAGCAGCAGGAAGCGCCGGATAACATGGCGGCTCTCTTTTTTCCAAAGCTGCCTGAAATTTTATATTACCATGAAACGATTTCTTATTACCCTTTCTCTTTCTGTAACAGGCATGGCATTATATGCTCAAACAGATACTTTGAGCACATCGCGAAAGCACGACGTCGCGGAAGCGGCTGAACGGAAGGTGCCGGGCGCTTTAGTGCCGGAAATGATCATCATCGTCAATTACAGTCACATAGTTACCATGGAGCAGTACCAGCAAATAAAAGCCTCCGGCGATATTATAAAGCAATATACTATTGCCAGTCATGAGCTGGTGGGCGAAGTGCGTAGAATCATGATTGTGGAAACCAGGCGCAAAGACAAATACCAAAAATTGCTTTCAGGGCGGTAAGCTCTGTAAGGAGATTCCGGCATACACCCGATGACGCAATGCCTCTCCTTAAGACTTTGTTTCCTGCGGCTAACCGGCCACACTTATATGCAATCAGTCCCTGGCTTTGAGGTGTATTACCTCTGCTACTGTACCTTCTTTGAATACCACATTCAAATGGTCAAAGTGCGCCCCGAATCCCCATACGCCTTCTCCCATATAATAGACCCACCGGCCTACGGAATCAATTCTTCCGGTAGGTTCTCCCAGTAATGCCTTTACATCACTGCTGTCTTTTCCTGTCAGAAGTTGCCTCTTTATTAAGTCAGGCGCCATTTTCCATCGGTCATTCACATTTTGCAGCCACCGTTCACGGTCAAAGCCCAGGACGGGCTCCCGCGATGTGAAACGGGAAGCTGTATAATAAAGCACAGCGATCAGAAGCCCCGTGAATGCTAATAAAACCAATGACGCCATACGGAATGATCTGCGCGTGTTTGGCCTGTGGATAGTCATTAGTAAAAATTATTGCTGATCAAGCACTTCTTATTGAATAGTTTAAAACCAAGAGAACAGGAAACCCATTGTACATGTGATGCTGCCCATTAAAAACAGCATTTGCCCAATACTCCCCGGGTGCGGAACGCGATAATAAAACTGCAAGATCAGTCCCAGGCTTTATAATGTACTACATCTGCTACCACCCCGTCTTTGTAACGGACCTTTAAATAATCAAAATGAAATCCTAAGCCTTGTACGCCACCGCCCATATCGTAAACCCACTGACTAATTGAATCGGTCCGGTTGTCCGGTTCACCTAACAGGGCCTTTATCTGACTGCTGTCTTTGCCAATCAGCAATTTGTTCTCAAGAAGGCCGGAAGCCATCTTCCAGCGCTCATTCTTTTGCAGCTTCCACTTTTCCTGATCAAAATTTTCATACGAGCTGCCGCGCCATAGCACCCGGAAAGCCATAAAGGAAATTACAATCAATACAATTGCAATTATCGATCCGTTCCGAAGCATTTTCCGCCTGCTGGAATTCTTCTCAAAAAATGAGTAAATAAGAAATGCAAGCGCTATCAGTAATAATATTCTATTAGTTAACATGGCGCCCTAGATTATTTGGTTATTGGTTGGTAGGAACGAGCTGTGTAACATTCGGTATTATAGCAGCTCCATTCAGAGGAGTTAAATACTTAAGCTCTCCGTTAGTTACTTTCATCATAATAGCACCTCGGATATAGTCATCAGAAGTAATTCCTAAAATACAATTCCAACAATAAGATATTCCTACAAAATTATTAAACAAGTCCATATCTTTTTCTAACTGTAATGCCGATGGAACTTCGCTTTCATGAGCAGTTGAGAATTGAAGCACAATAGTGGATGAGGACACATAAGGAATTAGCCTTGGGGGTACGTCACGTACATTGATCGCCTGAAAGAAAGCATGGCGAAATGCGTCTTGTTTACCATTATGTGGTTGGGGGAGTCCGGTTGCGTCACTAACAGTAGTGGCTTTCTTGCGGTTCATATTTATTACAAATGCTTGTACAGGATACATATTGATCAAAATCTGCTCTTGGGCAGTTAAGTGTGGGAACTGTTGTGACGCCTGATTAGGCGCTAGCTGGAAGTCATTCGCCGGATTATCCAGCCAACTTTCATTCATCCACCACATACCTGCATTATTTTGATCATAAGTATTGACAAAATCATAGTATTCCGGATCAGACATCATCCTAATTAAATGTTCTCTTGCAATCTCTTCCTTCTGCTGTAGTGTTACATCCGGAATATATTGGATCAGGAACTCCATAATCCTACTTGTCTTATCTAAATGTTGTCCAAGCCAATTGGCCTCATTAGGTCCGAGCCCAAGCAGATTTTTCACAAAGGTTACGTTTGGATGTTGAAAGGTAAAAGGAGGCATACCGGAGTTAAGTTCATTCCCCCATACCAATACCGGAGCATTGTCGCCCACATCTTCTGCAGAAGCCCAAAGCTGATCGCTGGGATTGGACAGGTCCCAAATATTTACCGGCGGTTCCGGGTTGGCAATGCCACCGCCACCGCCTCCACTGCCGGAGCCGTTACCGGGTACGCCATTATCGCCATAGCCATTGCCGGGGCCCGGCCCCCAATCACCCCCATACCCACTGCCGGAACCCGAACCGGTGCCGCCTTCCAAGTTACTCAGCCAGTCGCCTACAGCTTCTACCAGGTTCTTGATACCATTGAACAGCCAGTTAAAAAAATTGCTTCCTTTGCCAGTACTTACCAGGTCGTCGCCATTTTTGCCATCGCTGTCACGACCATCAGGGCCCGGATCGGGATTCTCAGACATGATCTGGTCAACGACACTGCCAGGATCAGGGTGCGCGGGGTTATCATACACGGCTATCTTCCCGTTGCCGTCCATATAAAACAGCCCGAGGTTCAGCATGATCGTTTCCCAATAGGGATTAACAGGGATGCCGCTCATGGAGGATACTGGCACATTATGATCATAGCGAACCCCGTAAATGTTCCAGTCCTGGAAGTTGATCCACATTTGCTTTCCGGAAAAATCTCCGGCAGTGCTGTGTGCATCGGGTAACACCTGCTTTAAATAAACGCGTACCGGTCCTGTAGGGTTTGCCGACGATTTTACTCCGTACAGGTAGGAGCAGTTAGGCTTGGCCGGATCGCTGACCGGTACACGCACCATCAGGTAATTATCTCCATACCGCCACTGGGTCTGGCCTATGTACAGCTTGACCTTATCTGAAAGGTTATACATAATGGTCTGCGGCAAGGCGGCATACATTTCCTCAATGTCGATGGTAAGCGGTACCTGTCCGCTCATCGTTTTCAAATTCGTTCTTTCGGGGAGCTGTTCACGGAAGGTTTTCCGGCAGGAATAAAAAAGCGTGGATGCAGCAAGCGTCATCAGGCCCATATACAGGCTTGCCTGTCGCCAATGGCGTTTGGTTTTCATGTTTGGGTATACCGCATTTAGTAATCTTAAAACGCGGCCAAAACTTAGGTAACGGATAGGGATTAACAACGCAGGACCACGTTCAGGAAAGAGTACAGTGCATTCGTATTCGGATCCAAAGAAAGCGTAACAGCATAAGGACAGATAAGCAGGCGCTGTGCACTATCACCCCAATCTGGTCTGGCCCGGTTCCGCAGGCTACCGAAACACGCTACAAACATAAAAGCAATTATTATAACAGGCAAAAAAGAAGTTATCATCTTTACTGATAATATGATACAAGCATCCTACCTTTGGCATACCCGCCGCCGGAAATTGTGCTGATTACTACCTTACCGCATCCGGCCGTTGCCGGCAGACCAATACAATCCTTCTTTCTGCAGCAGGCGGCAGCCGTCCGGCTACCTTGCAATGTTATACGAGCCTTGCTTTTACCTACACACCCCGCAACTGCCGCCCTCTTTGGCGCAGTGCTTGCAATACCTGCAATTCTTACAGGCATTGCAGCTTTTGGAACCGGTGCAGGTAGCTTCCACACCGGCTTTACCGCAGCAGCGCTCTGTCAGCAGTTGATGATCAGGGTCGGTGGCTGCGCAGGCACACAGCAGGCACAATGTCAGGGCAGTAAATACACGGTTCATAGCATTTTCTATTTACTGCAAAGATTGCCTGTTTCCTTAGCGGCAGCTATACCTGTCCATAGGTATTTTGCACAGTGCACGACCCATCGCCGCGTATCGCTCATTTGGTGAGCCATGCACTTCGTTAGTTCTGGTATTTTATGTTTAGAGGGGAAACCATACTGCAGTATGCCCCGCTAAAGCAAATTACCTGCTTTTTTCGCCCCCTGGCCTTGTGCAGCTTGCCCGGCCCTTTGCTGTACCTACATTAATGCATGTACCTTTTGCCAATATGACGTTAAATATCCGGATGCCGGGTGCAAACGCCCTTTATGATAATAGCTTTAGGGTACATTAAACACTTTTTTCTTATGAAACAACACCTACACAAAGCCCGCTGGAAGGCCCTGCTGCTGGGCCTTTCGCTGGCTGTGCCCGGCTGGGCACAGGCACAGTCCCAAGCTCCCTCTCCCGCCCTGGCCCTGCAGTTGGGCGGTGCGCAGCTCAGCGCTACGCTCGAGTGGCTGGATCCCGCCCACCTCGACGCCTTCGGCTTCGATGCAAAAGACGACCTTTCGGCCATACGCCTGGGTACGCCTGTGTACCGCGGCACCTTTACCGATGACGCATTGCTGAGCGGCGAAGGCCCCGTAGTACAGACCGACATGGTGCTGCTGCCGCTGGAACTTAACGGCACAGTACGCAGCTTCCTGTACCTCGTACCCGCCGAAGATGGCCGCGACTGGACCGTGGCAGGCATAGGCGGCGCTAACGAAGCCCGCAGCTGGAGCAACCTGCTTACCGCGCCGGAAACCCGCGATCTGGGCCGGGTAGACATGCTTCACTTCCTGCAGAACAATGCCGACTATCTGCTGCTGGGCGACCCTGCCGGCCAGCAGCGCTACCAGGACATCAGTGTGAGTTTCAGCGAAAAGCAGGGCAGCTATCTGAGCCTCGACGAGGTGTACCGCCAGGCCGTAGAGCTGGCCCGCAATGCCCGGGCCACTATTAAAGACGGAATGGGTGGCTAAACCCGCCCGGCCTTGTCTGCAAAGGCTGAATGCCTCGCAAGCAGGTATTTGCCGCCAACTTCTAACCAAATTAATCTTTCTACAATGAATAAGCTATATCGCTATATAGGCATGGCCGTGCTGAGCGCCGGCAGCCTCCCGGCCCTGGCGCAGACCACGGGCTCTTACGTGCCTGCCTACCAGCAGGAGCAAAGCAACTGGTGCTGGGCCGCCAGCAGCGCCATGCTGTACTGGGCCTACGGCTCCGGTACGCAAAGCCAGTGCAACCTGGTAAATGTATCGCGCAACCAGGAAAATGCCGCCTGGTTTGGCGGCTGCGGCAACCTGAGCAGCAGCACTACCAGCGCCTGCAGCAGTCCGCTTACCTTTAACTCGCCGCAAAGCATCTATGGCTGTGCCGGCTCGATCGAAAGCATCCTCGACAACTGGAGCATCTCTTCTACAGGTTATGGCTATGCCTTCTCCGCCTCTCAGGTAGCCAGCGCTACCGCTGCCCGCAAGCACATGGTGGCCCGCTGGGGCTGGAACAGCGGCGGCGGTCATTTTGTGGTGATCTATCGCTATACAGGAGGAAACGTGTACTTCAACAACCCCGCCTACGGGAGCTCTTATATCTGGACCTATGCTACCTTCAGCACAGCCAACAACCGCGCCACCTGGACTCATACCCTGCGCATGGATAATGCCGCCAAATACGGCAGCGTATACACAACCGCGGGTAAGGCAGACCTGGATGTGTCAGGCATAACAGCGGCGGCCGAGTCCGGATTTTCCTTCTATCCCAATCCCGCCAGCAAACGGCTGAACTGCGTGGTGGAAGAAGCCGGCGACCGGGAAGGCAGCCTTCTGATGTTCAATGCGCTGGGACAGCTGCAATACAGCGCTAAAACCCAGCCGGGGAAAAATACATTCAGCATAGACATCTCTGCCTGGCGCCGGGGCCTGTACCTGGTAAAAATGGAAAGCACAGGCGAGACCAAAAAGCTCACTGTTCAGTAAGCCTTCAGGCTGCGATTATATGTTAAGGGGCGCTCTTCGGTAAGAGCGCCCCTTAGTGTAAACAGGATCAAAATTCCGGAGTTGTACCTACTCTTTCAACAGTTCGATACGTGTTCCCTGCACCAGGGTCATCCCAATGGTTTTGCCTTCATGATCTTTTTTGAAAATAATTTTAAGGTCTGCCTGGGTAAACTCAAATTCGGTATCGCTCACAGCCTCCAGCGGAAAGCTCGACTGCCCGGTGGCCTGGCCCGACAGGCGTTTGCCGTTTTTCCGGATCGTGATTTTCAGGGGAAAGGAAGGAGCACTATAAATACCCTCGTAGCTGCTCAATATAGCTTCTGCTACTTCAGCAGACGGCCTGGAGGAGGCAGCCGGATCCTTCCTGGCCAAAACCAGCTTCTCCCCGTCCTGTACCATAGCCAGCTTTTGACCGACGCCCTTTTCGTCACGGGTAAACGACATGGTAATGTCGGCTTCTTTAAATTCGAATTTATCCCTGGTCAAAGCAACCAGCGGAAAAGAGTCCTGTCCCGATGCCTGGGCCCACAGCTCGTTTCCATGAGCCTTTACCGTAATTTCCAAAGGCAGCTCCTGCGTGGCGTATATCCCGGCAAGACCGGCAATATCCTGTGCTGTAAGGGCCGTTGTGGTAAAGTCAGGGAAAGTATAAGGCTTATCGAAAAGAATGCTCAAAATATAAATCGCAACCTGGTTGATCCCCATTACTTCACCGTTATCAAAAAGCGATATAGATATCTTATCGCCGGGAAAATAACATGCCATGGTACTGAACGCATCAATGTGGCCGCTATGACCGTAGCCGCTGTGCTCTTTCCCGAAAGGCACACTATGAATCCCGTAACCGAAGCTGTTGATTCCCGTAATATTATTCTCGCCCTCCACCGGCAACATCTGCTCCAGGGTAGCTCCCTGCAATAGCCTGCGCTGCAGAAGGGCTTCATAGAATTTACCCACTTCCTCAGCCGTAGCAATAATGCCGCCTGCCCCTTCCGCAACGCTTACATGCATTTCTGCCACAGGCTCCCATCGACCCTTGTTCAGGGAAAAAGAAATGGCCTCGTTCCTGCCGATCGCTGTCTTTCCCCCTGGCAGCAGGGTGTGCTGCAACCCTATCTTTTTACAGATGCGGCGCTGCAGGTTTTCCGCCAGGCTCTTCTCCGTTATCTGCTCAATGATATAGCCCAGCAGCATATAGTTCGTATTGCTGTAAGCTGTTTGGGTGCCGGGAGCAAATACCGGCTGCTGTTTTGCGAAGCGGTCCAGCATCTCCTTTTGCGAAACATAGGTATAGGTTTCTTTCCATTGGGGATCGTCCGTAAAATTGTACAGCCCGCTTTGGTGCAGTAATAATTGCTTAAGCGTTATTTTTCCTGCATTCGGTATTTCCTTGAAATACTTTGCCAGCGTATCGTCCAGCGACAGTTTCTTTTCCTCCAGCAATTGCATGATCATTACCGCCGTATAGGTTTTGGAGATGGACCCGATACGGTATTTTGTATCTGCACGGGCGGCAACGGGCCGGCCTGCCTCTGCTCCCATCATGCCGTAGGCTTTGTTAAAAACCGTTTTGTTGTGCTCCCGGATACAGACAACGCCCATAAAGCGGTTCTGCTGGCAGAGATAGGTCAGCAAGCTGTCGATCAGCCTGGTTTTGCCGCTGGTCGTCCATTGCCCGGCATGCGTAGCGATGGCAGCTGCGGCAAACAATAATATCAGAAGTGTCTTTTTCATAACAGCATTTATTTGTCAGGGCAAAGAAACGGCAGGCCGGGGGCTTGCTGTAAGACACTTTGACCAAAAGCGCGGATTGAAGGATATAAATAATGGGATATACTCCCCAGGAGTTTCATCCCCCAAAAACAGCGTTTGATGTAAAAAGGGCAGCCACAATGTGCCGGCATGATGGTTAAATACCACCGAAAGAAATTTGTTGCGAAAAAGGGGATGCGGCTGCCGGAAGAGAACGGAAGGGGGACGGACACCGGTGGCGCCGGGATTGATGAGGGTGGGGCCACAGGGGGGGTGAATAAAAACAAAAGAGCCTCATGACGTGTGTCGTGAGGCTCTGTAAATAAATATGGCAGCTACCTACTCTCCCGGAGTTAACCAGTACCATCGGCCATGAGGGGCTTAACTTCTCTGTTCGGAATGGGAAGAGGTGAACACCCTC
>Ga0182748_1000112_pt1 | contig 100505 bp, 91 predicted proteins | sample eDN3rd37CKraftOP_FD_128877 | JGI IMG/M metagenome (GOLD analysis project Ga0182748, IMG submission 128877) | Enriched Organic Plus compost microbial communities from Emeryville, California, USA - eDNA 3rd pass 37_C Kraft OP (version 2) (version 2) ... | reverse complement strand
GGCGACGTCATCGGTAAGTACCACCCGCACGGCGACCAGTCGGTGTACGACACCCTGGTGCGCATGGCCCAGCCGTTCTCGCTGCGCTACCTGCTGGTGGACGGCCAGGGCAACTTCGGTTCGGTCGACGGCGACTCCGCCGCGGCCATGCGCTACACCGAGGCGCGCATGGCCCGCATCACCCACGAGCTGCTGGCCGACATCGACAAGGAAACCGTCGACTTCCAGCCCAACTACGACGAGAAGGAGCTGGAGCCGTCGGTCATGCCGACCCGGTTCCCGAACCTGCTGGTCAACGGTTCGGCCGGCATCGCCGTGGGCATGGCCACCAACATCCCGCCGCACAACCTCACCGAGGTGGTGAACGGCCTGCTGGCGCTGATCGACGACCCGGAGCTGGACGTCGACGCGCTGATGCAGCACATCCCCGGCCCGGACTTCCCCACCGCCGGCATCATCAACGGCGTCGGCGGCATCCAGCTGGCCTACCGCACCGGCCGCGGCCGCGTGCGCATCCGCGCCCGCGCCGAGATCGAGGTGGCCGACAACGGCCGCGAGTCGATCATCGTCACCGAGATCCCGTACCAGGTGAACAAGGCGCGGCTGATCGAGAAGATCGCCGAGCTGGTCAAGGAAAAGAAGATCGAGGGCATCTCGGAGCTGCGCGACGAGTCCGACAAGGACGGCATGCGCATCTACATCGAGGTCAAGCGCGGCGAGTCCGCCGAGGTGGTGCTCAACAACCTCTACCAGCAGACCCAGCTGGAATCGGTGTTCGGCATCAACATGGTGGCGCTGGTCGACGGCCGCCCGCAGCTGGTCAACCTCAAGCAGATCCTCGAGGCCTTCCTGCGCCACCGCCGCGAGGTGGTGACCCGCCGCACCATCTTCGAGCTGCGCAAGGCGCGCGCCCGCGCCCACGTGCTGGAAGGCCTGACCGTCGCGCTGGCCAACATCGACGAGATGATCGAGCTGATCAAGACCTCGGAGAACCCGCAGGTGGCCAAGGAGCGCATGCTCGGCCGCACCTGGGAGCCGGGCCTGGTCGGCGCGCTGCTGGCCGCCGCCGGCGCCGAGGCCTCGCGCCCGGACGACCTGCCGGCCGGCGTGGGCCTGGTCGAGGGCATGTACCGCCTGACCGAGGTCCAGGCCCAGCAGATCCTGGAGATGCGCCTGCACCGCCTGACCGGCCTGGAGCAGGAGAAGCTGACCGAGGAATACCGCCAGCTGCTGGAGACCATCCGCGGCCTGATCGAGATCCTCGAGGATCCGGAAGTGCTGCGCCAGGTGATCCGCACCGAGCTCAATGAGCTGAAGGCCGAGTACGGCGACGACCGCCGCAGCGAGATCCGCGCCAGCGAGGAGGACCTGGACATCCTCGACCTGATCGCGCCGGAGGACGTGGTGGTGACCCTGTCGCACGCCGGCTACGCCAAGCGCCAGCCGGTGTCGGCCTACCGCGCGCAGAAGCGCGGCGGCCGCGGCCGCGCCGCCGCCGCGACCAAGGACGAGGATTTCATCGACCGGCTGTGGCTGGTCAACACCCACGACACCCTGCTGACCTTCACCAGCAGCGGCAAGGTGTTCTGGCTGCCGGTGCACCAGCTGCCGGAGGCAGGCTCCAACGCCCGCGGCCGCCCGATCATCAACTGGATCCCGCTGGAGGAAGGCGAGCGCGTGCAGGCGGTGCTGCCGGTGCGCGAGTACGCCGAAGGCCAGTACGTGTTCTTCGCCACCCGCAACGGCACGGTGAAGAAGACCCCGCTGACCGAGTTCGCCTTCCGCCTGGCGCGTGGCAAGATCGCGATCAACCTGGACCAGGACGATGCCCTGGTCGGCGTCGCGCTCACCGACGGCGGCCGCGACGTCATGCTGTTCGCCTCCAACGGCAAGGCCGTGCGCTTCGACGAGTCGGAGGTGCGCGCCATGGGCCGCACCGCCACCGGCGTGCGCGGCATCCGCCTGGCCGAGGGCGAGCACGTGGTCAGCCTGGTGGTGCCGGACGGCGAGGGCGACATCCTCACCGCGTCCGAGCGCGGCTACGGCAAGCGCACCCCGCTGTCGGAGTACCCGAAGAAGGGGCGCGGCACCCAGGGCGTGATCGCGATCCAGACCAGCGAGCGCAACGGCAGGCTGGTCGGCGCGATCCAGCTGTCCGAACAGCACGAGGTGCTGCTGATCTCCGACGCCGGCACCCTGGTGCGCACCCGCGCCGCGGAGATCTCCCAGGTTGGCCGCAATACCCAGGGCGTGACCCTGATCCGCCTGGCCGAGGGCGAGTCGCTGCAGGCGGTCGAGCGCGTGGACGCCTCGCTGGACGATGCCGAGGAGGGCGTGCAGCCCGCCGCGGCGGAGCCGGCCGGCGCCGAGGTCCCGCCGGCCGGCTGAGCCCGGCCGCGGGCAACGCCCCAGGCACAAGCGCCGAGGGCGGCCAGTGGCCGCCCTCGTCGTATCCGCTGCCGGCGTGGCGCCTTACTGCACGCGGCACTGGCGCCAGCGCACCTGTTCCTCGCGGCCCGGCCGCGGATTGAGCTGCACGCGCACGGTGCGCAGCGCCGGGTAGCGCTCCAGCTCGGCGCAGACCAGCGGCCAGATCGCCTCGATGGTGCCGGTGCGGTCCACCACCAGGGTGTTGTGGGTCAGCCAGAACACGCGGCCGATGCCCGGCTGCAGCGACACCCCGCGCACCACCTCGTTGCGGTAATGCTGCAGGGTGGCTTCGTCGGGGAAGTCCTCGATGCCCGCGTCCTCCGGCAGCCGTTCCGGCTCGCGCGGGGCGACGGCGGGGCTGGCGGCCGGCGCCGCGGCGGCGGCCAGCGCCTGGGGCTCGACGTTGCCGCGCGGGGCGCGCAGCGTGGCCAGGCCGTCCACGAGGGCATCCCCCGACACCACCCCCAGCGCGCCCAGGGCCAGTGCCAGGCCGGCCACGCAGAAGGCCTCGGTCCGCGAGCGGGCCTCGGCCGCCGCTTCCACCTGGGTGCGGGTTTCCGGGCCCACGTAGGGGCGCAGCAGGGTCCACAGCCGGCGGCCGTCGATCACCTCGATGTCGTGGCGTGCGGCCGCCGCCAGCGCGCCGGCGCGCGCCCGGCCCTCGGTCAGCAGGATGCCGTGGCGGGCCTCGGCCAGCTCCATCTCGGCGGCCAGCTCGGTCACGTGGTGGGAGCCGAGGCGGTAGGCGCTGCCGTGCTTGCACGCCAGCAGCCAGCGCTGGCTGCCGTCGGTCATCAGCAGGCGGCTGCCGTCGCCGGGAGGGGCGGCTTCGCCGTGGCCGCGGCCGGCGTGGCGCAGGCCGCGCTGCTGCATGGCCTGGCCGACCAGGGTCGACAGCTCGCGCCAGCGCAGGGCCGCGATCGCGCGCAGGCCGGCGGTCGCGCGGTGCGTGCCGCGACGTACGAACCAGACATAAGGCAGGCCCACGGCAGCCGTGAGCAGGGCCAGGCTCCCCCCCAGGATCCAGGCAGACATCAACTTCCTCGTGGCTCCCCAAACAGCATCGGACCGATGGTACACGGCCCGGGACGCCACCGGTCGCGGGCACGAAAAGGCCCGCCAGTCCAGAAGCCGAGAGGGGAGGGGAGCAAACGGCGAGGGGACTGGCGGGCCGGTTTCGATTCTGCCGAAGCGATTTGTGCTTTGCAACAATGCAGTGGTACCACCGATGGAATGCTGCGTTAGCTGATTCCGGCATCCGGGCGCGGATCGGGGCCGCCGGCGGCCGGCGCCGGGCCCGGGGTCGGCGGCACGGACGGTTCCGGCGCCACGGTGGTGCGCAGCTGCAGTTCCCGGGTCAGGGCGTCGATCCTCGCTCCCAGCGCGTCCAGGTCTTCGCGGGTGGGCACGTCCATCTGCCGCAGGGCCTGCTGGACGCGGTGCTCGAAGGCGCGGCCGACGCTGTCCCAGGCCTCGTTGGCCTTGGCCGTGGCCCGGCCCAGGGCGCCGTCCACGGCCTGGCGCAGCCCTTCCAGGCGCGCAGCGGCGCTGTTCTCGCCGGCCGGGCCCTGGCCCTCGCCGACCGCGCGTCCTTCCTCGGCCAGCTGCTCGAAGAAACGGCTGCCCTCGGCCTGGGCCCGCGCCAGCGCGCCGATGCCCGCCAGCCACACTTGCTGCGCCGATTCACCCAGCTCGCGGGCGAAGCGCCCGGCCTGGGCCTGGATGTCGGCGGCGCTGGGGGTCTCGCGATAGCGGTTTTCAACGGTCATGGCCGGGTCCTCGCGTCGTGGGAAACACACGCGAGTTTCACGGCCGGCCCGCAAAGGCGGCGTGATCCTCAGCCGAGCTTTTCCGCCAGCACCCGGCGGATCTCCGATTCCACCAGCCCCTGCAGGGCCGAGAACAGGAAGCCCAGTTCGGCCTGCACCCGCACCTTGCCGGGCAGCAGCTCGATGCGCCCGTCGATGCCGGGGCCGCCCAGGGCCAGGCTGTCGCCTTCCCAGCGGCTGCTCAGGCCATGCCGCTCCTGCAGCCGGGCGGCGATGCCCTCCACCGCCTGGCGGACCTGCTCGGGCGTGCGCGAATGGGCGTGTTCGATATCGATGCGGGACAAGCGTCGGACTCCGTTGGCTGCGGGAAGGGCGCGCGTGCGCACGCGGAACTGGCGGCTGGTGCAAGCGCGCTGATAGTCTGCCACGCATGCAAGAACACGCACTGCACCTGCACTTCAGCAACCGCCAGCAACCCGACCATCCGCTGGCCGCGGGGGTGTTGCGCCTGGTCCGCCAGGCCAACGGCACCCTCGGCCTGGGCGAGGCGGCCGGCGCGCTGCTGGCGCAGTTCTGCCTGGACCGGCGCGGGCTGTGGCTGCAGGTGGCCAACGGCGCGCGCGGCATCCACGTCAACGGCCGCCCGGTGCGGCGCATGGCCCTGCTGCGCGCCGGCGACGCGGTCTATGCCGACGGCGTCGAACTGCTGGTACGGGCCGGGCCGCGTGCGCCGGAGGCCGCGCAGGAACCCGCGGACGCGGCGGCGCACGAGGCCTGCGTGGTGTTGCGCGGGGTTGGCGGCGCCCACCACGGGCGCTGCTTCACCCTGGCCCAGCCGCGCCTGGTGGGTTCGGTGCACGAGGCCGACATCCGCATCGACGACCCGGCATTCGCGCCGCGCCACGCCATGCTCGAGCGCCAGGGTGGGCAGGTCCTGCTGCGCGACCTGGGCTCGGCCGAGGGCAGCGTGGTCAACGGCATGCCGGTGCGCGACGCGGTGCTGGCGGCCGGGGACCAGGTCGTGTTCGAGGGCCAGCATCGTTTCGTGGTCGAAGCCCCGGCGCTGCCCGACCTGGCCCCCCGCGGCGCGGGCGACACGGCCGAGCCGGCGGCGGCGCCGGCAGCGCCGCCGCGCAGCGGCGTGCGCGTGCCCTGGCTGCTGCTGGCGGCGATCCTGCTGGCCGGAGCGCTCAGTGCGCTGCTGTGGTTCGGTTCGCCCTGAGCCGCAGCACCAGGCGCCAGCCGAGCAGCAGTGCGAGGATGCCGGCGTACAGCGCCGGCTCGCGGATGTCGGACTTCACCAGCCACCAGAAGTGCAGCACCGCCAGCACGCCGATGGCGTAGACGGCGCGGTGCAGCTGGCCCCAGCGCCGGCCCAGGCGGCGCATCCAGCCGCGGGTGGAGGTGACCGCCAGCGGCACCAGCAGCAGCCAGGCGAGGAAGCCCACGGTGATGTACGGGCGCTTGGCGATTTCCCCGAACAGTTGCGTCCAGTAGCCGCCCAGGTCCAGCACCAGGTACGCGCACAGGTGCAGGCAGGCGTAGAAGAACGCGTAAAGCCCCAGCATGCGCCGGAACTGCAGCAGCACCGGCTGGCCGCTGAGCCGGCGCAACGGGGTGATGGCCAGGGCCAGCAGCAGCAGGCGCAGCGCCCACAGGCCGGTGCGGTGCTCGATCTCGGCCACCGGGTCTGCCCCCAGCATGTCGCCACCGGTGCGCCAGACCTGCGCCATTTGCCAGCCCAGCCACGCGGCCGGCGCCAGGGCCAGCGCATGCGCCGCGGCCTTGGCCGCGACCAGGCCCGCTCCGCTGCTCCGGCGCGGCCGGGCAGGAGCGGCAGGCGCGCGGCTCAGTACCACTTGCGCAGGTCCATGCCGGCGTACAGCGCGGCGACCTGTTCGGCGTAGCCGTTGAACGGCTGCGTCGGGATGCGGGCGGCGAACAGCCTGCTCTTGGTCCCGGCGATGCGGCGCTCGGTCTTCTGGCTCCAGCGCGGATGGTCCACCGCCGGATTGACGTTGGCGAAGAAGCCGTACTCGGACGGCTGCAGTTCGTTCCAGGCGGTCTTCGGCATGCGCTCGGTGAAGCGGATGGCCACGATCGACTTGATCGACTTGAAGCCGTACTTCCACGGCACCACCAGGCGCAGCGGCGCGCCGTTCTGCTGCGGCAGCGGCTTGCCGTACAGGCCGGTGGCCAGCAGGGCCAGCGGGTGCATGGCCTCGTCGATGCGCAGGCCCTCGCGGTACGGCCAGTCGATCGAGCGGTAGCGGATCCCGGGCATCTGCCGCGGGTCGGCCAGGGTGGTGAAGGCCACGTACTTGGCCTTCGAGGTCGGCTCGAAGCGGCGCAGCACGTCCGCCAGCGGCACGCCGTTCCACGGGATCACCATCGACCAGCCTTCCACGCAGCGCAGGCGGTAGATGCGTTCCTCCACCGCGATCCCGCGCAGCAGGTCCTCCAGGCCGATGGTGCCGGGCCTGGCGCACTCGCCGTCGACCAACACCGACCAGGGCGAGGTGCGCAGGGTGCGGGGCGCGCGCGAGGGATCGTCCTTGTTGGTGCCGAACTCGTAGAAGTTGTTGTAGGTGGTGGCGTCCTCGTAGCGGGTCGGCTCCTCGTCGGTGCTGAAACCGGCGCGCGCCTGGGCGGTGCTGGTCCGGGCGCGCGGCGGGGGCGGCGGCTCGGCTTCGGCGCAGCCGGCCAGGCCCAGCACCGGGCTGGCGGCAAGCATGCCCAGCAGTCGGCGGCGGTCGCGGTAGACCGCCTCGTCGGTGATTTCGCTGGCGGGGATCCGGGGCAGGGAAGGCGGGCGCATGGCAGGTTCCGGAGGTCGGACGGAAGTGGGACAGCGTCCATGCCGGCGCGGTTCCCCGCGGCGGCGCGGGGCCGGTCTTGGTTGCGCCCGCAACTGGTGCGCTGCGGCATACTACGAGCCCTTTCGTTATGGGTGCTTCATGACGCGCGCGTACAACTTCAGTGCCGGCCCTGCGACGTTGCCGGAAGCGGTCCTGCGCCAGGCGCAGGCGGAAATGCTGGACTGGAACGGGGTGGGCGCGTCGATCGTCGAGCTGAGCCACCGTGGCGCCGAGTTCATGGCCGTGGCCGCGCAGGCCGAGGCCGACCTACGCGCCCTGATGTCGATCCCGGACGACTACGCCGTGCTGTTCATGCAGGGTGGCGCCACCACCCAGCAGGCGCTGCTGGCGCTGAACTTCGCCGCCCCGGGCCAGCGCGCCGACTACGTGGTCACCGGCCACTGGAGCAAGACCGCGATCAAGCAGGCGCGGCCGTACGTGGACGTGCACGTGGTCGCCGACGGCGAGGCCGGCGGCTTCCGCGACATCCCGCCGCGCGCGCAGTGGGCGCTGAGCCCCGGCGCGGCCTACGTGCACATCACCGCCAACGAGACCATCCACGGCGTGGAGTACCGCGGGGCGCCGGACGTGGGCGGGGCGCCGCTGTTCGCCGACTTCAGTTCCTCGATCGCCTCCGAGCCGATCGACGTATCGAAGTACGGCCTGATCTACGCCGGTGCGCAGAAGAACCTGGGCCCGGTCGGCATCTCGGTGGTGATCGTGCGCCGCGAACTGCTGGAGCGCGCCGGCCAGCCGCGCGCGGACATCTTCACCTACGCCTCGCACGCGGCGCGCGATTCGATGCTCAACACGCCGCCGACCTGGAACTGGTACCTGCTGGGCCTGACCGTGCGCTGGATGCTGGAACAGGGCGGCGTGGAGGAGTTCGCGCGGCGCAACGCGGCCAAGGCCGCGCTGGTGTACCAGGCGATCGACGCCTCCGGCGGCTTCTACCGCAACGAAGTCGCGCCGGCGGTGCGCTCGCGCATGAACATCCCGTTCTTCCTGCCCGACGAGGCGTTGGCCGCGCGCTTCGTGGCCGAATCGCGCGAGGCCGGCCTGCTGGCGCTGAAGGGCCACAAGGCCGTCGGCGGCCTGCGCGCCTCGCTGTACAACGCCATGCCGCTGGAAGGGGTGCAGGCCCTGGTCGACTTCATGGCCGACTTCCAGCGCCGCCACGGCTGACCCACCGGTTGCGCGGCGGCCGCGGCCGCCGCCAGTGACGACGGAACCCTTCGATGGCATCGAGCAAGAAAACCAGCGCAAGCAAGGCCGTGCCCGCCGCCCGCAAGGCCGCGACCCGCAAGACCCCGGCGCGCCGCGCGGCGGCGAAGACCGCGCCGCCGGTGCTGGAGGACGTGCGCGCGCAGATCGACAGCATCGACCGGCAGATCCAGGAGCTGATCGCGCAGCGCGCGCGCTTCGCCCTGCAGGTCGGCAAGGCCAAGGGCAAGCTCGCCGCGGCGGTGGACTACTACCGCCCCGAGCGCGAGGCCCAGGTGCTGCGCATGGTGGTGGACCGCAACCAGGGGCCGCTGCCGGACGAGGTCCTGGTGCACGTGTTCCGCGAGATCATGTCCGCCTGCCTGGCGCAGCAGGAGCCGCTGAAGATCGGCTACCTGGGGCCGGAAGGAACCTTCAGCCAGCAGGCCGTGCTCAAGCACTTCGGCCGCTCGGCGCACGGCCTGCCGCTGGCGAGCATCGAGGAGGTGTTCCAGGAGGTCGACGCCGGCAACGCCGACTTCGGCGTGGTGCCGGTGGAGAACTCCGGCCAGGGCACGATCCAGGTCACCCTCGACATGTTCCTGACCTCGCCACTGAAGATCTGCGGCGAGGTGGAGCTGAAGGTGCACCAGTACCTGCTCTCGCGCACCGGCCGGATCGAGGACATCGAGCGCATCTACGCCCATCCGCAGGCCTTCGCCCAGACCGCCGGCTGGCTGCGCGCCAACCTGCCGAAGGTGGAGAAGGTGCCGGTGTCCAGCAACGCCGAGGGCGCGCGCCGCGCGCGCGGCGCCGACGACGCGGCCGCCATCGCCGGCGAGAGTGCGGCGCACGTCTACGGCCTGAAGAAGGTCATCATGCAGCCGATCCAGGACGACCGCGACAACACCACGCGCTTCCTGGTGATCGGCCGGCGCCTGTTCCCGCCGTCCGGCCACGACCGCACCTCGATCCTGGTGTTCATCCACGACAAGCCCGGCGCGCTGTTCGACGTGCTCAGCCCGTTCGCGCGCCACGGCATCAGCATGAACCGGATCGAGTCGCGGCCCTCGCACCAGGCCAAGTGGGAGTACGCGTTCTTCATCGACCTGGCCGGCCACGTCGAGGACGAGGCGATGAAGAAGGCGCTGGCCGAGCTGGAGAAGCACGTGGCCAAGGTGAAGGTGCTGGGGTCGTATCCGGTGGCGGTGCCTTGAGGGCGGTGATTGGTGATTGGTGATTCGTTCGCGGCGCTGGAAGGCGCCGGGCGTGCAGACGATGGAGAGCTGATGTCGCAGTCTTCGCAACACTGGATCGCAAGCGCGGGGCAGCCGCTGCGCGGGACGCTGGAGATCCCCGGCGACAAGTCCGTTTCGCACCGTGCGGTGATGTTCGCCGCGCTGGCCGATGGCGTTTCCACCATCGATGGCTTCCTCGAAGGCGAGGACACCCGTGCCACCGCGGCGATCTTCGAGCGGCTGGGCGTGCGCATCGAGACGCCGACGGCGTCGCGGCGCATCGTCCACGGCGTGGGCGTGGACGGGCTCAGGCCCGCCGACGGCCCGCTGGACTGCGGCAACGCCGGCACCGGCATGCGCCTGCTGGCCGGGCTGCTGGCCGGGCAGGCGTTCGACAGCGTGCTGGTCGGCGACGCCTCGCTGTCGAAGCGGCCCATGCGCCGGGTCACGGTGCCGCTGGCACAGATGGGCGCCCGGATCGACACCGGGGCCGACGGTACCCCGCCGCTGCGCATCCACGGCGGGCAGAAGCTGCGTGGCATCGACTACACGCTGCCGGTGGCCAGCGCCCAGGTGAAGTCGGCGCTGCTGCTGGCCGGGCTGTACGCCGAGGGCGGGACCTCGGTGGCCGAGCCGCACCCGACCCGCGACTACACCGAGCGCATGCTGGCCGCGTTCGGCGTGGACATCGAGTTCTCGCCGGGCTACGCCCGCCTGCGCGGCGGCCAGCGCCTGCGCGCCACCGACATCGCGGTGCCGGCGGACTTCTCCTCTGCCGCGTTCTTCCTGGTCGCGGCCAGCATCGTGCCCGGCTCGGAACTGCGCCTGCGCCAGGTCGGCCTCAATCCGCGCCGCACCGGACTGCTGCATGCGCTGCGCCTGATGGGCGCGGACATCACCGAGGAGAATCCCTCCACCCATGGCGGCGAGCCGGTGGCCGACCTGGTGGTGCGGCATGCGCCGCTGCGCGGCATCGAGGTGCCGGAGGCACTGGTGCCGGACATGATCGACGAATTCCCGGCGCTGTTCGTGGCCGCGGCCTGCGCCGAAGGCCCGACCGTGGTCCGCGGCGCGGCCGAGCTGCGGGTGAAGGAATCCGACCGCCTGGCGGCGATGGCCAGCGGCCTGCGCACGCTGGGTCTGCAGGTCGACGAGACCCCGGACGGCGCCACCATCCATCCCGGGCAGCTGCACGGCGGCACGATCGAGAGCCAGCACGACCACCGCATCGCCATGTCCTTCGCCGTCGCCGGGCAGCGCTCGGATGCGCAGGTACGGATCAACGACACCGCCACCGTGGCGACGTCGTTCCCGGGGTTCGACCTGCTGGCGCGTGGCTGCGGTTTCGGCCTGGCGGCCGGCTGAGGACGCGCGCCCTCACTCGCGGCGGAACTCGACCGGCAGGTGCACGGTGGAAGGCACGGCCTGGCCGTCGCGCATGGCCGGCTCGAAGCGCCACTGCCGCGCCGCCGCCATGGCGGCGCGGTCGAATGCCGGGTCCTCGCTGCCACCGCGCGCGACCACCTGCACGTCCACCGGACGCCCGTCGCTGCCGACGATGATCGCAACGACCACGTCGCCCTCGCTGCCGTTGCGCAGCGCGCTGCGCGGATAGCTGGGCACCGGGTTGCCGGCCAGCGGGCGTGGCGGGCGGTCCGTTTCCAGCGCTGTGGAAGGGCTGGCGGGCAGGCCGTCGTAATACTGCGGCTGGTCGCCGGCAGCCACCGGGTTTGCCTCGCGCAGGGCCAGCCACGCCAGGGCCGCGGCGAGCAATGCCAGGCCCAGCATCGCCGCGCGCAGCGCCAGGGCGTGCCTGGACAGCGCGGCCCGGAGCCCGGCGCGGCCGGTGTCGAAGTAGGTGGCCATGGCGATTCCTCGTTGCAGGTGCACGGGGAGTCTGGCCACGCCGGTGTGTCGGCCGGATGATCGGGCGATGAAGCCCGTGCCAACGGCGCGCCACGGTTCAGCGCCGTGAGCGCCGCTTCACTCGGTCTGGAACTCCACCGGCACGATGGCTTCGCCCGGGAGCGGCCGGCCTTCGCCGTCGCGTGCGGGCCGGAAGCGCCAGCGCAGTGCCGCCTCGGCCGCGGCGCGGTCCAGCTCGCGCGAACCGCTGCGCTCGACGATCTCCACGTCGCCGGCGCGGCCTTCGGCATCCACCTGGACCCGCAGCACCACGGTGCCACTCTCGCCGCGGCGCAGGGCGGAAGCGGGATAGCGTGGCGCGGGCTGGCCCGGCAGCAGTTCGGGTGCCTGGGCGATGCTGGACGCCACCGGCGCGACCGGCGCCGGTTCCACCGGCGCGGGCTCGACGGTTTCCGGCTCCGGCTGCACCGGCTCCGGCGCGGGCGCTTCCTCCACCAGGCGCGGTTCCTCGCCGTCGGCGGTGCGCGGCAGCGGCGCGCTGGTTCCAGCCGGCATGGGCGCGGGCAGCGGCTCGCTGGGCAGCGCGGCCAGCGCCGCTGCCGGGGCGGCCTCGCCCGGAGCGGGCTCGCCGGACTGCCGGGTCACCACCAGCAGGAACAGCACCCAGCCCAGCACGAAGGCACCGGCGACCACGGCCCAGCGGCTGCGGGCCAGGCGGCGCAGGAGGTCCGCGGGGTGTTCTTCGGTTCGGCTCATGCGGCGTGTCGGGGGCGGAGCGGCCGATTCTGGCACAGCCCGGCCGGGCCCGCGGGCGCGGGGGGCGCCGGTTGGGGGATAATGCACGTCTCTTCCGCGTCCTCCCGGTCCCTGCAATGCTCGACCCCTCGCTGCTCCGTTCCCAGACCGCCGCCATCGCCGAGCGCCTCGCCACGCGCGGCTACGCCCTCGACACCCAGGCGCTGGAATCGCTGGAGGCCGAGCGCAAGGCCATCCAGGTGCGCACCCAGGAGCTGCAGAACCTGCGCAACACCCGCTCCAAGGCGATCGGCCAGGCCAAGGCCAGGGGCGAGGACGTGTCCGCGCTGCTGGCCGAGGTCGCCGGCTTCGGCGACGAGCTGAAGGCTTCCGAGGCGCGCCTGGAGGAGATCCGTGGCAAGCTCGAAGCGCTTACCCAGGGCATCCCCAACCTGCCGGCCGAGGACGTGCCGGTGGGTCCGGACGAGTCGGCCAACGCCGAGCAGCACCGCTGGGGCACGCCGCGCAGCTTCGACTTCGAGCCCAAGGACCATGTCGACCTGGGCGCGCGCAACGGCTGGCTGGACGCGGAGACCGCGGCCAAGCTGAGCGGCGCGCGCTTCACCGTGCTGCGCGGCCAGCTGGCGCGCCTGCACCGCGCCCTGGCCCAGTTCATGCTGGACCTGCACACCGGCGAGCACGGCTACGAGGAAACCAACGTGCCGGTGGTCGTCAACGGCGACGCGCTGTACGGCACCGGCCAGCTGCCCAAGTTCGAGGAGGACCTGTTCTCCACCCAGCTGGGCGAGAACCGGCGCTACCTGATCCCGACCTCCGAGGTGCCGCTGACCAACATCGCCCGCGGCGAGATCCTGGCGCCGGAGCAGCTGCCGCTGCGCATGACCGCGCACTCGATGTGCTTCCGTTCCGAGGCCGGCAGCGGCGGCCGCGACGTGCGCGGCATGATCCGCCAGCACCAGTTCGAGAAGGTGGAGCTGGTCTCGATCACCCGCCCGGAGGACAGCGACGCCGAGCACGAGCGCATGACCCGCTGCGCCGAGACCGTGCTGGAGAAGCTGGGCCTGCCGTACCGCCGCGTGCTGCTGTGCACCGGTGACATGGGCTTCTCCGCGCGCAAGACCTACGACCTGGAGGTCTGGCTGCCCTCGCAGCAGACCTACCGCGAGATCTCCTCCTGCTCCAACTGCGGCGACTTCCAGGCGCGCCGCATGCAGGCGCGCTGGCGCAACCCGGCCACCGGCAAGCCGGAACTGGTGCACACGCTCAATGGCTCGGGCGTGGCCGTGGGCCGCGCGCTCATCGCGGTGATGGAGAACTACCAGAACGCCGACGGCTCGATCGACGTGCCCGAGGTGCTGCGGCCGTACATGGGCGGCGCGGCCCGCATCGCCTGATCCCTCCCGGCGGCCGGCAGCGCCGGCCGCCCTCCTGCCTCAGGCCGCCTCGGCCAGCGGCTGCACCAGTTCGTCGATCCGCGCCCGGGCCCCGGCCAGGGCCTGCTCGCGGTGTTCGGGCGAGATCGCCACGCCTTCGGCGCGGACCAGTTCCACATCGTGGATGCCGATGAAGGCGAACAGCTGGCGCAGGTACGGCTCCTGGAAGTCGGTCGGCGCACCGGCGTGCAGGCCGCCGCGGGCGCTGGCGATGATCACCTTGCGCCCGCCAGCCAGGCCCTGCGGGCCCTCGGCGGTGTAGCGGAAGGTGCGCCCGGCGACCACGATGCGGTCGATCCAGGCCTTCAGGGTCGAGGGAATCGACAGGTTGTACATCGGCACGCCGATCACCACGACGTCCGCCGACAGGAACTGCTCCAGCACGCGCTCGGCCTCGGCCGCCTGCGCCGGATCGCTCTTGGCCAGCGCGGCGCCGGTCAGGTGGGGCAGGGGCTCGGCGTCCAGGTCGCGGTACTCGACCTGCAGGCCGGGATGGTGCGCTTTCCACTCGGCGACAATGGCGGCGCTCAGTCCGCGGCTCACGGAATTGGCGCCCAGGGCGCTGGAATCGATATGCAGTAGTTTCATGGCTGTGCTCTCGCTGCTCTAGGGTGGTAAGGGCGGTAGGGCCGCCGGCAGGGCACAGGGTCCATCGTTGCAACGATGGGATAAAGGTGGTTAGATAACACCGTCTGTTGCGTCTGTGGAGACAGCGCCATGCAGGACCTGAACGACCTCTACTATTTCGCCATGGTCGTCGAGCACGGCGGCTTTGCCGCGGCGGAGCGGGCCCTTGGAATTCCCAAGTCGCGCCTGAGTCGCCGTATCAGCCAGCTGGAAACCGACCTCGGCGTGCGCCTGTTGCAACGTTCCACCCGCCGCTTCGCGGTCACTGACGTGGGCATGAGCGTGTACCGCCACGCCCAGACCATGCTTGCCGAGGCCCAGGCCGCGCGCGAGGTGGTGGACCGCCTGAGCGCCGAGCCGCGCGGGCTGGTACGGGTGAGCGTGCCGGTGGCTATCGCCCAGCAGCAGCTGCCGAAGCTGCTGCCGAAGTTCCTGCAGCAGTACCCGAAGGTGCGCCTGCAACTGCACGTCAACAACCGCCGCGTCGACCTGATCAACGAAGGCTTCGACGTGGCCCTGCGCGTGCGCACCCGGCTGGACGACGACGGCAGCCTGGTGATGCGCAGCTTCGGCCAGATCCAGGAACTGATGGTGGCCAGCCCCAAGTACCTGGACCGGGCCGGTCGGCCCAAGGATCCGTCCGAGCTGGCTTCGCACCTGACCCTGAGCATGCACGAGGATGAAGCGCACCAGCGCTGGGAACTGCACGGTCCCAACGGCGAGGTGCGCCGCGTGGACGACCTGCAGCCGCGGGTGGCCGGGTTCGACTTCCCGCTGCTGCTGGCGATGGTCAAGGACGGTTTCGGCATCACCATGCTGCCGGAGACCGTGTGCGCCGAGGCCGTGCGCAACGGCGAGCTGGAGGTGGTGCTGCCCGAGTGGTCGCTGCCGCAGGGCATCTGCCACGCGGTGTTCGCCTCGCGCCGCGGCCTGCTGCCGGCGGTGCGGGTGTTCATCGACTTCCTGGCCGAGCACCTGCCGAAGCAGATCGAGGCCTCGCGCCTGGACTGCGGCAACTGCGGGCGCAAGGATGGCGGCGCGGTGGCCGCGGCCGGCAGCGAAATCGCCCTGGCCGGCTGATTCGGCGCCCGCCGGCATGCGACAATCGGCGGCCGGCCAGCGGCCTGCCGCCGCATTGCCGTCCGCGCTGCACGGTGTGCAACCTTGCCTGGCGCTTCGGCGGCAGCATGGCTGCCGCCGGACCCGGCATGGACGTCGGTGGGGTGCGGTGGGGTGCGGTGGGGCGAGGCGGCACGCATGTCGCGCCCGGCCATGTCCGTAGCAGCGCCAGTGCATTGGCTTGCGCGCGGACCGGGCACTGCGGTGCGTGGTCCTGGTCCGCACGGCGGCGCCGCGAAAGCGGCGCGATGCAACGTAAAACGGAGAGATGGCCGAGCGGTTCAAGGCACCGGTCTTGACCCGCAGGCCGAAGGCCGGAGGGCGCATCGACGCAGTCGATGCAAAACCGGCGACGCCGCGCAAGCGGCGAGATGCAACGTAGAACGGAGAGATGGCCGAGCGGTTTAAGGCACCGGTCTTGACCCGCAGGCCGAAGGCCGGAGGGCGCATCGACGCAGTCGATGCAAAACCGGCGACGCCGCGTAAGCGGCGCGATGCAACGTAAAACGGAGAGATGGCCGAGCGGTTTAAGGCACCGGTCTTGAAAACCGGCGTAGTGGCGACACTACCGTGGGTTCGAATCCCACTCTCTCCGCCACCTTCAGGACAGGGGTTCCCGGGCACGGCCTGGTTGCACCCGAGGGTTATGCAAACATTCCTTGCGCCGCTTGTCGCGCCATGGAGGGAGCGATAGGCTGCGGCGCGGGGCATACCGAGGGAACGGCATGGCCATCCGTGTATTTCTGATCGACGACCATGCGCTGGTCAGGACCGGCCTGCGCATGATCCTGGGCGCCGAAGCGGACATCCAGGTCGCCGGGGAAGCGGAGAGCGGCGAGGACGCGCTGCGCCAGCTACGCGCACTTTCGCCCCCGGTGGACGTGGTCCTGTGCGACCTGCACCTGCCGGGCATCAGCGGGCTGGAAGTGACCGAGCGCATCGTGCGCGAAGGCGTGCACGGGCACGTGCTGATCGTGTCCGTGCTCGAGGACGGGCCGCTGCCCAAGCGCCTGCTCGACGTGGGCGCCTACGGCTACATCGGCAAGGGCAACGATGCGCGCGAACTGCTGCGCGCGGTGCGCGACGTCGCCGCAGGCAAGCGCTACCTTGGCAGCAGCGTGGCGCAGAACATGGCGCTGGCTGGCGTGGAACGGGTGGAGTCGCCGTTCGACACGCTCTCGCCGCGTGAACTGGAAGTGGCCATGCTGCTGGTCCAGGGGCTGCGCCAGGAAATGATCGCGCGCCGGCTCAAGCTCAGCGCCAAGACCGTCAACACGCACAAGTCGCGCCTGTTCGAGAAGGTCGGCGTGCAGGACAGCATCGCGCTGGCGCGACTGGCGGCCCGCTACGGGCTGATGGATCCCGGCCGCTCGCTGTAAGCCGCGCCGCCCGGTCGCAGCCATGCACCGCGGATGGGGCTGGCGTTGCGCCGCCACCGTGCGGCGCACGGGTCTCGTTGCTGCAGTGGACAGCGGAGGAGCAGGGGACGGGCCGTGCGACGCGGGCTCGGGCCGCGCCGTGAACCTGGCGCCAGAGCACCTCGGCCGTCCGCGGGCCACTGCAGGCAGACAGTCGATGTCTGGCGCGAACCCGGGCGGGGAGCCAACAAACTTCCCTGAAACGACGAAGGCCCGCCATACGGCGGGCCTTCGTCGCTGCCGGCCGGCGGACTCAGTCCTGCTGGCGCGGCGTATCGGCCTGTTCCTCGCCGCTCGCCTCTTCCCCGGCGGCGGCATCGGCCGCACCGGTTTCCGGGGCCCGGGTGGCTTCCTCGCCACCGGCCTCGCCAGGCTCGGCCTGGGCGGCATCAGCCTGGCTCGCATCGGCCTGCGGCGCAGGCACCTGCCCGCTTTCCGGCAGCTGGTCAAACAGGCCGGCGGTGGTGAACGGGTCCGGGTTGGCAGGCTGCTCCGCCTCGGCGGCTGCCGGCTCTTCCGCGGCCGGCGCTTCTGCCACGGCCGGAGCCGGAACTTCCCCGGCCGCCGGCGTCTCCGCCTTGGCCTCGGAGGCCGGGGCGTCCGGCGCCGCTTCGGCCACGCTGACCGGGGCGACGGCAGCGGCATCGGCCGGGGTCGCCTCGGCCGGCTGCGGCGCGGCTTCCGGCGCGGCGGCCGTGGCGGCGGCCTCGGCAGGCGTCACCGGCGCGGAGGCCTGTTCCGCGGCCACGGCTTCGACCGGCGCGGCAGGTTCGACCGCCGGCACCGGATCCGGCGTGGCGGTGGGCGCCTGCTCCACCGGCGCGGGCTCGGCAGGGGTCTCGGCGACAGCCTCGGTCGCGGGCACGGCCTGCTGGGCAGCCGCGGTTTCGGCGGCACCCGGCTCAGCGGCGACCGGCCCGGCCGTCGGGGCGGCAACCGGAGCCGCAGGGCCATGGGATTCCACGTCTGCGGCCGGGGCCGCGCTCACCGGGGCCGGCAGGTCGTCGAAGTCGAACTCCGGCTGGCTGGCCGGGGCGACCTGTGCCGCGGCCTCGCCCTCGGCGTCGTCATCGCCCTCGAGGCCTTCGCCCAGTTCCTGCGCGCCCTCGGCGCTGGCACCCTCGGCCGCGGCACCACCGCGACGGCGGCGACGGCCACCGCGACGGCCGCGCCGACGGCGGCTGCCGCCCTCCGCGGTCGCGCCTTCCTCGCCAGGCGCCGCGGCCTCGGCGACGGCGGTCGCCTCGCCGGTGGCCTCGGCCGGAGCGGGCGAGGGGACATTGCTGGTGTCGTCGAGCGGGGCGGCGACCGCGGCAGCTGCCGCGGCAGCCACGGCCGCGGTGCCGGACTGCACGGGCTCGACGGCTGCCGCCTGGGCCGGCTCTTCGGTGCGCGGGCGCTGCGGCTGCGCCGGACGGGCAGCGGTTTCGGCGGCGGGGGCGCTGGTGGCCTCGGCCGGCTTCGGCTGGCGCTGCTTCTGCGGCTGCTGCTTGTTGCCGCCGGCCTGCTGGCCATTGCGGCCCTGCTGCTGCGCCTTGTCCTGCTTGTCCTGCTTCTCCTGGCGTTCCTGCTTCGGCTGGGCCTGGCCATTGCCGCCCTTGCCCTGGCCGCGCTTGCGTCCCTGGCCCTGCGCCTGGCCGCTGCCGGCCGCCTCGCCGCGTTCGCGGCGCGGGCGCTCGTTGCGGTTGCCGCGGCCTTCGCCCTGGCCGGCGGCCGCGGTGCGCTCGGGCTTGGCCGGGGCCGGGGCCGGATCCAGCGCCGCGCCAAACAGGCGCTTGAGGAAGCCGACCACGCCGCCGCCAGTGGACGGGGCAGGCGCCGGGGCAGGTGCGGGCGCCGCCGGCTGCACCGGCGCTTCCTCGCGCTCCTCGCGCACCGGTGCCGGGCGCGGCGGGGCCACGCGGGTCACCGCCGGGGCCGGCGGGATGTTCAGCTGGGCCTTGGTCAGGGCGTGCACCGGCAGCTTGCGCGGGGTGCCGCGCTGGTAGGAAGGCTTGCTGCTTTCCTCGCCCAGCTCGTTCTCGCGCAGGCGGGTGACCTCGTAGTGCGGGGTCTGCAGCTGCTCGTCGGCGACGATGATGATCGGCGCGTCGTGGCGGGTCTCGATCTCGCGCAGCGCGCTGCGCTTCTCGTTGAGCAGGAAGTTGGCGATCTCCACCGGGGCCTGGACCAGCACCTGCCCGGTGTTCTCCTTCATCGCGTGCTCCTCGGCGACGCGGATGATGGACAGCGACAGCGACTCGATGCTGCGCATGCGGCCGTGGCCCTCGCAGCGCGGGCAGACGATCTGGCTGGCCTCGCCCAGGCTGGTGCGCAGGCGCTGGCGGCTCATCTCCAGCAGGCCGAAGCGGCTGATGCGGCCGATCTGGACGCGGGCGCGGTCGTACTTGAGCGCCGCCTGCAGCCGCTCCTCGACCGCGCGCTGGTGCTTGGACGAGGACATGTCGATGAAGTCGATCACCACCAGGCCGCCCAGGTCGCGCAGGCGCAGCTGGCGGGCCACCTCGTCGGCGGCCTCCAGGTTGGTCTGGAACGCGGTCTCCTCGATGTCGCCGCCCTTGGTGGCGCGGGCCGAGTTGACGTCGATCGCGGTCAGCGCCTCGGTCTGGTCGATCACCAGGGCGCCGCCGGAGGGCAGGCGCACGGTGCGCTCGTAGGCGTTCTCGATCTGCGACTCGATCTGGAAGCGGTTGAACAGCGGGATGTCGTCGGTGTAGTGCTTGAGCTTGCGCAGGTTGTGCGGCATCACCTGCTCGATGAACTGCCGCGCGTCGTTGTACATCTCCTCGGTGTCGACCAGGATCTCGCCGATGTCGTTGCGCAGGTAGTCGCGCAGGGCACGGATGATCAGCCGCGACTCCTGGTAGATCAGGAACGGCGCCGGCTTGCTCAGGGCCGCCTCGGCGATCGCGCGCCAGACCGCCAGCAGGTAGTCCAGGTCCCACTGCAGTTCTTCCGCGTCGCGGCCCACGCCTGCGGTGCGGATGATCACGCCCATGTCGTCCGGGATGTTCAGGGCGTCCATGGCGCGCTTGAGCTCGGCCCGGTCCTCGCCCTCGATCCGGCGCGAGACGCCGCCGGCGGTCGGGGAGTTGGGCATCAGCACCATGTAGCGACCGGCCAGCGAGATGAACGTGGTCAGGGCGGCGCCCTTGTTGCCGCGCTCGTCCTTGTCCACTTGGACGACGACTTCCTGGCCCTCGCGCAGCAGCTCGCGGATGCCGGCCTTGTTCGGGTCCACGCCGGCCTGGAAGTAGTCGCGGGAGATTTCCTTCAGTGGCAGGAAGCCGTGGCGCTCGGCGCCGTAGTCGACGAAGGCCGCTTCCAGCGAGGGCTCCAGCCGGGTGATGCGGCCCTTGTAGATGTTGGACTTCTTCTGTTCCTTGGACGGCTGTTCGATGTCGATGTCGTAGAGGGTCTGGCCGTCCACGATGGCCACGCGCAGTTCCTCTGCCTGCGTGGCGTTGATGAGCATTCGCTTCATGGTGCGTTCCTTATCGCGCTCTGACGCGCGGAACGCCGGGCGTTCGCCGTACTGGAATCCCGCCCCGCCGTGTTCCGGCGGGGCGGGCTTCGCCGCCCTCGCGCAACAGCGCGTCCGGGCGGATCCTGGTTTCCAGCGCTGCAACACCACGGCGGTCCGCGGGAGCGCTCTGCTTGTCTGGTTTTAGGTACAGCGGGCCGCTGGCGCGGACGCCACGCGGGACATGTTCAGCTACCGGTGCTCTGACCCACCGGGCCATGGCCGGGTCTGCCTGCAAGCCGCTAACATGGCCGCCCCGGGGGCGGTGGTCGCGTACTGTGCCGGGGTCGCGGGAAGTCCGGGCTTTCGGCCCCGTGACTTCTTCCAGCGGAATCAAACCCTTACATCGCCACCCGAGTCTAACAGAATTAGCCGCCAATGACCGACCCATCCCCCCGGGCAGGAGCCCGCACCGTTACGGTGCCTGAAGACCGTGACGGGCAGCGCCTGGACAACTTCCTGCTGGGCCAGCTCAAGGGCGCCCCGCGCAGCCTGGTGTACAAGCTGGTGCGCAGCGGCCAGGTGCGGGTGAACGGCGGCCGCGCCAAGGCCGAGCGCAAGCTGGCCGGCGGCGACGAGGTGCGCATCCCGCCGGTGCGGATCGAGCCGGAGGGCGAGCGCGGGACCCCGGCGCCGGGCCTGCTGCAGCGCATGGAAGCGGCGATCGTCTTCGAAGATGCGCGCATCCTCGTGGTGGACAAGCCTTCCGGCGTGGCCAGCCACGGCGGCAGCGGGATCAGCTTCGGCGCCATCGAGACCCTGCGCGCCCTGCGCCCGGGCCAGACCCTGGAACTGGCCCACCGCCTGGACCGGGACACCTCCGGCATCCTGGTGGTGGCCAAGAAGCGCTCGGCCCTGGCCGAGCTGCAGGCACTGATGCGCGAGGGCGGCGCCGGCGGCGGCATCCGCAAGCGCTACCTGGCCCTGCTGGCCGGGCGCATGCCCGACGGCACCATGAGCGTGGACGCCCCGCTGCATGTGGGCCTGCGCCAGGGCGGCGAGCGCCACGTGCAGGTGGCCCCGGCGGGCAAGCCCTCGCTGAGCCACTTCCGGGTGCTGGAGCGGCGCGGCGGGCATTCCTACTGCGAGGTGCGGATCGAGACCGGCCGCACCCACCAGATCCGGGTCCATGCCCGCCACCTCGGCCACCCGGTGGCCGGCGACGACAAGTACGGGGACCCGGAGGTCAACCGCCGCCTGCGCGACAAGGCCGGGTTGCGCCGGCTGTTCCTGCACGCGGCTTCGCTGGAGTTCGCCCTGGACGCCGGCCGCACCCCGTACACCCTCAATGCGCCGCTGCCGCCGGAGCTGCGCGAGGTGCTGGACCGGCTCGACTAGGCCGCCGCCGCGGCGTTCACAGCTTGAACAGGACCAGGCTCACGGCCAGCACCGCCATGCCGCTGACCAGGCCGTACACGGTCTCGTGGCCCTTGCCGTAGCGCTTGGCCGCCGGCAGCAGCTCGTCGATCGCCAGGAACACCATGACCCCGGCGATGATCCCGAACACGGCGCCGAACACCGCGTCGGTCATCACCTGCGACAGCAGGGCGTAGCCCACGCCGGCGCCGATCGGCTCGGCCAGGCCGGACAGCAGGCTGGCGATGAAGGCGTAACGCTTGTTGCCGGTGGCGTAGTACACCGGCACCGCGATGGCGATGCCCTCGGGGATGTTGTGGATGGCGATGGCGAAGGCCAGCGGCAGGCCCAGGGCCGGGCTCTCCAGGGTCGCGAAGAAGGTCGCCAGGCCTTCGGGGAAGTTGTGCGCGGTGATCGCCACCGCGGTCATCAGGCCCACCCGGCGGATGTACTCGCGGTTGTGCTCGCGCAGCGCCGGGTCGTCGCTGGTGAGGCTGTCGTGCGGATTGGGGATCAGCCGGTCGATCAGCATGATCGCCACCAGCCCGGCCAGGAAGGCGCAGGTCGCCCCGGCGAAGCCGGCCTTGTCGCCATAGGCCAGGCTGAAGGAGGCGATCGAATTGTTGAGGATCTCCGACAGAGAGACATAGACCATCGCGCCGCCGGCGAAGGCCAGGCCGAAGGCCAGCAGGCGCGGATTCGGGTTGCGGGCGAAGATCACCAGCAGGCTGCCCAGGCCGGTGGCCAGGCCGGCGGCCAGGGTCACGCCAAGTGCGACCAGCACCTGGGAGAGGGCGATCTCGGGCATTCAGGCAGGCCTTGGGAGGTGGGGCGGGGGACTCAGGGGCGGCGGCCGGCGTCCAGGGCGAAGCACTCGTCCGGGCGCACCTGCGGCGGGGTGAAGTTCACCGGCACCTGGATGGTCCGCGCGATCGGCTGGCCGCCGCGGGTGGCCGGGCGGAACTTCCAGCCCTGCACGGCCTCCTGTGCCAGGCGGTCCAGCTCGTCGTTGCCGCTGCTGCGCAGCAGGGTGATGCGGGTAGGCGTGCCCTCGGTGCCCACTTCCACCTGCAGCACGCTCTGCCCGCCGATCCCGGCGCAGCCCAGCTCGGCCGGGTACTGCGGCGGCGGAGTGTCGACCGCCGCGATCTCGGTCGGCGGCGGCACCGGCGCGGCCGGGGGGGCGTCGTCGCGGCCGCAGGCCGCCAGCAGCAGCGTGCCGAACAGGGCGGTGGAAATAGACAGGGCGCGGATCATGTTCAGTCCTCGAGCAGGGCGGAGGCCTTGGCGGCGCAGATGAAGTCGTTCTCGCTCAGGCCACCGACGTCGTGGGTCGAGAAGCGCACCACGCAACGGTCGTAGTGCACGCCCAGGTCCGGGTGGTGGTCCTCCCGGTGCGCGATCCAGGCCAGCGCGTTCACGAAGGCCATGGTGTGGTGGTAGTCGCGGAAGCGGAAGGTGCGCACCAGGGCGCGGCCTTCCTCGGCCAGCTCCCAGCCGGGCACCTCCGGCAGCAGCTCGGCCAGGCGCGCCTGGGTAAGGCGGTGCTCGATGCCCTTGCGGGGGATGCAGTGCGCCTGCGACAGCGGAATCAGGTCTGGCATGCCGGGTCTCCATCTGCCGGCCGATGATCCCCGTGGCGGCGTGCACGCAGCGTTGCAGCCTGGCGTGGCACACCGGCTGCGGGAGGGGGCCGGGACCCGGCTAGAATACCCGCATGATCAACATCTCAGACACCGCGCAGGCGCATTTCCGCAAGCTGGTCGAACGCGAGGGCATCCCCGGGCTGGGGGTGCGCCTGAGCGCGGTCGACCCGGGCACGCCGCGCGCCGACGCGCGGCTGGAGTTCGCCGAGCCGTCCGAGCTGGCCGGCGACGAGTGGGCGGTGGACTGCGAGGGCTTCACCCTGTACGTGGCCGCCGACAGCGTGCCGTGGCTGGACGGCGCCGAGATCGACTACGTCTACCAGGGCACCGGCGCGCAACTGACCATCCGCGCGCCCAAGATCAAGGGCGAGGCGCCCGGCGAGGCCGCCTCCCTGGTCGAACGCGTGCGCTGGGTGATGGACAACGAGATCAACCCGCAGCTGGCCTCCCACGGCGGCCGCGCCGCGGTGGAGCAGGTCTCCGCCGACGGCGTGGTGTGGCTGCGCTTCGGCGGCGGCTGCCACGGTTGCGGCATGGCCGACGTCACCCTCAAGCAGGGCATCGAGAAGACCCTGATGGCGCGGGTGCCGGGGGTGACCGCGGTGCGCGACGCCACCGACCACGACTCCGGCTCGGCGCCGTACATGCCGCGCGGCCGCGCAGGCTGACCCGGCGGCCTTGCGGTGACGCGGGGGGCCGAAATCATCCAGCTGCTCAACGCGCGCGAGCGCGTGCGCGTGCCTTTGGAGCGCAGCACCGGCCTGCCCTACGGCTGGGCGCTGTGGATGAAGGCCGCCCCGGCTGCCGCCGCTCCGGCGCTGCGTGCGGACGAACTCGTGGCACTGCTGGCCGCGCGCCCGCCCGGGCCCTGGCCGCGCGGCGAGGAGCTGACCCGCTGGCAGGCCCTGCTGGCGCTGTTCCGCCAGGGCTGGCAGCCGGCGCCGCGCGACGAACGCCCGCTACGCGCCCTGTCCTGGGCCGGCAGCGCCGCGTTGCACCTGGTATTCGTGCTGCTGCTGTCCTGGATCGCCTACCTGCAGTCGCTGCTGCCGCCCCCGCCGCGCGCGGCCGGCGGCGGCGGCGGGGAACGCGTGGGCATTGGCTTCGTTGGCCGCGAGGGTGCCGCGGGCACGCCTGGCGATTCGGCGCAGGGCGAGGCCTCCGTGACGCCGGCCGCGGCGCGCCAGCCCGGCCAGGCACGGCAGCGGCCGACCCCGCCGACGCCCGCGCCGCAGGTGGCCGATGCGGCGGCCGCGGCGGGACAGTCCGCCGCAGCAACCGAACCCGTCGCGAGCGCGCAGGCCGATCCGGCCGAAGCCGCGCTCGAGGTCCCGCCGGTTCCGCTGATCGAGCCCCGGGCGCCAGCCCCGCGGTTGCCGGAGGTGGCGCTGCGCGAGGTGGAACTCCCGGAACCGGTCGAGGTGGCCAGCGTGCCTGTCCCACAGGTGCCGCTGCCGGTCCGCGAGGTCGCGGTGCGCGAGCCGCAACCGCAGCTGCGCGAGCGCGAGGTGGTGGTGGTCACGGCTCCGGCCATCCAGGCGCCGCGTCCGCGCGAGGTGGACCTGCCCGCGCCGCGGGCGCGCGAGCCGGAACTGCGCCCGCGCGAGGTCGTCGTGGTCGATGTGCCGGCGCTGCCGGCGCCGGCGGTGCGTCCGCTGGAGGTGCCCGCGCCGCCGGTGCGCCTGCCCGAGGTGCGCCAGCGCGAGGTGCCCGCGCCAGTCGCCGCCACCGCACTGCCCACTCCGCCGGTGCGCCTGCCGCAGGTGCAGCCGCGCCCGTCGGCTGCCCCGGCGCTGCGCCCGCGCGAGGTCCCGATGCCGGCCGCGCCGAGCGCCGCTGCACCGGCGCCGGCCGTGGCCCAGCCAGCCCCGGCAGCCGCCGCGCCTGCGCCCCAGCCTGGGGAGTCGGCCGCGGCGCCGTCGCCGGCTACGGCGGCAGCCCCTGCGCCGGCTGCGGCCGCGGAACCGGCGGCACCCGGCGCGGCGTCGTCCGCGCCGCGCCAGGAGCGTGGCACGGCGCCGGGCAGCGATCCCTGGGCCAATGTGCTGGCGGATGACCGCTGGGGCGGACAGGCCCAATCCGCGGGGCCCGGCCCGGGCCTGTTCGACGCCCAGGGGCGCGCGCGCCTGCCTGGCGCGGGCGAGGCGCCGGGGCAGGGCCCAGGGGGCGGAGCGGGCGAGGGCCTGGCCGAGCGCGGTGCTCCCGGGGGCGACAGCGATGCCTGGACCCGCGAGCGCATCGAACAATCCGGTACCTGGCTCAAGCGCCCGCCGTACGACTACGAGCCGACCAGTTTCGACCGCTACTGGGTGCCGAACGAGTCGCTGCTGGCCGAATGGGTGCGCAAGGGCATCAAGTCGGTGGCGATCCCGATCCCGGGCACCAACGGCAAGCGGATCACCTGCGTGGTCTCGCTGCTGCAGCTGGGTGGCGGCTGCGGGATCAGCGACCCCAACCTCAACGAGCAGGCGGCCGAGGCGCGGCCACCGCCGGACGTTCCGTTCAAGCCGGAGCTGCAGGAGGACAACGGCAGCGTGCGCCCGTGAGCCGCCTGCTGGGCCGCGCCCGGCATCCTGCTAGAATCGGCGACCGCTTTTCACCTGCCAGTTGCCGCCATGATCGAGCTCAATCCCGTCCGCCAGCGCATCGCCGACCTTACCGGTCGCGTGGTCTCGCTACGGGGGTATCTTTGACTACGACGCCAAGAAAGAGCGTCTGGAAGAAGTAAACCGCGAACTGGAGCTGCCCAACGTCTGGGACGACCCGGAGCGTGCGCAGGCCCTGGGCCGCGAGCGCGCGATGCTGGACAAGACCGTCGGCGGCATCGCCGCGGTGCTGGAGGGCCTGGAGGGCTCCACCGAACTGCTCGAGCTGGCCGAGAGCGAGCAGGACGAGGAGACCGCCCTGGCGGTGGTGGCCGACGTCGACCGCTATGAGAAGGAGATCGAGAAGCTGGAGTTCCAGCGCATGTTCTCCGGGCAGATGGACGGCGCCAACGCCTTCGTCGACATCCAGGCCGGCGCCGGCGGCACCGAGGCCCAGGACTGGGCCGAGATGCTGCTGCGCATGTACCTGCGCTGGTGCGAGTCGCGCGGCTGGAAGACCGAGCTGCTGGAGGTCTCCGGCGGCGACGTGGCCGGCATCAAGTCCGCCACCTTCCGCGTGGAAGGCGAGTTCGCCTACGGCTGGCTGAAGACCGAGACCGGCGTGCACCGCCTGGTGCGCAAGAGCCCGTTCGACTCGGACAACCGCCGCCACACCAGCTTCACCTCGGTGTTCGTCAGCCCCGAGGTCGACGACAAGATCGACATCGAGATCAACCCGGCCGACCTGAAGACCGACGTCTACCGTTCCTCCGGCGCCGGCGGCCAGCACGTCAACAAGACCGAGTCGGCGGTGCGCATCACCCACGTGCCCAGCGGCATCGTGGTGGCCTGCCAGACCGAGCGCAGCCAGCACGCCAACCGCGACCGCGCGATGAAGATGCTGGCGGCCAAGCTGTACGAGCTGGAGCTGCAGAAGCGCAACGCCGAGAAGGACGCGGTGGAGGCCACCAAGTCCGACATCGGCTGGGGCAGCCAGATCCGCAACTACGTGCTCGACCAGAGCCGGATCAAGGACCTGCGCACCGGCATCGAGCGCAGCGATACCCAGAAGGTGCTGGACGGCGACCTGGACGAGTTCGTCGAGGCCAGCCTCAAGGCCGGCCTGCAGGTCGGCGCCAAACGGACCGACGCGGCCTGAGGCCGCGGCCGCCGCGCCGCGCGCCGATCCGCGTCCGCATCCTCCCCCGACGACCGGCCCGGCCGCCACGCGCGCCGGGCCGCCCAGAACCCAGGCGCGCCCCGCGCCACGTCCGGTCCAGAGCATGAGCCAGTCCAACGAAACCACCGCCGTCGCCCCCGCCGACGAGAACCACCTGATCGCCGAGCGCCGCGCCAAGCTCGCCGCCCTGCGCGAGCGCGGCATCGCCTATCCCAACGACTTCAAGCGCGCCGACTACGCCGGCGACCTGCAGGCCGAATTTGCCGACGCGGAGAAGTGGGCCGCCGAGGCCCTGGAGGCGCTGCCGCGCAAGGTGGCCCTGGCCGGCCGGCTGATGGCCAAGCGGGTGATGGGCAAGGCCAGCTTCGCCCAGGTCATGGACGAGTCCGGCCGCATCCAGCTGTTCCTGCAGGCCAACGCCCTGGGCGAGGCCTACGAGGCGTTCAAGTCGTTCGACGTGGGCGACATCGTCGCGGTCGAGGGCGGGCTGACCCGCACCCGCACCGGCGAACTGTCGGTCAAGGCCACCTCGCTGCGGCTGCTGGTCAAGTCGCTGCGCCCGCTGCCGGACAAGTGGCACGGCCTGGCCGACGTGGAGCAGCGCTACCGCCAGCGCTACGTCGACCTGATCGTGACCCCCGAGGCGCGCGACGTGTTCGTCAAGCGCAGCAAGATCATCCGCGCGATCCGCTCCTGGCTGGACGAGCGCCGCTTCCTGGAAGTGGAGACGCCGATGATGCACTACATCCCCGGCGGTGCCACCGCCAAGCCGTTCATCACCCACCACAACGCCCTGGACCTGCAGCTGTACCTGCGCGTGGCGCCGGAGCTGTACCTCAAGCGACTTGTGGTCGGCGGCCTGGAGCGGGTGTACGAGATCAACCGCAACTTCCGCAACGAGGGTGTGTCGACCCGGCACAACCCCGAGTTCACCATGCTCGAGCTGTACGAGGCCTACGCCACGTACCACGAGATCATGGACCTGACCGAGAACGTCATCCGCGACACCGCACAGGCGGTGCTGGGCACCACCGAGGTGGAGTGGGAAGGGCAGAAGATCGACCTGGGCCCGCGCTTCCGCCGTTGGCGCATGGACGAGGCCGTGCGCCACCACAACCCGGAGATCAGCGCCGCCGACTGCACCGACCGCGAAGCCTTGCTGCGCCACTGCGAGCGCCTGGGGATCAAGGTCAAGCCGGCCTGGGGCTGGGGCAAGCTGCTGCTGGAGATCTTCGAGGCCACGGTCGAGCACCACCTCGTCCAGCCGACCTTCATCACCGACCACCCGGTGGAGGTCAGCCCGCTGGCCCGTGCCTCGGACACCGAGCCGGGCTACACCGACCGCTTCGAGCTGTTCATCAACGGCAAGGAGCTGGCCAACGGCTTCTCCGAGCTCAACGACCCCGAGGACCAGGCGCGGCGCTTCCAGGCCCAGGTCGCGGCCAAGGAGGGCGGCGACGACGAGGCCATGCACTACGACGCCGACTACATCCGGGCCCTGGAATACGGCATGGCCCCGACCGGCGGCCTGGGCATCGGCATTGACCGCCTGGTGATGCTGCTGACCGGCAGCACCTCGATCCGCGACGTGCTGCTGTTCCCGTACATGCGCCCGGGCCATCCCGGCTGAGCCCCCGCGCGCCGCCGGGCGCGCGCCAATTCCGCTTGCGCCGGCGTGGATGTCGCACCCGCCGGCGCCGCGTTATGCTGCAAGCCGGATCAAGGGCGGGACGCGCAGGCCTTGGACATCGCCATCGTCGACGACCAGGCATCGGCACGCACGATGCTGCGTCACATCATCGAGGACATCGCCCCGGAGCTGAAGGTCCACGACTTCGGCGACGCGCGCCAGGCGCTGGCCTGGTGCGAGGACCACCCGGTCGACCTGCTGTTGCTGGACTACCGCATGCCGGGCATCGACGGGCTGGAGTTCGCGCGCCGCTTCCGGCGCCTGCCGCGGCACCGCGACATCCCCATCATCCTGATCACCGTGGTCGGCGACGAGCCGATCCGCCAGGCCGCGCTCGAGGCCGGGGTGATCGACTTCCTGGTCAAGCCGGTGCGCCCGCGCGAGCTGCGCGCGCGCTGCCACAACCTGCTGCAGCTGCGGCAGCAGGCCGAGACCGTCAAGCAGCGCGCGCTGTCGCTGGAGCAGCGGCTGCTGGCGAGCATGCACGAGGTCGAGGAACGCGAGCGCGAGACCCTGTCGCGGCTGGCGCGCGCGATCGAGTTCCGCGACGCCGGCACCAGCTCGCACCTGGAGCGCATGGCGCGGGTGGCCTCGCTGATCGCCGAGGCGCTGGGCCTGCCCGAGGACGAGGTGAAGACGATCGAGGCGGCCGCGCCGCTGCACGACATGGGCAAGATCGCGATCCCGGACTCGGTGCTGATGAAGGCCGGGCAGCTGACCGAGGAGGAGCAGGCGATCATGCGCCGCCACCCGCGGATCGGCTACGAGCTGCTGGCCGACAGCCCCAACCGCTTCATCCAGGCCGGCGCGCTGATCGCGCTGCGCCACCACGAGCGCTGGGACGGCAGCGGCTACCCCGACGGGCTGGCCGGCGAGGCGATCCCGCTGGAGGCGCGGATCGTGGCGGTGGCCGACGTGTTCGACGCGCTGATCTCGCGCCGTCCGTACAAGGAGGCCTGGAGCATCGATGCCGCGCTGGCCTACCTGTACGCCCAGCGCGGCCGCCTGTTCGACCCGGCCTGCGTGGACGCGCTGCTGCGCGTGCGCGAGCGCCTGCTGGACATCTGCGAGCAGTACTCCGCCGCCTCGGCGCGGCCGCTCGGGGAGGTTTCCGGTGCGTAACCCGCTGGAATGGACCAGGCAGCGCCTGTCGGGCCGCCCGGACAGCGAGCACGGCCAGGCCCTGGTGCGCGTCGCCCTGATCCTGCTGATCCTGTGCTACGTGCTGCTGCCGTCCTCGCGCAGCGGCCTGGATGCGGAGCAGTACCGCGACGTGCTGGCGATCGTGCTCGGCGGCCTGGCCCTGAGCCTGGCGATCTTCGGCGCGCTGCTGGCGCGACCCGGCCGCTCGGACCTGCGCCGCGCGGTGGGCATGCTCGCCGACTACGGCTTGATGGCCGCCGGCATGATCCGCATGGGCGAGCCGCTGGCCTGGGTCTACATCGTGGTGATGTGGGTGACCGTCGGCAACGGCCTGCGCTACGGCAACCGCTACCTGCTGGCGGCGGTGGCCATGGCGGTGGCCAGCTTCGGCTCGGTGCTGTGGTTCACCGAGTTCTGGCACCAGGTGCGCGCGCTGGGCCTGGGCCTGCTGGCCGGCCTGGTGGCCGTGCCGATGTACCTGTCCAGCCTGCTGCGCCAGCTGACCCGCGCCACCGAGGAGGCGCAGCGCGCCAGCGAGGCCAAGAGCCGGTTCCTGGCCAACATGAGCCACGAGTTCCGCACCCCGCTCAACGGGCTGGCGGGCATGACCGAGCTGCTGTCGACCACCCAGCTGGACGGCGAGCAGCGCGAGTGCGTGCGCACCATCCAGGCCTCCACCCGCAGCCTGATGGGCCTGGTGGAGGACGTGCTGGACATCTCCGCGATCGAGGCGGGCAAGGTCAAGCTCAACCCGGAGAATTTCTCCCCGCGCGAGGCGCTGGATTCGGTCGGCCTGATCCTGCGCCCGCAGGCGCGGCAGAAGCAGCTGGAGTACCTGGTGGTGGTCGACGACGCGGTGCCGCAGCAGGTACGCGGCGACGCCGTGCACCTGCGCCAGGTGCTGCTCAACCTGGTCGGCAACGCGGTCAAGTTCACCGATGCCGGGCGGGTGCGGGTGGACGTGACCGTGGCCGGGGTGCAGGAGGGCGGCGGCGTGCGCCTGCGCTTCGTGGTCAGCGACACCGGCATCGGCATCCCCGAATCCATGCGCGGCCGCGTGTTCGAGGCCTTCGAGCAGGCCGACGCCAGCCTGGCGCGCCGCTACGGCGGCACCGGCCTGGGCACGACCATCGCCCGCGGCCTGGTCGAGGCCATGGGGGGCAGGATCGGCTACGAGAACCTGGAGCCGCGCGGCAGCCGCTTCTGGTTCGAGGTGCCGTTCCAGCCGGCCACCGTCGCCCCGCTGCGCCCCGCGGTGCTGGAGGAGGGCGGCCAGGACGTGGCTGCCGGCGACGGCAAGGTGATCGCCTTCGCCGACCCGTTCCTGCGCCACCGCGCGCGGGTGCGCAGCATGCAGGTGCTGGTGGCCGACGACTACGAAGCCAACCGCATGGTGCTGCAGCGCCTGCTGCAGAAGGCCGGCCACCGCGTGACCTGCGTCGCCGGCGGCGAGGAAGTGCTCGAGGCCATGGCCGAGCGCGACTACGACGTGGCCATCGTCGACCTGCACATGCCCGGCCTCAGCGGCCTGGACCTGCTGCGCCAGCTGCGGGTGATGCAGGCCGGCGGGGTCACCCAGACCCCGGTGGTGGTGCTCAGCGCCGACGTCACCCCCGAGTCGATCCAGCGCTGCGAGAAAGCCGGTGCCTACGCCTTCCTGGCCAAGCCGGTGGCCGCGGCGCGGCTGCTGGACGTGCTGGCAGACGTGGCGCTCCGGCGCGGTCGCCGCGCCGGAGCGGGCGGTACCGGCGCGCGCGAGGAGCGTCAGCCGGCGGCGGCCGGCGGCCCCGGTGCCGTGCTCGATCCCTCGGTGCTGGACGAACTGGCGGCGATGGGCATGGGCCTGGCCTTCGAGCAGGAGTTCATCCGCCACTGCCTGAGCGACGCCGAGGGCTGCCTGGCCTCGATGCAGCAGGCCGGCGAGGACGCGGACTGGTCGCGGCTGCGCGACCACGCGCACGCGATCAAGGGCGTGGCCGCGAACATGGGCCTGGTGCGGGTCGCGGAACTGGGCGGGGTGTTGATGCGCCTGCCGGAATGGCAGATGCGCAACGAATGGCGCGAGCACCTGGCGCGACTGGTCGAGGCCCTGGCCGAGGGCCGACAGGCGCTGGATGCCCGGGTCGCGGCCCGCGATGGCGGCGCCCGCGACCGCGGGGACAGCTGAGGGGCAGGGCAGCGGCGGCTGGCGTGGCCCGGCATTGCCGGGCCGGCCGCCACCCGGCTGGCTCAGCCCCCGGCCAGGCCGGCCCGCCGGGTCTGGGCGCGGACGATCCGCTCCATGGTCCGCAGCGACTTGTCGCCCAGCTGCAGCGCGGTGTCCACCCAGACCTCGGTGATCCGCAGCAATTCCTCGTAGCCTACCGGCTGGCCGATGCCGCGCACCGCGTTCATCGCCAGGTGCGCGTGCGGCGCGCGCTGGTGCTGGCGGATCAGGTCGCGCACCGCGGCCTCGCCTTCGCCCTTGGGCACCAGCACGTCGACCACGCCCAGCCGGTACATCTCCTCGCTGCTGTAGACCTCGCCGCTGAGGATCATGCGCTCGGCCTGGCGCGGGCTGACCCGCTTGCACAGGAAGGAGTAGGCGCCCATGCCCGGGAACAGCCCGAACAGCACCTCGGGCAGGCCCATGCCCACGCCTTCCTCGGCGACGATGGTGTGGCAGGCCAGGGCCATCTCCAGGCCGCCGCCCAGGGCATCGCCCTGGACCAGGGCCACGGTGTGCACGTCGCCGCCGAACCCGGTGTGCACGTGGTGCACGCCCTCCACGCAGCGCTTGGCATAGGCCAGCAGTTGCGCGCGGTCGCCGGCGCGGATCAGGCGCATGAACAGGTCCAGGTCGCCGCCGAGGTTGTAGGCGGAGGCGGCCGAGGCCAGCACGAAATGGCGCAGGCGGCCCGGGACCTGCTGCTCCGGCGGCAGGGTCATGGCGCTCATGTAGCGCCACATGTCCTCCAGCATCTCGAAGCGGCAGCAGGGACGCACGTCGGTGTGCGCGTCGGCATGCATGTAAAGCCAGTGGGCACTGCCGTCCGCCGGGCCCTCGACGCGAATGGTGGGGTATTCGGCGACGCGCAGCTTCTCGATGGTGGTCATGGCCAGTTCTCCGGGTAGGGGTGGTGGACGACGGGCGACGCCGCCCGTACGCGCCGATCCTACCGGCACCGCCGCCCCGGCGGCCGCGGCCGGGCAAAAGAAAAGGCGCGCCCCCCGGGGGCGCGCCTGGTGCGGTCCGGGACGGGCGGGGCCCGCCGGGCTTGCCAGCCTCAGTGCGTGGCCGCGGCTTCCGGCTTGCCGGCCGGGGCCTGGTCGCGCAGTTCCTTGCGCAGGATCTTGCCGACGTTGCTCTTCGGCAGCTCGTCGCGGAACTCGATGTGGCGCGGCTGCTTGTACCCGGTCAGGGCCTGGCGGCAGTAGGCCTTGATGTCCTCGGCCGTCAGCGCCGGGTCCTTCTTGACCACGAACAGCTTGACCGCTTCGCCGGAACGCTCGTCCGGCACGCCCACGGCGGCCACCTCGAGCACGCCGGGCATGGCCGCGACCACGTCCTCGATCTCGTTCGGGTACACGTTGAAGCCGGAGACCAGGATCATGTCCTTCTTGCGGTCGACGATGTAGACGAAGCCCTTCTCGTCGATCCGGGCCATGTCACCGGTGCGCAGCCAGCCGTCGGCGTCGATGGCCTTGGCGGTCTCCTCCGGGCGCTGCCAGTAGCCCTTCATCACCTGCGGGCCCTTGATGCACAGCTCGCCGATCTCGCCCAGCGCCACTTCCTTGCCGTCCTCGTCCTTGATGCAAACGTCGGTCGAGGGGATGGGCAGGCCGATGGAGCCGTTGAACTCCTTCAGGTCCAGCGGGTTGATGCAGGCCGCCGGCGAGGTCTCGGTCAGGCCGTACGCCTCCACCAGGGTCACGCCGGTGACCTTCTTCCAGCGCTCGGCCACGGCGCGCTGCACCGCCATGCCGCCGCCCAGGGTGATCTTGAGCTTCGAGAAATCCACCTCGTCGAAGCCGGGCGTGTTGAGCAGGCCGTTGAACAGGGTGTTGACGCCGGTGATCGCGGTGAAGCCGGAAGTCTTCAGCTCCTTGACGAAGTTCGGCATGTCGCGCGGGTTGGTGATCAGGTGGTTGAGGCCACCGAGCTCCATGAACACCAGGCAGTTCGCCGTCAGCGCGAAGATGTGGTACAGCGGCAGGGCGGTGATGATCACCTCCTCGCCGGGGCGCAGGTCGTTCGGCCGCAGCCAGGCCGAGGCCTGGCACATGTTCGCCACCAGGTTGCGGTGGGTGAGCATGGCGCCCTTGGCCACGCCGGTGGTGCCGCCGGTGTACTGCAGGAAGGCGATGTCCGACGGATCGATGTCCACCTGCGGCAGCGCGTGGCGCTTGCCGGCGGCCAGCGCGTCGCGGAAGCGCACCGCGCCGGGGATGTCGTACTCGGGCACCATCTTCTTCACGTACTTGAGCACGAAGTTGACGATGGCGCCCTTGGGGAAGCCCAGCATGTCGCCCAGGCCGGTGGTGATCACCTGCTTCAGCGGGGTCTCGGCCAGCACTTCCTGCACGGTGTGGCCGAAGTTGTCGACCACCACGATCGCCGCGGCGCCGGCGTCCACCAGCTGGTGCTTGAGCTCGCGCGCGGTGTACAGCGGGTTGACGTTCACCACGGTCAGGCCGGCACGCAGGATGCCGAAGGTCGCGATCGGGTACTGCAGGCAGTTGGGCATCATCAGGGCGACGCGGTCGCCCTTCTTCAGGCCCAGCTCGCCCAGCAGGTAGGCCGCGAACTGGGTCGCCAGCCGGTCGACCTCGGCGTAGGTCAGGGTCTTGCCGAAGTTGCGGTAGGCGGGGCGGTCGGCGTAGCGGGCGACGGTCGCGTCGAAGACCGCGGCTACAGACCGGTACTGGTCCGGATCGATTTCAGCGGGCACGCCTTGCGGATAGCTCTGCAGCCAGGGGCGATCCGGATTCATTGAGCTCCCTCCCGAGGAGTAGTCTTGCGTCTGCATCAGTTCTGCCACGCCGTGGGTCATGCCGGCGTCCGCTGCGGAGCATACCGTTACGGATGGAAAAGTCGAAGCAGATAGTGCCTATCAATCGATCCGCAAGCCCCGCGTGGCGGGCCCTGGCGCTGCTCCTGCTGCTGTTTCCGGCCGCCGGCTGCAGCCGGGATCCACCGGAAGAACGCTTGCGGGACACGCTTGTGCGGATGCAGCAGGCACTCGAGGAACGGGCCCCGGCGCGGTTCATGGAGCACGTGGCCGCGGACTTCGTCGGCAATGACGGGGTCGATCGTGATGCGCTGCAGCAGGCCGTGCGCGCGCAGGTCCTGGCCAACCAGCGCATCGGCCTGGTGCTGGGGCCGGCCGAGGTGGAGATGCGCCAGGGCAGCGCGACCGTACGGTTTTCCGCGCTGGCGACCGGAAGCGGCGGACGCTGGCTGCCCGAGCGCGGCGGCAGCTGGGACGTCACCACCGGCTGGCGCGAGGAGGGCGGCGACTGGCGCCTGCACTACGCCCGCTGGGAGCGGCGCTGAGCCCCGCGGGCCGCCCGGGAAGGAAAAAGCCCCGCATGCGCGGGGCTTTTTCGTGGCGGCGGCTCAGGCCGCCTTGCGGGTGGCCAGCTGGCGCAGCACGTACTGCAGCAGGCCGCCGTGCCGGAAGTACTCCACTTCCTTCGGGGTCAGCAGCAGCACGTGGACCTCGAACTCCACCACGCGGCCGTCGGCCTTGCGCGCGGTGACCTTCGCGCTCTTGCTGGCGCCATCCTGCAGGCCGGAGACGTCGAACACCTCGGTGCCGTCCAGGCCCAGCGACTGCGCGTTCTGGCCGTCCTTGAACTGCAGCGGCAGCACGCCCATGCCCACCAGGTTCGAACGGTGGATGCGCTCGAAGCTCTCGGCGATCACCGCCTTGACCCCCAGCAGGTTGGTGCCCTTGGCCGCCCAGTCGCGCGAGGAACCGGTGCCGTACTCCTTGCCGGCGATCACCAGCAGCGGCGTGCCCTCGGCCTTGTAGCGCATGGCCGCGTCGTAGATCGACATCTTCTCCGGCGGGTTGGAGCCGAAGTAGAGGGTGTTGCCGCCTTCCTCGCCGCCGAAGAACAGGTTCTTGATGCGGATGTTGGCGAAGGTGCCGCGGACCATGACGTCGTCGTTGCCGCGGCGGCTGCCGTAGCTGTTGAAGTCCGCCGGCTGCACCCCGCGCGACTGCAGGAAGCGGCCCGCCGGCGAGTCCTTCTTGATGTTGCCGGCCGGGGAGATGTGGTCGGTGGTGATCGAATCGCCGAACAGGCCCAGCACCCGCGCGCCGTGGATGTCGCCGATCGAGCCGACCTCCATGGTCATGCCCTCGAAGTACGGCGGGTTCTTGATGTAGGTGGAGGACTCGTCCCAGGCGTACAGCTCGCCATCCGGCGATTCGATGGTGTTCCAGCGGTTGTCGCCCTTGAACACGTCGGCGTAGTTCTGCTTGAACATCTCCGGGCCGATGGTCGAGGCGATGACGTCGCCGATCTCCTTGCTGCTGGGCCAGATGTCGCGCAGGTACACCGGCTGGCCGTCGCTGCCGGTGCCGATCGGCTCGGAGGTCAGGTCGATGTCGGTGGTGCCGGCCAGGGCGTAGGCCACCACCAGCGGCGGGCTGGCCAGGTAGTTCATCTTGACCTCGGGGTGGATGCGGCCCTCGAAGTTGCGGTTGCCCGACAGCACCGAGGTGACGACCAGGTCGCCGGCGGCGATGCCGGCGCTGACTTCCGGCGGCAGCGGGCCGGAGTTGCCGATGCAGGTGGTGCAGCCGTAGCCGACGATGTAGAAGCCGACCTTCTCCAGTTCCTCCAGCAGGCCGGCCTTCTGCAGGTAATCGGTGACCACGCGCGAGCCCGGACCCAGCGAGGTCTTGACCCAGGGCTGGCGCTTGAGTCCGCGCGCGGCGGCATTGCGCGCCAGCAGGCCGGCGGCGACCATCACCGCCGGGTTGGAGGTGTTGGTGCAGGAGGTGATCGCGGCGATCACCACCGCGCCGTCGCGCAACTTGACCTGCTGGCCCTCGATCTCGACATGGGCCACGCCCTTGTGCAGCGCCTCGTTGCCGACCGCGGCGGTCCCGCCCTCGGCGATGAAGTCGGCCACCTCCGGGGCGCGGCGGTCGCGGTTGGCAGTCAGCAGGGCCACATTCTCGCGGTAGTTCTGCTTCATGTCGCCCAGCAGGACGCGGTCCTGCGGGCGCTTGGGGCCGGCCAGCGAGGGGCGCACCTCGCCCATGTCCAGCTCCAGCACCGAGCTGTAGCTGGCGTGCGGGCTGTCCGGGGTGTGCCACAGGCCCTGGGCCTTGGCGTAGGCCTCCACCAGGGCGATCTGCTCCTCGCTGCGGCCGGACAGGCGCAGGTAGGTCAGCGACTCGGCGTCGATCGGGAAGATGCCGCAGGTGGCGCCGTACTCCGGGGCCATGTTGCCGATGGTGGCGCGGTCGGCCAGCGGCAGGTGCTGCAGGCCATCGCCGAAGAACTCGACGAACTTGCCCACCACCCCGTGCTTGCGCAGCATCTGGGTGACGGTCAGCACCAGGTCGGTGGCGGTGGAGCCTTCGGGCAGCTTGCCGGTGAGCTTGAAGCCGACCACCTGCGGGATCAGCATCGAGGAGGGCTGGCCGAGCATGGCCGCCTCGGCCTCGATGCCGCCCACGCCCCAGCCCAGCACGCCGATGCCGTTGATCATGGTGGTGTGCGAGTCGGTGCCGAACACGGTGTCCGGATAGGCCCAGGCCTCGCCGTCCTTCTCGCCGGTCATCACCACCCGGGCCAGGTTCTCCAGGTTCACCTGGTGGACGATGCCGGTGTTCGGCGGCACCACGCGGAAGCCCTTGAACGCCTTCTGGCCCCAGCGCAGGAAGGCGTAGCGCTCGCGGTTGCGCTCGAACTCGATGCGGCCGTTGATGTCCAGCGCGTCGGGCTTGCCGAACACGTCGACCTGGATCGAGTGGTCGATCACCAGCTCCGACGGGATCAGCGGGTTGATCTGGCTGGCGTCGCCGCCGAGCCTGACCACCGCGTCGCGCATCGCGGCCAGGTCGACCACGCAGGGCACGCCGGTGAAGTCCTGCAGGACCACGCGCGCGGGCATGAACGCGATCTCGGTGTCCGGCTCGGCCTTGGGATCCCAGGTCGCCACGGCCTCGATGTGCTCCGGCAGCACCGTCACCCCGTCCTCGTGGCGGAGCAGGTTCTCCAGCAGGATCTTCATCGAGTAGGGCAGGCGGGCCAGGTCGAAGCGCTCGCCCAGCCGGGGCAGGCTGGCATAGGTGTACGACTTGCCGCCGACGTCCAGGCGGCTGCGGGTGGCGAAGGAATCGCGCATTGCGGGCTCCTCTGGCTGGTGCCGCCGGGGGAGGCGGCTGAAGGTTTCAGCCGGTCATTATTGGCCGGCTGGCATGACAGGACTGTCTTCGCGGGGCCATTGTCGGACAATGCCGGTACGACGGATTGAGTATGCATGAAATGGTATGTATCATGTCCGCATACCGTCAGGCGGAGATTCCACCCATGGAAGCGACCGTGGCCGAACGCGGCCAGATCACGCTGCCCAAGCCCGTCCGGGACGCCCTCGGGCTGACCAAGGGCACCCTGCTGAAGGTGGAGCTGGACGGCAGCCGCATCATCCTGCGCAAGAGCGTGGATGACGCCATTTCCCGCGCCCGCGGCAAGTTCGCGCTGGACGGCTTCGAATCGTCCACCGAGGCGGTGGAGCGCCTGCGCGACGAAGGCGGGGCATGATCGCCGTCGACTCCCCGGTCCTGATCGAGCTGCTCAGCGACGGCCCCCGCGCCGACGCGGTCGAGGCCTGCCTGCGCCAGGCGCTGGTGGGCGGCCGCGTGGTCGTGTGCGGCACCACCCTGGCCGAGCTGTGCGCCGCCCTCCGGGGCGGCGCCGAGGTCCAGGAGGCGCTGGAGGAGATGGGCATCCATTTCAGCGCGCTGGAGGCCAAGTCCGCGCTGCGCGCCGGCGAGATGCACCGCCGCCACCGCCAGCGCGGCGGCCGCCACCGCGGCATCGGCGCCTTCCTGGTCGGCGCCCACGCGCTGCTGCAGTGCGACGGCCTGGTCACCTGGAACGACGCCTTCTACCGCGATTACTTCAAGGGGCTGCGGCTGATCGTGCCGCAGGCCTGATTCACCACCGCTTTCCGTTACCACTCCGGAGTTGTCCATGTTGGAAGCCTATCGCCACCACGTCGCCGAGCGCGCCGCCCTCGGCATCCCGCCGCTGCCGCTGAGCGCGCAGCAGACGGCCGAGGTCATCGAGCTGCTGAAGAACCCGCCGGCGGGCGAGGAGCAGTTCCTGGTCGACCTGCTCACCCACCGCGTGCCGGCCGGCGTCGACGACGCGGCCAAGGTCAAGGCCTCCTACCTGGCGGCGCTGGCCTTCGGCAGCGAGAAGAACCCGCTGATCTCGCGCGAGCGCGCCACCGAGCTGCTGGGCACCATGCTCGGCGGCTACAACGTCTCGCCGCTGATCGAGCTGCTGGACGACACCGTCGTCGGCACCATTGCCGCCGAGGGCCTGAAGAAGACCCTGCTGGTGTTCGACCAGTTCCACGACGTGGAGGAGAAGGCCAAGGCCGGCAATGCCAACGCCAAGGCCGTGCTGCAGAGCTGGGCCGACGCCGAGTGGTTCACCAGCCGCCCGGAAGTGCCGGAGAGCCTGACCATCACCGTGTTCAAGGTGCCGGGCGAGACCAACACCGACGACCTGTCGCCGGCCCCGGACGCCACCACCCGCCCGGACATCCCGATGCACGCCCTGGCGATGCTGAAGAACAAGCGTCCGGACGCGCCGTTCCAGCCGGAAGAGGACGGCAAGCGCGGCCCGATCGGCGAGATCCTCAAGCTCAAGGAGAAGGGCCACCTGGTCGCCTACGTCGGCGACGTGGTCGGCACCGGTTCCTCGCGCAAGTCGGCCACCAACTCGGTGCTGTGGTGGACCGGCGACGACATCCCGTACATCCCGAACAAGCGCGCCGGCGGCGTGTGCCTGGGCGGCAAGATCGCCCCGATCTTCTACAACACCATGGAAGACGCCGGCGCCCTGCCGATCGAGCTGGACGTGTCGAAGATGGACCACGGCGACGTGGTCGAGCTGCGCCCGTACGAGGGCAAGGCGCTGAAGAACGGCGAGGTGATCGCCGAGTTCAAGGTCAAGAGCGAGGTGCTGTTCGACGAGGTGCGTGCCGGCGGCCGCATCCCGCTGATCATCGGCCGCGGCCTGACCGCCAAGGCCCGCGAGTCGCTGGGCCTGGCCCCGTCGACCCTGTTCCGCCTGCCGCAGCAGCCGGCCGACAGCGGCAAGGGCTACACCCTGGCGCAGAAGATGGTCGGCCGCGCCTGTGGCCTGCCGGAAGGCAAGGGCGTGCGCCCGGGCACCTACTGCGAGCCGAAGATGACCTCGGTCGGCTCCCAGGACACCACCGGCCCGATGACCCGCGACGAGCTGAAGGACCTGGCCTGCCTGGGCTTCTCGGCCGACCTGGTGATGCAGTCGTTCTGCCACACCGCGGCCTACCCGAAGCCGGTGGACGTCAAGACCCACCACACCCTGGCGGAGTTCATCTCCACCCGCGGCGGCGTGTCCCTGCGCCCGGGCGACGGCGTGATCCACAGCTGGCTCAACCGCATGCTGCTGCCGGACACCGTCGGCACCGGCGGCGACTCCCACACCCGCTTCCCGGTGGGCATCTCGTTCCCGGCCGGTTCGGGCCTGGTCGCCTTCGCCGCGGCCACCGGCGTGATGCCGCTGGACATGCCGGAGTCGGTGCTGGTCCGCTTCAAGGGCCAGATGCAACCGGGCGTCACCCTGCGTGACCTGGTCAACGCCATCCCGCTGTACGCGATCAAGCAGGGCCTGCTGACCGTGGCCAAGGCCGGCAAGAAGAACATCTTCTCCGGCCGCATCCTCGAGATCGAAGGCCTGCCGCAGCTGAAGGTGGAGCAGGCGTTCGAGCTGTCCGACGCCTCGGCCGAGCGCTCGGCCGCCGCCTGCACCGTGCGCCTGGACAAGGAGCCGATCATCGAATACCTCAACAGCAACATCGTGCTGCTGAAGAACATGATCGCCGAGGGCTACCAGGACGCCCGCACCCTGGCCCGCCGCATCCGCAAGATGGAGGAGTGGCTGGCCAACCCGCAGCTGCTGGAGCCGGATGCCGACGCCGAGTACGCGGCGGTGATCGAGATCGACCTCAACGAGATCGTCGAGCCGATCGTGGCCTGCCCGAACGACCCGGACGACGTGAAGCCCCTGTCCGAGGTCGCCGGCACCAAGATCGACGAGGTGTTCATCGGCTCGTGCATGACCAACATCGGCCACTTCCGCGCCGCGGCCAAGCTGCTGGAAGGCAAGCGCGACATCCCGACCCGCCTGTGGGTCGCGCCGCCGACCAAGATGGACGCCTCCGAGCTGACCAAGGAAGGCCACTACGGCACCTTCGGCGTGGCCGGCGCGCGCATGGAAATGCCGGGCTGCTCGCTGTGCATGGGCAACCAGGCGCAGGTGCGCGAGGGCGCCACGGTGTTCTCCACCTCGACCCGCAACTTCCCCAACCGCCTGGGCCGCAACACCAACGTGTTCCTGGGCTCGGCGGAGCTGGCGGCGATCTGCTCGCGCCTGGGCCGCATCCCGACCCGCGAGGAGTACCTGGCCGACATCGGCGTGATCAACGAGAAGGGCGCCGAGATCTACCGCTACATGAACTTCGACCAGATCGAGGAGTACCGGAAGACGGCCGAGACCGTGGCCGCCTGATCCATCCGGCAGCCGCAACCGCGAACGCCCGGCCCCGTGCCGGGCGTTCGCTTTTTGCGGGTCCGCGCGAGCCGGCCCGCGGATCCGCGGCGGCGAGCCCGATCCGCACCGGAAGGGGCGGGACGCGTCAGCCCGGCGGCGTGGCCGGATCCCCCGGCAGGCGGATGTCCACCAGGCGCCAGCGCAGGCCCTGGCGCTGCAGCTCCCAGACGCTGGTGGTGCCAGGCGCGTGGCGCACGGTGACCGTCGCCCGTGAAAGTGACTCGTAGCGCAGGCGTGCGTCGTGCAGCGGCCGCGCCGGCTCCACCGACCAGGCTTCGCCGGGACCGCGGTCGCGGCCGCCCAGCCGCTGCCACAACACATGGCCCTGCAGCAGCGCGGCCACGCCTTCGGGCGTGGCGGCCAGCTCGATGCCTGCACCAGCCAGGCTGCCGGCGGCGGCCACGGCCAGCGCGCCCAGCGGATGCGAAGCCAGCCCGGCGCCAGCCGCGCGCGCCAGCCGGTCCTGGACCTGGGCGCGCAGGTTGGCCTGCAGTTGCGGGAAGTCGACGTGGCGGGCGAGGGCGACGGTGTCGCGCCGTTCCAGCGCATCGGCGATGGCGCGCACGGCCAGCCAGGGCCCGGCGGCGATCCACGCCGCCAGCAGGAGCAGGGCGGCCACGGCCGTTGCCGGCAGCAGGGCCCGGCGACGCCGGCGGTGGCTGGAGGCGGGCATGCGTCAGAACTCCAGGTCCAGCGCCGCGCAGAGGTAGTCCATGAACGGACCCAGCGCGGCCAGGTCCTTCTCCAGGGTCGCGCGCAGGCGCGGGCCGGTCATGGTGGCGTCCTCCAGCGGGCGCCAGAACACCCAGTTGCGGTGGCGCAGGTCGTCGATGAACTCGAACTCCGCGGGGAAGCCGCGCGGCGTGCGCACCAGCATCTCCGAGTGGTCGAGGTCGAAGCGGCGGCGGAAGGCAGGATCGTGCGCGGCGCGGCGCCAGGCGCCGGGGTTGTCGAAGATGAACTGGCGGACCCTGCGCTGGGTATCCGGCTCGGGGTGCCAAAGGCCGGCGCCGACGAAACTCTCGCCGGGCTGCAGGTGGATGTAGAACGACGGCGCCGCCACTTCGCGCCGGCGCTCGTGGAACAGGCGCGCGCCCTGCCAGGTCTTGTATGGCGACTTGTCGCTGGAAAAGCGCGCGTCGCGGTGGATGCGGAACAGCGAGCCGCCCACCGGGCGCGGGTCGGCGCGGAAGTGCGGGCTGATCGCGGCCAGTGCCGGCTGCAGGTCGGCGACCAGGCGCAGGAACGGCTGGCGCACGTGCTCCTCGTAGTCGGCGCGGTGCGCCTGGAACCAGGCTTTCTCGTTGTGTCGCGCCAGGCCGCGCAGGAAGCGCAGGCTGGCCTCGCTGAAGTAGCTGCTCATAATCCGTCCTGCAGTGCGCGGCCCCAGGCTTCCAGCTGGTCCAGCAGCACCAGGCGCTGGCCGTCGCCGGCATGGGCCGCGCGCAGCGTGGCGATCTCGGCGTAGAACGTGTCGAAGGTGTACTCGGACAGGCCGCTGTCGGCCTGCAGGCGCAGGCGCCGGTAATCGTCCCAGCGGCTGCGCTCGTCCGCGCCGAGGGTTTCCGGCCAGTTGCGGGCGCGGTAGCGGAACAGCAGCTCCGGCAGGCGCGGATCGCGGAAATCGAAGGCGCGGCGGCCCAGCTCGGCCGGGGCGGTGGCGCGCACCTGGGTGCACAGGCGGCGGTCGCCGTCGCCGCAGAAGCCCGAGTACAGCGAGCCGTCCACGTCCTCCTGGCCGGCCTCGCGGGTGCCGGCATAGACCTGGCGGGCCTTCTCGGCTAGCTCCGGGCCGTGCGCGCGCAGGCGCGCGGCGCGGGCCAATACCTGGTCAGGGTCGATGCCCAGGCGCTGGAAGTCCGGCGCGCGCAGGTGCGCCCACGGCACCAGCATCGGCGAGCGGTTGAGGTGGACTTCCTTCAGCGGCACCCGCGCCACGCCCGGCGGCAGGTCGGCCACCGGCGTGTACAGGCGGTCGGCGATCTCCTCCGGGCCTTGCTCCAGCAGCGCGTCCACGTCGCCGTCCAGGTCGAACACGATCACCCGGTTGTTGATGTGCGGGTGCACGGCCAGCGGCAGCACCACCGCCGCGCACAGGCGCGCGGCCGGGTAGCGCTGGGACACGTGCAGCACCGGCTGCATGGCGAAGGTATCCAGCAGGCTGGCGGCATGGCGCTTGTCGCGCAGGCGCAGGGCGTAGTCCCACAGGCGCGGCTGCGCGCGGCGCAGCAGCCGGGCCATGCCGATGGTGGCGAACACGTCCGACAGCGCCTCGTGGGCATCGCCCTCGCGCACGTCGTTGGCCTCCGCCAGGTGTTCGAGCCGGAACGAGGTGGCGCCGTCCTCGCGCTTCGGCCAGGCGATGCCGTCCGGGCGCAGGGCGTGGGCCAGGCGCAGCACGTCCAGCAGGTCCCAGCGCGAATTGCCGCCGCGCCACTCGCGCTCGTACGGGTCGAAGAAGTTGCGGAACAGGGTGTGGCGCACGAACTCGTCGTCGAAGCGCAGCGAGTTGTAGCCCAGGGTGCAGGTGCCCGGGCGCGCCATCTCCTCGACGATGCGCGCGGCCGCCTCGGCCTCGCTGATGCCTTCGCGCGCGGCCTGTTGCGGGGTGATGCCGGTGATCAGGGTGGCCGTCGGCGAGGGCAGCAGGTCGTCGGCCGGCCTGACGAACAGGCTGATCGGCTCTTCCACGACCTGCAGCTCGCGGTCGGTGCGCACGGCGGCGAACTGGGCGATGCGGCTGCGGCGCGGGTCGGCGCCGAAGGTCTCCAGGTCGTAGAACAGGAAGCTGTCGGTCATGGTGCCGGTATTGGACGCGGCGCGGCGCCATGCCGCAAGCCCGCGACGCCGTCGCGGCGCGTGCGGTGCCGGCTCAACGCGCGCCTTCCAGCTCGGGCAGCTCGGCGTGGATGCGCCTGGCCAGCGCGTCCCAGTCGATGCCGGACAGGTCGCTGCGCCCGGCGGTGGCTTCCACCAGGATGCGCCGCTGCAGCTGGCTGCGCGCGTGCGCCAGCGCGTACGGGACGCGCATGAAGGTGACCATGGTGTAGTGCGGGACGAAGCGGGTGGGATGGCGCGCCTGCAGGGCCTGCTCCAGCTCGCGCTGCAGCAGGAAGTCCGGGTCGTCCACCCGGTCGCGCATCTCGACGTAGTTCTCCAGGGCCATGGCCTGGATCGCCGCGGCGTTGGGCTTGCGCTCGGCCTCGAACGCGGCGAACGCGTCCTCCAGGGTGGCGTGCCGGTCCATCGCCTCGGCCAGGGCCACGCAGTCCTCGAACGCGCAATTCATGCCCTGGCCGTGGAACGGCACCATGGCGTGCGCGGCGTCGCCCAGCACCACCGCGCGCCCGCCCATGTGCCAGGTGTCCAGGTACAGGGTGCCGAGCAGGCCCGGCGGGTGGTTCTCCCAGTCGCGCTCCAGGTCCGGGATCAGCGGCAGGGCATCGGGGAAGTCGCGCTGGAAGAGGGCGCGTACCTCGGCGCCGCTGCGCACGCTGGCGAAGCACGGGTCGCCGCTGCCGGGCGCGGCGTGGTTGGGCAGGAACAGGGTGACGGTGAAGGTGCGCTCGTCGTTGGGCAGGGCGATGCACATGTAGCGGCCGCGCGGCCAGATGTGCAGGGCGTGCGGCTCGATCATGAAGCCGCCATCCGGCGCCGGCGGGATGGTCAGCTCCTTGTAGGAGTGGTCCAGGAACTCGGTGCGCTCGCCGATCCCGGCGCGGCGGACCATCTCCGCGCGCAGCGCCGAGCCAGCGCCGTCGGCACCGATCAGTACCTGGAAGCGGATGTCGTGCGGCTGGTCGTCGCGGTCGTCGATCAGGCGCGCGTAGCCGGCGTCGAAATCCACCGTGTGCAGGCGGCGGTGGAAGTGGATGCTGGCCCCGGCGCGCTCGGCCGCCTGCAGCAGGGTCATGTTGAGGTCGGCGCGGTGCACCGACCAGATCACCTCCGAGTCGTCGCGGCCGTAGCGCTGCAGCATGGTGCTGCCGTCCAGCGCGTGCACCATGCGCCCGCGCATCATCACCGCCTGGCGCATCACCGCTTCCTCGACCCCGGCCACGCGCAGGGCGTGGCGGCCGCGCTCGGCCAGGGCCAGGTTGATCGAGCGGCCGGATTCGTAGCCCTTGATCCGCGGGTCGCCGCGGCGCTCGTAGATGGTGACCTTCCAGCCGCGCTGCGAGAGCAGGATCGCCAGCAGGCAGCCGGCCAGGCCGGCGCCGATCAGGGTCAGGGAGCGGGAATCGTTGCTGTCCAAGCGGGGGGATTCCTGTGCATCCGCGCGCGGCGTGGGCGGCGCCGACGCGGCGCGCGGGGTGGGGGGGGCGGGGCCGCGCGGTCAGGCGGAACGCCAGCGTTCCACTTCCTCGACCAGCGCCAGCACTTCGGCGTAGCGGTTGTACAGCGGTACCGGGGCGATGCGGATCACGTCCGGCTCGCGCCAGTCGCCGAGGAAGCCGCGCTCGCGCAGGTGCTCGAACAATGCCCGGCCGCGCTCGCGGCCGCCGGCCACGCGCAGCGACAGCTGGCAGCCGCGGCGCTGCGGATCGGCGGGAGTGACCACCTGCAGGGTATCGGCCAGGCGTTCGTGGATCAGCCGCTCGAGCAGGCCGGTGAGGCGCTCGGACTTGGCGCGCAGCGCGGCCATGCCGCCGGCGCGCTCGAACTGCTCCAGCGAGGCGCGCAGCGGCGCCATCGCCAGCACCGGCGGGTTGGAAAGTTGCCAGCCCTCCGCGCCCGCGGCCGGCACGAACTCCGGCGCCATGCGGAAGCGGGTGGAGGCCTCGTGGCCCCACCAGCCGGCCATGCGCGACAGCCCGGCGTTGCCGTGGCGCTGGTGGACGAAGCAGCCAGCCACCGCGCCGGGGCCGGCATTGACGTACTTGTAGTGGCACCACACCGCGAAGTCGGCGCCGGCGTCGTGCAGCGCCAGCGGCAGGTTGCCGACGGCGTGGGCCAGGTCGAAGCCGGCCCGGGCGCCCTGGGCGTGCGCCAGCGCCGCGATCCGCGCCAGGTCGAAGGCCTGGCCGGTGCGGTACTGGATGCCGGGCCACAGCACCAGGGCCAGGCGCGGGCCATGCGCGGCGATGGCCCGGGCGATGGCTTCGTCCGACAGCGTGCCGTCGGGTTGGTCGGCCTCGACCTCGACCAGGCACTGCGCCGGGTCCAGCCCGTGCAGCCGGATCTGCGATTCCACCGCGTGGCGGTCGGAGGGGAAGGCGCCGGCTTCCATCAGCACGACGCTGCGCCGGGCGTCGGGGCAGTAGAAACTGGCCAGCATCAGGTGCAGGTTCACCGTCAGCGTGTTCATCGCCACCACTTCCTCCGGCAGCGCGCCGACCAGGCGCGCCAGCGGATCGCGGACCAGGCGGTGGTAGTCCATCCACGCGGTGTCGCCGTTGAAGTGGCCTTCCACCGCCTCGGCGGCCCACTTGTCCAGCACCTCCAGCACGTGCGCGCGCGCCGCGCGCGGCTGCAGGCCCAGCGAGTTGCCGACGAAGTAGTGCTGCTCGCCGCCGCCGTGGGGCGGGATCAGGAACTCGTCGCGGAAGCCGCGCAGCGGGTCGGCGGCGTCCAGTTCGCGCACCTGCGCGGCGATGTCGCTCATCGGGCCTCCTCCACGGCCGGGCGCGGCGCGGCGGCGCGCGGCGGATGCACGTGGCCGCACTGGCCGCAGGTGCGCCTGTCGAGCGAGCCGTAGAAACGCTCGAACACCGGGGGGAAGTCGCGCTCGATGTCCTGCAGCTGGAAGAACTCCTCGTACAGCTTGTGGTTGCAGCGCTCGCAGTACCACAGTAGGCCGTCGCGCTCGTGCGCCAGGCGCTTGCGCTCCACCACCAGGCCGACACCGCCGGCCATGCGCTGCGGCGAATGCGGCACCCGCGGCGGCAGCATGAACACCTCGCCGGCGCGGATCGGGATCTCGCGCAGCGAGCCGGGGCCACCCTCGCGGTTTTCCTGCACCCGCAGCACCATCTCGCCTTCCAGCTGGAAGAACCACTCCGGGCCCTCGTCCCAGTGGAAGTCGGTGCGCGCGTTCGGGCCGCCGACCACCATCACGATGAAGTCGCCGTCGTGGATGCACTTGTTGCCCACGGGGGGCTTGAGCAGGTGGCGGTGTTCCTCGATCCAGGCCTGCAGGTTGATCGGGGCGGAGAACATGGCGGCTCTTGCTGGGGAAGGGGTCAGCGCAGTTCGTGGTCCTGGCGGATCCGGGCCAGGGCGGCCTCGTACTTCGGCTCCAGGTCCTCGATCCGGTCCACGTCCATGCCCAGGTGGTGGACGCGGCCGTCGCGCAGGCTGTAGACCCAGCCGTGCACGGTCAGTTCCTGGCCACGGTCCCAGGCGTCGCGGATCACGTGGGTCTTGCACACGTTGACCACCTGCTCGAGCACGTTGAGCTCGCACAGGCGCGCGTGCTGCAGCTCGGTGTCGCCGGCCTGGTGCAGGCAGTCGGCGTGGTGCTCGGCCACGTCGGTCACGTGGCGGATCCAGTTGTCGACCAGGCCCAGGCGCTGGCGGGTCAGCGCGGCGTACACGCCGCCGCAACCGTAGTGGCCGACGACGAGGATGTGCTTGACCTTCAGCACGTCCACCGAGAACTGGATCACCGACAGGCAGTTGAGGTCGGTGTGCACGACCACGTTGGCGACGTTGCGGTGGACGAAGACCTCGCCCGGGGCCATGTCGATGATCTGGTTGGCCGGCACGCGAGAGTCCGAGCAGCCGATCCACAGGTATTCGGGGGCCTGCTGCTTGGACAGGCGGGTGAAGAACTCCGGGTCCTCGGCGCGGACGCGCTCGGACCAGGCGTGGTTGCGGAGGATCAGGTCGTGGAGGTCTTTGCTCATCGCCGCATTATCTACGAGCCGGGCGCGCGCGACACGTTCACCCCCGGCGCCGCGCCAGGCGTTCAGCCATCAGCGCGGCAACCCGTGCCGCATCCTCGCCGGGCAGGGCGCGCAGGCCGTCGATCGCGCCCTGCACATTCGCTGGCGGATGGTTCTGGTTGAGCTTGAACTTCAGCTCGATCCGCTGCGCGCGGAAGCGGAAGCCGACGATGCCGCGCAGCTGCGATCGCTGGCGCGGATCGGCGTGGTCGTAGGCCCAGTCGCCGCCAGCCTCGCGCTCGAAGCGTTCGCCCAGCCGCGCGACCAGGCCGGCGAGCGCGGCTTCGTCGGTGAACGGCTCCAGCGTGCCGTACAGGTGCGCGGCGGCGTAGTTCCAGGTCGGCACCCGCGCCGCTTCCGCCTTGTCCGGATACCAGCCGGGGGAGATGTAGTGGTGCGGGCCGTGCACGATGGCGAGCGCCTGGCCGCCATGTCCCGCCTGGGGATTGGGGCCCGCCCAGTGGCCCTCCAGTTCCACGGCCTCGCCTTGGCGGCGGTAAAGCACCGGCAGGTGCGAGGCGAACGGCAACCCGTCGCCGCCGGTGGTGACCAGGGTGACGAACGGATCGCGCGCCAGCAGGCCGTCGAGCCCCGCCAGGTCGGTTTCGGCGAAGGCGCGCGGCGCGTACATGGCTCAGGCCCGCTTGCCCAGGCTCAGCGTCATCAGGGGGATCAGGGCGGCGTCGTCCGCGGCCCGCGGCGGGGCGACCTCGTCCAGCGAGAAGCCGCGCTCCAGCGCGTCCTCCTCGTCCAGGCCGCCGAACTCGACGAAGCCGGCGTCCAGCAGCATCGAGCGGGCGGTGTCCTCGCTGTCGTAGGCGTGCACGGTGCCGGCGTGGTCCAGGACCTCGGCGGTGCCGGCCTCGCGCTCGCGCAGGCGGGCCCAGTGCAGGGTGCGGCCGAGGGTGGCCAGCCACCAGGTGTCGTGTGTCATGGGCTTGCCTCCGAGACCAGCCAGAGCAGGGCGGCCATGGCCAGCCCCGCGAAAACGGTGATGAGCGCGACCCGGGCCGGGGTGGCCAGGCCGCTGAGGGAACGGTCGCCGACGGCGCGGTAACGCCCGCTGAGCAGCCAGGCCAGCGCCGCCGGCGCCAGGAACGCGCCGGCGCCGAAGTCGGCCGCGGTGCCGGCGTGGCGATCGCGGATGTGGACCAGGGTCAGCGGCCAGAAGATCACGAAGGCCGTTGCCCCGGCGATGGCCACGCCCACGAAGCAGAGGGCAAGGAATAGGAGCATGGGGCGTGATTGGTGGTTCGTGACTGGTGGATGGCGGCCCGCTGGCCCCGGGGGAGCGCGCGGGCCACGCGGATCAGAACTCGGCGTTGCCGGGCGCGCGGGGGTAGGCGATGGCGTCGCGGATGTTGGACAGGCCGCAGGTGTAGACCACCAGGCGCTCGAAGCCCAGGCCGAAGCCGGCGTGCGGCACGCCGCCGTAGCGGCGCAGGTCGCGGTACCACTGGTAGTGCTCGGCCTCCAGGCCGAACTGGGCCATGCGCGCGTCCAGCACGTCCAGGCGCTCCTCGCGCTGGGAGCCGCCGATGATCTCGCCGATGCCCGGGGCCAGCACGTCCATCGCGGCGACGGTCTTGCCGTCGTCGTTCAGGCGCATGTAGAAGGCCTTGATGTGCTCGGGGTAGTTCATCACCACCACCGGGCGGCCGACGTGCTCCTCGGTCAGCCAGCGCTCGTGCTCGGTCTGCAGGTCCAGGCCCCATTCGACCGGAAAGTCGAACTTCCTGCCGGAAGCCTGCAGCAGCTTGATCGCTTCGCTGTAGTCGATGCGCTCGAACGGCGAGTTGACGAACGACTCCAGGCGGGTGATCGCGTCCTTCTGCACCCGCTCGGCGATGAAGGCCATGTCGTCGGCGCGTTCGGACAGCACGGTGCGGAACAGGTACTTGAGGAAGTCCTCGGCCAGGTCGGCGTCGTCGTTGAGGTCGGCGAAGGCCACCTCCGGCTCGATCATCCAGAACTCGGCCAGGTGGCGGGTGGTGTTGGAGTTCTCGGCGCGGAAGGTCGGGCCGAAGGTGTAGACCTTGCTCAGCGCCAGGGCGTAGGCCTCGACGTTGAGCTGGCCGGACACGGTCAGGAAGGTTTCCTTGCCGAAGAAGTCGCGCGAGAAGTCGACCTCGCCGTCCTTGGTGCGCGGCAGGTTGGCCAGGTCCAGGGTCGAGACCCGGAACATCTGGCCGGCGCCCTCGGCGTCGGAGGTGGTGATGATCGGCGTGCTGATCCAGTAGAAGCCGCGCTCGTGGAAGAAGCGGTGCACGGCCTGGGCCAGGCAGTGGCGGATGCGGGTGACCGCCCCGAACAGGTTGGTGCGCGGGCGCAGGTGGGCGTACTCGCGCAGGTATTCCAGCGAGTGCTGCTTGGGCTGCATCGGGTAGGTCAGCGGGTCCTCGACCCAGCCGACGACCTCGATCCTGGAAGCCTGGATCTCGAAGCTCTGGCCCTGGCCCTGCGACGGCACCAGGGTGCCGGTGGCCACCACCGAGCAACCGGTGGTCAGGTGCTTCACCTCGGATTCGTAGTTGGGCAGCGTGGCCGGGGCCACGACCTGGATCGGGGCGAAGCAGGAGCCGTCGCTGACGTTGACGAAGCTCAGTCCCGCCTTGGAATCGCGCCGGGTACGCACCCAGCCGCGTACCGTGACCTCGCCGCCGGCGGCCACCTTGCCCGCGAGTGCATGTTCGACGCTGACCACCGTCATGGCTTGAATCCTTGTGTCGTGGAGCCCAACTGGAAGGGCGGAAGTGTAGCGGTTGCAAGCGGTGGCAGGCGAGGCGCCGTGCCGTCCGGCCCGCTGCGTTCCAGTCCCCGGGCCGCGGCCCGGGCCGCAGGCGCCTATAATGGGCATGCAGTTTTCCGGAGGTTCCGCATGGCCGTCACCCTTACTCCCGCCGCCCTGGAGCGCGTCCGCCGCTTCCTGGAGCGCGACCCGCAGGCGCTGGGGCTGCGCTTCGGCGTGGAGCGCACCGGCTGCTCCGGCTGGGGCCACGTGGCCGACCTGGCCCGCGACCAGCGCGACGGCGATACCGTGTTCGAGCAGGACGGGGTGCGCATCTTCGTGGACGCCACCAGCCTGCCGCTGGTGGACGGCACCGAGATCGACTTCGCCCGCCAGGGCCTGGGCGAGGCCTTCCTGTTCCGCAACCCCAACGCCAAGGCCGAGTGCGGCTGCGGCGAAAGCTTCACCACCGAGCACGCCTGAGCACGGACCGCCGGCCGCCGCGGTCGGCCCATTGCGTCCAAGTCCCTGAGCCGGCATAATTTCCGGCTTCCCCGCGCCTGTGCGCAGGCGCCGGGGTCCCTTGCCCCACCGCTTCCGCCAGGTCGACGGGGGGCTGCCAGGCCCGCAAGGGCAGCATCCACAAGGAAAACACAATGCGTCATTACGAAGTCGTGTTCCTGGTCCACCCGGACCAGAGCGAGCAGGTGCCGGCGATGATCGAGCGCTACAAGGGCCTGATCGAGAACGCTGGTGGCACCATCCACCGCCTCGAGGACTGGGGCCGCCGCCAGCTGGCCTACCCGATCCAGAACCTGGTCAAGGCCCACTACGTGCTGTTCAACGCCGAGGTCGGCCAGGCCGCCATCGACGAGCTGGTCGAGACCTTCCGCTTCAACGACGCGATCCTGCGCCACCTGGTCATCCGCCGCGACGGCCCGGAGACCGAGCAGTCGCTGATCATGAAGAGCAAGGACGAGAAGGGCGACAAGCCCGAGCGTGGCGAGCGCCGCCGCCGTGACGAGGAAGGCGAGGGCAACGCCGCCTCCGCCGAAACCGACGGCGACAACGCCGAAGCCGCCGCCTAAGGAGCACATCCCATGTCCAAGTTCTTCCGCCGCCGCAAGTTCTGCAAGTTCACCGCCGAGGGCGTCAAGGAGATCGATTACAAGGATCTCAACACCCTGCGCCAGTACCTGACCGAGAACGGCAAGATCGTCCCGAGCCGCGTGACCGGCACCAAGTCGCGCTACCAGCGCCAGCTGGCCACCGCGATCAAGCGCGCCCGTTTCCTGGCCCTGATCCCGTACACCGACAACCACGACATCTGATGCGTGGCCCCGCCGGAGCCGCACCCGCGTGCGGCTCCCGGCGCGTCCGCGCCAGCTGCCTGGCTGCACCCCATACCGTCCGATCCGGACAGCACGCGTTGCCGCGCCCCATGCCGCGGCTAACGGATAGAGGAGCAACACCATGGAACTGATCCTTCTGCAGAAGGTCGTCAACCTCGGCAACCTGGGTGACAAGGTCACCGTGAAGCCGGGCTACGGCCGCAACTACCTGGTCCCGCAGGGCAAGGCCGTGCCGGCCACCGCCGCCAACCTGGCCGAGTTCGAGGCCAAGCGCGCCGAGTACGAGGCCAAGGCCAAGGCGCTGCTGGACGAGGCCCAGGCCCGCCTGGCCAAGCTGGAAGGCGCCAGCGTCACGGTCAAGGCCAACGCCTCGACCGAGGGCAAGCTGTACGGTTCGGTCGGCCCGCGCGACATCGCCGAGGCCTTCACCGCCGCCGGCCTGCCGCTGGAGAAGAGCGAGGTCATCATGGGCGAGGGCCCGATCCGCCACGTCGGCGAGTTCGAGGTGCAGGTCGCCCTGCACGCCGACGTCGAGACCACGGTCAAGGTCGTGGTCGAGCCGGAAGCCTGATCGGCCCCGGCCGCAGGACCCCACGGAGGGCGCCGCAAGGCGCCCTTCGCTTTTGTGGCCGTCTCGCCCGGCGAGATGTCCACGCGTTATGCACAGGGTTATCCATGGCGGAGGCCCGGGCCCCCGCATAGGATGGCTAGCCGTTTCACCTGATCCACCCGGCTGGGCGCCGCCCGCGCCGGCCACCCGAGGAACCGACCGAATGTCCGCACGCCCCGGCTTCCGCAAAGACCGCGAACGCGACCGCGATGGCGGCGACGGCCGCATCGAGCAGCTGCGCGTCCCGCCGCATTCGGTGGAGGCCGAGCAGGCGGTGCTCGGCGGCCTCATGCTGGCGCCGGAGTCCTACGACACCGTCGGCGACGTGCTGGTCGAGAAGGACTTCTACCGCCGCGACCACCAGCTGATCTACCGCGCCATCCGCGAACTGGCCGAGAAGAACCAGCCGTTCGACGCGGTGACCCTGGGCGAGTGGTTCGATTCGCAGGGGTATTCGGAGCAGATCGGCGGCGGCGCCTACCTGGTCGAGCTGGCCACCACCACGCCGTCGGCGGCCAACATCCGCGCCTACGCCGAGATCGTGCGCGACAAGGCGGTGCTGCGGCAGCTGATCGAGGTCGGCACTGGGATCGTCAACGACGCCTTCCAGCCGGAAGGCCGCGACAGCGCCGAGCTGCTGGCCAGGGCCGAGCAGGAGGTGTTCGCGATCGCCGAGGCCGGCGCGCGCGGGCGCAGCGACTTCACCGGACTGAACACCGCGCTGCGCGACGCCTTCGAGGTGCTGCAGAAGCGCTTCGAGAGCGGCGGCAACATCACCGGCCTGCCGACCGGCTACACCGAGTTCGACAACATCACCGCCGGCCTGCAGCCGACCGACCTGATCATCCTGGCCGCGCGCCCGGCCATGGGCAAGACCACCTTCGCGCTGAACATCGCCGAGTACGCGGCGATCAAGTCGAAGAAGGCGGTGGCCGTGTTCTCGATGGAAATGTCCGCGGCGCAGCTGGCGCTGCGCCTGATCTCCTCCAACGGCCGGGTCAACGCCCAGCGCCTGCGCACCGGCCAGCTGGAGGACGAGGACTGGAGCCGGGTGACCGCGGCCATCCGCATGCTCAAGGAGACCAAGATCTTCATCGACGACACGCCGGCGCTGTCGCCGGACGTGCTGCGCTCCAAGTGCCGCCGCCTCAAGCGCGAGCACGGCCTGGGCCTGGTGGTGATCGACTACCTGCAGCTGATGCAGGTGCCCGGCAACAGCGAGAACCGCGCCACCGAGATCTCGGAGATCAGCCGTTCGCTCAAGGCCCTGGCCAAGGAGCTGAACGTGCCGGTGATCGCGCTGTCGCAGCTCAACCGCTCGCTGGAAACGCGCACCGACAAGCGCCCGGTGATGGCCGACCTGCGCGAATCCGGCGCCATCGAGCAGGACGCGGACATCATCCTGTTCATCTACCGCGACGAGTACTACAACAAGGAAAACTCGCCGGACAAGGGCCTGGCCGAGGTCATCATCGGCAAGCACCGAAGCGGTCCGACCGGCTCGGTGAAGCTGAAGTTCTTCGGCGAGTACACCCGCTTCGACAACCTGGCCAACGACGCGGTCGGTTCGTTCGAGTAGCCGTCCGTCGGAAGCGGCCCCGGCGAACATTGTCCGTTCACGGGGCCCGGCATACGATGCCGCACGCAGCGGCCCTGGCCGCCCCATACGCATCAAGGAACCGTCATGAACATCCGCAAGCAGACCCTGACCCTGCTCGGCACCGCCGCCCTGGTCGCGGCCGTGGCCGCCGGCTGCCAGACCACCAACCCGTACACCGGCGAGCAGCAGATGAACCGCACCAGCAAGGGCGCGCTGATCGGCGCGGGCATCGGCGTCGCCGCCGGCCTGCTGACCGGCAACAGCGCGGTCGAGCGCCGCCAGCATGCGCTGATCGGCGCCGGCGTCGGCGGCCTGGCCGGCGGCGCGGTCGGCGCCTACCAGGACCGCCAGCAGGCCGCGCTGCGCGCCAAGCTGCAGGGCACCGGCGTGAGCGTCACCCGCAACGGCGACAACATCACCCTGAACATGCCGGGCAACGTGACCTTCGCGTTCAACAGCTCCAACCTCGACCCGCAGTTCTACCCGGTGCTGAGCAGCGTGGCCGACGTGCTCAAGGAGTACGACAAGACCGTGGTCGAGGTCGCCGGCCACACCGACAGCATCGGCAGCGACGAGGTCAACCAGCGCCTGTCCGAGCAGCGCGCCAGCGCGGTCACCCAGTTCCTGGTCGCGCAGGGCATCAACTCGCAGCGCTTCATCACCATCGGCGCCGGCAAGCGCTATCCGATCGCCAGCAACGACACCGAGGCCGGCCGCGCGGCCAACCGCCGGGTCGAGATCACCCTGGTGCCGGTGCGTTCCTGATCCGGGACCGGATGCCGCACCCGAAGGGGCCGCGCAAGCGGCCCCTTTCCTTTTGCGCGGCGGTGCCGGGGTTGCCGCGCACCGCCGCGTCCGCGCCGGGCGCCGGGCTCAGCCCACCACTTCCTCGAGGATGCGCTTGCCCTCGCGCACGCTGGCTTCTTCCTTCCCGGCCTCCCTGGCCGCCTCGGCGGCGCAGCGCGAGGGGCAATGGACCAGCATGTAGTCGGCGTTGGAGCTCAGGCGCTCGACCAGGAAATCGACGAACGCGCGCACCTTCGGCGACATCACCCGGCCGCGCGGGAACACCGCGCTGAAGTCCACCTCGGGTCCGGTCCAGCCCGCCAGCACGCGGCGCAGCGCGCCGCTTTCCACGTACGGCTTGGCGGCCACGTCGGTGGCCAGGGTCAGGCCCTCGCCGCACAGCACCGCGCCGATCAGCGCGGAGGGATCGTTGGCGACCATCAGCGGGTTGATCGGGTAGTCGGTCACGCCGTTGCCGTCGCTCAGCGGCCAGGTGATGCGCGTCGGGTGCGAGTGGTAGTGCTTGCGCACGGCCAGGATGCGATGGTGCTGCAGCTCGTCCGGATGCAGCGGTTCGCCGTGGCGCTCGATGTAGGACGGGCTGGCGAACACCTGGGTGCGGAAGCCGGCCAGCCGCCGCGCGATCAGGGTCGAGTCGGGCAGCGGACCGATGCGCAGGGCCACGTCGATCTCGCTGCCGATCAGGTCCACCGGGTCGTTGCTCATGTGCATGTCGAGCCGGATCTCCGGGTACTGCGCGTGGAACTGCCCCAGCAGCGGCGAGATCCAGGCGATGCCGATGGAGTAGGGCACGGTGAAGCGCAGCCAGCCGCGCGGGCCGCCCTGCAGCTGGCCGACCGCGCCTTCGGCTTCCTCCAGTTCCTGGGCGATGCGCTGGCAATGCTCGAAGTACACGTTGCCGGCCTCGGTGAGGCCGAGCCGGCGCGTGGTCCGGTGCAGGAGTTGCGCGCCCAGGCGCGCTTCCAGGTCCTGCACCTTGCGGCTGACGGTGGTCTTGGGCAGGCCCAGGGCCCGGGCTGCGGCGATGAAGCTGCCTTGCTCGACCACCTTGACGAAGACGAGGGTGTCGTTGAGGTCGTACGCCATGGGGGATTCCGAGGGGGGGGGAGGGGGCGCGCAGGATTGGACCTGCTGCGGGACGATTATTCCCCCAAATCGGGACTAATCAAGTCCTGATTCGAAGCGTAGCTTTGCATCCCGTGCCCACCGAAGGAGGGATGCCATGCTGATCCGGCGCCTCAAGATCCTGTTTGCTCCGCCCAGTGCCCCGAATGGCGACAAGGACTTGCACCTGCAGAAACTCGGGGAAAGCAGGCCCCGCGGGCATTTCCGCGAGTTCACCGTGTCCCGCCGGCTGCAGCAGGGCGGACTGTCGCTGCCGGCCACGCACAAGCACCGGCATGGTCGCTCCGGCGGGATTATCCCGGCGATGGGAGAAAAAATCCCATGAGCGGGATGCTCGCTCCCGAGGTGCTGGTGCTTGGCGCCAGCGGCCGGGTCGGTTCGGGCGTGGTCGCCGCGCTGCTGGAGGCGGGCAGTCCGGTGCTGGCGGTGGCGCGCGACGCGGCCCGCCTGCAGCGCCTGGCGGCGATGCACGCCGACGAGCCCGGGCTGGAGGTGATGGTGGCCTCGGTAGCCGACGACGGCGCCGCCCAGGACCTGGCCCGCCGCATCGCGCGGCGGCCGCGGCCCCTGCGCGCGGTGGTGGATGCCACCGCCGGCGTGCGCCGCGCCTCGCGCCTGCTGGACCAGGCGGTGCCGGTGCTTTCGGCCAGCCTGGAACAGGAAGTGTTGCCCCACCTGGCCGCTGCCCGCCACTTGCTGCCGCTGCTGCAGCAGCGGGGCGGCGACCGCTACCTGGTGGCCGGTGGTCCGCATGCGCGCTGCGGTTGGGCCGGCTATGGCCATGCCTCGGTCGCGATCGCGGCCACCCGCATGCTGGTGCAGGTGCTGCACGAGGAAGCCCAGCCGCTGGGCGTGCGCGTGCAGATGCTGTCGATCGACGCGCCGGTGTGGACCGCCGAGAACACCGCCAGGGCCTGTCCCGGCTGGCACAGCGCCCTGGGCGTGGGCCGCGCGATGGTCTCGCTGCTGGCGCGCAGCAGCCCGGACGCACGCTGCATCGTCACCTACGCCGACAACGCCGGCGCCATGCCGCCGGGCCTGCTCGGCCGCGAGTTCGCCAGCGTGCTCGACGCGGCTTCCGGCGCCCCGGGCGCCTCCGACGCGGGACGTGCCGCATGAGCGCGCCCGCCAGCCAACCGTTCCTCCCCCTTTCCCCCACGGATTACAAGGACACCCCCATGACCAGGACGATCCGACCCCGTATCAGGACCCGACGCCTGCTGGCGCTCGGCGCCACCGGCGCGATCGCGCTGACCCTGCTGGCCGGCTGCGACGGCGGCCACGCGGCCGAGCAGATGCCGCCGCCGGAAGTGGGCGTGGCCGAGGTGCCGGTGCGCCCGGTGCAGCAGTGGGACGAATTCAGCGGCCGCATCGAGGCGGTCGAGAGCGTCGAGCTGCGTCCGCGCGTTTCCGGCTACATCGAATCGGTGAACTTCCGCGAAGGCCAGGAAGTGAAGAAGGGCGACGTGCTGTTCACCATCGACGACCGCAGCTACCGCGCCGAGCTGGCGCGTGCCGAGGCCGCGCTGGCGCGGGCGCGGGCGCAGGCCGGAGTGGCGCGCAGCGAGGCCGAGCGCGCCCGTCGCCTGGCCGACGAACAGGCCATCTCGGTGGAAACCTGGGAGCAGCGGCGCGCCGCCGCGCAGCAGGCCCAGGCCGACCTCGCCGCGGCGCAGGCCGCGGTGGACGCGGCGCGGCTCAACCTGGAATGGACCCGGGTGCGCGCGCCGATCGACGGACGCGCCGGCAGGGCGCTGGTGACCGCGGGCAACCTGGTCGGCGCCGGCGATGCCGCCAGCGTGCTGACCACCGTGGTGTCGCTGGACAAGGTGCACGTGCACTTCGACGCCGACGAGCGCAGCTTCCTGCGCTACGCCGACCTGGCCCGCAGCGGCAAGCGCGCCAGCGAGCGCGAGGGCACGCTGCCGGTGCAGGTCGCGCTGGCCAACGAGGACGGCTTCCCCCACCGCGGCACGATCGACTTCCTCGACAACCAGGTCGACCGCAGCACCGGCACCATCCGCGCCCGCGCCGTGCTCGACAACGCCGACCGCCGCTTCACCCCCGGCCTGTACGCGCGGGTGCGCCTGCCGGGCAGCGGCCGCTTCGAGGCCGCGCTGGTGGACGACAAGGCCGTGCTCACCGACCAGGACCGCAAGTACGTGTACGTGGTCGACGAGGAGGGCAAGGCGCAGCGGCGCGACGTCGTCGTCGGCCGCCTGGTCGAGGGCCTGCGCATCGTCGAACAGGGCCTACAGGCCGGCGACAAGGTGATCGTCAAGGGCGTGCAGAAGGTGTTCTTCCCCGGCATGCCGGTGCAGGCCCAGGCCGTTGCCATGGGCGAGCCGGCGTCCGCTTCGTCCTCCCTGGCGGCGCGATGACCTGACCGGCCTGCGCCCAAGGCGCGGCTTCCCCCAAGGCGCCCGTCCTCCCCGAATCCCCCTCCCCCAGGGGAGGGCGGGCCCTTTCTTTCCCGGAATCCAGGAACCACCCCCATGGACTTCTCGCGCTTCTTCATCGACAGGCCGATCTTCGCGGCGGTGCTGTCGATCGTGATCTTCGCCGCTGGCCTGATCTCGATCCCGCTGCTGCCGATCGGCGAATACCCGGACGTGGTGCCACCCTCGGTGGTGGTCCGCACCGTCTACCCGGGCGCCAACCCCAAGGTCATCGCCGAGACGGTGGCCACGCCCCTGGAAGAGGCGATCAACGGCGTCGAGGACATGATGTACCTCAAGTCGGTGGCCGGTTCCGACGGCGTGCTGCAGCTGACCGTGACCTTCCGCCCCGGGACCGACCCGGACGAGGCCGCGGTGCGCGTGCAGAACCGCGTCGCCCAGGCGCAGGCGCGCCTGCCCGAGGACGTGCGCCGCCAGGGCGTGACCACCCAGAAGCAGTCGCCGGTGTTCCTGATGGTCGTGCACCTGACTTCCAGCGACGGCCGCTACGACTCGCTGTACCTGCGTAACTACATGCGCCTGCACGTCAAGGACGAGCTGGCGCGCATCCCCGGCGTGGGCGAGGCCCAGCTGTTCGGCGGCGGCGACTATGCCATGCGCATCTGGCTGGACCCGGACAAGGTGGCCGCGCGGCAGATGACCGCCGGCGACGTGCTGCGCGCGATCCGCGAGCAGAACGTGCAGGTCTCCGCCGGCCAGATCGGCGCCGAACCGATGCCCGGCGGCAGCGACTTCCTGCTGCCGATCAACGCCAAGGGCCGCCTGGAGAGCGTGGAGGAGTTCGGCGGCATCGTGCTCAAGAACGGCGAAGACGGCCAGGTCGTGCGCCTGTCCGACGTGGCCCGCATCGAGCTGGCCGCCGGCGACTACACCCTGCGCGCGCGCCTGGACGGCAAGAACGCGGCGGCCATCGGCATCTTCCAGGCGCCGGGTGCAAACGCCCTGGAGATCCGCGACGCGGTGGTGCGCAAGATGGACGAGATCCGGCCGCGGCTGCCGCCCGGCGTGGAGATCCAGTCGATCTACGACACCACGATCTTCGTCCGCGACTCGATCAAGTCGGTGATCAGCACCCTGATGGAAGCGGTGTTCCTGGTGGTGCTGGTGGTGATCCTGTTCCTGCAGACCTGGCGCGCCTCGATCATCCCGCTGCTGGCGGTGCCGGTGTCGGTGGTGGGCACGTTCGCGGTGCTGTACGTGCTGGGCTACTCGATCAACACCCTGACCTTGTTCGGCCTGGTGCTGGCGATCGGCATCGTGGTCGACGACGCGATCGTGGTGGTGGAGAACGTCGAGCGCCACATCGAGGAGGGCGCCAGTCCGCTGCAGGCGGCGCACCTGGCCATGCGCGAGGTGTCCGGGCCGATCGTCGCCATCGCCCTGGTGCTGTGCGCGGTGTTCGTGCCGATGGCCTTCCTCACCGGCGTCACCGGCCAGTTCTACAAGCAGTTCGCGGTGACCATCGCCATCTCCACGGTGATCTCGGCGATCAACTCGCTGACCCTGTCGCCGGCGCTGGCGGCCAAGCTGCTGCGGCCGCACGACGCGGAGAAGGACCGGCCCACGCGCATCATCGAGCGCCTGTTTGGCTGGGTGTTCCGCCCGTTCAACCGCTTCTTCAACACCAGTTCCGAGCGCTACCAGGGCGCGGTATCGCGCGCCCTGGGCCGCCGCGGCGCGGTGTTCGCGGTGTACGCGTTGCTGCTGGTCGGCGCGGGGGTGGTGTTCAACGCGGTGCCGGCCGGCTTCATCCCGGTGCAGGACAAGCTGTACGTCATCGCCGGCGTGAAGATGCCGGAGGGTGCCTCGATCGAGCGCACCGACGCGGTGCTCAAGCGCATGGCGGCGATGGCGGCCGAGGTCGAGGGCGTGCAGAACGAGGTGGCGTTCCCGGGCCTGAACCCGCTGCAGTTCACCAACACCCCGAACAATGGCGTGGTGTTCTTCACCCTCAAGCCGTTCGGCGAGCGCAAGGCCAGCGCCGAGGAGATCACCGCCGAGCTCAACCGCCGCTTCTCCACGATCCAGGACGGCTTCACCTTCGCCTTCATGCCCCCGGCCATCCAGGGCCTGGGCAACGGTTCGGGCTGGTCGCTGTTCGTCGAGGACCGCACACGCCTGGGCTACGGCGAGCTGCAGAACGCGGTGCAGGCCTTCCAGGGCGCGGTCTCGCAGGTGCCCGGCATGGGCTTCCCGATCTCCAGCTACCAGGCCAACGTGCCGCAGCTGGAGGCCGAGGTCGACCGCGTCCAGGCCAAGGCGCAGGGCGTGCCGCTGACCGAGCTGTTCGAGACCCTGCAGGTGTACCTGGGGTCGGCCTACGTCAACGACTTCAACATGTTCGGCCGCACCTGGCAGGTGATCGCCCAGGCCGATGCGCCGTTCCGCGACGACGTCAGCGACATCGCCAACCTGCGCACCCGCAACGCCGCCGGCGAGATGGTGCCGGTGGGCTCGATGGTCGACATCCGCCAGGCCTACGGCCCGGACCCGGTGATCCGCTTCAACGGCTACCCGGCCGCAGACCTGATGGGCGACGCCGACCCGCGGGTGCTGTCCTCGGGCGAGGCCATGGCCACGGTGGCCGGGCTGGCGCGGGAAGTCCTGCCGCCGGGCATGGCGATCGACTGGAGCGACCTGAGCTACCAGCAGGCCACCCAGGGCAAGGCCTCGCTGGTGGTGTTCCCGCTGGCCGTGCTGCTGGTGTTCCTGGTGCTGGCCGCGCTGTACGAGAGCTGGACCCTGCCGCTGGCGGTGATCCTGATCGTGCCGATGACCATGCTTTCGGCCCTGGCCGGGGTGTGGCTGACCGGCGGCGACAACAACGTGTTCGTGCAGGTGGGCCTGGTGGTGCTGATGGGCCTGGCGTGCAAGAACGCGATCCTGATCGTCGAGTTCGCCCGCGAACTGGAGCTGCAGGGCAAGGGCATCCTGGAGGCCGCGCTGGAGGCCTGCCGCCTGCGCCTGCGGCCAATCGTGATGACCTCGGTGGCGTTCATCGCCGGCACCGTGCCGCTGGTGCTGTCCAGCGGGGCGGGCGCGGAGGTGCGCTCGGTCACCGGCGTGACCGTGTTCGCCGGCATGCTCGGCGTGACCCTGTTCGGCCTGTTCCTGACCCCGGTGTTCTACGTGGCCCTGCGCAAGCTCGCCAACCGGCCGCTGGTCTCGCACGCGCCGCATGCCGATGCGGCCGAAGGCGCCGAGGTGCGCGCATGAGCCGGGGACAGCGATGTCCGGATCCGGCGTGGCCCGGCCGCCCGCGGCCGCCACGCCGGTTCCGCCAGCCACGCAACGCCATCCACACCATCCGCAACGAGGAATCCGCAACATGAACGCTTCCAACCGCATCGCGCTGGTGACCGGCGCCACCCGCGGCATCGGCCTGGAGACCGTGCGCCAGCTGGCCCAGGCCGGGGTGCACACCCTGCTGGCCGGGCGCGACCGCACGCGCGCGGTCGAGGCCAGCCTCGGGCTGCAGGCGCAGGGGCTGCCGGTCGAGGCGATCGCGCTCGACGTCACCGACGGCGGGAGCATCCGCCAGGCCGTCGCAGAGGTGCAGCGCCGCCACGGCCGCCTGGACATCCTGGTCAACAACGCCGGCGTGCTGCTGGACCGGCTCGGCATCAAGCCGTCCGAACAGTCCGCGGAAACCTGGCGCACCACCTTCGAGACCAACCTGTTCGGGGTGGTCGAGGTGACCCGGGCGTTCCTGCCGCTGCTGCACGCCGCGCCTGCCGGACGCATCGTCAACGTTTCCAGCATCCTGGGTTCGCTGGCGCTGCACGGCGACCCGGCCTCGCCGATCTACGACTTCAAGCTTCCCGCCTACAACGTGTCCAAGAGCGCGCTCAACGCCTGGACCGTGCAGCTGGCCTGGGAACTGCGCGACAGCAAGGTGCGCGTCAACGCCGTCCATCCCGGCTACGTGCGCACCGACATGAACAAGGGCGAGGGCGAGCTGGACATCCCGGACGGCGCCCGCACCAGCGTGCGGCTGGCGCTGGCCGGCGAAGACGCGCCCAACGGCCGCTTCTTCCACTTCGAGGAGGAACTGCCGTGGTGATCCGGACCCTCTGCCTGGCCGTGGCCACCGCCGTGCTGGCGGCCTGCGCCGCCGGCCCCGACTACCGCGCGCCGGTACCGCCGGAGGTGACCTTGCGCAATGCCGCGGAGGAAGCCTTCGCCCCCGGCGTCGCGGTTGCGCAATGGTGGGCGCAATTCGACGACCCGGTGCTGGAGAAGCTGGTCGGCGACGCATTGCTGGCCAATCCCGACATGCGCCTGGCCGCGACCCGGGTACGGGCCGCGCGCGCGGTATTCAGCGAACGCCGCCTCGACCCGTGGCCGCACGTGGGCGTGGCGGCCACCGGCGAACGCACGCGCCAGCCGGACGCCGCCGGCGGCGGCATCGACGAGGTCTACAGCCTGGGCTTCGACGCAGCCTGGGAGCTGGACCTGTTCGGCCGCCTGCGGCGCGGCGCCGAGGCGGCGCGTGCCGACCTGCAGGCCGAGCAGGCGGGGCTGGAGGACGTGCAGGTCAGCATCGCCGCCGAGGTGGCGCGCAACTACTTCCTGCTGCGCGGCACCCAGAAGCGGATCGAGGTGGCCGAACAGACCCTGCGCAACCTCGACCAGACCCAGCGCCTGACCGAGACCCGCGAGGCGCTGGGCGCCGGCAGCGCCCTGGACGTGCACAGCAGCCGCGCGCAGCTGAAGGCGATCGAAGCCGACATCCCGCTGCTGCGCTCGATCGAGGCCACCGCGCGCTACCGCCTGGCCGTGCTGCAGGGCCTGCAGCCGGGCGCGCTGGACGAACTGCTGGCGCCGAAGCCGGTGCCGGCCTTCGCCCGCGCCCTGCCGCTGGGCGACGTGCGCGACCTGCTGCGCAGCCGCCCGGACGTGCGCGCCGCCGAACGGCGCCTGGCCTCGGCCACCGCACGCGTGGGCGTGGCCACCGCGGACCTGTTCCCGCGGATCAGCATCCGCGGCTTTGCCGGCTTCCTCTCCGGCGATTTCTCCTCGCTGGTCGCCGGCCGCAACGAGGCCTGGTCGGTGAGCCCGGCGATCAGCTGGGCCGCGCTCGACCTTGGCAGCGTGCGCGCGCGCCTGCGCGCGGCCGAGGCCGGCGCCGACGCGGCCGCGGTGCAGTACGAGATGGCGGTGCTCGCCGCGCTGGAGGATGCGGAGAACGCATTGCAGGACTACGCGCGCCGGCAGGAGCGCCTGCGCATCGTGGTCCAGCAGGCCGAGGCGGCGCGCGAGGCCGAGCGCCTGGCGGCGGTCGGCTACCGCGAGGGCGGCATCGACTTCCTGACCCTGCTGGACGCCCAGCGCACCCAGCTGGCGGCCGACGACGCCCTGGCCGAGGCCGAGGCCGCGGTCAACATCGCCGCGGTGGCCGTGTACAAGGCCCTCGGCGGCACCCATGCCCGCGCCGGCGAGCCGCCGGCGGGGCAGGGCGTGGCCGCCGCGCAATGGGTGCCGCCGCTGGGCAACTGAGCCGGTCTTCACGATGCATGGCGGGAGGCGTGGGCACGCTGCGTCCATGGACTGGATCGAGCAGCTGCGGGTATTGCCGGCCGTGGTCTACGCGATGGCGCTGGGAGGCGCCATCGGCTTCGAGCGCGAACTGAAGAACCGCCCGGCCGGGTTCCGCACCCACATGCTGGTCGCCGGCACCTCGGCCTTGCTGCTGGGCCTGGGCCGGATGGTGCTGGAAGACGACCACTACGCCGGCACTGGCCTGCGCATCGACCCGCTGCGCCTGGTCGAAGCGGTGGTTGCCGGCGTTTCGTTCATAGGCGCCGGCACCATCTTCGCCAGCCGCAAGGGCGACGGCGTGCAGGGCATCACCACCGCCGCCTCGCTGCTGACGGTGGCGGCGATCGGCATCACCGTCGGCTTCGGCTACCTGGCCCTTGGCCTGGCGATCGCCTTGCTGACGCTGGCGGTGCTGACCGTGTTGCGCTGGTTCGAGCGGCGCCGGCTGCTGCCGCCGGAGGACGGGCCGGAGGAATAGGCGCCGCTCAGGCGCGGTCCTCGATGCCTTCGACCCCGGCGTGCGAGGCGCAGTGCGCGCAGCAGAAGAAGCGCCCGCCGCTCTCGGCGCCGTGGCCGATGATCCGGCATCCGCAGTGCTCGCAGGTCGGCGCGACCGCGTGGATGGCGCACTCGAAGGAATCGTAGGTACCGCTGCTGCCGTCGGCCAGGGTGATCCGGAAAGCCTTGTCGTAGTCGTTGCCGCATACGTCGCACCGGGCCATGGGGCACCTCCGCAGGTTGGAAGCGGGCATTGCAGCGCCGGCGCCGTGAACGCGGGGCGAGGGCTGCGGAAAGCGCTGCAATCCAGGCGATCCCATCAGCCCGCGGGCGGCTGCCGCAGGCGGCGGAGGTCCTCCAGCAGCTGCGCGTACGCGCGCTCGCGCTCCGGGCCGCGCATGCGCAGGATGGCGGAGGGATGCCAGGTCGCCAGCGCGTGGGTGTGCGGGCCGATGCGTTGCCACTGCCCGCGCTGGCGGGTGAGCCGGAACGCCGTCCCGAACACGGCGTTTGCGGCCATCGCGCCCAGCGCGGCGACCACGTCCGGATCCACCCGCTCCAGCTCGGCAGCCAGCCATGGCCGGCAGGCGGCCTGTTCGGCGGCATTGGCGCGCTGGTGCAGCCGGCGCTTGCCGCGCGGCTGGAACTTGAAGTGCTTGACCGTGTTGGTCAGGTACAGGGACGCTGGCTCGAGCCCGGCCTCGGCCAGCGCCCGGCGCGGCAGCTGCCCCGCCGGGCCGACGAAGGGTTTGCCCTCCAGGTCCTCGCGGTCGCCGGGCTGCTCGCCCACCAGCAGGGTGCGTGCGCCCGCCGGCCCGGCGCCAAACACGGTCCTGTTGGCCGGACGCCACAGCGGGCAGCGCCGGCATCCGGCGGCCTGGCGGCGCAGCGCGGACAGGCTGCCTTCCGGTACGTCGTCCACCGGGCGCGCCAGCCGCGGCGCGCCGCGCACGGGATCGTCTGGTCGCGGCATGGCCGCAGGCTAGGGCAGGCATCACGCGCGCCGGGTGAACGCCGGCGCATGAACCGCGGCCGCGCCTGCGGCCACGCACGCCTTGTCTGGCGCCGCCGGCGTCCCTACACTGCATACCGTCTGGCGATGAAGCTCGCCCGAAGTTCCCGGGGGTGTCCTGGTTTCGACGGGGGTTGCGAAGTCGACTGGCGCATGCCGAGGGGGCAGCTTTCCTCGTTAATCCAGCGGCAAAACTCATAGTTGCCAACGACGACAACTACGCTCTGGCCGCCTAAGGCCTAGCCCCGAACCCACTTGTGCCCGTGCTCGTGGATGTAGGGTCATCATCACGGGATCGCCATCGGCGGCTGCCTGTCAGCTGATGGTCAAAACAAAACAGGCTGGTCCCGGGGCGCGCTTCGCACGCCGTGCTGCAACGGGACGAGATCCAACGGCGGGCTAAGCATGTAGTGCCGGAGATGGAGTGCCTTCGGACGGCGGTTCAACTCCGCCCACCTCCACCAATGACGAAACCCCAGCCCCCGCGGGCTGGGGTTTTTTCTTGCCCGCGCGGTGGCCGGCGCGATCAGGCCGGGGTTTCCCAGCGGGTCGAGGGGAAGCGGTTGAGCGCGTAGTGCAGCAGCGAGATGAACACCAGCATCGCCGAGACCGAGATCACCACCGAGACGCCGCGATAGAGGGAGTTGCCGATCAGGTCGTCGGTGGGGCTGAGCAGGCCGAACAGGATCGCCAGCGCCGTGACCGCCGAGAAACCCGTCATCGAACCGGACTTGTCGCGGGTGTGGCTGGCGCTGAACCACAGCAGCCCGGCCAGCAGGGCGCTCGCGGTGAGGGGCCAGAAGCTGGAGTAGTGGGTGATCAGCAGCTGCGTCACCGAGGCGTGGATCGAGCCTATGACCGAGCCCACGATGCGGGTGCGCCCGAAGCTCCAGATGCCCTCGTGGGTCAGGCCCAGCAGGATCAGCACCGTGGCCATCTGCGCGCTCAGCGAATCGCTCATCTCGACCAGCTGGAAGAACGCGAACGAGCCGGTCGCGCCCAGCGCGCACAGCAGGACGAGGTGGCGGCGCTGGGTCGGGGTGCGCTTCGGCGGGATGCGCGGGGCGCGCGGCTCCACGTCCGGGAACAGGGCGAACGAGAGCACGTACAGGACCACGCTGCAGGCCAGCGAACCGGCGATGGCCCAGAACAGCTGCTGCCACGCCATCTCCGGGTAGCTGCCGTAGTGGACCAGGCCGCTGCACACCGCCAGGCACATGGCGCCGTACATGAACAGCTTGCGCGGGCTGGTCATGACCGCGAAGCAGAACAGGGCGTAGCCCAGGTAGATCGTGGTCATCACCACCGGGTGGGTGGAGAACACGCCGATCATGAGGCTGGCGGCGATCATCCCGGTCGGCGCGCTGGCGATGAACTGCAGCGCCACGTGCCGGTCGTAGACCGGGGACAGGCCGAGCAGTACCAGCGGGTAGACCGCGTAATAGGCCGCGTAGGGCAGGGACAGCAGGGTCGCCAGCGCCCAGCCGACGAAGCCGCCGAAGGCCATGCGGCAGGCCTGGCGCCAGTCGTTGGCGGTCAGCACCTGGGCAGGGTTAGTAGACATAGCGCAGCGCGGCCAGCAGGCGGATCTGGGCTTCCGCGAAGACGCGGGCGATGGTCGAGCTGTGCGGCACCAGCTGCACCGTGGCGCGCGAGCCGCTGACCAGCTGCGGTGGATCCTCCAGCTGCACGTTCACCCGCACGCGCTGCGCGCGCCGGATCCAGCGGTCGGTCTCCACGGTCTCCACCAGCGAGCCATCCGGGTTGAGCTGTCCCTGGGCGATGCCCGCGTCCACCGAGACCACCCGGCCGACGAACACGCGCCCGGGCAGCGCATCGAGGCTGACGATGGCCGGGTCGCCCGGGTTGACCCGGTTCAGCGCCTTCTCGCGGAAATCGGCGGTGATGGTGGGCTTCAGCCCCACCAGCGCCAGCACCGGCGTGCCGGCCGGCACGTAGTTGCCGGGGCGCAACCGCATGTTGGTGACGATGCCGTCCTCCAGCGCCACGACGCGGGTGTGCTCGAGGTCGCGCTGGGCGATGGCCAGGTTGTTCTTCGCTTCCCGCAGGTACAGGTTGTCCGGGCCCTGCTCGCCGCGCTGTACCAGCACCGCCTGCAGCCGCGCCTCGGCCGCCCGCAGCGCGGCCAGGCTTTCGTCGCGCCTGGCGACGGCCGCCTCGGCGGCGCTGGCCGGCACCACGCGCTGCTCGGCCAGGGCGACCTGCCGCCTGGCCTGGCGCACCGCGTCGTCCGCCACCGCCCTGGCGCTGGCCACGGCCGCGCGCGCCGCGGCGATGTCGGCGTCGCGCTGGCGGATGGTCCGCTCGGTTTCCTCCAGGGCCAGCTTGGCGGACCGCACCGCCAGCTCGTAGCGGGTGGAATCGATCTCGAACAGCACCTGCCCGGCCTTCACCGCCTGGCCGTTGGCGACGTTCACCCGGACCACCGTGCCGGGCACTTCCGGCGCGATCCGGGTGGTGTCGTAGAGCACCCGCGACTCCGGGGTCAGGGGCATGAACTGGTCGGCGACGACCACGTAAAGCAGCAGCAGGACGCCAATCGCCGTGGCGATGTAGACGCTCCGGCGGAAGCGTTGCTCGGGGGTCGGCTCGGGGCGTGAAGTCTGGTCGGCCATGGTTGAAACGCTCGGTATTCCGTTGGATCCGGCGCAATTGTGGTGGCCGCCCCTGGCGCCTTGTAGGGGAAAAAAAAGGAAGATAGCCTTGCGGAAAATGGAAGGCTGGCGCGCGACCGATGCTTTTGGCGACCTCAGGCTGTTCGTGCGCATCGCCGCGGCGGGCAGCCTTTCGGAGGCCGCGCGGCGCCTGCAGAGCTCGCTGCCGGTCGTAAGCCGCCGCCTGGCGGCGCTGGAACAGCGGCTGGGCGTGCGCCTGATCGAGCGCGGTCCGCGCCGCTTCACCCTGACCGAGGAAGGCAGTTTCCTGCTCGAGCGCGCCGAGGCGATCCTGCGCGAGCTCGACGCCGCCGAGGCCCAGCTCACCGAGCGCGCCAGGGACCCGCGCGGGCACATGCGCATCTGTGCGCCGCTGGAAATCGGCAGGAACCGCGTCGCGCCGCTGGTGGCGGAGTTCACCGCGCGCTATCCCCGGATCAGCATCGAGCTTTTCCTCAACGACGCCCACGTCGACATCGTCGAGGAAGAGATCGACATCGGCCTGCTGCTGGACCTGCCCAACGACGGCAACCTGGTCACGCGCACGCTGCTGCGCAGCCAGCGGGTGACGGTGGTCTCGCCGCAATACCTGGAGCGGCACGCGCCGATCCGCAGGCCCGAGGACCTGCTGCAGCACGACTGCGCGCGCCTGGTGCGCGGCCGCCGGGTGTTCGACCGCTGGCTGTACCGGGAGGGAGGCCAGCTGCGGGAAATCCGCGTCGGTGGAACATTGCTTTCGAACAACGCCGAGGTCGTCCACCAGTGGGCGCTGGCGGGACGCGCCGTTGCGTACAAGGCCCTGTGGGACGTGGAAGGCGACCTCCGCGCGGGGCGCCTGGTGCGCCCGCTGCAGGCCTTCGAATGCGACCAGATCAACCTGTACGCGGTCTACGCCTCGCGCGCCCACCTGCCGCAGCGGATGCGGCTGTTCCTCGACTTCATCGCCGAGAAGCTGCAGGCCGGCACCTGAGCCGGGCCGGCGCCGCCGGCGGCCGGCCCGCGCGGCGGCTCAGGCGTCCTTGTTGTGGCGGCGCAGGGCGCGCTGCTTCTCGCGCTGCCAGTCGCGGTCGCGCGCGGTATCGCGCTTGTCGTGCTCCTTCTTGCCCTTGGCCAGGGCGATCTCGAGCTTGACCTTGTTGCCGCTCCAGTACATGGCGGTGGGCACGATGGTGTAGCCGTCGCGCTCGACCCGCCCGATCAGCTTGTCGATCTCGTGCCGGTGCAGCAGCAGCTTGCGCGTGCGGCGGTCGTTGGCCACCACGTGGGTGGAGGCCTGGATCAGCGGCGTGATCTGCGCGCCGATCAGGTAGATCTCGCCGTCCTGCACGTAGGCGTAGCCGTCGGTGAGGTTGGCGCGGCCGGCGCGGATCGCCTTGACCTCCCAGCCCTGCAGCGCCAGGCCGGCCTCGAACCGTTCCACCAGGTGGTATTCGAAGCGGGCGCGCTTGTTGAGGGCGATGGTGCGGTTGGCCGGCTCGGCCTTGGACTTGGCCTTTGCCTTATCATTGGGCGCTTTCTTGCTCATCCATCCATTGTCGCCCAAATCGGGCGGCCGCAGACGCCCCCGGTCCAAATGCCAAGCATCACCCGCAGCGCCCTGGTCGGCCATACGGCGGCCCGCATGTTCGACCTGGTCAACGACGTGGCCGCCTATCCGCGGCGCTTCGCGTGGTGCGAGCAGGCGCAGGTCCTGGAGCAGGGCGAGGACCGCATGGTCGCCCGCCTGGACCTGGGCCTGGGCTCGCTGCGCACCTGGTTCACCACCGAGAACCGGCTGGAGCGGCCGCACCGGATCGACATGCAGCTGCGCGACGGCCCATTCCGCAAGCTCCACGGCGTGTGGACCTTCCAGGCCCTGGACGAAGCGGCTTGCAAGGTCAGCCTGACCCTGGAGTTCGAGCCGGCCTCGCGCCTGCTGGGGCCGGTGTTCGCGCTGGGCTTCCAGGGCCTGGCCGACCGCATGGTCGACGACTTCGTGCGCGTGGCCGACCGCGAGGCCTGAGGATGCGGGTGCAGGTCGTCATCGCCTGGCCGCACCGCTTCGAGCAGCGCGAGCTGGAACTGCGGGAGGGCGCGAGCGTGGCCGACGCGGTGCGCGCGGCGGCGCTGGGCCACGAAGGCGAGGTGGCCGGCTACGCGGTGTTCGGGGCGGCGGCGCGGCCGGAGACGCCGCTGCGCGACGGCGACCGGGTGGAACTGCTCAGGCCGTTGCTGCTGGACCCGAAGGAAGCGCGCCGGCGCCGGGCGGGCGCGCAGCGCGGCGGACGCTAGCCTCAGCGGCGGCGCTTGTCCTTGTCCTTGGGGATGTTCGGGCCGAACTGGCGCAGCGACTTGCGCGCCAGCTCCAGGTCCTGCTCGGGGAAGTACTCGCCTTCCCAGCGCACCAGGGTGTCGTTCTCGAAGTGCAGCGTCAGGGTCTTGATCTCCACGTTGCCCTGGCGGTCGGTGCGCTCGCTGGCGGCGTAGTCCCAGCGCTGGTGGTGGAAGGGATCGGCCAGCGAGGGGGTGCCGAGCAGGCCGGCGACCTGCTGCTTGCTCAGGCCCGGGCGCAGCTGGTCCACCGCCTCCTTTTCCATCAGGTTGCCCTGGTAGATCGGCTGCTTGTACAGGATGCCGCAACCGGCGAGGGCCAGGCAGGCGGGAGCGATCAGCAGCAGGCGGGACAGGCTTGGCATTGCGTCTACGCGGGGGTGGAGAATGGGCCGATGATACACTCCCGGCGCGCCGAACGGCCCGTCGCCGGCCCGCCGGCGGTAAACCGGTAGTGAATGGAGCTAGGGCCAATGGAATCCAACGACCTTCGCCGCGTGGGCCTCAAGGTGACCCATCCGCGGATGCGCATCCTCGAGCTGTTGGAGGAAAAGCAGCCCCAGCACCACCTGACCGCCGAGGACATCTACCGCCGCCTGCTGGAGCAGGGCGACGAGATCGGACTGGCCACCGTGTACCGGGTGCTGACCCAGTTCGAGGCCGCCGGCCTGGTGATCAAGCACAACTTCGAGGGCGGGCAGGCGATCTACGAACTGGACCGCGGCGGCCACCACGACCACATGGTCGACCTGGATACCGGCAAGATCATCGAGTTCGAGAGCGCGGAGATCGAGGAGCTGCAGCGCCAGATCGCGGCCAGGCACGGCTACGAGCTGGAGGACCACTCGCTGGTCCTGTACGTGCGCAAGCCGCGCCGCTGATCCTCCCGGTGCCCGATGCGGAAACGGCGTCTTGCGGCGCCGTTTCCATGCATGGCCTCAGCCGGCGGCGGTGGCGCGCTGGCGCGTCCGCTTCGGCGCGGTTGCAGTGGCGTCCGCGGCCGCCGCCTCCTCCAGCAGGCGCCGCGCCGCGGCATACGCTTCCGGGCCGACCTCGACGCCGCCCAGCATGCGCGCCACCTCGGCCAGCCGGCCTTCGCCGTCCAGGCGCTCGACCGAGCTGCGGGTGATGCCTTCCACCGGCGCCTTGCTGACCCGGTAGTGGGCATGGCCCTGGGCCGCGACCTGCGGCTGGTGGGTCACGCACAGTACCTGGCGCGAGCGGCCCAGGGCGCGCAGCTTGCGGCCGACGATCTCGGCCACCGCGCCGCCGATGCCCGAGTCGACTTCGTCGAACACCATGGTCGGGACCGCGTCCGAACCCAGCGCGGCGACCTCGATCGCCAGCGAGATGCGCGACAGCTCGCCACCGGAGGCGACCTTGCGCAGCGGACGCGGCGGCTGCCCGGCATTGGCCGCGACCAGGAACTCGACCCGCTCGGCGCCGTTCGGGTCCGGGCGCGAACCGGCGTCGGCCACCGGTTCCAGTTCGACCAGGAAACGGCCGCCGCCCATGCCCAGCTCGTCGATCAGCGCCGTGGTGGCCGCGGCCAGGGCCTCGCCGGCGGCACGACGGGTGGCGCCCAGCGCCGCCGCGGCTTCCTGCCAGCGGGCGCTGGCCTTGGCGATCTCCGCATCCAGCTGCAGCAGGCGGTCGCCGGCGCCGCGCAGCAGTTCCAGCTCGGCCGCGATCGCGTCGCGGTGCGCGGCCAGCTCGGCCACTGGCAGGCGGTGCTTGCGCGCCAGGTCGTGGACCCGGGTGAGGCGGCGTTCCAGTTCCTCGAAGCGGTCCGGGTCAAGGTCCAGGTCGTCGCGGATCCGGCCGAGCAGGGCCAGCGCTTCTTCCAGCTGCACCGCCGCGCTTTCCAGCAGGCTGTCGACCTCGCCCAGGCGGGGCTCGTCGCCAGCGGCGCGGGCCAGGCCGCTGCGCGCCTGCTGCAGCAGGCCGGTGAGCGAGGGGCCTTCGTCGCCGTCGATCCGGGCCAGCGCCTCCTCGCAGGCGGCGATCAGCCCGGCGGCATTGGCCTGGCGGCGGTGGGCCTGGTCCAGCGCCTCGAGCGCGGCCGGGTCCAGGTCCTCGCGTTCCAGCTCGGCCAGCTGGTGCTCCAGCCAGCCGATGCGGTCGCCGACGTCGCCGCGCGACTGCAGGTCCGCGCGCTCGTCCAGCAGCGCCTGCCAGGCCGCGGCCGCCGCGCGCACGGCGGCGCGCTCGGCATCGTTGCGGGCATGGGCGTCCAGCAGTGCCAGCTGGCTGGCGCGCGAGAGCAGGGACTGGTGCTCGTGCTGGCCGTGGATCTCCACCAGCAGCCCGGCCAGTTCGGCCAGCTGGGCCAGGGTCACCGGGCGGCCGTTGATCCAGGCCCGCGAGCCGCCGTCGGCGCGGATCACCCGGCGCAGCTGGCACTGCTCGTCGTCCTCGTCCAGCTCCTGTTCGCGCAGCCACTGCCGCGCGGCGGGGTTGCCGGACAGGTCGAAGCCGGCCGCCAGCTCGGCGCGCTCGCTGCCGTGGCGGACCACGCCGCTGTCGGCGCGCAGTCCGGACAGGAACCCCAGGGCGTCCACCAGCAGCGACTTGCCGGCGCCGGTTTCGCCGGAGATCACGGTCATGCCGGGTCCGAACTCCAGTTCCGTGGCGCGGACGACGGCGAAATCCTTCAGGGCGAGATGGGTCAGCATGGTCACATTGTAGGGGTGGCCGATACCGGCGCGATGCTCGCCGCAGGCCGTCGCGCCGGCTGAGACGCAGGGCCCGGCCGGCCTTGCCCCCCCCTGGTGGCTGGCGCTATCTATTGCCCATGGCAACCCCGTCGTCCGCCCAGGTCCAGCTCGATCCGCGTGCCCGCCAGCTGCTGCGCACCCTGATCGGCCGCTACATCCGCGATGGCGAGCCGGTCGGCTCGCAGACCCTGGCCAAGCACTCGGGCCTGGACGTCAGCCCGGCGACGATCCGCAACATCCTGGCCGAGCTGGAGGAGATCGGCCTGCTCAGCTCGCCGCACACCTCGGCCGGGCGGGTGCCGACCGCCCAGGGCTACCGGGTGTTCGTGGACAGCCTGCTGCAGGTGCGCTCGCTGGGCGAGCACGAGCTGGCCCGGCTGCGCGCGGAGCTGACCGCCGCGGCTGGGACCCAGGCCCTGCTCGGCAACGCCTCGGAGTTGCTGTCGGCCATGACCCACTTTGTCGGGGTGGTCAGCGCGCCGCGCCGCAGCCAGTTCGCCTTCCGCCAGATCGACTTCGTGCCGCTGGGCGGGCGCCGGATCCTGGCCATCGTGGTGTTCGCCGACGGCGAGGTGCAGAACCGGGTGGTCGAGCCGCAGCGGGCCTTCGGCCAGGACGAGCTGGAGCGGGTCGCCAACTACCTCAACACCCATTTCGCCGGGCGTCCGCTGGCGCACATCCGCGCCACCCTGGTGCATGAGCTGCGCCAGGCCCGGGACGAGATGGAGCAGCTGCTGGCGCAGTCGGTGGAGCTGGCCGAACAGGCCCTGGAGCCGCCGGGGGACGACATGGTCGTGGCCGGCCAGACGCGGTTGCTGGGCCTGCAGGACCTGTCGGACCTGGAGCGCCTGCGCGAGCTGTTCGAGGCCTTCGCCCGCAAGCGCGAGATCCTGCAGCTGCTGGAGCGCACCCAGCGTGCCCCCGGGGTACGCATATTCATAGGCGAGGAGACCGGGCTGGCCCCGCTGGACGGGGTGTCCCTGGTCACCGCCCCCTACAGCAGCGGCGGGCAGGTGCTGGGCGTGCTGGGGGTGATCGGCCCGACGCGGATGGCCTACGACCGGGTGATCCCGGTGGTCCAGGCGGCCGCCGACGTGCTCGGGGCGGCCCTGGAGGGCTCGGCCGGACCGTCCCAGCCTTGAATCGCTCCGTTCCGGCCCCCATTGGGGCGGGGATGGGCGGCCGGGAGCGCCGCCACGGAGCCGATTTGCAATGACCGAAAACGACATCCAGTCCCCCCAGCCGCAGGAAGCCGAGGCCAGCATCGAGGCCCAGCTGCGCGAGGAGATCGAGGCCCTGCGGGGCGAGATCGAGCAGCTGCGCATGGATTCCCTGCGCGAGCGAGCCGACCTGGAGAACCAGCGCAAGCGCGTGGCGCGCGACATCGAGCAGGCCCGCCGCTTCGCCAACGAGAAGCTGCTGGGCGAGCTGCTGCCGGTGCTGGACAGCCTGGATGCCGGCCTGGCCGCCGCCGGCGAGCAGGAAAGCCCGCTGCGCGAGGGCCTGGAGCTGACCAAGCGCCAGCTGCTGAAGGTCGCCGCCGACAACGGCCTGGTCGTGGTCGATCCTGCCGGCCAGCCGTTCAACCCCGAACACCACCAGGCCATCAGCCAGGCCGATCCGGGCGACGCCGCCCCGGGCACCGTGCTGCAGGTCTTCCAGAAGGGCTACCTGCTCAACGAGCGCCTGCTGCGGCCGGCGCTGGTGGTGGTGGCCCGCCACGACTGAACATCCGGCTGAATGCGCCTACTTGAACGGCGCCGGCCCACCCTTATCTAGCGATCAAAGGCCAAGGCAGCACCGGCCCAACACATTCCAGGGAGCACCCAATCAATGAGCAAGATCATCGGCATCGACCTGGGCACGACCAACTCGTGCGTCGCGATCATGGAGGGCGGCAAGGCCCGCGTGATCGAGAACGCCGAGGGTGATCGCACCACCCCGTCGGTCGTCGCCTACACCAAGGACGGCGAGGTGCTGGTCGGCGCGCCGGCCAAGCGCCAGGCCGTCACCAACCCGAAGAACACCTTCTACGCCGTCAAGCGCCTGATCGGCCGCAAGTTCACCGACGCCGAAGTCCAGAAGGACCTGGGCCTGGTCCCGTACGCGATCCGCCAGCACGACAACGGCGACGCCTGGGTCGAGACCAGCGAGGGCCGCAAGATGGCCCCGCAGGAGATCTCGGCCAAGGTGCTGGAGAAGATGAAGAAGACCGCCGAGGCCTTCCTGGGCGAGACGGTCACCGAGGCGGTGATCACCGTCCCGGCATACTTCAACGACAGCCAGCGCCAAGCGACCAAGGACGCCGGCCGCATCGCCGGCCTGGACGTCAAGCGCATCATCAACGAGCCGACCGCGGCGGCCCTGGCCTACGGCCTGGACAAGGCCGGCGGCGACCGCAAGATCGTGGTCTACGACCTGGGCGGCGGCACCTTCGACGTGTCGATCATCGAGATCGCCGAGATCGACGGCGAGAAGCAGTTCGAGGTGCTGGCCACCAACGGCGACACCTTCCTCGGCGGCGAGGACTTCGACTCGCGCGTCATCGACTACCTGGTCGAGGAGTTCCAGAAGGACCAGGGCATCGACCTGCGCAAGGACCCGCTGGCCCTGCAGCGCCTGAAGGACGCGGCCGAGCGCGCCAAGATCGAGCTGTCCAGCGCGCAGCAGACCGAGGTCAACCTGCCGTACATCACCGCCGACGCGACCGGCCCGAAGCACCTGGCGATCAAGCTGACCCGGGCCAAGCTCGAGGCGCTGGTCGACGACCTGGTCAAGCGCTCGATCGAGCCGTGCCGGGTGGCGCTCAAGGACGCCGGCCTGCGCGCCTCCGACATCGGCGAGGTGATCCTGGTCGGTGGCCAGACCCGCATGCCCAAGGTGCAGCAGGCCGTGGCCGAGTTCTTCGGCAAGGAGCCGCGCAAGGACGTCAACCCGGACGAGGCCGTGGCGCTGGGCGCCGCGATCCAGGGCGGCGTGCTGGCCGGCGACGTCAAGGACGTGCTGCTGCTGGACGTGACCCCGCTGAGCCTGGGCATCGAGACCCTGGGCGGGGTGATGACCAAGATCATCGAGAAGAACACCACGATCCCGACCAAGGCCTCGCAGGTGTTCTCCACCGCCGAGGACAACCAGTCGGCCGTGACCGTGCACGTGCTGCAGGGCGAACGCGAGCAGGCCCGCTACAACAAGTCGCTGGCCAAGTTCGACCTGACCGGCATCGAGCCCGCTCCGCGCGGCATGCCGCAGATCGAGGTGTCCTTCGACATCGACGCCAACGGCATCCTGCACGTGTCGGCCAAGGACAAGAAGACCGGCAAGGAGCAGAAGGTCGAGATCAAGGCCGGCTCGGGCCTGTCCGAGGAGGAGATCCAGCGGATGGTCGCCGACGCCGAGGCGCACCGCGAGGAAGACAAGAAGTTCCAGGAGCTGGTCCAGGCCCGGAACCAGGCCGACGGCCTGATCCACGCCACCCGCAGCGCCATCACCGAACACGGCAGCAAGGTGCCGGGCGACGTGATCGGCCGCGTAGAGTCGGCGATCGCCGACCTGGAGACCGCGCTCAAGGGCGACGACAAGGCCCAGATCGAGGCCAAGGCCAAGGCGCTGGAGGAGGCCGGGCAGTCGCTGTACGCGGCGGCCGCGGCCGCCGGCCAGGGCGATGCCGGCGCGGCCGGCGGTGCGGCCCCGGGTGGCACGGCCCAGGACGACGTGGTCGACGCCGAGTTCACCGAGGTCAAGGACGACAAGAAGCCGTGATTGGTGACGGGTGATTCGTGGCTGGAAAGAGCGGGGCCCCGGCCCCGCTCTTTCCCGGCGGATCGCCGTGGACGTGTACCCTCGAATCACCAATAACGAATCACGAATCACTGCCTCCCGATGAAACGCGACTACTACGAAGTCCTCGGCGTGTCCCGCACCGCCAGCGACGAGGAGCTGAAGAAGGCCTATCGCCGCTGCGCGATGAAGTACCACCCGGACCGCAACCCGGGGGACGCCGCCGCGGAAGCCGCGTTCAAGGAATGCAAGGAGGCCTACGAGGTCCTGTCCGACCCGGGCAAGCGCCGTGCCTATGACGCCCATGGCCATGCCGCGTTCGAGCATGGCATGGGTGGCGGGGGTGGCCCCGCGCCGGACATGAACGACATCTTCGGCGACATCTTCGGGACCATCTTCGGCGGCGGTGGTGGGCGCGGCGCACGGCGCGGCGCGGACATCGGCTACGTCATGGAGCTGGACCTGGAGGAGGCGGTCGCCGGCGTCGAGAAGCGCATCGAGATCCCGACCCTGTCCGAGTGCGAGGCCTGCAAGGGCAGCGGCTCGGAGGACGGCAAGGTCGAGACCTGCGGCACCTGCCACGGCCACGGCCAGGTCCGTTTCCAGCGCGGCATCTTCGCCATGCAGCAGACCTGCCCCGATTGCGGTGGGCGGGGCCAGGTGGTGCGCAACCCGTGCCGCAAGTGCCATGGCGCCGGGCGCGTGGAGGACGAGAAGGTCCTCTCGGTCAAGATCCCCGCCGGCGTGGACAGCGGCGACCGCATCCGCCTGACCGGCGAGGGCGAGGCCGGCCCGCCCGGCACTCCGCCGGGCGACCTCTACGTCGAAGTGCGCGTGCGCGAGCATGCGATCTTCACCCGCGACGGCGACGACCTGCACTGCGAGGTGCCGATCCGCATCTCCCAGGCCGCGCTGGGCGACGTGGTCTCGGTGCCCACCCTGGGCGGCGAGGTCGAGATCCGGATCCCGGCCGAGACCCAGACCGGCAAGACCTTCCGCCTGCGCGGCAAGGGCGTGCGTTCGGTGCGCAGCCGCGCCCCGGGCGACCTCTACTGCCGCGTGGTGGTGGAGACCCCGGTCAACCTCACCGCCGAGCAGCGCGAACTGCTGGAGAAGTTCGAGGCCACCTTCACTGGCGAGGAGGGCCGCCGGCACTCGCCGCGTTCGGCCACCTTCCTCGACGGCGTCAAGGCGTTCTGGGGGCGCATGACCTCGTCCTGAGGCATGCCGCGGCGAGGCGTCGCGGTTTGCGCATCGATCTTTCCGACGGGCCCGCGTTGCGGGCCCGCTTTCTGTCGCGTCCGGCGGGAAACCTGCCGGAATCGGCATATTTCCGTTGCTCCTGAAACGCTGCGCGCGGCGCCCGGAAGCACGCGCTAGCATGCGCTGCCTCCTTCCGAAGCCCTCCGCATGAGCCAACTGGAAAGCCACCTGGTCCACGAGCGCCGCAACCGCCCGCAGGGGCCTTCGCCGGTGGACCTGGTGTCCGTCCAGTCGCAGCTGGCCTACGGCTACGCCGGCAACAGCGCGGCCGCGCCGGTGTTGCGCATGCTGGGCGTGCGCGTGGCCGAGGTGCCGACCACGCTGTTCAGCAACACCCCCTTCTACCCGACCCTGCGCGGCAGGGTGCTGCCGGCCGACTGGCTGGCCGAGCTGCTGCTGGGCCTGGACGAGCGCGGCGTCACCGCGCGCGCGCCGCTGCTGGCCTCCGGCTACTTCGGCAGCGTCGCCAACGGCGAGGCCTTCGCCACCTGGCTGGAGCGCAACCATGCCGCCGGCACGGCGCCGCGCTACCTGCTGGACCCGGTGATTGGCGATACCCATACCGGTGCCTACGTCGAACCCGGGCTGGAGCAGGTGTTCGTGCAGCGCCTGTTGCCGCTGGCGTGGATGGTCACGCCCAACGCCTTCGAGCTGGAGCGCCTGGCCGGCCGGCCGGCGCTGCGCGAATCCGACGCGCTGCAGGCCGCGCGCGAGCTGCTGCAGCGCGGCCCGCAGTGGGTGCTGGCGCACAGCGTGGTGGGCGAGGGCGAGGACGATGGCGACCAGCTGCTGACCCTGCTGGTCGGGCGCGAACAGGCCTGGCGCCTGCGCTCGCCACGCCTGGCGGTGGACGTGGCCGGCACCGGCGACGTGCTCACCGCGCTGGTGGCGACCTTCCTGCTGCGCGGCGAAGCGCCGCAACGCGCCGCCGAGCGCGCCCTGGCCGGCGTGCACGCCACCCTGGAGTCGACCCTGGCCAACGGCTGGGAGGAGCTGGACGTGCAGGCGGCGGCGGCCGCGGCGCTGGCTTCCGGCCCGGCGCGCTTCCCGGCGGTGGCGCTTTGAGCGGCAGCGTGGGGGTGCCGGCCCATCCGGTGGTGGGCGTGGTGGGCAGTGCCGGGGCCTATGGCCGCTGGCTGCGCCGCTTCTTCGAGGACCGCATGGGACTGCGGGTGCTGGGCCACGACCCGGCCGACCCGGGCAGCGATCCGTCCGAGCGCCTGCTGGCCGAGGCCGACGTACTGGTGTTCAGCGTGCCGATCCGCGACGCCGCCACGCTGATTGGCGACTACGTGCAGCGCTCGGCCGGGCGCGAGGCCGGCCGCCTGTGGCTGGACATCACCTCGATCAAGCAGGCGCCGGTGGCGGCCATGCTGGCTTCGCGCGCCGAGGTGGTGGGCCTGCATCCGATGACCGCGCCGCTGAAGACCCCGACCTTGCGCGGGCGGGTGGTTGTGGTGTGCGAGGAACGCCTCGAGCAGTGGCGCGGCTGGGTCGACCAGCTGCTGCACGCGCTGCAGGGCGAATACGTGCGCGCCACCCCGGCGCACCACGACCGGGTCATGGCCCTGGTGCAGGCGATGGTGCATGCCGTGCACCTCGGCCAGGCCGGGGTGCTGCGCAGCTTCGCCGGCGAACTGGGCGGCCCGGCCGAGCTGATGCCGTACCGCTCGATCGGCTTCGAGATGGACGCGGCCGTGGCCGCGCGCATCCTTTCGCTCAACCCGCAGGTGTACGAGGACATCCAGTTCGGCAATCCGCACACCGTGGAGGTGCTGTCGCGGCTGGCGGCGGAGATCGCGCGGCTGCAGGTGCTGGTGGCCCGTGGCGACGACCAGGCGCGGGCCGAGTTCCGCGAGCACTACCTGGCCGCCAATCGCGCCGCCTGGGGCGAGGCCGCGCTGGAAGAGGGCAGCTACACCTTCGAACGGGTGGGCTACCTGCTGGCCGACCTCACCGAGAGCCGGCGCCTGAGCGTGCACCTGCCGGAGGACCGCCCTGGCTCGCTGCGCGCGCTGCTGCACGTGTTCGAGGAGCACGGCATCAACCTGACCTCGATCCACTCCTCGCGCACCCCGGCCGGCGAGGTGCACTTCCGCATCGGCTTCGACGCCGACGCCGACGTCGAGCGCCTGCGCGCCGCGGCCGGGGCGATCGACCGCAGCGGCCTGGGCCGGGTGCTGGAACGGCCCTGAGCCCTCAGTCGGCGGTCAGCACCAGGCTGCCGTCCTCGTTGCTGAACTGCTTGTCCTTGCGCACCAGGCGCTGGCCGTCGGGCAGTTCGTAGCGCAGGGACGGGCGGCCGTCGGGGCCGTTCTCGTCGTGGAACTCGATGATGACGTAGGCGTTGCCGTCGTTGCCGGTGGCGGGGAACTGGCGGAAAGACATGCCTGCCTCCTGGGGTGCATCGGGCGCCGCGCCCGTCGGCCTGCAAGGATGCGGCGGGCCGGCGTGAAGAACCGGTCTGCGGGTGCCCCGGGCGCTGCGCCGCAGCAATGGGCCCGCGGCGGGCATAACCGTTAGACTAGGCCCATGAGCACCCAATTCACGCTGTCCGGGCGCGCCCGGGCCCTCACCAGCTCTGCGATCCGCGAGATCCTCAAGGTCACCGAGCGTCCCGAAGTCATTTCCTTCGCCGGCGGCCTGCCGTCTCCGGCGACCTTCCCGGTCGAGCGCATGCGCGAGGCCACCGAGAAGGTGCTGCGCGAGGCCCCGCACGCGGCCCTGCAGTACGGCCCGACCGAAGGCTACACCCCGCTGCGCGAATGGGTGGCCGAGCGCCTGGGCCGCAATGGCGCGAAGATCCCGGCCTCGCGCGTGCTGATCACCACCGGCTCGCAGCAGGGCCTGGACCTGCTTGGCAAGGTGCTGATCGACGAGGGCAGCAAGGTCCTGGTCGAAACCCCGAGCTACCTCGGCGCGCTGCAGGCGTTCTCGCTGTTCGCGCCGAAGTTCGCCTCCCTGCCCAGCGATGCCCAGGGCATCGTCACCGACCAGATCACCCCGGCCGACCTGGAAGGCGCGCGCTTCCTGTACTGCCTGCCGAACTTCCAGAACCCGACCGGCCGGCGCATGCCGCTGGAGCGCCGCAAGGCCCTGGTCGAGCTGGCCGCCAGGGCCGGCGTGCCGCTGGTCGAGGACGACCCGTACGGCGAGCTGTCCTACGGCGGCGAGGCGCTGCCCAGCCTGCTGTCGATGAACCCCGACGGCGTGATCTACATGGGCTCGTTCTCCAAGGTGCTGGCCCCGGGCCTGCGCCTGGGCTACGTGGTGGCGCCGGAGGAGATCCTCGGCAAGATGGTCCAGGCCAAGCAGGCCGCCGACCTGCACACCCCGTCGTTCTCGCAGCGCATCGTCCACGAGGCGGTGCAGGACGGCTTCATCGACCGCCATATCCCCTCGATCCGCAGCCTGTACGGCGCCCAGTGCCAGCACATGCTGGCGGCGCTGGAGCGCGAGTTCCCCAAGGAAGCGCGCTGGAACCGCCCGGAAGGCGGCATGTTCATCTGGGTCGAGCTGCCGGAAGGCATCGATACCGGCGCGCTGCTGGCCAAGGCAATCGAGCGCAACGTGGCCTTCGTGCCGGGCGCGCCGTTCTACGCCGCCGAACCGCGCCGCAACACCCTGCGCCTGTCCTTCGTGACCGTGCCGGCGGAGAAGATCGACCAGGGCATCAAGGTCCTGGGCGAGCTGCTGAAGGCCGAGATCGCGGCACTGCCCGCGGCGGCCTGATGCCGGCGGCACGTGCCCATCGCCGTCCTGTCGGCGCGGTGGTGGGCGCGTGAGCGCGCGCGTCCTGGCCCGGGTCGAGGCCGTGCTCACCGGTACGGCCGTGGCGTATACCCGGCCCGGCAGCCGCAGCGCGATCGCCAAGCAACCACGCCAGGGGCCGGTCGCGATCGGCCCCGAGGGCCTGCAGGGCGACGAACAGGGCGACCGCCGCGTGCATGGCGGTCCCGACAAGGCCATCCACCACTACGCCCGCGACCACTACGCGGCGTGGGCCGCGGAAATCGGCGCGCATCCGCTGCTGCAGGCCGCCGGCGCGTTCGGCGAGAACATCAGCACCAACGGCGTCACCGAGTCCGGTATCTGCCTCGGCGACCGCCTGCGCCTGGGCACGGCCGTGGTCGAGGTGGCGCAGGGGCGGCAACCGTGCTGGAAGCTGTCCGACCGCTTCGGCGTGCCGGACATGGCGCGCCGGGTGCAGGACAGCGGCCGCAGTGGCTGGTACTACCGCGTGCTCGAACCCGGCCAGGTTCAGGCCGGCGATGACCTGCTCCTGCTGGAACGCCCGTATCCGGAATGGCCGCTGCCACGCCTGGCCGCGCTGCTGTACCGGCGCACCCTGGACCAGGACGAACTGCGCGCGGCGCTGCGGCTACCGCTGGTGCCTTCCTGGCAGCGCACCTTCGAGCGCCGCCTCGAACAGGGCCAGACCGAAAGCTGGGATTCGCGCCTGCAAGGCCCGCAGGGTTGACGGCGTTCCCTCTGCCTCCAGAGAGGATGATTCCCGGCAGGGCCAGGGAAGCCATCCATCCGCCGCATCACGTGGCCGGATAAGCGAAGCGCATCCGGGGTGAGGGCCGGTGTGCCAGTCGCCGCGCCGATCGCAGCATCGCGCGCGCCCTGCAACGTTCCGCCGCGAAGGGGGAGGCCGGCCAGACGAAGCGCGTCCGGCTTCGCTCACTCCCGCGCCAGCGCCTGCCCAACCTTGCTGCCGGTCGTGCGGCCCAGCACACCAGCCAGCCAACGCCCCGTCTCCGCCAGCGCCTCCAGGTCGACCCCGGTCTCCAGGCCCATGCCATGCAGCATGTACACCAGGTCCTCGGTCGCGAGGTTGCCGCTGGCGCCGCGTGCGTAGGGGCAGCCGCCGGTGCCGGCGACCGCGGCGTCGGCCACGCGCACGCCGGCTTCCACGCAGGCGGCGACATTGGCCAGGGCCTGGCCCCAGGTGTCATGGAAATGCACTGCCAGCGCCTGCATCGGCACCTCGGCGGCGACCGCCAGCAGCATTTCCCGCGCCTTGCGCGGAGTGCCCACGCCGATGGTGTCGCCCAGCGAGACCTCGTAGCAGCCCAGCGCGTGCAGCCGCCGCGCCACCCGGACCACGTCGGCCAGCGGCACCTGTCCCTGGTAGGGGCAGCCCAGCACGGTGGAGACATAGCCACGCACGCGCACGCCGTCGGCGCGGGCGCGCTCGAGCACCGGCATGAAGCGCTCGATCGACTCGTCGATCGAGGCATTGGTGTTCTTCCGGTTGAAGGCTTCCGACGCGGCGGTGAACACCGCCACTTCCTCCGCGCCCGCGGCGCGCGCGCGCTCGTAGCCCTGCAGGTTGGGCACCAGTACCGGATAGGCGACCCCCGGCCGACGCCGGATCCCGGCCATCACCTCGGCCGCGTCGGCCAGCTGCGGCACCCATTTCGGGCTGACGAAGCTGGTGGCCTCGATGCTGCGCAGGCCGGTGGCCGAGAGCCGGTCCACCAGCACGATCTTGTCCGCGGTGGCAACCATCGCGACCTCGTTCTGCAGGCCGTCGCGCGGGGCCACCTCGACGATGCGCACGAACTCGCTCATGCCGCCTCCGCGTCGCCGACCACGGCCAGCACCGCCTCGGCCTCGACGAAGTCGCCGGCCGCAGCGCGCAGCGCGGAAACGATGCCGGCGCGCGGCGCCTTGACCGACAGCTCCATCTTCATCGCCTCCATCACCAGCAGCTCGGCACCGGCCTCGACCTGCTGCCCGGGCCCGACCCGCACGACCACCACGCGGCCGGGCATGGGCGCACGCACCTGGCCGTCGCCGCCGCCTTCCTCGCCGCCGGCGCGTTCGCCGGACAGGCGCGCGACCTGCAGGCGGCGCCGGCCGTCATGCAGTTCCAGCACCTCGCCGTCGAAGCGCATGCGCGCGCGGCGGCCGACACCGTCCAGCAGCAGTTCCACCCAGCCATCATGCGTGCGCGCGCCGTCGACGGCGTGTTCCCGGCCGTCCACCGACAGCTGCCACTGGCCGCCATGGCCGCGCGCCAGCACCTCGTGCGTGGCTTCACCGCAGCGCAGGCGCAGGTGGCGCGCGGCGCGCCCATGCAGGCGCCAGCCATCGGCCAGCGCCCAGGGCGAATGCGGCTCCGCGCCGGCCGCGGCCCGTGCGGCCTCGGCCTGCTGTGCACGCAGCAGGAACGCCACCGCCGCGATCGCCAGTTCGGCGCTGCCTGCCGCATCGCCGCCGTGCAGGAACTCGTCCAGATGGCGGTCCAGGTAGCCGGTGTCGATCCGGCCCTCGACCAACGCCGGATGCCGCGCCAGCGCCTCGAGGAAACCGATGTTGGTCTTCAGCCCGGCGACATGGCATTGCGCCAGCGCCGCGCGCAGGCCGGCCAGCGCCGCGGGGCGGTCCACGTCGTGCACGATCAGCTTGGCGATCATCGGATCGTAGAACACGCTCACCGCATCACCCTGTTCGACGCCCGCATCCACGCGCACGTGTGCGGAGGGCGAGGGCAGGGCCAGCGTGCGCAGCGTGCCCGAGGCCGGCAGGAAGCCCGAATCCGGATCCTCCGCGTACAGCCGCACCTCGATCGCGTGGCCGCGTTGCGGCACCTGGTCCTGGCGCAGCGGCAGCGGCTCGCCGGCGGCCACGCGCAGCTGCCATTCCACCAGGTCCAGGCCGGTGACCATCTCGGTCACCGGATGCTCGACCTGCAGCCGGGTATTGATCTCCATGAAGTAGAAGTTGCCTTCCGGGTCGACGATGAACTCGACCGTGCCGGCGTTGACGTAGCCGATCGCGCGCGCCGCGGCGACCGCCGCCTCGCCCATGGCCGCGCGCAGCCGCGGGGTCAGGAACGGCGAGGGCGACTCCTCCAGCACCTTCTGGTAGCGGCGCTGGGCCGAGCATTCGCGCTCGTTGAGGTGGATCACCTGGCCGTGGCTGTCGGCGAACACCTGGATCTCGATATGCCGCGGCGAGCGCACGTAGCGCTCCAGCAACACGCGGTCGCGGCCGAAGGCGTTGCGTGCCTCGCGCTGGCAGCTTTCCAGCGCGGCGGCGAAGTCCTCCGGCGCGTGCACCACGCGCATGCCCTTGCCACCGCCGCCGTGCGCCGCCTTGACCATCAGCGGGAAGCCGGTGCGTTGCGCCTCGGCCGCCAGTGTTTCCGCGGACTGGTCCTCGCCGTTGTAGCCGGGGACGACCGGGACGCCGGCGGCGGCCATCAGCTGCTTGGCGCCGGCCTTGCTGCCCATGCGCTGCATGGCCGATGCCGGCGGACCGACGAACACCAGGCCCGCCGCGGCCACCGCCTCGGCGAAGCCGGCGTTCTCGGACAGGAAGCCGTAGCCGGGATGGATGGCCTCGGCGCCGCTGCGCAGCGCGGCGTCGATCACCGCCTCGCTGCGCAGGTAGCTCTCGGCCGGTGCCGCGCCGCCGATGCACACGGCATGGTCGGCCATGCGCACGTGCAGGGCGCCGGCGTCGGCCTCCGAGTACACCGCCACGGTCTCGATCCCCAGGCGCCGGCAGGTGCGGATGACGCGGCAGGCGATCTCGCCGCGGTTGGCGATCAGGAGGCGCTTGAACAACGGGCTTGCAGGCATGGCGGGTCCAGGTGGGAACCGCGGCGCAGGGCACGCGGTTGGAACACGATCAGTCCGCGGTACCGGCCCCGGTGACGGCCGGGCCGGCGCGCGGTGCTCATTCCTTGCTTCCGATCCAGGCAGGCGGGCGCTTGCCGAGGAACGCGGCCAGGCCTTCCTGGCCCTCGGGCGAGACCCGCAGCGCGGCGATCAGCGCGGCGTTGTCCGCATCCAGCGCCTCGGCCGGGCCGCCGGCCACGACCCGCCGCACCAGCGCCTTGGCCGAGGCCGCGGCGACCGGGCCGGCCTGCAGCAGCAGGTCCAGTTCGGCCTGGACGGCGGCATCCAGCGCGTCCTCGGCCACCACGGCATGCAGCAGGCCCATGCGCTGCGCCGCCTCGGCGTCGAAATGCCCGGCGGTGGCGAACCAGCGCCGCGCCTGGCGCGGTCCGATGGCGGCCACGACATAGGGCGAGACCACCGCCGGCAGCAGGCCCAGCCGGGCTTCGGTCAGGCCAAAGCGGGCCTTCGGCGTGCCGATGGCGATGTCGCAGCACGCCACCAGGCCCACGCCGCCGCCGAAGGCCGGGCCGTGCACCCGCGCCAGGGTGGGGCGCGGCAGCTCGTCCAGGGTGCGCATCAGCCGGGCCAGGGCGAGGGCATCCTCGCGGTTCTCCCGCTCGCTGGCGGCGGCCATGCCGCGCATCCAGTTGAGGTCGGCGCCGGCGGAGAACGAGGGTCCTTCGCCTTCCAGCAGCACCGCGCGCACCGCCGGGTCGGCGCCGGCCTGTTCCAGCGCGGCGGTCAGGGCGGCGATCAGGGCCGGGTCGAAGGCATTGTGCAGGTGCGGCCGGTTCAGGCGCAGGCGCAGCACGGGGCCGGCCGGTTGGATCAGCAGCGGTTCGGCCATGTCGGCTCCGGGGGAAAACCGTTTCGGATGATAACGGTGCCCCGGTTGGCGGCCATGACGCAGCGCGGCGAGGACCGGTCCAGCGGAAACCTTCACCTGGCCGCGATGCTAGAATTGAGAACAATTCTTGATTGTTCGGAGCCATCGTGCTGCTGTCAGACCTGCCGCCGCGCACGCCCGTCGCGGTCACCTCCGTCGAGGATCGCCACCCCAACGACGTCGTCGCCCGCCGCCTGCGCGAGCTGGGCTTCGTGGCCGGCGAGCCGGTGCAGGTGGTGGCGAAGGGGCCGCTCGGCGGGGAGCCGCTGCTGGTGCAGGTCGGCTACACCCGCTTCGCCCTGCGCCGCGCCGAAGCGGCCCGGGTGCGGGTGCAGCCCGCGGGCACGGAGGCGGCATGAGCGCCCAGGAAGCGAGCCTGCGCCTGGCGCTGCTGGGCAACCCCAACTGTGGCAAGACCGCGCTGTTCAACCAGCTGACCGGCAGCCGGCAGAAGGTGGCCAACTACGCCGGCGTGACCGTCGAGCGCAAGGAAGGCCGGCTGGTCACCCCGTCCGGCCGCAGCTACGCCGTGCTGGACCTGCCCGGCGCCTACAGCCTCAACCCGGCCAGCCTGGACGAGGCCATCACCCGCGACCTGTGCCGCGGCTTCTACCCGGGCGAGCCGGCGCCGGACATGCTGGTGTGCGTGGTCGACGCCACCAACCTGCGCCTGCATCTGCGCTTCGTGCTGGAGGTGCGGCAGATGGGGCGGCCGATGGTGGTCGCGCTGAACATGAGCGACGCCGCGCGCCGCCGCGGCATCGCCATCGACCGCGCCGCGCTGGAGCGCGAACTGGGCGTGCCGGTGGTGGAGACCGTGGCCGTGCGCCGCAACGGTGCGCGCGAACTGGTCGAGCTGATCGACCGCTTCGCCGCCGCCCCGCAGCCGCCGGCGGTGCAGCTGCCCGCGGACGCCGACCTGCACGCCGAGACCCGCCGCCTGCTGGCGGCGACCGTGTCCATGCCGGCGCGCACCGCGCAGGTCGACGACGCCCTGGACCGCTGGCTGCTGCATCCGTTCTTCGGCCTGCTGACCCTGGCCGTGGTGATGTTCCTGATCTTCCAGGCGGTGTACGCCTGGGCCACGCCGGTGATGGACCTGATCGACGCCGGCACCGGCGCGCTGGGCGAGTGGGTCTCGGCGACCCTGCCGGAAGGGCCGCTGGCCAGCCTGCTGGCCGATGGCATCATCGCCGGCCTCGGCGGGGTGGTGGTGTTCCTGCCGCAGATCCTGGTGCTGTTCGCCTTCATCCTGGCGCTGGAGGAATCCGGCTACCTGCCGCGCGCGGCGTTCCTGCTGGACCGGATGATGGCCGGCGCAGGCCTGTCCGGGCGTTCCTTCATCCCGCTGCTGTCGTCCTTCGCCTGCGCCATCCCCGGGATCATGGCCACGCGCAGCATCCAGGACCCACGCGACCGCCTGGCCACCATCCTGGTGGCGCCGCTGATGACCTGCTCGGCGCGGCTGCCGGTGTACGCGCTGCTGATCGGCGCCTTCATCCCCTCGCGCGAGGTCTGGGGCGGGTTCAACCTGCAGGGCCTGGTGCTGTTCGGCCTGTACATGGCCGGCATCCTCAGCGCGCTGGCGGTGTCGTTCGTGATGAAGAAGTGGCGCCGCGACCGCGGCGAGCACCCGCTGCTGCTGGAGCTTCCGTCCTACCGCCTGCCCAACCCGCGCGACCTGGCCATCGGCCTGTGGGAGCGTGCGCTGATCTTCCTCAAGCGCGTGGGCGGCATCATCTTCGCCCTGACCGTGCTGCTGTGGGTGCTGCTGAACTTCCCCGCGGCCCCGGCCGACGCGACCCTGCCGGCGATCGACTACAGCCTGGCCGGCCGCATCGGCCATGCGCTGGCGGTGGTGTTCGCGCCGCTGGGCTTCAACTGGCAGATCTGCATCGCCCTGATCCCGGGCCTGGCCGCGCGCGAGGTGGCGGTGTCCTCGCTGGCCACGGTGTACGCACTGTCGGCGGCCGATGACGAGGCCGCGGCGCAGGCGCTGACCCCGCTGATCGCCGATGGCTGGTCGCTGGCCACCGGCCTGGCCCTGCTGGTGTGGTTCATCTATGCCCCGCAGTGCATCGCCACCTGGGCGGCGATCAAGCGCGAGACCGGCTCGTGGAAGACCATGGCCATGGCGGCCGGCTACCTGTTCGCCCTGGCCTACCTGGCCTCGATGCTGACCTACCAGGTCGCCATCCGCCTGGGCGCGGGCTGAGGAGGACGCACGATGCCGCTGTGGCTGCAGTACGTGATCGTCGCACTGGTGGTGCTGCTGGCGCTGTGGATGTTCCTGCGCCGCCAGTTCCCCGGCACCGTGCGTCGCGTGCGCATCGCCATCGCCGCGCCGCTGGTGCGTGATGGCAGGCCGGCGTGGATGCGCCGGGTGGCACGCATGGTCGCGCCGCCGGCCAGCGGGAACGGGGGTGCCTGCGGCGGCTGCGACAACTGCGGCCCGGAGCCGCCGCGCCGCTGAGCGCGGCCAGCAACGCTGCAAAAGAAAACGGGCGCCTGGGCGCCCGTTCCTGTTTTCCGGTGGTCAGTTCGCCGTGTCTTCCGGCAGCCAGGCCTTGTAGCGGCCACTGCAGTGGAGCAGGGCCATCATGTAGAGCATGCCGTCGTAGTAGCGGTGGTGGCCTTCCGGCACCGGGCGTTCCCACAGCGCGCGCACGAAGTCCAGCCGCCGCGGGTGGTCGGCGGCGAGGCTGGCGGTGGCGTTCATCGCCACCAGTCCGGTGGTCTGGCCGCCGCCCAGCGGCTTGCCGGCCAGCGTGTACAGGCTGGCGTAGCGGTCCAGGCCCTGGCGGTGGAAGAACGCCTGCAGGCGGTTGCTCAGCTCCACCTGGCGCGGGTCGGCCCGCCACCAGGACCAGTCCATCGACCAGTTCATCGCGGTGCGCCAGGCGTCGTAGCGGAAGTCCGCCGACTCGCGGCGCCACGGCGCCGCCCACGGCGTGCCGTCGAAGTTGCCGTAGTCCGGGGTCAGGGCGGTCTTCGGGTGCGCGGCGCGCACGAAGTAGTCGCGGCTGACCTGCGCCGCCTCGCGCCAGAACGCGCGGTCGGCTTCCGGCCCGACCCGCGCCCAGACCTCGTAGAAGGCGGGCAGGTGGTAGGAGGCGTCGGTATGCGCGGCGTTGGGCAGGTCCGGGGTGAAGCGGACCATCTTCGCGTCCTTGTCGAACAGGTTCACCGCGGTGGCCCGCTTCGAGGTCGAAGTGGCGCCGGTGATGGCGCCGCGGTGCAGGACGTCGGTGAGGATGCGGTCAGCCCAGCTGCGGTAGGCGTAGATGCCTTCGCCATCGCCCCAGCGCGCCGAGGCGAAGTACAGGGCGGTGATGAAGTACTCCTCGCCGTCGGGCGCCGGCATCTCGTCGTTGGCCACCCCGTCGGTGCGCACCGACCAGGCGAAGTAGCCGTGCGCCGGATGCTTCGGGTCGGCGTGGTACATGTGGGTCACGGCCCAGTTCCAGATCGCGTCGAACTCGGCCTTACGGTCCAGCTGCACCGCGATCATCATCCCGTAGGACATGCCTTCCGAGCGCACGTCGTTGCTGTTGACGTCGTGGATGTAGGCCATCGGCCCGTGCTCGTTGGCGCCGGACGGGTAGTACACGGCCTGGTTGCGCGGGTCGCCGTGGAACAGCTGCCGGAACGCGGCCTGGATCTTCGCCTCCACCGCGGCGGCGTCGTAGCCGGCCTCGGCGAACAGGTCAGGATACTGCCCGGATGCGACCGCGCCCGGGCCGGCGGCCGCGGGCGGCGGCGTGGGCGTGGCCTGTGCCGTGGCCTCGCCCGACGCGCCGCAGGCGCACAGGGCAAGGCCCAGGAGCAGGGGCAGGGCGGCGACCAGGCGCCGGATCGGAAGACGTCGGTGCATGCAGCGGATCCCCTCCAGGAAAGCGCCGCCGACCATAGCAGAACCGCGCGCGGCTTCCAGCCGGAACGGCAGCGGCGGCCGACGGGCGGCGGCCGGCTGCGCGCGGCTACATCCGGAACACGCCGAAGCGGGCCGGCTCGATCGGCGCGTTGAGCGAGGCCGACAGGCCCAGGCCCAGCACCCGGCGGGTGTCGGCCGGGTCGATGATGCCGTCGTCCCACAGCCGCGCGGTGGCGTACCAGGGGCTGCCCTGGCGCTCGTACTGCTCGCGCACCGGCGCCTTGAACGCCTCCTCTTCCTCCGCGCTCCACTGGCCACCGCCGGCCTCGATCGCGTCGCGGCGCACGGTGGCGAGCACGCTGGCGGCCTGTTCGCCGCCCATCACGCTGATGCGCGCGTTCGGCCACATCCACAGGAAGCGCGCGCCGTAGGCGCGGCCGCACATGGCGTAGTTGCCCGCGCCGAAACTGCCGCCGATGACCACGGTGAACTTGGGCACGGACGAACATGCCACGGCGGTGACCATCTTCGCCCCGTCCTTGGCGATGCCGGCGTTCTCGTACTTGCGGCCGACCATGAAGCCGGTGATGTTCTGCAGGAACACCAGCGGGATGCCGCGCTGGTTGCACAGCTGGATGAAGTGCGCGCCCTTGAGCGCGCTCTCGCCGAACAGGATGCCGTTGTTGGCGACGATGCCCACCGGGCAACCGTGCACGTGGGCGAAGCCGGTGACCAGGGTCTTGCCGTAGCGGGCCTTGAACTCGTCCAGCTCGCTGCCGTCGACGATGCGCGCGATCACCTCGCGGATGTCGAACGGGCGGCGCGTGTCCTTCGGCACCAGGCCGTACAGCTCCTCGGCCGGGTACAGCGGCTCGCGCGGTTCGCGCAGCGCCACGGCGGGCTGCTTGCGGCGGTTGAGGTGGCCGACGATGCCGCGCGCGATCTCCAGCGCATGGCGGTCGTCCTCGGCGTAGTGGTCGGCCACGCCGGAGACCGAAGTGTGCACGTCGGCGCCGCCCAGCGCCTCGGCATCGACCACCTCGCCGGTGGCGGCCTTCACCAGCGGCGGGCCGCCGAGGAAGATCGTGCCCTGGCCGCGGACGATGATGCTCTCGTCGCACATCGCCGGCACGTAGGCGCCGCCGGCGGTGCAGCTGCCCATCACCACCGCGATCTGCGGGATGTCCTCCGCGCTCATCCGCGCCTGGTTGTAGAAGATGCGGCCGAAGTGCTCCTTGTCCGGGAACACCTCGTCCTGCAGCGGCAGGAAGGCGCCGCCGGAGTCGACCAGGTAGATGCACGGCAACCGGTTCTCGCGCGCGATCTCCTGCGCGCGCAGGTGCTTCTTCACCGTCATCGGGAAATAGGTGCCGCCCTTGACCGTGGCGTCGTTGGCCACGACCACCACTTCCTGGCCCATCACCCGTCCGATGCCGCAGACCATGCCGGCCGCGGGCGCGGCGCCGTCGTACATGTCCTCGGCCGCCAGCGGGGCGATCTCCAGGAACGGGGAGCCGGGATCGAGCAGGGCGTCGATGCGTTCGCGGACCGGCAGCTTGCCGCGTTCGACGTGGCGCTGGCGGGCTTTCTCGCCACCGCCCTCGGCGGCCCGTTGCAGGCGCTGGTGCAGTTCCTCGGCCAGTTGCCGGTGGTGGCTTTCGTTTTCGCGGAATTCGGGGGAGCGGGTATCGATCTGGCTGCGGAGGACGGGCATGGGAATCGTCGGTTAGGCGTGCCCGGAGGATAAGCCAGCGCGTCCCTGGCGCCTTCTGGCGCCGCAACACGGGCCGGCCGCGGCGCGGCCGGCCCGGATGGATCAGTCGTTGTCGGTGCGGGCGTCGGCCGCGGCCTCGCGCGCCTTGTCGGCGGTCGCGTCGGCGGCGTTGGCGGTGGCTTCGGCCGCGTCGGCGGCGGCTTCGCGGGTGGCGGCCTCGGCGCGCTGGCCGGCCTCGCGGGCGTGCACTTCGGCGTCGGCCGCGGCCTCGCGGGTGGCATCGGCGGCCGAACTGGCGGCCTCACGGGTAGCGGCGGCCGCGTGCTCGCCGGCCGCGGCGGCATGGTCGCCGGCGGCCGTGGCCTCGGCGCGGGCCTCCTCGCGCGAGGAGTTGTCGCAGGCGCCCAAGGCCAGGGCGAGGGCAGCGGCGGCGGGGATCAGCAGGATGCGGTTGCGGGTCATGGTCGACTCCTGTTCCGGGGAATGGGGCGCCAGGCTGGCGCGGCGGCAGCATTCCCCGGCCGCGGTGGGCGTGCCGTGAACCGGCTGAACAGTCCAGTCAGCAATAGGCTGGGACTATTGAACTGCCGTTCATCTGCGTATTCAGGTTTGGGGTCCGGAGGCCATTCCGCGGAAGCAGCTAAACGTTTTCATGCGCAGCTGGCAGCGCACCGTATGGAGCGGCGCAGGGGTGGCATGGCAGGCCCGCAGGCGCAGCCACGCCACGCTCCTACCGTTGGGGCCGCCAGTGGAGCGGGGCAATACGCGCGGGTGAGGCGTAGCGGGTAGGAGGCGCACGAGTACGGGATGTGCGGCCGAACGCCGCCTGCCTCGGGTCAGCCTGCCCGTTGCATGGATATCCGGCCAGCGTTGCGCCGGCCCATTCCGGTGGAAAACCGCAAGCGTGGAATATCGCGCGCATCCGCAAAGCGGGATCCGGATAAAGCGAAAGGCCGCCGGTTTCCCGGCGGCCTTCCGTGCAGCGTGCTGTAAAGCCTTATTACTTCTTGGCTTCTTCGGCAGCGTCCTTGGCCTGCTCGGCAACGTCGGCAGCAGCCTCGGCGGTATCGGCGGCAGCGTCGGCAGCGCCCTCGGTGGCAGCGCCCTCGGCCGAAGCGGCGGCGTCAGCGGCGGTGTCGGCAGCAGCAGCGGCCGAATCGGCGGCGACCTGGGCGGCGTCGGCAGCCTCGGAGCCCTCGGCGGCAGCGGCGTCGGCAGCAGCCTGAGCCTCGGCAGCAGCGGTGTCAGCGGCAGCAGCCGCGTCCTGCGCCTGCTCGGAGTTCGAGCACGCGGCCAGGGCCAGACCCAGGGCCAGGGCGATCAGCAGCTTGTTGATGCTCATGTTGGATATTCCTCGTCGTTTAGTTGGGCAACGCGCGATTGCGCGCCGCCAACATGATGACAAGGCCGTTTCTGCTGTCAAGCAGCAACAGGTGAGTTTCGTAAAGAGCTCGTGAAAAACGATTACACCATTTCCAGAGCGATAGCGGTAGCCTCTCCTCCGCCGATGCACAGCGCGGCCACACCCTTCTTCAGGCCGCGCTTGCGCAGCGCGTTGACCAGGGTCACCACCAGCCGGGCGCCGGTCGCGCCGATGGGATGACCCAGGGCGCAGGCGCCACCGTTGACGTTGATCCTGTCGTGCGGGATGCCCAGCTCGCGGATCGGGGCCATGGCCACCACGGCGAAGGCCTCGTTGATCTCGAACAGGTCCACGTCGCCGACCTGCCAGCCCACCTTGTCCAGCAGGCTGGAGATGGCGCCCACCGGGGCGGTGGTGAACCACTCCGGCTGCTGCGAGAAGGTGGCATGGCCGACGATCCGCGCCAGCGGCTGCAGGCCGCGGCGGGCGGCGTCATCGGCCGACATCAGCACGGTGGCGGCGGCGCCGTCGGAAATGGAGGAGGAGCTGGCCGCGGTGACCGTGCCGTCCTTCTTGAATGCCGGCTTGAGGGTCGGGATCTTGTTGATGTCGGACTTGCCCGGCTGTTCGTCGCTGGCGATCTCCACCTCGCCCTTGCGGGTGGCGACCTTGACCGGGACGATCTCGCCCTCGAACGCGCCGCTGGCCTGCGCCGCCTGCGCGCGCCTGACCGACTCGATCGCGTAGGCGTCCTGCTCCTCGCGGGTGAAGCCGTACTTCTCCACGGTCTTCTCCGCGAACACGCCCATCGACTGGCCGTCGTACGGGTTGGTCAGGCCGTCCCAGGCCATGTGGTCCACCGCCTGGAAACCGCCGTAGCGGTTGCCGGTGCGGGAGTTGGGGATCATGTGCGGCGCGTTGCTCATCGACTCCATGCCGCCGGCGACCACGACCGAGGCCGAGCCGGCCTTGATCAGGTCGTGGCCGAGCATGATCGCCTTCATGCCCGAGCCGCACACCTTGTTGATGGTGGTGCAGCCGGCGGAGGTCGGCAGGCCGGCGGCCAGCGCCGCCTGGCGGGCCGGCGCCTGGCCGAGGTTGGCCGGCAGCACGCAGCCCATGATCACTTCCGACACATCGGCCGCGGGCACGCCCGACTGCTCCAGCGCCGCGCCGATCGCGGCCGCGCCCAGGGTGGGCGTGGGCACGCCGTTGAACTGGCCGAGGAAGGAACCGATGGCGGTGCGTTTGGCGGCGACGATCACGATGTCGGACATGGGGGTGCCTCGCAAAGGGTGAGCCGCGATTATCCGCACACCCGGCAGGGGCGCGCCACACCCACGGTGGCAGGCGACAAGCCGCGCACGCTTGCGGTATAGAACGGCCGTGGCGGCGTCCGCGCCACGCCTTCGGGGAGAACACGATGCAGGGAAGTGCCCGACATCCTTCCGGCGCCGCACGCGTGCTGCTGGCGACCGCCGTGGCCATCGCCCTGGCCGCCTGCGGTGGCGGGGGAGGCGGCGGCAATGTCCGCCCGGGCAATCCGTCGACGCCCCCGCCGCCTTCCAGCGACGTCCCGCAGCCGGCCGCGGACGCGCACCTGGCCATCACCAACGCCAGCGCCCGGCAACGTGGCGGCCTTACCGGTGCCGGCTATGCCATCGGCCTGATCGACACCGGCGTGAACCGCAACCACCCGGGCCTGGCCGGGCGGGTGGCGGCCAACCTCAACTACGTGGATCCGCAGGCGAACAACCTCGCGGTCGACGACGTGGTCGGCCATGGCACGACGGTGGCCCTGCTCGCCGCCGGCGTGCCGGTGGGGCCCTGGCCGGGTGGGGTGGCACCGGGGGCGACCATCCTCTCGGCGCGGGTCATCAACGACAGGCGCCCGGACGACGACGGCTCCGGCCGCGGCAACGAGGTCAGCGGCCCGCTGGGCCTGCGCCCGGTCCACGAGGACCTGGCCGCGCGCGGCATGCGCATCATGAACAACTCCTGGGGCGGGCTGTACTGGACCCGGGACAGCGTCACCGCGCAGATCGCCGAGGAGTACCGCTTCTTCATCCGCGACCACGACGGCCTGGTGGTGTTCGCCACCGGCAACGAGGGCCGCGCCAATCCCACCGATACCGCCTCGCTGCCCAGCCAGGCCGGGCCCAACGGCACCCGCCCGGCGGCCGACCTGGAACGTGGTTGGCTGGCGGTCACCGCGGTGGACACCAGCCGTCCCGACCGCCTGGCCTCCTACGCCAATGCCTGCGGCCTGGGCCGCGACTACTGCCTGGCCGCGCCCGGCACCTCGGTCTACCCCGGGCACGACGCCACCGCGGGCAACACCACTTATTACTATGGCTCCGGCACCTCGTACGCGGCGCCGCTGGTGTCCGGCGCCGCAGCCCTGATGTGGGAGAAGTTCCCGTACTTCGACAACGACCTGGTCCGCCAGACCTTGCTGGGCACGGCCACCGACATCGGCGCGCCCGGCCCGGATGCGGTGTTCGGCTACGGCCTGCTGAACGTGGCGCGCGCCCTTGGCGGGCCGGCGAAGTTCGACTGGGGCGACGTCGAGGTGAGCTTCGAGGGCGAATCGGCCTGGAGCAACCCGATCAGCGGCGCCGGCGGCCTGGTCAAGCGCGGCAGCGGCACCCTGGTGCTGGAGAAGCCGTCCACCTACACCGGCGCTACCCGGATCGAACAGGGCGTGCTGCGCGCGCCCGGTGGCCTGTCCGCCTCCGACGTCCACGTGGCCAGCGGCGCGCGGCTGGAGCGCGTCACCGAACTGGGCGCGGACCTGGTCAACGCCGGCACCGTCGTGGTCGACGGCGGCGGCAGCGCGCAGGGCGCGCCGTTGGTGGTGATGGGCGACTACACCCAGCAGGCCGGCGGCCGCCTGGCCCTGGTGCTGGGCAATGGCGGCATGCAGGTGCGCGGCCGCGCCACCATCGAAGGCGGCGACGTGCAGGTCATCGGCCAGCGCCAGGGCTACGTGATGCAGGAGCGCGAGGACGTACTGTCCGCCGAGGGCGGCCTGGCCGGCCGCTTCGACGGGCTGGGCGCGGGCCCGGGCGTGTTCCTGGACGCCTCGCTGGTGTATGGCGGCAGCAGGGTGTGGATGGAGCTGCGCCGGGTGGACGTGGCCGCCACCGCCGCCGCGCTGGGCATCGGCGATCCGGCCGCGCTGGGCGCGGCCCGGCGCCTGGAATCGGCGTTCTCGAGCCTGGACCAGAACGGCGTGCCGGCGGCGGCCGGCGCGGATTTCGAGCGCATTGCCGGTGCCATCCAGCGCACCGAGGACGCACAGTCGGCGGCCGCCACCCTGCGCAGCCTCTCCGGCGAATTGCATGCCGCGGCCATGGCCGCCACCTTCGACAGCCTGGACCTGGGCCGGCGCACGTTGTCCTCGCGCCTGGACCAGCTGGCCGGCGGCGCCCAGAGCAGCGGCAGCTGGATCGAATCCCTGGGTGCACCGGCGCTGGCCGGCGGCGCGCACGGCGATGCCCGGGTCAGCGGCTGGATGGCAGGCCGCGATCTGCGCCTGGACGGGCGCAGGTTTGCCGGCCTGGCCGTGGCCGAAACCCATGGCGACAGCCGCCTGCGCGCGCTCGGCGACCGCAGCCGCGAGCGCCAGGCGCAGGTGCAGGCCTATGCCGGCGTGCACGGCGAGCGCGCCTACCTGGCCGGGCAGTTCGGCAGCGGCCAGTGGCAGCGCCGCACCGACCGCCAGCTGCTGGCCGGTGCCAGCCGCCACGCCGTGCATGCCGGTTACGACGGCCGCTTTGCCGTGGCCGCGCTGGAAACCGGCTGGCGCTTCGGCACCGGCGCCAGCGGCCTGGTGCCGTATCTGGGCCTGGAATACGCGCAGGTCCAGAGCGACGGCTTCCGCGAGCAGGGTGCCGCCGGCTTCGGCCTGCGCAGCGCCGCGCTCGATGCCCGCCGCAGCCAGGGCCTGGCCGGCCTGCGCGCGTTCGGCCATTTCGGCGCGTGGCAGCTGCAGGGGCATGCGGAGTGGCAGCACACCCTGTCCAGCGCCGGGCTGGCGCCGCTGGCCAGCTTCGTCGGCGTCGATGCCTGGTCGCCGCTGGCCGCGGCTGATCCGACCCGCGGCGGTGGCCTGTTCGGCTTGAGCGCGCGCACCCGGCTCGGCCGTCACGCGCAGCTGGGCTTCAGCCTCGACCAGCGCTTCGGACCGCGCGGTGACGCACGCCAGGCCAGTCTCCAGTACGCCGTGGACTTCTGAAACGCCGCGCGTGGCCGGCGGCGTTTCCGCCGCACTTCAATGGCGCAGCCGCTTGGCCCGGGCAGGCGGCGCGCACCGCGCCGCCGCAGTACCCGGGCGCCGGCGAGGTCTGGCGCGTCGCCACGCGCTGTGGCTTGCCGCAGGACTGGTCCGGGGGCGACTCCCGTGCGCAAGTCGCCGGATGCGGCCTTCGGCCCTGTCCGGGCCATGCGGGCCAGGCTCAGCCGCGGCCCTCGAACAGTTCCCGGCCAATCAGCATGCGCCGGATCTCGTTGGTGCCGGCGCCGATCGAATAGAGCTTGGCGTCGCGCAGGATGCGCCCGGTGGCGTACTCGTTGATGTAGCCGTTACCGCCCAGGGCCTGGATGCCTTCCAGCGCCACCTGCACCGCCGCCTCGGAGGCGTGCAGCAGGCAGGCCGCCGCGGCGGCGCGCGAGCGCCGGCCTTCGTCGAAATCGCGCGCCATCTGGTAGGCGAAGGCGCGGCTGGACTGCAGCGCGGTGTACATGTCGGCGATCTTGCCCTGCATCAGGCCGAAGGTGCCGATCGCCGCGTCGAACTGCTTGCGCTCGCGCACGTAGGGCAGGGCGATGTCGAGCGCCGCCTGCATCAGCCCGATCGGGCCGCCGGTCAACACCAGGCGCTCGGTGTCCAGGCCGCTCATCAGCACGCGCACACCCTGGTTGACCTCGCCCAGCACGTTTTCCTGCGGGATCTCGCAGTTGTCGAACACCAGCTCGCAGGTGTTGGAGCCGCGCATGCCCAGCTTGTCCAGCTTCTGCGCGGTGGAGAAGCCGCGCATGCCACGCTCGACGATGAAGGCGGTCATGCAGCGGCTGCCGGCCTCCTTGCCCGCGGTGCGCATGTACACCAGCAGCACGTCGGCTTCCGGGCCGTTGGTGATCCACATCTTGCTGCCGTTGGCGATCCACACCCCGTCGCGCAGCTCGGCGCTGCAGCGCATGGAGCCGACCACGTCCGAGCCGGCGCCCGGCTCGCTCATCGCCAGCGCGCCCTTCCATTCGCCGCTGCAGAGCTTCGGCAGGTACTTGCGGCGCTGGGCCTCGTTGCCGTTGAGGAACAGGTTGGACACGCACAGGTTGGAATGGGCGCCGTAGCTGAGCCCCACCGACCCGGAGGCGCGCGAGATTTCCTCCATCGCCACCAGGTGGGCGAGGTAGCCCATGCCGCTGCCGCCGTATTCCGGGGTGACGGTCATGCCCAGCAGGCCCAGCTCGCCCAGCTTGGGCCACAGGTCCTGCGGGAACGCGTTGTCGTGGTCGATCTGCGCCGCGCGCGGCGCGATCTCGCTTTCGGCGAAACGCTGGACGGCCTCACGCAGCGCGTCGATTTCCTCCCCAAGCTGGAACGCTCGCATCGGCCGCCTCACTCCCTGATTGTTTCATTTGAACCTAGTGTAGTGCGGGACGCGAAAGCGTCATGTGCGGGCGCAACAAACGCCGCCGGGATGGGGGTTCGCCGCTGCCCGGCAGCCATGCACACAGCCCGGACAAGGCCCACGGCCACACCCGGCAAGGCAGCCGGTCACCCGTAGCAGGCGCATCGACCCTATGCGTACGCAGGCACATATGCCGGCAAGGCCACAGGCCGCACCGGGACCCCGAATCCCGAATCCCGAATCCCGAATCCCGAATCCCGAATCCCGAATCCCGAATCCCGAATCCCGAATCCCGAATCCCGAATCCCGAATCCCGAATCCCGCATCCCGAATCCCGAATCCCGCAAAAAGGC